>Ga0209489_100748_pt1 | contig 64047 bp, 51 predicted proteins | sample SiratrowhiteBW_FD_187527 | JGI IMG/M metagenome (GOLD analysis project Ga0209489, IMG submission 187527) | Root nodule microbial communities of legume samples collected from California, USA - Siratro white BW (SPAdes) (version 2) | ecosystem: Host-associated > Plants > Roots > Nodule | place... | reverse complement strand
CGCAACGGACGATCGGCTTCGCAACCCCGACCAGCTCCGCCGATCGTCCGTTGCTCCAACCGCGCCACTTGGCGTACAAAGCTCCGAGACTCTAACCGCTGCCGGATGAAAATTCAGTGGCAGGTCAGTCCCTGCGTTACAAGAAGACCAAAGCCTTCTGCCACCTGGTGCCGGAGTTCCGACGAGTTTCAGCTGTGGTGGTCATGGGAAGAGCAGAGCGAGAGAAGTTTGAGGAGCGGCGCTATGTTTGGCACCCGCAATTGATCAGACTCTACGATGACGCGAAAACATACATCGACGGAAAATGGCTAACGATTGCCGTCGCATCGGCAGATGATCTGCATGATGTGACGAACCTTCTGACTATGAAACGCCCGCAAAAGTCGCGCGCTTGAAGGTCACGAGAATGCTGGTTTGCCGGGCGATGGCTCCAAGGACGCGAATAGCGGCGGTGTCGCGGGGTGGGGAAGTGGCGGCTGTCCATTCAAAGCTTACCGGCCATGGTGTAGACAAGCGCGCGAGGAGAGGGAGGGTTCCGATGAATCGCCCCCCTGACTCGAACCCCCGATGCTGATCGGCGCACCACCGTCAAGGCGGGTTAGGGGGGCGTTCGTCGATTACGCGAAGGATAAAAGGACAGGTGGAGGCGCGAAGGCGGCTAATGACTTCATCGCTTGATAGGATCGCGAACCGCAGCCCCAAGCCTTGCCGGTCAGCTCACCTCCGATCGACCACCGAAACGCGTGAACATAGCAATAAAGGTGGTCAACCACGAACGAAGTTCATTGTTTTTTGCTGAACTTTTCGGTTGCTACTTACGTTCGAGGCGCGTGGGCGCGGGTTCGCCAATCCGCAGCGGCTCGATTTACAATTCGACCGTAATGTATTGATCTATATAGATCGGTTCACACGGTCTTTTACACCTAAGCTGCTGAAATTGCTGTAAAAATGGTAGACTCTTAATCAGCGGGTCCCAGGTTCGAGCCCTGGTGCGCCCACCATTCCAAGGCCCTGTTGATGCAGGGCTTTTTCATTTCCGGCGCTAGAACAAAGCGCGTCCCGTGGGACGTCTTTTGTGGTCGGACGCCGTACGGCCAGATTGCTGCGCGAGCTTCCCCTTGCTTCCGTATCTTTACCCCATTCGATACAGCGGACAGATCCGATCGGGCAGGGCGACTACGTGCTCGTCGTAGAATTGGATATTTCGGTGAGCAAAACGGACGATCTGTTCTGGCCGTCGCAGCAGGGTATCGCTTGCTGCAAAACCAGAACCGGATTGTTCGAGCGGGCGTGCGATTCGCTCCCTCGCTACCACGGGCCACGATTCCCCACGCCAAATTACGATCTTCTCCGATTTTGTGCACTTGATCGTGGCGGCGCTCCCAGGCGTCGACTCGGCCGATGGCGAAATCGGCCGACCAGCGGTATCCCAATCGGATACACTCGGCTTATCGGCGAGGTATCTCGACAAGCCGCGGTAGCACGATTATCAACTGCTACTGGCGAACGGCGGCCCGAGGATCGAACGTGACCAAATCGACTGCGCGCAAACGCTTATCCGCGACAACCTCTTCGCGCGCAACGGCAGTAGAGGCACCGAAGCGCCCTCGGCCGAACGGCAGCGTCACCGAGGCGACCTATCGAAAGCTCCTGGATCTGATTGAATCGCGGCAACTTGGACCGGGCGAGGTCATCGAGGAGCGCCGGCTTGCGCTGCGCCTCAAGGTGTCGCGTACTCCGCTACGTGCCGGAATCAGCCGTCTGCTGGGCGAGGGCAGGTTGGAACAGCTTTCGAATGGCTCGGTCATCGTGCGCAATATCGGTATCGCCGAGTTGCTCGAATTAATTCATCTACGGCTCATTCTCGAAAGCGAGGCGGCCTCGCTGGCTGCAACCCGCATCAGCCTCGATGTCCTGCAGCCGATCAAGGCCAGCCTGGAGAAGATCCTGTCGACAGCCGTGATCACCAAGACCAAGCACTGGACGCTGGATGACGAGATTCACGACCAGATCGCCAATCATTGCGGCAACCGCTCTCTTGCCACCCTCATCGGAGAAACCCGCCGCAAGATCAGGATGTGCAATGTAGAGCGGCGTCCCGAACGGCTGTTGCCCGCGTGTCGTGAACACCTCGCGATTGTTGATGCCATCATCAAGCGAGACGCAGCGGTGGCGCGCCACGCGATGATCCAGCATCTCACCAATGTCCGCCAGGGCATGCTGGAAACATTCGGGATATTTTTACCCGAGAGCCACGGCTGATCGCCGTCACTGAAAGGTTTCCCGAACGGCACCAGGCCTGTTCGGGGCTCGCCGCATCCTGCCTGAATTTTCACTTCCGATTGCTGCTCATGTGGGCAGAAGGTCACGGCTCGCGCCCTTGACAAAGGTGGTACCTCCGAGCTCCAATGGTATCCCACTGGTATAATGAACTTCGCGCGGTGCTATTTGCATCGTTTCCTGGGCTGGAGCCTTAATGATCGCTTCTCCTTCGTACACAGTTTCGCTCGAGCCGCTGTCCGCCGAAGCCTTCGCTCCCTTCGGTGACGTGGTCTCGCGCCCGACTGGTGAGCGGCGGCGTTACCTTCCGACCATGCTGAACTGTGCGGACGAGGCGCAATCATTCTCGCTCTGGATTAGCGGCGCGGCCGCACTCGGAGAGCTCCCGTTGCGGGCGACCACGCTGGAGCGGCACCCCTATTCGGCCCAGACCTTCGTGCCGCTCGGTTCCGCGCGCTATCTCGCCGTCGTCTGCGCTGCGACATCGGACGGAGACCCTGATCTGCCGACTCTGCGCGGATTCATCGCCGGTCCCGACCAGATCGTCACCTACGCGCGCAATGTGTGGCATCATCCGATGACCGTGCTTGACGCGCCCATGGAATTCGCGGTGGCGATGGGGGTGACGGGCCAGCAGAACGATGACGTTTTCTTCGGTCTCGATGCCACCGTGACCCTCGTTATGCCGCCGGCAACTTCGTAGAAGGTAACGGTCATGACCGCGCAAGCCGACCAGAATCGCGATTTTATCGGCTATGGACGCAACCCGCCGGACCCGAAATGGCCCGGCGGCGCTCGCATCGCGCTCAACATCTGCGTCAATTACGAAGAAGGATCGGAGGCTTCGTTTGCCGATGGCGACGGCGTCACCGAGGCGGCGCTGACGGAGGGCGGCGGGGGAGGCTTTGAAGGGCGCGATCTCGCTGCGGAATCGATGTTCGAGTATGGCAGCCGCGTCGGTTTCTGGCGGCTGATCCGGTTACTCTCAGAGCGCGGCATGACGGCCACCGTCATGGGTTGCGCCCTCGCGCTGGAGCGCAACCCGGAAGCGGCCGCGGCCATCGGCGAGCTTGGATACGATGTCTGCGCCCATGGCTGGCGCTGGGAGCGGCACCAACGTCTTGGCGAGGATGAGGAGCGCGAGCGGATCAGAAAGACGATTGCGAGCCTTACGCGGACGACGGGCGAGCGGCCTCTCGGCTGGTATTGCCGCTACGGCGCCGGCGTGAACACACGCCGACTGGTGGTCGAGGAGGGAGGCTTCCTCTATGATTCCGACGCCTACAATGACGAGTTGCCGTACTGGACAACGGTCGGCTGCAAGCCGCACCTGGTCGTCCCCTATGGTCTGGTCAACAACGATGCCAAGTTCATCCGTGGCGCGATGACGACCGCTGACGATTTCTTCGTCTACCTGAGGGATGCCTTCGACATGCTCCATGCTGAGGGCGCGACCGCGCCGAAGATGATGTCGGTAGGCCTCCACACCCGGATCGTCGGTCATCCGGGACGCGCCGCGGGCCTCGCGCGCTTTCTTGACCACGTCGCCACGCGTGAGGCGGTGTGGGTGTGCCGACGCGTCGACATTGCCCGGCATTGGATTGCCACTCATCCCGCACAACCCCGAAAGTCTTGACCCATGGAAGGACCCGACCGATGACGCTCCGATCGAAGCTTCTTGCAATCGCGCTGATCATGGCCGGCGCCCAGGTCGCGTGCGGGATTCAGGCTCATGCCCAGGAGGCAGATCACCCCTCCGACAAGCCACTGGTTGTCGCGTCCGATTTCGGTGTCGCACCCTGGATGGTGCGAGGCGCGAGCGGTCCCGAAGGCTTCGGCGTGGATCTGATCAACGAGATCGGTAAGGCACTCGGCCGCCCCAAGGTCGAGATCGTGGATATTAACTTCTCCGGACTATTTGCGGCATTGTTTGCCAAGCGGGTCGAATTCCTGGTCAACCCGCTGAACCTGACAGCCGAGCGCTCCGAGCGGATGCTCTATACCGAGCCGCTATTCACCACCGGAAACGGCTTTCTGGTTCGCGCCGCCGACGAGATGAAGGGCTTTGACGACCTGAAGGGCAAGGCGGTGGCGGTGAACCGCGGCACCATCTCGGACACCTGGGCAACGGCGAATGCCGAGAAGTACGGATTCGAGGTGCAGCGTTACGACACCTTTCCGGATAGCGTGCAGGCCGTGCTGACCCGGCGCGCGTTCACTGCGCTGAACGAAATCCCCACCACTGTGTATGCCGCCAGTCAGAACAAGGCGATCAAGGTTGGCTACAAGGACTTCAACGGGCGCAACTTCGCTTATGCGTTCCGCCTGGAGGACACCGAGTATCGCAACAAGGTCGAGGACGTGATCGAATGCATGAAACTCGACGGGCGGCTGCGCAAGCTGCACGAGAAGTGGTACGGGGCCACTCCAGATGCCGGCTCGGCAATCGAGACGGTGTATTTCGGCTACGGGCCTCCCGGCTTCAAGGGCTTCGAGCCGGCCGCCCATGTTCCGGCCTGCAAGAAGTAGCGGGGCACCACAGCCGGATCGCAAGAGCGGTCCGGCCGCCACGATAGTGACAGCCGATGGACCGCATTCTCGAGTACTATTTTAATCCGAAGGTCATCGCACTCGCGTTTCCGAACGTGCTGGCGGGCTTTCGCGTGACGGTCGCCGTCGCGCTGCTGATTATCCTGTTCGGCATCGCGACGGGGCTGCTGCTGGCGCTGCTGCGTTGTGCCAATTTGCGGCTGTTGAATGCGTTGATCGTCGTTTACGTGGACGTTCTGCGGACGCTGCCGCAACTCGTCATCATCGTGTTCATCTATTTCGGCCTGCCCTATGTGGGGCTCACTCTCTCGCCGTTCGTGACCACGGTGCTGTCGCTGGCGATGGTGCTATCGGCGTTCAGCACCGAGATATTCTGGTCGGCCATCATGGCGGTCCCCCGTGGACAGTGGGATGCCGCGAGCGCTCTCGGGTTTGGCCGGGTGCGCACGTTGCTGGAGATCATCCTGCCTCAGGCCGTCCGGCTGTCGGTGCCGCTTCTGACCAACCGGGCGATCTCGATCAGCAAGGGCACCGCACTGGGCACTGCGGTGTCGTTGCCGGAGACGCTGGGGCAGGCGCAGAGCGTAACTGCGATGGTCGCGAATCCCTCGCCACTGACGCTCGCCGCCGCCTTCTACGTGCTGTTCTTTCTGCCGCTCGTGGTCGCCAGCCGCTGGATCGAGCGGCGATCAGCGCAGGGACGATGAGAGAGGGCCATGCAAGCGCTGCTGGACAATTTTGCCGACTTCGACGCGCTGATGCGGGTCTATCCGCTGCTGCTGCAGGGCCTGCTTTACACCGTCACGCTGGCGCTGGTGGCGCTGCCGCTCGGCCTCCTGCTCGGCCTGTCCATCGCTGTTGCCTACAGTTTCCATCATCGCTGGCTGAACGTTGCCCTGCTGGTCCATATCGATGTCTTCCGGGCGTTTCCCGTGGTCGTGCTGCTGATTCTGGTATTCTACGGCCTGCCGTTCCTCGGGTTGACCCTAGGCGGATTTGCTGCGGCCGTTCTCGCGATCGTGCTCAACAATTCCGGCTACTATGGCGAGATATTTCGCGCGGGCATTGAGTCCGTTCCTCGCGGCCAGTACGAGGCGGCGCGCGCGCTGGGCTTCAAACCGCTGCATGTCGTGCTCTACATCGTCCTGCCGCAGGCCGTACGCAACGTGCTGGCGCCGCTGGCCAGCAATTCATTGGAGCTGGTCAAGACCACCTCGATCGGTGCGCTGGTAGCGTTACCCGAGCTTCTGCGCTCGGCGCGTGTCGCTCAGGAGCAGACCTATAATCCGACGCCGCTGATGGCGGCTGCGGTGATCTTCTTCGTCCTGCTGTATCCGATCGCGCGTTGGGTCGCGCGTCTGGAGCGGCAGGCCCTGGTGGCACGCTAAGTCATGGCCACGCTGATCACGGGTGGTGCAGGATTCATCGGACTTGCGCTGGCGGAACGTTTGCTGGCGGCAGGCCAGCGCGTCGTGCTGTTCGACCTGCCGGCGGCTCCGCCGCTGTGGCTGGCGCGGCCCGAGCTTGCGGGCGCGGTCTATGTCAGCGGCGATGTTACGGACAAAACCGATCTCGACGCGGCGCTCGCCGCCGCGCCGATCGACCGGGTGGTTCACGCGGCTGCGGTGACACCGAACGAGCAGCGCGAACGCAAGGACGCTCGGCGGATCGTCGAGATCAATATCGGCGGTACCGTCAACTTGATGGAGCGTGCGATCGCGCACGGCGGAATTCGACGTATTGTTGTGGTGAGTTCTGTTGCCGTCTACGGGTTTTCTGCACCTGCCCCCTCAGGCTGTTTTGAGGAGGAGATCAGTCATCCGGCGCCCGCCGCGCTCTACGGCATCAGCAAGCTTGCGGCGGAACAGGCGGCGATCAGGATCGCTCATCTCCACGGCCGTGACACGCGGATCGTCCGGCTCGGCCCCGTCTATGGTCCCTGGGAATGGTCGACCGAGGTGCGCGATGCGCTCAGCCCGCATCACCAGGTCCTGCAGGCACTCAAATCTGGTCGCGAGGCGGTGCTGCCGCGCGCGATGCGTGCCGATTGGATCTATTCGCGAGATGCCGCCGCCGGTATCGCGGCAGTCGCCATGAATGAGGCCCTGCGCCATGCAGTCTATCACGTCGGTGGCGGTTGCCTGTCAGACCTGCAGGACTGGTGCGGCGCGCTGGCAAGCCGCTTTCCGGATTTCCGTTGGCGCTGCGCCGAACCGGGCGAGGCTGCCGGCATCATCTACAATCTGCCTGTTGATCGCGCGCCGATGAGCATTGCGCGTCTCGCGCGCGAGACCGGGTTCAACCCTACCTATCCCGTGGACGCTGCGGCTGCGGATTATCTGTCCTGGATGGGTCTCGATTGCGCTGCATCATCGGGAGGCACGTCATGACGGGGCGGTTACTCGGCAAGTCCATCGTGATCACCGGCGCCTCGTCCGGAATTGGGCGTGCCATCGCGTGCCGGTTTGCGGCCGAAGGCGCGCGGCTGGTTCTCGCCGATGTCACCACCGATGTTCGCGAGGGCGGCGTGCCGACCATCGATCGGCTGCGGGCGGACGGCTACGAGGCGGAGTTCATTCGCACCGACGTCTCCTCCGAAACCGATACAGAGCAGGCGATTGCGCTCGCTGTGGAGAAGTTTGGCCGGCTCGACGGTCTGGTGAACAATGCGGCCATCGGCATCGGTAAGCCATTGCTCGAGACCAGCCTCGCGGAGTGGAACCGGGCATTTGCGGTTAATCTCACCGGCGTCTTCCTGATGAGCAAGGCAGCGGTTGCGACGATGCTGAGGCAGGACGCACACAACGGCGTACGCGGACGGATCGTCAATATCTCGTCCCAGCACGGCATGATCGCCTGCCCGGAGGATATCGCCTACGGCACTTCGAAGTCCGGCGTGGTCTACATCACCCGGCAGATCGCGGCGGACTATGCGAAGCATCATATTGTCTGCAATGCCGTTGCGCCTGGGAAAATCGTGACCGGCAAACCGGGGCGTGCGGCGGAGCCGCGCTGGATGAACTATTCCAGCAGCCGGACGCCGATGCCGCGCCTGGGCGCGCCCGACGACGTGGCAAACACGGCGCTGTTTCTGGCTTCCGACGAAGCCACCTTCATTACCGGAGAGAACATTCTCGTCGACGGCGGCTGGATGGCCGCATGACAGGCACGGAGACATCGATGACCCCCGATACTGAAACCGCAGCCCCCGTAATCGATCTGCGGGGTGTCAGCAAATGGTACGGCGCGACCCAGGTGTTGAAGGGGATCGATTTTTCCGTGGCACGGGGCGAGCGCGTGGTGGTGTGTGGTCCCTCCGGCTCAGGCAAGTCGACCATGATCCGCTGCATCAATCGGCTGGAGGAGCATCGGGACGGAAGGATTATCGTGAATGGGGTGGAGCTTGACCACTCCACCAAGAACGTTGACCTGGTCCGCCGCGATGTCGGGATGGTGTTTCAGCAGTTCAACCTGTTTCCACATCTGACTGTGCTGCAGAACCTGATGATCGCGCCGGTCAAGATCCGCAAGATCCCCAAGCCGGAAGCCGAAGCGACGGCGCGGGAGCTTTTGGCGCGGGTGCGGATCGCCGAGCATGCGGACAAATATCCGAGCCAGCTGTCCGGCGGACAGCAGCAGCGCGTCGCGATTGCGCGAGCACTTTGCATGAAGCCGAAGATCATGCTGTTCGACGAACCGACGTCAGCGCTGGATCCGGAGATGGTCCAGGAGGTGCTCGACGTCATGGTCTCGCTCGCGCGTGAGGGAATGACCATGGTATGCGTGACGCACGAGATGGGATTTGCCCGCACCGTTGCGGACCGGGTGGTGTTCATGGACGCCGGGCTCATTGTCGAGGAGGGATTGCCTCAGGAGTTCTTCTCGAATCCCAAGCACCAGCGCACGCGCGCATTCCTGAAGCAGATTATGCACTAGTCACAAGGTGGGAAGAAGCGCGATGGCTGCTGCTGTCCTACCATGGAAACAGCTTCTTCCTTCGACTCAAGCTTCGTGGCTCTGCGTATGTCACTAAAGGCGAAGAGCTAAGTTCCGCTAAGCGTCATGCGAAAGATTGGATGCAGGTCTGGCGGATGTGGGGAAAGGCGGACGCGCTCCACCGTCTCGAACCCCGACAGACAATTGCGTGACGCCTCTCAATACGGTCGTCCTCGCGACGCGAGGTGTTTTGGTCCTGTCTCCGCTTGGATAGCGCGAGTAGTGCGCAGCCCGAACTAGATGCCAAGTTTCTCCGGGGACAAATGTCCTGACCACGCGGACAATGGGTAGTGCAACGAGGCCCATGATCGTGCGACGAATGCCCATCTTCGGCCGGATAAGCCCGGTGGTTCGACCAATAAGTCATTGATTGTACTCACCCCGCGGCTGACTCTTAATCAGCGGGTCCCAGGTTCGAGCCCTGGTGCGCCCACCAAATTTTCCGATAATTCAATAGCTTGCAACGTCCCTCTGGCGACCTGCGGTTCGTCGGCCACTTTGGGTCACGCATGGGTCACCCAATGGCTCCGCGGAAACTCTGGCCAATCTGGGAACGGGCTCAAGGATTAGATTTCGCGCGCTATCGGTACTCTCGGGCCGCCGAGGTGCCGGCTCGCCGCGATCGAATCCTTGCGCGCCACCGCAAGGAAGCGGGCGATATGATCCTCGAAACCTCTCGTCACGAGCGCCACTGTGAGAGGCCTTATCGAGTTCTATCTGAAAGAGGACGATGGGCTTGCCGATCTCCAAGGCTCCATCAATAGCATGATGGTGGACGAGCCAGGCATCAGCCTCTCCATTCGGCTCGACGAAAATTTTGAGGAGTATCGCGAATACATCGCCGATCCCGACGCCCTCAACGGCGAATACGACGCTCGCAGGTGATCGCTGTCACGGGCGCACTCGCGTGCGATAGCTCGTTGCTCGGAGCCTTCGCGCGCGCGACGCCGACGCTGATCGTCGTCTTTCTCGGACACGCCGCGCTTCCGCCCTTCGAACTTTCTCCCGGAGCCGCTGCAATTGAGCGAGCAGGCTAACGAGCTCGATTGTTGTGTGACGCAGAACTGCCAGGCTGCAAACCCCACTACTCACTACAAACACCCCCAAACAGGCCCTTGTCGAATCCGTGACGGGAAGCTCGGATTTGTGATGACGTGCCAATGAGGTCTAAACGATGGGTGCTCGGGCCGTCCGTTCGCTTTACGACGATACGCGGAAATAATTTCGCGCATCATCTTGCTGCGTCGCAGCAAGATGCGTGCATCGGAAAATGAGAATTTGGGCGCCTCTCTGAAACAGACTCGTCGTTTGGCTCAGCACGAGGGAGCCGCTCCAAGGATCTCCGCCGTCCGGACAAGTGGCTCTTCGACCCAGGCCTCGCGGGCGAACCAGTTGTGATTGGCCTGACAGATCGGACAACGAGTATTGCCGAAGAACACGATGCTCCGCAGGAAAGTCTCACGATCGGATTTGATGCCGGTGGGAATCGCGCGACCGGTTTGCGGACACTTGACCATGACCATGCCCATACGAGCCTCCCTGAAACACGTATTTGTCGAGTAAAAGGGCCGGTCGGCTGGAGCGCGCTCTCGTCGGTGCGGGTGACTTGGGGGGGGCATCGCACCTGGGGTCGTTGTTCGAGCAAAGGGCAGCTTGCTCGTGACGACGCTTCTCCAACCGACCGGATTCCTGCTTGGCGATTTCTTGGGATGCCGCCGGCTTCGTGCGGCAACGCTGAATGGTGCTGCGATCTCAACCGAAAGCTTCTGGAAGGCCCCTGACAATTGTCTTGTAGAAATGCCTGAGACTTCGTGCGGAATGGTCCGCTCGCGATGAAACCATTTTCTTCCTCTCGACGGACGGATCGGCCAATCGCATCACTCGTTTCACTCCCCACTGCGTAATTCGTTAATATTCTCTGTTTGCATTTAATGTGCAAATTAAAATTTGCTCTGTCGGTCTGATTTGCGACTCTCGGCAGATTTATTTTTTTACGCGGCGCGATGCATGCTGAAACCATCAGTGCCTCTCCCGTAGGCTTCAGCAGCCCTATCCTCGACGGCGGTTCTGTGCGTGGTGCCCTTTGTGCGCGGTATTGAATGGTCGCGCGAGGTTCAAATATGAAACAAATTTTGATTGTAAGCTAAATATATAAATTCCATTGTTAATTGCTGCCGATCACGTAAGCTAAACTGGTCCAAGTTTCTTCGGCTGGAGGAGACGATGTGGGAATTAATTCTTAACGGGCCCGACCTCACCTCGGAGACACCGCAATTGGCTCAGATGCGCGCGGAGTTGGTAAGCATTGGCGAGAAGGAGCGCATTCTGAGAGAGCGGAGTGCCGATCGCGAAGCTTATCGGTACCTCTTGGACGCTCATCGGTTGATCGCGAAAGCGAGCCTTCTTGGAGAGCAGGTGTTGAAGATTTCTCCGCAAGAAAGGGGCAAGGACGGTCAGCTCGCGGCATGACCGACTGGATTGTCATTTCGAAAGCGCAGGCGACGGCCGTCCGTTTGTCGGGTGCCGCCAAAACAGCGCATCCCGGACGCTCTCGCTGCCTCGCCGGTGCAGGGCGAGGCAGATTTGTTCAAATTGGTTGAAGCCGTGCTGGAAAGATCGTCGGCAGAGATGGTGTTGAGACCGGCCCCGGATGCAGTGTTTGCGTTGCTCGACGGTCGATCAATGCTGTTCAGCGAGGCAGGGCAGAAGATCTTTGAATTCGACCGGGTAGGGGCATTCATTTGGTGTAAGTTGGCGCAAGGCGCCTCTCTGCAAGACGTCTATCAGGGACTTGCGGAGCTCGGCATTGACGAGCACACGGCACGCCGGTTCACGCGACAGGTCGTAAATGTCTGGATCGATCGAGCGTTGCTCGAAGTCGATTGGCGAATGCCGACCGATTTCGCCTTCTCGGCTAATCTAGGCCGGCACAGAATAAGTGTCCGAGCGGCAAATCGGGACCTCTTGAGGCGGCTGCTTTCGCCATTTTGTGTGTCGGACCAGGGTGGGGACGGCGACATCGCGATCGAGGCAATGATGCTGGACGAGCAGGTACTCTTGCGCAGAGAGGATTCCAGCATCTCCAGATGTGACGTCGAAGCACTGGCTCCTACAATCAAAGCTCACGTCAGCGAGCGGCTTATTCGAAGCAATCGTTGGGTCTTCTCCCTTCATGCCGCTTCCCTCGTGAAAGACGGCATGGGCCTGCTGTTGTGCGGTCAACCGGGAGCCGGAAAGTCGACCCTCACACTGCAGCTGGTGGACGCCGGATTTCGCTACGCCGGCGATGACGTTGCGCTGGTCGGCGCTGACGGAACGATCTGCGGAATCCCGTTTGCGATCACCCTCAAGGAAGGATCGTGGGACTTGCTCTCGCGACTACATGGCGACCGGTACGACGCGACGCATTGCCGCTCCGACGGCGTTCGGGTGCGGTACCTACCCATTGCGGATGCGCAGGACCAATGCGTTTCCGCAGGCTGGATCATCTTCTTGAACCGGGTCGCGGGCTGTCCGGCCGAACTGACTGCGATAGATCAGTTGGATTCGATGAAGCGGCTCATCGAGAACGCATTTGCCGCTGACGGAAGACTGTCGCAGACCGGTTTTTTCGCTCTAAAGCGGATTGTTGCGGGCGCGCGATCACTTCAACTCACCTACTGCGAGGCCGTGGAGGCTCGGCGCTTGCTCATGGAATTGTGCAATGGCAAGGCATAGCGGCGCGCTCACGAGCCTCTGCAATTGCTTGCGAGGCATGCCGCCCGCCGATGTAGAGTGGACGTCCGTCATCGGGCTCGCAAATCAGACCCTGACGACGCCGGCGCTCATCGACTTTGTCGACAAGTTCGCGTCGGTGCTGCCTCAGGACGTCTGCACATATATTCGCCATATCCACCGCCGCAACGTGCTGCGCAACGATCGGTTGCTCGCTCAACTGGAAGAGGCCGTCGTCGCGATGAACGGCCTGGGAATTACGCCGATCATGCTCAAGGGGGCATCGACACTGGCGACCGCGCCCGAAGAGCGGCGAGGCGTTCGGCTGATGTCCGATCTGGATATTATGGTCATGCCGGACGAAGCCGCAACGGCAATCGCCGCTCTCTCTGCAATTGGCTACCATATCGAGTATCAAACCCCGCCCGAAAGTCAGAGATGGCACGTCGAGTTGAATCGGTTGCAGGACGTCGGGACCATCGACCTGCAGCAGGCAGCTCCAGGTCCCGCGTACCTCTACCGGAGCTTCGGGCATGCGCTGAACCATTGCGTCCCAGCGGCGCTGGGACGGGGACGCGTGTATGTCCCTACGCCCGCCTACCGGGCGCTCATGCTGATCATCCATGACCAATTTCAAGACTATGGTTATTGGCTCGGCGACCTCGACCTGCGGCACCTGATCGAATTACGCGATCTAAACAATTCCGCCGAGGGCCTCGATTGGATGGAGCTTACCTCACTTGTCCCGGGCGAATTGATGAGGAACGCGGTCGAAACCCAGCTGCTCGCTCTTGCTGAGCTGCTTGGCGTCGAGATTCCGCGAGCGCTGCGCTCCCGACTGATTCCCCGGCTGCAGTTCATGCGACAGTTGATGCAAGCACGCTTTCCGGCCACGCGCCTGCCCTTCCTCGCAATGATGGTGCTGGATCTCGGAAACTACCGAAAAGCGGCAAGTGGCGCCCAGCAAGCTGCCGCGCGTCCGCGTGGACCATGGTCCTTGCCGAGAGCGGGCACCGTGCAGTTCCTGTTGAAGGCGGCCGTGGCGGTGCGCGCAGGGAAGGTCTAAACCACAGGCGCTTTCGGTCGGCGCGTCCCCGGGCCGACGTCTTCAATCCGCCGCGTGCGGAGCCAGCTGGTAGCTCCCGCTCCGTCGAGCCGAACGATCTCGCGCCTGCCGGCATTTGCAGCGGGGGCCATCAATGCTCGTGACCGCCGGCATTCCGGTTGGACGCTTCGCCGTTCTCGCGAATCCTGAACTCCTCCAGGGTGTGTCCTGATTGGAGCGCGGCGACCAGCCAGCGTGGCTGCTTGCCGCGCCCAGACCAGGTCTCGGTCGGTTTGAGGGGGTTGAAGTATTTCGGCACGACCTTCGGGTATTTGCGCCGGGGCGGCTGGCTCGGGCCCGTCCCCGTCGCCCCGCCCTCCGGCCCACCGAATTGATCCGGTTGATTGAGTTGCGCGAGGCGCTTTTCCAGCTCCCGCTTTTCGGCCGTGATCTTTTCAGCAAGAATCTTTGTTAGCTCCTCGTGGAGGAGCCATAGTTCTTCAAAATCCATGGCTTCGAGATCCTGCCTGTGCATAGCATTCTCGTCACCGTTGGACCGACGCCCTCCCTGCTTGTCTCTCACCCCGAATATGGCTTTTCGAGCGGCGAATAACAGACGGGACCAAGGCTGGTCTTTCAAATTGACGCGATAATAAATAAATAATATATTATTTAATATATATTGCGAGGATTATTTTCATCGATTTACCGAAGGCGAGAAAACCTTGCTGCAGGCTCGAAAAGAAACATCGGACATTATCGACTGCCCGCTGGTGCGTCTTCAGGCGGCGATCAGTCGGTTTGTCGCTCCCTCGGCGGCATCGACCGACATCCAGGCTTTGAAGCTGCAAATCCAGCTGCGACGGCTCGCTCTGAGGGACATCGCAGTCATAATCTCGCGGTTGCAGCGGGCTGACGGCCGCATTTCGCGGGGATTATCAGCGAAGAAAGGCGGTCTTGCGCGCCGGTCATGCTCACCGGGGGCGCGGCGCGGCAGACGGCTATCACGCCTCGTTCAATGAGCCGTGCTTCGTTTGAAAAGGGGCCTCGGTGCCCGTAGGACGCGTGTTGTTACCTTGGCCGCTATTAAATTGAGCGGGATAATCCTTTTTCAGTCTTGATTGGAACCGGCGACGCAGTTATGTGGAGCACCGAACTGCTGTTCGGTTCCACATATTTTTTTGGGGACTGACCCAGTCGGGTTCTTGATTACTCGGCCGGGACAATATTAAATGGGCGCAACTACAGGATGCTAGCATGTCGACCAAGAAGCTCGAACTAGAAGCGATGTCCATCGATGATCTATGGTCGCTTCATGAAGAAATTAGCGGCATTTTGTCGGATCGGATCAAGGCGGAAAAGCAGGAACTGGAGAAGCGTCTGGCGGTTCTCGGCGGCGGGATGGCCGTGTTAGCCGAAGCAAACGGGCCGGGCGTCTCTCCGAGCGGCAAACCGAGGCGCAAATATCCGCGCGTACTGCCGAAATATCGTAACCCGCAGACTTCCGAAACCTGGTCGGGACGTGGCAAGCGCCCACGTTGGTTGGTGGCCGCGATGAAATCCGGCCGTCGGATCGAGGAGTTTCGTATCGGAGAAGCGGCTCCGAAGCTTCGGCAGCGGGCGTGAGAACGAGCTGCGCCTGCGGACTGGCGCAGCTCGGCGCTTCGCGCGGAGATCGAGGCTAGTAGGCGTTGCGCCCCCGCAATACTTCCATGGGGGTTCGCAACAGGATTGCGAGATCCAGCTGAAGACTCCAATTGTCGATGTACCAGAGATCGTACTGTACACGTGCCTCGATCATGGGCGCGGTGGGCGTTGCGCCGCGGCAGCCGTGGACCTGGGCCCATCCCGTCAGCCCCGGCCTGACCTTGCGGCGAAAGGCGTAGTTTCGCACGAGCTTGTCAAACTGTCCGTCGTGCGCCAGGGCGTGGGGACGCGGGCCCACCAGTGACATACTGCCGTCGAGAACATTGAGCAGTTGCGGCAGTTCATCGAAGCTCGTCCGACGCAGCCATTTGCCCACGCGGGTGACGCGTCGGTCGAGAGGAGTGGCCTGAGCGATCACGTTGCCGTCCTCGAGCACATGCATGGTCCGGAATTTGCGGATCAAGAATGTCCGGCCGTTGAAGCCACAGCGCTGCTGTCGGAAGAATACGGGGCCGGGAGAATCCAGCTTGATTGCGACTGCAGCCAGCACAAGCAGCGGTGCAGATATCGCCAGCGCGAGCCCCGCGCCGACAACATCAATGATCCGCTTGGCCGCGCATTCGAGGGAGCTTAGGGGACCGCGCTGTAATTCAACGCAAACGGCGCTTCCAAGGCTCCGAGTCGGATGTCGAAGCAGTTCGGATGTCGTGCCGACAGGCACGAACACGATCGGGAACGGCAATACCCGGAGATCGGCGACCAGCGCCCGGAGCTCGGGCCATCGCTCGGGACTGGCCTCGACCACCACCTGGTCGAGCGGAGCGTTGCGAATATAGTCGATCACGCGAGAAGTGAGCCGCTTTCGACCGGCAGGCCCGAAGCCGATCGGCGGCAGGCTGAATCGTCCCTTGACGCAATATCCGTGCATAGCCAGGGCCTCCGGCAGCCCGGCGTTCTTCGAAAGCGGTTGGTCGCTGATTAGAACGATATTGGTGCTAGCGAATTTTCTTTCGCTCAGACCCCTTATCAGCAGCGACCTGACCCCCCATCGCTCGGCCACAAGTAACGCCAGGCCGACGATGGCAAAGAGTGGGCCTGCTTCCTGAGATGCGCCCGGGCGAATTGCAAAGCCGTACGCAGCCCAAATCAAGAGCAACAGTGACGCCCAGGTCACGCAGACGGCACGAACCTGGTTCTTGAGCACGAGGAGCTCAATCGGGCGATAAAGGCCTTGAGCCTTCAGCACAGACGCCAGACAAGCTGCGCTCACCAGTGCCAAGCCAAATGCGTTGCCGAAGTCTCCCCCGGTCTGCCCGTTCTGGAGCCGGTACAGTAGCGTGGAGACGATGCTGGCAAACAGAATCGTCGCGATATCGGCACAGAGCGCAACGTGTTCGATCCGGTCATAACGCAGGGGCCATTTATGCCGGGATGCCGACGGCTCGAGACTGACACGAGCCGCATCATTCTGATCGGGAAGGTGTCGGTTCACGAAGTTCATGGCGAGGCACTCGGGATTAGTATTTAATCTATTATTAATTTATTGAATGTATCAAGCGAAAATAACGTTATTTAAATATCGGTATCTCCCTGCCGCATATGCTCGGTCGCCTGTCCAGCGAGCGGAATACGTCGGAAGTTACCGCGCTGTCCCGCGGCCGGGTGGTCTGTTGGGCGGAGGGAGTTCCGTTCCGGGCGAAGGAGCCCGAATTTCCTTGCGCATGCTCTGAAGAGCGGCTGAATCCCACTCCGAAATCAGATTGTCCACCAAGCCCTTGCCGTCTGCCGACGCCGATTGATAGGCGGCAATAAGAGCGGGGCGGAGACTGGGTTGTTTGGTCAGGGCAATCCTGACGTCACGCTGCACCAGTTCACGCAGTTCGGGCTCGCTTGCGACCGAGACCTCGCCGAGAGCGACAGTCAGCCGTAGCGGAAGTAAGGCCAAATCGTTTGGTGCTGTGTAGTACGACAGCTTCAGCAAGGCCGCGACGTCATAGTCGGCCGATCTCTGCTCCCTCGAGAGCGCCGCGAGCATGAGCCAAAGATCGCCTCGTAGTGGCGAATACTGCAGTGCCCGTGCCAATACCATCGGCGCGGCCGGACCGCCTCCGATCTCCGGCCGTGACGCTGCCGCTTCATTGGCGGTGGGCTGCGACGCAGGAGCGAGCCTCCCCGCACGCAAATCGCCGTCGCCGCGGGGCGAGCTCGGAAGCGGCGCCCTTAGAAGGGCTTCGCGTGCCGCTTCAACCGGCAAACGGCCCGGATACGACGGCTGGGCGAGCAGCCTGACTGTTTGCGCGATCAGAATCACTGCGATGGAGCCCAATCCAATACGCATCGATGCATTGGCAATCCCGTATGTGCGTGTTGGCGCACATGTCGGACGGGGATTATCCGGCTCACTTACGAGCCGCGTCGATTGCGACGGCAAGACCGCAGTCGCTGCATCGCTTTGGCTTTGAGCAACCGCCAGTCCGAACATCGCGGCAGCCAACAGCGATGCGCCGAACTGGAGAATACCGTCCTCGACCAAGGCCAGCAGGGCCAGCGCAGCCGCAGCACCGGACCCGATGGCCGCGTAGACGTAGTCACGCCTTCGCCGCAGGGAACATCTGAGCAAAGCCGCGGCGCCAAGTACCGCAAGCATCAACAGGCCATAGAGAAATGGGCGGCCCATTTCGATTGCGATGGCAGCGGCAGCCGTCGGGCGCTCTCGCGACAACGGCGCGCCGATATCGCGATGGATCGGCAGCAGTGCTGCGTACGTTCCTGCGCCGGACCCCGCCTGGCCGGCATCTTGCAACATCCGTTCAGTCGCCGCCAGGTTGTGCGCTGATAGGGCGATCGTGAGATCGGTATTCTGCCTAACCGGCAGCAGGGTGAACGCCGCCAAAAAGAGAATTGCAGCCGTGGCGAGCACGCTCGCCATTCCCCAGACCCCATAGAACCAGTTCTGGATCGCGAACGCGGCGAGAACGATTCCCACTCCGAGCAGTGCAGCTATGGCAGTTCTCGTCCCGTCTCCCCTGGCAAGGATCGCCGACAGGCAGAGAAGCGTTGCCAGGAGCGCGAACGATAGTGTGGTCGCCAGCCGAAACGAGAACTGCTTGGCCCGGCGGCGCTCCTCGAAGGCACGGACCAGCATCGCTGCAGACAGCACCAGACCCAGCACTGCCGGTACTGCGCCGGTTACGGCCAGCACCGGAGCATCGCCGGGCGAGAGACCGTCCGATCCGACCGCCTGCCCCACGAGCAAGTTCGCACTGACGATCGCCGTGACCGAGACCAACATGGCGAGGAGTTGCCACGCACGCTCTTTGTCCAGCGCGACGACGGTCGCGATGAGCGCGAGGGCGACAGTAGTACCGTAATGCAGGAATGCCTGCATGGTTGCGCCGATGTCCACCGTGAGCCGTCCGGCAAGGGGGACATTCAATGCGGCCGATGCGGTTTCCCATATCGGATTGCCGAGGCCGTGGACAGGAATTGGAGCGAGCTGGAGGGTCATGTAGATCGCCGGTACAACGAGAACGACGGGGAGAAGGGGGCGTAACCGTCGTGACAGGCGCGCGATTGCGGAAGATGAGGTGAAAACTGCGGTTGCCAGCACAGCGATCGCGAGAACAGCGGAGCATAGCGCTCGCGCTTGCGGGATCTCGGGCATTGCAAAAGCCACGGCGACGGACACCAGGAGTGCCGCCATCAGGAACCTGACGAGCATACGACGCACCTCTCGGGCTTGGCGTTTCTCCGAATGTTCAGATCGGTAGGCTCTTCAGCGCACAAGTCGCGATGATGCACGGCGACAGGCGCTCAGGAGCTCGAGAGACCATAGCGGACATAGTGACTGTCATCGTAATAATCGCTTCGGTAGGTGTCGTATCGCGCCATCGCCTTGATGTCAGTCTTGTTCAGCACTGCGCCGATCAGCGAGTCCGAGATCGTCGGGGCGGTGTGCAGTGCATGCTGTACGACGTCGATCTTCGTGCGACCCCACTCGACGACGAGAACGTAGCAATCGACCAGAGGAGCTGTGACCCGTACGTCGACAAGCGGACTCAGCGGTGGAAGATCGACAATGACATAGTCATAGCTTTGCCGCAGGCTCTCGAAGAGCTTGCATATCGAGCCGTCGGACAGAAGCTCGCTTGAATGAAGCACGGGCCCGCGCTGAACGGCCGGAAGAACGGCGAGAGCCGTCCTCGGATCCCGCCATAGCACCTCCTCGAGTGAGCGATCACCGTTCATGACTTCAATGATGCCATCCACGGCCTTGGGGACGAGACGGGCCGAGAGCGACGGATTCCGGAGATCGCAGTCGACAATGATCACCTTCTTCCCGCTGTGTACGATAAGTTGCGCCACTGAAGCGGCAATCGTGGTCTTGCCCTCATTTGGCAGGGCTGATGTGATGCCGATCACCTGGTTGGAGGTCTTCGCAGGGCTGTGGTCGATCGCGAGCTTGATCGAGCGAATTGCCTCAGTATACCGAGACAGCGGCATGCCGACGACTGCGCGATGAATGTCTGGAACAGCCGGCAGTATTCGTTGATTCAGGTCTTCTTGGGTCTGTTGAAGCCGGGCCGTCAGCCTCTGCTGTTTGGGCAGACTTAGCACTGGCACGAGAGACAGGCACGGCAATTCCAGCGCGGCCTCGAGCTGGGACGACGTGCGGAAAACGCGGTCCATTACGTCTCTGACGAACGCCAGGAGTATTCCCAGCGCGAGCCCACCTAGAAGGCCGATGCCGAGGACCACCTTTATCTTCGGCTTGCTCTTGGTTTGGGCTGCAGAAGCAGGGAAGATTATCCGCGTCTCCGAAATGGGAAAGGTCTCCTGCTGAGCCGAGCCCATGTAATGTTGCAGAAACGTCTCGTAGAGCGCGCGCAGGCTTTTCGCCCGACTCTCCAAATCTCTTATCGTGAGCTCCGCCGAGTTAGTGAGACGCGATTGCGCAATGGCCACAGACAGACGTTTTTCGATTTCTTGCTGCCGCTGTTTGGCAAGTTCGAAGTCGCTTCGACTGATTTCGGAAAGTCGCCTGACCTCATCGAAAATCGAGGTGCGAAACTCACGCATCCTGTTCCGGATGTTGACGACTGCCAGGTGGTCGCGACCGACACGGGCCGACAGTTCGGCTTCACGCCTAGTGAGTTCGAGATACTGCTGGCGCAGAGACGTAATGATTGGACTGTTCGTCGCGTCGGCCCCGACGGCGTCGAGATTGCCGATCGAGGACGGTGTTGCTGGATCGGAGCTCAGGAGGCTTTCATAGCGAGCTAGTTTGGCCGCGGCCTCGGAACTCTGCGCGCGGGCGGCGGCCAACCGGGTATTGAGCTCCGTGATCTGCTGCTCATCGATCGGCTTTCCACCGGACGAAACGATGTTGTTTTGAGATTTGTAAGCCTCAACTGCACGTTCGGCGGTCAGCGCCTCCTCACCGAGAGTTCGCAACCGTTCCCGGAGCCAGCTTGTTGCAGTTCGAGTGGCTTCGAACTTCGCCTCGAGCTGATCATTGATGTAGGCTTTGGCAATTGCATTCGCGATCTCCGCCGCTAGCACCGGATCGCTTGAGCTGAAGTTGACCTCAATGACGTGGCTGTAGCCAACGCGGCTTGCAGATAGGCGATCCAGAAAGTTTGCAATTGTCGTTTCTGACGGCTCGTCTGATGTGGCAGATTGCGAATGTTCCGGTAGTTTTGATCCCCATCTTCGGATCCAGCGCCACAGCGAAGACAGTGACGGGCCGTATTCCTTAAAATCGGGATGGTCAGCGAGCTTCAACTGGCTGATCACAGCCACAGCGGTTGCCCTCGATTTAATGATCTGCAACTGCGTCTCGATTTTCGCGACGTCGACGAGGGGTTCAGACAGAAGAGATTGCTTCTCGATAAATTGCGCCCTTGGATTCCCGAGCAGGACCTGAACCTGCGCCGTATACGTTGGCGGCACCAGCCGCAGGTATATGAGGCTGGTCGCAGTGACGAGTGCTGCGGTGACGATGATCACCAGATATTGGCGCCGCACGAACACGAGGGCCAGTTTGATCAACTCGCCGATGCCCGCCCCGTCCATGCGGTCGGGCGGCGTCTGCATCAATGGGGGGCGTGTTCTGTCGGTCTGGAGCGGATTGGTCTGAAGCATCAAATTAGGTCTCTCGGGCCAACAATGAGGTCGCGGGGGTAAGTGGTGCCGACGCCGGTTAAATTGAGTGGCGGCATTTAAATAATATATCCCATAAACTGTGGATTGCCAATTAAATGAATCGCGGATATTAAAGGGGCACAATTAATATCTCCTGGCGGCTGACCGATGGCTGGGGCGGTCGATTAAACCGGACGACTTCCCCTAACCGGACTGATGGCTGAACTGATGGGGCCGTCCGCTCGGTTTCGAGGATGTCCGGAAGACAGGGCCGGCTCGTCTGCATGGATCGACGGCTGACGTACTGGAGCGTGCCGCGATGCTGGAAGTGCGAAGTCTGGCCACTCCGGACGTAAAAATGGTCCGAACAGATCGTTTTTCCGATACCCGTGGCTATTATTGCGAGACATTTCGCCGCTCCGCTTTTGCCGGAAAGGGAATTGCCCACAACTTCGTCCAGGGCAACCAGTCCTCCTCGGAGCGGGTTGGGACGGTTCGCGGTTTTCACTTCCAGCGGCCTCCGTTCGCCCAGGCCAAGCTGGTCCGGGTGTTAAGGGGAGCCTTTCTCGACGTTGTGGTCGATCTTCGGCGCTTGTTCCCGACATTGGACAAGCACGTCTCGGTTAGACTGGACAGCGAGAGCGACGAGCAGCTGCTCGTTCCAAAAGGGTTCGCTCACGGCTTCTGCACGCTCGAGCCTCAAACCACGGTCTTTTACAAGGTCGATGAAGTCTACTCGCCGGACCACGATGGCGGCGTTTATTGGGCGGATCCCGACTTAGCGATCGAGTGGCCGGTGAAGGCCTCAGAGGCACAACTTTCGCCGAAGGATCGAGCGCTTCCCACTTTCGGCCAGCTTGCTTCAGTATTTGAATAGAGGACGTATCATGCGTGTCCTGGTGACGGGTGGAGCAGGATTTATCGGGTCTGCGGTCTGTCGCCAATTGGTCCTGGAAGCGGGGGCCTCGGTCGTCAATGTCGACCGGTTGACCTGTGCTGCCAATTTGGCATCGCTGGTATCCATCGAGGGTACCAGCCGTTATCGATTTGAGCAGCACGACATCTGCGATCAGGAGGCGATCACTCGTCTGTTCTACAAATGGGAGCCGAGCGCAGTCATTCACTTGGCAGCGGAGAGCCATGTCGATCGGTCGATTACCGGGTCGGCGGCGTTCATCAGCACCAATATCGTCGGCACCTATACTCTGCTGGAAGCAGCCAGGCGATATTACGACGGGCTTTCAAGCCAGAGGCAGAGACAGTTCAGGTTCATTCACGTGTCGACGGGCGAGGTCTACGGTTCGTTAGGGCCGGCCGACTGCTTCCGGGAAGACACCCCTTATCGGCCGAGTTCACCCTATTCGGCGAGCAAAGCCGCCTCGGACCACCTCGCGCTCGCCTGGTACAAGACCTATGGCTTGCCGGTGATCGTGTCGAACTGTTCGAACAATTACGGACCGTTTCAATTCCCGGAAAAGCTCATTCCGCTGACGATTCTCAACGCGATCGAGTACAAGTGGTTGCCTGTCTATGGCGACGGCAGCAACGTGCGCGATTGGCTTCATGTCGAGGACCATGCAGCAGGCCTGATCAGGCTGCTATTCGAAGGCAGGGCCGGAGAGAAGTACAATTTCGGCGGCGACAGCGAGCGCTCGAACCTGGAGGTCGTCACCCGGATTTGTGACGTGCTCGATGGCTTGCGCCCAGGGCCGGCGGCGAGGCCATCGCTGATCTCGTTTGTGCAGGACCGTCCGGGACACGATGCACGTTACGCGATCGATGCGTCCAAAGCTCGCAGCGAGCTGGGATGGCGGCCGACCCGAAGCTTCGAGCAAGGTCTCGCCGACACGGTCGAATGGTATCTGGCCAGCGGCACCTGGTGGGCACGGGCTCGCAATATGGTCTACGACGGCTCGCGTCTTGGTCTCCCAGCCACCCAACACTGAGGTTGCCGATGATCGAACAACCGATTCTGATTGTTGGTCGAAATGGCCAATTGGGCAATTGCCTTCGTGATCTCGCTGCGCTTCGCGGTCTGACTGCGGTGGCCCTCGGACGTGAGCAGCTCGATCTCGAGATCCGGGACGGAATCGACAGGACGGTCGCCTCGATCGCCCCCTGCATGATCATCAATGCCGCGGCCTATACGGCCGTGGATCAGGCGGAGTCCGAAGTCGGAAAAGCCTTCAGCATCAATCGCGATGGTGCGGCCGCGTTGGCGGATGTCGCATGGCAGAGAAACATTCCATTTGTACATGTGTCGACCGATTATGTCTTTGATGGCGCCAAATGCGAGGCTTACGACGAAACCGATGTGCCGGCGCCGCTGAACGCATACGGCGCATCAAAGCTGGCCGGCGAGGCGGCCGTGTTGGCGGCGCATCCCCTCGCGACCGTCGTCAGGTCATCTCGGATCTACAGCTCCACAGGCGGCAACTTCGTTCGGACAATGTTGCGGCTGGCCGAAACGCGTCCGGTCGTAAGGGTCGTTTGCGACCAACACGGAAGCCCGACGTCAGCGGCGGATCTGGCCGCAGCGCTCCTGAAGATTGCAGAGCGGTCGTTCACCGATGACCGTCGTATCGCAGCCGGCATCTTTCACGTGGCCGGCCAGGGAGCAACGAGCTGGCACGGCTTCGCCGAGGCAATCTTCGACGGTTTGTCCCGTCGCGGGGTACGGCCGCCGGCGTTGGAAGCGATCACGACAGAGCAGTATCCGCGCGCTGCTCGCAGGCCCGTAAACTCGCGCCTGGACTCGTCCAAAGCGGAACGCGTGTTTGGAATTCGATTGCCGGCCTGGCGCCACTCTCTCGAAACCTGTCTCGACCAACTCGTCGGAGGAGACACCGATGCTGAAGGGAATTGTCCTGGCTGGCGGCAGCGGAACGCGGCTTTACCCGATCACACGCGTGATCAGCAAGCAGCTGCTACCAATCTATGACAAGCCGATGATCTATTATCCCTTGTCGACGCAAATGCTGGCGGCATCCGCGAGATCCTGGTCATCCCGACGCCTGTGGATCGGAGATGGAAGCCAATGGGGCATTCGCCTCAGCTATGCGGAACAAGCGCATCCCAGGGCCTCGCGGAGGCGTTCATAGTCGGCGCCGATTTCACCGGAAGCGATCGCGTGGCCGTGGTGCTTGGCGACAACATCTTCTTCGGCGACCGCCTGAGCGAGCTCCTTGCCCGGGCGGCGGCGCGTGAGGAAGGCGCCACAATCTTCGCGTATCACGTCCGTGATCCGGAACGATATGGTGTCGTTACATTTGGCGAGGCGGATCACCCGGTAAGGATCGAGGAGAAGCCCGCCAAGCCGGCATCGAATTGGGCAATCACCGGCCTCTGTTTCTTTGATAATCGCGTGGTGCGGTATGCCCATCGCGTGGAGCCGTCGCGACTCGGAGAACTCGGGATCACCGATCTGCAAACGCGTTACCTTTCAGCCAACGCTCTCCACGTCGAGCGCATGGGGTGGGGATACACCTGGCTGGATACCGGCACGGTCGCATCGGCCATTGATGCAGGAATGTTCGTGCAACCGCTTGAAAAACGACAGGGCGTGAAAGTCGCGTGCCTCGGAGGTCGCCTTCAGGCGGCTTCCGCGCCTGTTCCCGCGCCAAAGTCAACGTCCTGTTTAAATTAACATTAAATTTATATGGATTGAATTGACGTGAGAGTATTTTTTTAATTCAATATATTTTCTTATGTTAATTTCGGAGGTAGGCCATGCTGTACCAAAGGGGAAGCGTGCTTGGTCGAGGAGCAAGGCCTCTTTTCCTGGAAGAGAACGATCCCGGCGGACAGGATGTCGTCTCGCAACGTGTAGCATTCTGGAATGCAACCGTCGGCAACGGCCCGCAGACATGGGAAGGGCTTTGGAGCCCGCCTCGTGTGGAGCCGGTCAGCGGGCCAGAACTCCTGTCCAGTGCTGCAGGACAGGCGGCGTCTCACTCGAGATTGGCGGATCTGTTGTCGACGTCCGCGACATTGGACAGGCGGGTTTCGTTCCCGCCTTTCGCCGCTGAGGCGGCGCCGGCGTTCTGGGCACATCACGAATCTACCGCCAATTCTCTCCCAACTGGCTCGCTATCAGTCACAACCGACCACGCCGATTACGCGCCTGGCAGTAGCGCAACGTTCACTGCAAGCGGCATACGGGCCGGAGCGTCGGTCACATTCCAGATTGCCGACCTATTGAGCGCGCCGGGCGCAAACGGCCTTGCCGATGTTTATACACCATTCACGATCGGAGACGGCGGCACTGGCGACCTGGATGGCCGCGTCAACGGCACCGTCGTCGCGCAATGGCAGGTGCCCGCCGACGGCCGCGCCACCGGTGCGACACTGCAGCTCACCGCGACTTCCGGCGGACAGACTGCGACAGCGACGTTCAGCGACGCCAGCAACAAGATCGTCACGGAGAATCAGCTAGCAGGAACGCCGCAGAGCACATGGGCGATCCACGGTTCGATCGCCAGCAAGGGCGACTCGCAGATTGAAGGCTTCGCGACGCAGATCAGCACCAACGCTGGACAGACCGTCTCGTTCAAGATTCAAACCGCCTCGAGCGTGAACGGCTATACCCTCGATATCTACCGGCTTGGCTACTATGGCGGCAACGGCGCACGCCTCATCAACAGTATGCATCACACTGGAACGGACAATCAGCCGAGCGCGATCTTCAATACTGCGACCAGAACCGTCGACGCCGGAAACTGGTCCGTAACGGATTCGTGGACAATCCCGAGCACAGCAGTATCGGGAGTCTACTTCGCGAAGCTGACGTCAGATACGGGTGGCTACCAGAACATGATTCCGTTCATCGTTCGCAACGACAGTACCACCTCAGACATTCTATTTCAGACCAGCGATACGACTTGGGAAGCATACAATCCTTGGGGTGGATATAATCTGTATGCGGGCCCCAACGGTCGCAGCGATCGTGCCTATGCCGTCAGCTATAATCGTCCGATCGCGATGAACTCTACCGCTCAGTTCGCCGGGCCGCAGGACTTCCTATTCGGCGAAGAATACGCCGCGATCTATTGGTTGGAGCAGAACGGTTACGATCTCAACTACATTTCCGGTATCGATGCCGCGAGCAATGCCCCGTTGCTGCGTAATACCAAGGTCTACATTGATGTCGGCCACGACGAATATTGGTCGCAATCGCAATTCGCCAATGTCAAGGCTGCGGCAGGCGCGGGGGTCAACCTCGGATTCCTCAGCGGCAATCAAATCTATTGGGATATCGCACTCGCGCCGAGCTACGACTCCAGCCAGACTCCCAACCGGACGGTTGTGGAATACAAGGACATTTGGAGCGGGACACAACTCGACCCGAACGGCACCGCCGGCGGTGGAGCGGGTCTATTCCGTGATCCGGTCTATGGACCCGGAACTCCGGAGAACTCGCTTTCCGGCACAATCTTCACGGTCGACGATCTTGGTACGCTCGACAACATCTCTGTCCCTGCCAGCATGTCGCAGCTCCGCTTCTGGAGAAACACCAGTATTGCCAGCGGCAATGGCGGCACCCTAACCGGGCTGCTCGGCTATGAGTGGGACAGCGATCTCGACAATGGCTTCCGACCAGCCGGTTTGATCGATATGTCATCGACGACAAGAAACGTCAACACGTTGCTGCTGGATAACGGGTTGACGACGGGGCCCGGGACGGCCACGCACAGCCTGACGCTTTACCGCAATCCGACGAGCGGCGCGCTGGTGTTTGGCGCCGGAACCGTGATGTGGTCGTGGGGCCTATCGAATCAGTACGCGCCCTACAGCGGACTCACAGAGCCTGTCAGCCCGGCCGTGCAGCAGTCCATGGTCAACTTGTTCGCCGATATGGGGGTGACACCGCAGACGTTGCAGGCGAGCCTTGTACTCGCCCAGGCCTCAACTGATCACACTGCGCCGACCGCCGTTATCAGCTCCCCGACGGGCGGGACGAGCTTCAGTCAGGGCCAGAGCGTAACGATCAATGGCACCGCATCGGACGTTGGGGGACGGGTGGCGGGCATCGAGGTTTCAACTGATGGCGGCACGACTTGGCACCCGGCGAACGGAACCACGAGCTGGAGCTACACATGGGTAGCGTCAGGCGCCGGTACGCATCTCATTGAGGCGCGGGCGACCGACGATAGCGTCAATCTGCAGACGAGCCCCGCCACAGTCAGCATCAACGTTGGTGGCGGGGGAAGCCTCTTCACGGCCTCCAATACTCCGGCGCAGACCGATGTGAATGACGGCAGGGCGATCGAGGTCGGCGTCAAGTTCACTTCCTCGACGGCCGGCCAGATCACCGCGCTGAAGTTCTACCGCAGCCCCGGCGACACCGGCTCCGACCTCCTCGATCTGTGGAGCTCGACCGGCACCAAGCTCGCCAGCGCAACCTTCAGCAACACCGCGGCGACGGGCTGGCAGACCGTGACGCTGGCGACGCCGGTCTCGATCGCCGCCAACACGACCTATGTCGCCTCGTATCACACGAGCGGAACCTATGTCGTGACCAGCAACTTCTTCACCAGCGCTGTGACGAGCGGTCCCCTGACGGCGCCGTCGTCCGCCTCGTCCGGCGGCAATGGTGTCTATTCCTACGGCGGCACCAGCAGCGCCGGCATCTTCCCGACCAGCACCTTCAACGCCGAAAACTATTGGGCCGACGTGGTGCTTAGCACTTCAAGCGGCACCGACACGGCGCCGGTGCTTACAAACCAGACGCCCGATCAGAACGCGGTCGTCGGCTCGGCCTTTTCTCTGACGCTGCCTGCCAACACCTTCACCGATTCCGACGGCGACCCGCTCGCCTACGCGGCGACACTCGCCAATGGCTCGGCGCTTCCTGCATGGCTGACCTTCAACGCATCGACCCGCACCTTCAGCGGCACGCCAACCTCTTCGAACGTCGGCACGATCAGCGTGAAAACGTCAGCCACCGATCCAGGCGGCTTCTCCGCTAGCGAGACGTTCAACATCGCCGTGACGACGACGGCGGCGGTAAGCCTGTTCACCGCATCTAGCACCCCGGCGCAGACCAATTTGAATGACGGCACGCCGCTCGAGGTCGGTGTGAAGTTCACGTCCTCGACGGCCGGCCAGATCACCGCGCTGAAGTTCTACCGCAGCGCCGGCGACACCGGCTCCGACCTCCTCGATCTGTGGAGCTCGACCGGCACCAAGCTCGCCAGCGCAACCTTCAGCAACACCACGGCGACGGGCTGGCAGACCGTGACGCTGGCGACGCCGGTCTCGATCGCCGCCAACACGACCTATGTCGCCTCGTACCACACGAGCGGAGCCTATGTCGTGACCAGCAACTTCTTCACCAGCGCTGTGACGAGCGGTCCCCTGACGGCGCCGTCGTCCGCCTCGTCCGGCGGCAATGGTGTCTATTCCTACGGCGGCACCAGCAGCGCCGGCATCTTCCCGACCAGCACCTTCAACGCCGAAAACTATTGGGCCGACGTGGTGCTTAGCACTTCAAGCGGCACCGACACGGCGCCGGTGCTTACAAACCAGACGCCCGATCAGAACGCGGTCGTCGGCTCGGCCTTTTCTCTGACGCTGCCTGCCAACACCTTCACCGATTCCGACGGCGACCCGCTCGCCTACGCGGCGACACTCGCCAATGGCTCGGCGCTTCCTGCATGGCTGACCTTCAACGCATCGACCCGCACCTTCAGCGGCACGCCAACCTCTTCGAACGTCGGCACGATCAGCGTGAAAACGTCAGCCACCGATCCAGGCGGCTTCTCCGCTAGCGAGACGTTCAACATCGCCGTGACGACGACGGCGGCGGTAAGCCTGTTCACCGCATCTAGCACCCCGGCGCAGACCAATTTGAATGACGGCACGCCGCTCGAGGTCGGTGTGAAGTTCACGTCCTCGACGGCCGGCCAGATCACCGCGCTGAAGTTCTACCGCAGCGCCGGCGACACCGGCTCCGACCTCCTCGATCTGTGGAGCTCGACCGGCACCAAGCTCGCCAGCGCAACCTTCAGCAACACCACGGCGACGGGCTGGCAGACCGTGACGCTGGCGACGCCGGTCTCGATCGCCGCCAACACGACCTATGTCGCCTCGTACCACACGAGCGGAGCCTACGTCGTGACCAATAATTTCTTCACCAACTCGCTCACGAGCGGCCCGCTGACGGCGCCCTCATCGGCGTCCAGCGGCGGCAACGGCGTCTACGCCTATGGCGGCACCAACAGTGCCGGGCTCTTCCCGACCAGCAGCTTCAGCGCCAGCAACTATTATGCCGACGTGGTGTTTCAGCCCCAGCTAGCAGCATAAGGAATAGTAGGATGCATGCCGAAATCTATACGGATGGAGTGGACGAAATCACGGTCGGTGGTTCGATCGTGCGCGTAGACTTGGTGAGCCTGTCACCCACCGAGCGCGACGACAACAACGCTCCCAAGAAAGTCTTTCGTCAGCGGCTGATCTTCTCGGTGGAAGCCTTCGCGAACTCCGTTGAGGTGATGCAGAACGCGCTTCAGGGCCTGGTCGATGCCGGCGCGATCCGGCGCGCCCGATCAGGCTCGACCACCGAACCTTCGCACGTCGTTTCGTCGCTGGAGCGCGATCGACCCGCGCCAAATGCAGCACGGCCTCCTAATGTCTCAACCAACTTCCGCTGAAATCGATCGCGAATCCGCCCCGACGACCTCCGACGAAGGCGCGCCGTCGGCGTCTTGGACCGCGCTTGAAAGTTTGGCAAAGGTCGCCGCCCATCACGGCATCGACTTGCCTGCGGAACGCCTTCGGCACGTCTATGCAGTCGACGGCTCCACGCTTTCGACCGACAGGTTGCTACGAATGGCGCGCGAGGCCGGGCTTCGTGCGCAAACGGCGCACCTCGATTGGGGAGCGCTAAGCCGCCTGGGCGAGGCATATCCGGCACTCGCCCGGCTCTCGAACGGCAATTGGATTGTCGTCTTGGGTGCGCCGCGAGTTGATGATCTTGAGGCGGCCACGATCTGGGATCCACTTGCAGAGCGCAAGGACGAGCCGCTGATCGTTGACAAGGACCGGCTTTGCGCACGGTGGAGTGGCGATGTCATTCTGATCAAGCGCGAGCGTCCGTCATCAGAGCGCCGAAGCGTGTTCGGGCTGAGATGGTTTTTACCCGAACTGCTCCGTCAATGGCGGCTGTTCGCGGACGTCGCGATTGCTGCCATCTTGCTCTATGCGCTGGGTCTCGCGCTTCCCATCTTCTTTCAATTGGTGATCGACAAGGTTCTTGTGCACGAGAGCTTCACGACGCTCTACGTGCTCGCGGCCGGCGCGACCGTAGCCCTGGCCTTTGACGCGATATTCGGCTTTTTGCGGCGATACCTGCTGCTTTATGCGACCAACAAGGTCGACATCCGGGTCGCTACCAAGACGTTCGGACACCTCCTCGGTCTGCCCGTCACTTTCTTCGAGCACATATCCGCCGGCGTTCTGGTGAAACATATGCAGCAGGCTGCGCGGATCCGCGAATTCCTCACCGGTCGGCTATTCCTGACGACCTTGGACGCTCTATCGCTGTTCGTGTTCGTTCCGGTGCTGGCGCTCTACAGCGTTAAGCTGACAGGGCTGGTGCTCGCCTTCACGATCGTAATTGGAGGCGTCGTCGCGATCTTAACGGGGCCGTTCCGCCGACGTCTCTATGATCTGTATCAGGCCGAGGGCGCAAAACAGGCCCTGCTGGTCGAGAGTGTGCATGGTATGCGAACGGTGAAATCGTTGGCCATGGAACCGCGACAGAGTAGGGCGTGGGACGATTGCTGTGCTCAGTCGGTTTCGATGCGATTTGGCGTCGAAAAAATCTCCGCGGGGGCCCAGTCGTTGACGGGCTTCCTTGAGAAGATGATGACACTCGGCATCATCGCTCTTGGTGCGTTGGACGTCTTCAGCGGCGAAATGACGATCGGCGCGCTCGTTGCTTTCAACATGCTGGCCGGTCGCGTTTCGGGACCATTGGTCCAGATGGTGACGATGGTCCACGAATATCAGGAGGTACTCCTTGCCGTTAAGATGCTCGGCGAGGTGATGAACCAGCAGCTGGAACGCGATGGGAATCGCGAAGGGCTGCGACCGCACTTCCTCGGCGGAATCGAATTCGAAAATGTCACCTTCCGCTATGGAGAAGGAAGGCCGGCACTTGATGACGTGTCGTTCTCGATCACGGCCGGATCGATCATCGGAATCGTTGGCCGGAGCGGCTCGGGCAAGACGACGCTGACGCGGCTCATTGCCGGAATGTATCCGGTGCAGCAAGGATTGCTGCGGATGGATGGCTATGATTCACGCGAACTCGATCTGACCCATTTGCGCCGGAATCTTGGTCTCGTACTGCAGGACAATTTCCTGTTCCGAGGTACGGTGCGCGAGAACATTGCCTGCGTGAAGCGCGACGCAACTTTCGCCGAGATCGTGAGGGCCGCGCAGCTTGCAGGCGCCGATGAATTTATCGAACGGTTGCCTCGTGGTTTCGATACCCTTCTGGAGGAAGAAGCGTCGAATCTCTCAGGCGGGCAGAAGCAACGGCTCGCGATTGCCCGCGCGTTGATCGTCAATCCGCGCATATTGATCTTCGACGAGGCGACCAGCGCGCTCGATTCCGAAAGTGAAACAATCATTCGGCGCAATCTGCGCCGCATTGCCGATGGACGAACCGTCATCATCGTATCGCACCGGCTGTCGATGCTGTCGGACGCGAGCCAAATCCTGGTGATCGACCGCGGCAAGATCGTCGATGTGGATCGTCACGACCGGTTGTTATCGAAATGCACGATCTATAGGCATCTTTGGAACCAGCAGACGAAGCAGATCGCATGATCAGGACAGAGAAACCGCGCGCCCAGCCAAGTAGCGACCGGCCAGTCTCTCCGAAGCCAGGCGACCGGCGGCGGCGAGAGCTGCTAAGACGTGGACCAACTCCGCCGCCTGTTGTCAGGGAGTTTCAGCCCGATGCAGCGGAGATCGAACAGCGAAGCCCACCACGCCTGGCACGCATGACGCTTTATTGTGTTGTCGCGCTGATAGCGGCCGCCGTTACCTGGGCATCGGTCTCGCAAGTCGACATGATCGTAACCGCGCAGGGAAAGCTGATCACCACACATCCGAATCTTGTCGTACAGCCGCTGGAGACGTCGGTCATCCGAGACATTCGCGTTAGAGCGGGTGACACCGTCAATCGCGGCGACCTGCTTGCGACGCTCGATCCGACATTTTCGCAAGCCGATCTCGATCAATTGCAGAACCGAGTGGCGGCCTTCGATGCCTCCACCGATCGCCTTCGAGCGGAGTTGGATGGCGTCGAGTATGTCGCCGAGGATCCCGCAAATGCCGAGCAGGCGCTGCAGCGCAAAGTATTTCTGCAGAGAAAGGCGGCATACGATCTCCAGATCCAGAACTATGACGCGCAGATTGCGTCGGCTGAGGCCAATCTGAAGACGGCGCAGGATGAGCAACTTGTCCTGAGCCAGCGACTGGACAACATGCGCTCCATTGAAGCCATGCGAAGCGCGCTGATGGCCAAGGAGGTCGGTTCAAAGCTGAACTTCCTGCTTTCCCGAGATGCGCGCCTGGAAGTGGAAAGTAACCTGGCGCGTGTCCGCGGCAGCATTGTCGATAACACGCATCGTCTCGATAAGGCCCGTGCAGACCAGCAAGTCTTCGCTGCCGAGTTCCGGCGTGCAGCTTATCAGGAGCTCGTGGAGGCGTTGCCCAAGCGTAACAGCGCCGCGGAGGAGCTCAAGAAAGCAGAGCTTCGCCGGAAGCTGATCGTGCTCCACGCACCGGCAGATGCGGTTGTACTTGAAGTCGCGAACCGAACGGTGGGCTCGGTGCTTCGCGAAGCCGAAACACTGTTCGTGCTGGTCCCGCGCGATGAGACGCTCCAAGCCGAGGTGAACGTCGAGGGCAAGGACATCGGGCAGGTCGCGGTTGGGCAGTCGGTACGAATCAAGTTCGAGGCGTTTCCATTCCAGAAATACGGCACGGCGACTGGTGAGGTTCGGGTCATTAGCCAGGACTCGTTCCCGCCAGATCCGAAGGCCGAAGGTGCGCGTCGCGCGTCCAGTCCCTATTATCGCGTGCTGGTCGATTTGCGGGACACGCACCTTCGGCTGCCGCCGGAACATCTTCAGCTCATTCCCGGTATGGCGGTCACGGCTGAGATGAAGGTCGGAAAGCGCACGGTGATTTCATATTTCCTCTATCCACTACTCCGTGGTCTCGATGAAAGCATCCGGGAATACTGACGGGGATTACCATGGTGCACTGTCGATGATGATGATCAGCTCGAATTCTGGTGTGAAGCTCATAATGCCGGCTCCAGCGAAGGGGTTGTCGCCAAACTCGCCTCTGGTGAACTATGCGCTCAGAGGGCTGGAACGCTGCTGGTTGCCTCGTGAGCGCCGTTGGTCGCATATCTATCACCTCGACGGGCGGGCTTCGCCAAACGAGTCGATAGCGCATAGCGACGTGTTCTATACCCTCAATGTCTTGCTCGGGATGTCACGGGTCGCGGAACTTCCGGCTGACATTGATCTCCCGGAGATCTTCCATCGAAATGCCATGAGTCTCACCGCGCTTCCCGTGCGGAAATATGCGTTCGGCATGGCCTTGTGGGCCGCCGCCGAGCTCCGCCTTCCCATTCCGGAGCGGGTGAGGTCCGAGCTGAAAGCGATTCTCTCGGATCAGTCGCAATGGCCCGCGTTTCGGGCCCAGGACCTGGGCATGCTGCTGACGGGAGTCGTCGCTCAAGCCAGGGCAGGCGAGGGGGAGTGGACGTGCTTCGCGAGCCCGCTCTACCGTTTCCTGAAGGAGCGTTTCCATAGCGAATCCGGATTGTTTTTCGATGCGCCGTCCGGCTTCCGTCGCCGCTTTGCGTCATTTGCGACGCAGACCTACCTTTCAATCGCCTGCTATCAGTACGGCGAATTCACCGGAGACGTGTCCGCGCTCGTCATGGCCGACACCTGTGTGCGCAATCTGATCGCGCTTCAGGGACCCCAGGGTGAATGGCCGTGGTTCTTCGATGCGAAGAGTGGCCGTGTCCTCGATTTCTACGAAGTCTATTCAGTCCATCAGTATGGAATGGCCCCGGCGCTGCTGGAATGGGCCGAGCGTTTCGGACGACGAGGAGCGCGGGATGCCCTGGTCAAGGGATTCAACTGGGTGCTGGGTCACAACCAACTGGGCCGGACCATGCTGGTGCCGGAGCTCAGCCTGACGCTCCGTTCGCAGGTTCGCAAGCATGAGCTGAAGAGCAGGGCTCCGCGGATGTTGCGCGCGCTCAAGAACGCCTGGCTCGGAAACGGAGAGGTGCTGATCGATCCGGCCGGCATTGGAGTCCGGCTCGAGTGTCGCAGCTACGAACTTGGCTGGATACTATGGTCATTCGGCCGCCGTACCGACTTGCGGGACCTGACCGACAACTCGGCGTTCCGCGACACTTGATTCTGGTTTAGCGGTTCCAAGCCACTGCACGGCGACGGCGCAGGTGCGAAAGCATTGTCATGGCACGATGGGCGCGGACGGCACACAGGACGGCGATAGCCTTGAGACGGGCGCCGCTACCGTGAAGGCGGTCACTGGTTAGTACCGTCACAGCGTCTGGCGCCGGCGAGGCGAGAACGAGCAAAGCTCGCGCAATCCAACGCAACCGCCACACGGGCTTACCTTGCGCCATATTGCGATAATGCGCGATTTGCCGGTCCCACTTTGCATACAACTCCTTTAGGGAGCTTCGGGCCGGATGGAAGGTGATCATTTCGGGGATATACCGAAATTGCAGTCCGGCGCGTAGTGCGCGCTGCCCCCACTCCATGTCTTCCGCCACGTCGATGCCGGCGAATGGACCGACGCGATCGAAGTCGCGACGAAACACCGCCATATTGCCCGTTCCGGAATAGCCGTGGCGTTCGATGTAGAGTTTGAATCGATAAGCGAAGACGCTCTCATAAGCCGCAATGGCGCTAAGACTCGCATTTTCCGCCTGCCAGATGCGAACGTCGCCCCCTAAGACCGTGTCAGCCGGCGACGAGCGCGACGCCTGCAATACGCTGTTGAGCCAATCTGGATGCGCTCTGCAGTCGGCGTCGACGAAGGCAAGTATCTCTCCCTTTGCGACAGCCGCGCCCTTGTTTCGCGCCGGACCGGGACCGGGACGCGATTCGTACGTCAACCTCACGTCGGGATGGCCGGCAACGACCTCCATCGGGGGCATTGCCGAGCCGTTGTCCACCACGATGACCTCGAACAAGTCGCGGGACAGGGTCTGTGCATCCAGGCTCCGCAAGCAGGCTTCCAGAGCCTCCGCCTGGTTGAGGTGGGGAATGATCACCGAAATCAATTTATCAGCGCCATATTTAATTTTCCTTTGGTGCGCAGCGGGTCCGCCGGCGGTAACGCCCAGTTTCGCGCTCATTTGGCAGCTCGCATTTAATCCTTGCAATTAAATATTTGCCATTTATTATCGTTATTATAATCTTAAATGCAACTTAAACAAAATTGCATTTTGGAGGTCGATTCAAATGCGTGCATCGTTCCTGGCGTGCCCCATCGACCTGCTGACAATGGCGGAAACCGTGGAGCTGGCGCGCGGCGCCATGCGCAGCCGCCGACGGCTGCAGCATGTGGCGCTGAACGTTGCCAAGTTCGTCAAGATGCGGTCCGATCCTGTGCTCGCGGCCGACGTCGCCGACAGCGATATTGTCAGCATAGACGGCATGGGGATCCTCTGGGGCGCGCGAGCGGTGGGGCTTCCGGCGACGTCGCGAGTCACCGGTGTCGATCTCCTGGCCGAATTACTCGCGGTGTGCGCGCGGGAAGGCTTCAAGCCGTATTTCCTGGGAGCCACCCAGGCCGTACTGCACGAGGCAATGCAACGCGCGCGCGTGAGACATCCCTCACTTGTCTTCGCGGGTTGGCATGACGGCTACTTCAAACCCGAGCAGGAGAGTGACGTCGTTCGGGATATCCGGTCGAGCGGGGCGGATTGTCTCTTCATCGGCATGCCGACGCCGCGCAAGGAGCGCTTTCTGGCCGCCCACCGCGACGATCTCGGCGTCCCTTTCATCATGGGCGTGGGTGGCGCGTTCGACATTCTTGCGGGCACCGTCCGACGCGCGCCCGCACGGATTCAGAGGCTGGGCCTCGAGTGGCTGTACCGCATCTATCAAGAGCCCGGGCGAATGTGGTGGCGATACGCCACGACGAACACGCTGTTTGCGGGCATCCTGGTGCAAGCGCTCATCAAGCAGGCGATTCAGCACACGCCGGGAGCGCCTGGCCCCGTGCCGCCGGGCCCGAGCCGGATCGGAGGGTGAGACGTGCCCAAGCATTTTTTCATCCTCTTGGGGACCCGACCCGAAGCAATCAAGCTCTTCCCGGTCATCAACCGGCTCAAGGCCGAGAATCGCAAGGACATTTCCCTGACGATCTGTGCGACTGCACAGCATCGACAGCTGCTTGATCAGGTCCTCAAGCTCGCCAAAGTGGTCCCGGATTTCGACCTGAACGTCATGACGGCCAATCAGACGCTGGACCATCTAACCGCGCGGCTGCTCGGAGAGGTCGGTGAGCTGCTCGAGAAAGTGAAGCCTACCAGGGTGATCGTCCAAGGCGACACGGCGACCGCCATGGCCGGCGCACTCGCGTCCTATTATCACCGGATACCGGTCTCTCACATCGAGGCCGGACTGCGCAGTGGCGACATCTTTTCGCCTTGGCCCGAGGAGGTGAACCGCAAGATCGTCGGCTCGATCGCAGATCAGCATTTTGCCCCGACGGAGCGCGCGGCGCGCGCGCTGCGCTCTGAAAACGTCTCGGACGACCGCATCCACGTCACCGGAAACACGGTGGTGGACGCTCTCATCCTGGCGAAAGCCATGGTGGAATCCGATCCCGGGCTCGCGGGCCGCTGGGATGGTATCAAGAAGCGTCACGGCAACCGGCGCATCATCCTGGTGACCTGCCATCGCCGGGAGAATTTCGGCGGCGGCGTAATCAATATCGTGAACGCGTTGGAAACGATCCTGCGCAGGGAAGACGTTGCGGTGGTGCTTCCCGTGCATCCGAATCCGAATGTGCGCGACTTGTTTGCGTCCCGATTGTCGGATCACCCGAGGGTCGTCCTCATTTCCCCGCAGGAATACACGGATTTCGTCAGCCTGCTCTCGTTGTCGCATCTGGTCCTGACGGATTCAGGCGGCGTCCAGGAGGAGGCCCCCACGTTCGGAAAACCGGTCCTCGTGATGCGCGACACGACCGAGCGCCCCGAGGGGGTGGAAGCCGGGACGGCGCGTCTCGTCGGTGCGAACTACGACAGGATCGTTGCGGAGACATTTCGCCTGCTCGACGACGACGAGACTTATGCTGCCATGGCCCGTTCGCATAACCCGTTCGGTGACGGGCACGCGAGCGAGCGTATCGTGAAGGTTCTTCTCAATGCCTGAATTCCAGAAGATCAATGTCGTTGGGCTTGGCTATATCGGGCTGCCGACCGCGGCCCTGATTGCGAGCCGCGGATTGCAGGTGGTCGGTATCGACACCAACGAGCGTATCGTCGATACGGTTGCATCGGGAAGGATTCACATCGCTGAGCCCGATCTCGATGGCCTCGTTTCCAAGGTCGTGTCGAGCGGCGCCCTGACGACATCCACCAAGCCGCAGGCGGCCGACGTCTTCATCATCGCAGTGCCGACGCCGATCGATCGCGACAACCGTCCAGACTTATCAAGCGTGAATGCCGCAGTCGACCAAGTCGTCAATATCCTCGCACCGGGCAATCTCGTCATCCTCGAATCGACGTCGCCGATCGGAACGACCGAGGCGATCGCGAAGCGGATCGTTGAACGCCGGCCAGATCTGCACATCGGCGTCAACGGCAAGGAAGACGGGGCGATCTACGTCGCCTACTGCCCGGAACGCGTGTTACCTGGCCGGATCCTGACCGAGCTCATCAACAACGACAGATGCATCGGGGGCATTACGCCAACCTGCACGCGCCGTGCTCAGCGCTTCTACAAGATGTTCGTCCGCGGGGCCTGCGTCGGCACTACGGCACGCACGGCCGAGTTGGTCAAGCTGACGGAAAACGCCTTCCGCGATACCAACATAGCATTTGCGAACGAACTCTCGCTGATTTGCGACAGGTTCGACATCAATGTCTGGGAAGTGATCGACATCGCCAACCGCCACCCTCGCGTAAACGTATTGCGGCCAGGACCGGGAGTAGGCGGGCACTGCATTGCGGTCGATCCCTGGTTCATCATCGACTCCGCACCAGACCTGGCTCGGGTGATGCGAACCAGCCGAGAAGTCAACAACGCCAAAACGCGGCAGATCATCGAACGCACAGAGGCGCTGATCGACGATCATCCCTATGCAAACATCGCCTGCTGTGGATTGACGTTCAAGGCCAATGTCGACGATTTGCGCGAAAGTCCCGCCATGGAAATAGCCACGCATCTCGCGGCAAAGTACGGAGAACGAGTCAAGGTCGTTGAGCCGAACCTTCGGCGCCTGCCGCCCCAGCTGGCCGATCACCGTGTCGCTTTCGTGAACATCGAGGAGGCTCTGCGTAGTTGCGAAATCGCGGTTCTCCTCGTCGATCACGACGAGTTCAAGATGGTGCCCCTCTCGGAGCGTCGGCATCTCGACGTCATCGATACGCGGGGCATATGGCAGGACATGCCGGCGCGGACCTGATGCCCGGCGTGATGTGATCGTCTGCAACGGGATGATTGGAAGCGTACTCTCTGGATGCATAGAGGTTAGCATGCGAGACAGTCAACTGGGAATCGGCGTCGTGGGCTACGGCTATTGGGGCCCCAATCTCGTTCGCAATTTCTCGGTCAATCCTGCCACGCGCGTCGTCAGCGTGAGCGACCTGAACCCAGGAAGGCTCGACGCGATAAAGCAGCTTTACCCCGCGGTGGAAACGACCAGCCGCTACGAAGATCTGCTCAAGGACGCCCGTATCGATGCAATCGCCATCGCTACGCCGGTGCATACGCATTACGAGCTGGCAATTGCGGCGTTGAGAGCCGGAAAGCATGTTCTGGTCGAAAAGCCGCTTGCGCCGAGCGCTGAGCTCGTGACCCGCTTGATCGAGGAAGCCGACCGGCGCGGATTGACGCTCATGGTCGATCATACCTTCCTCTACACGCCGGCGGTCCAGAAGATCCGGGAGCTCCTGCTGAGCCGGGAGCTCGGAGACATCTACTACTACGACAGCACGCGCGCGAGTCTCGGGCTGTTTCAAAAGGACGTCAATGTGATCTGGGACTTGGCGGTGCACGACATCTCGATCATCCACCATATCCTCGATCGGGCGCCGATCGCCGTCTCGGCAACGGGGTCGTGCCACGTCGTCGGATCGCCGGAGAACATGGCGCACATCACGCTGTTCTTTGCCGACGCGTGCGTGGCCCACGTCAGCGTCAATTGGCTCTCGCCCGTCAAGGTGCGCCAGACCTTCATCGGTGGCAGCAAGAAGATGATCGTCTACGACGATCTCGAGCCGACCGAAAAGATCAAGGTCTATGACAAGGGAATTACGCTCGATGCGCCTCCCGAGGATGCGCATCAATTTCGGATTGGATATCGCGCCGGCGACATGTGGGCACCGCACATCTCGCCGACGGAGGCGCTACAGACGGAGGTGGAGCATTTTGTCGATTGCGTATCCACCGGCCGCCAGCCGATTTCCAGCGGCGCCTCCGGACTCCGCGTGATCGAAGTCCTGGAAGCGGCATCGTGCTCGATCGCAAAACAGGGGGCGCCGGTATTGCTGCGAGAGCCTTACGGAACCCGGCAGCGCGCGAGAGCGATCGCATGACGCGCGCGGCGGCCTAGCTGACCTAATCGCCATGGCAGACGATGCAATGAGGTCCGTGCAGCGCTCGATCCTGTTCTCCGCGCTCGATCGTTACATCGGCCTCATGCTGGTCTTTGTCGCGACCGCCGTGCTCGCCCGTCTGCTGTCCCCTGAAGAATTCGGCATCTATGCCGTCGTGAACGCCATCACATCCATAATTGCCGCCTGCTTCCAGGAGTTTGCAGGTGCAAGCTATCTCATTCAGAAGCGCGAGTTGTCGCGGGCAAGCGTGCAGACCACGTTCACGGTTAACCTCGTGATATCGGCGGCCACCGCTTTCATGCTGTTCGTGTTTGCGCAGCCCATCGCGCGTCTCTTCGAGCTGGACGGCTTGCGTCAGGGCATCGAGATCTCCGCTCTGAATTTTCTGTTGCTGCCGTTCTCCGGAACCATAGCCGCATTGTTCCGTCGTGAGATGCAGTTTGGAACGCTCGCAATCTGTAACCTCGCGGCGGGTGCGACTATCGCCGGTGTTTCGATCGCTCTCGCGTTGGCCCACTTCAGCTACATGGCCCCACTTTGGGGAGCGGTGGCCGGCAATGCGGTGCTGGCCGTGATGCTGCTGATATGGCGGAGAGAGTTTGGCGCGATGCGCCCGTCCCTGGTCGATTTCCGGGAGATCATCGGCTTCGGCCTCTACTCGGGCGCGGTTAGCGTTGTGAACGTGTTCTATTGCCTGGCGCCGCAGCTCTTCCTGGCGAGGGTGCTCGACTTCACGGCCGTCGGTCTTTACAGCCGCGCAACCGCATCGACGCAGATATTCGATAAGCTGGTGACGCAAGTCATAAGTCCGGTCGTCATGCCTGCGGTTGTTGCGCGAAGCAAAGCAGGCGGCGATCTCAAGGCCGTCTATCTGGAGGCCATTCAGTTGCTCTCCGCGGTGCAGTGGCCGTTCTTGGCCTTCATGGCAATCATGGCCCGGCCAATCATTCTGATCTGGCTCGGTCCGACGTGGCTGGAGATCGTCCCGCTCGTGCAACTGCTCTGTGTCGGCAATCTTGCCTTTTTCGCCGCCTGCCTGACCTATCCGGTGTTTGTTGCGGTCGGAAGGGTGCAGGATGCGCTGATCTCGTCCTTGATTTCGCTGCCCCCCTCGCTTCTGGTCGTCTTCGGTGCATCGTTTCTGGGCGTGCACGCCGTTGCAGCAACCGCTCTTGTCACATTGCCATTTCAAGCCGCAGTGGCGTTCCATTTTCTTGGGCGACATCTCGACATTCGGCCCGGTGAATTTGTACGCACCCTGCTCAGAAGCGGAGCTGTAACGGCACTCGTGATTGCAGGCGCGTCGATCTGTGCGGCGCTGACGGCCGCGCAAGGACTTTCGCCGCTTGCTGGCTTGGCATCAGCCTTCTCCGTCGCTGCGCTTTGTTGGTGGTTGGGACTGGCGGTGACCGGGCACCCGCTCTTGCAGCAGTTCCACTACGCAGCAGCCGGCCTCGCGAGAATGGCGCCGGGGCTGTGGCCTTCGCGGACGGCGCCATAGCGGCTTCGGCCACATCATTCGGAGTTCGGACATGCCTATCAAAGAAGACGTCGAACTAGGTCGCGATGTCCGTATTCCTCACCCGGAACTGGTCAATCTGTACGGCTGCACTGTTGGTGACGAGAGCAGGATCGGAACGTTCGTCGAAATCCAGGCGGGGGCGAAGATAGGTGCGCGCTGCAAGATATCCTCGCACAGCTTCATCTGCGAGGGCGTCACGATCGAGGACGAGGTGTTTATCGGTCATGGCGTGATGTTTACGAATGACAAGCATCCGAGGGCAACAACCGCAGATGGTCGTCCTCAGCAAACGTCGGACTGGACCTTGGAGCGCACCCACGTCGGTAGGGGGGCCTCCATCGGCTCCAATGCCACCATTTTATGTGGTGTGACAGTCGGTGCGGGGGCGTTCGTTGGCGCGGGCTCGGTGGTGACGAAGGACGTTCCCATGGGCGCTACCGTCGCGGGAGTGCCGGCCCGGATCATGTCCGCAGTCGAAAATATGGCCACCGCCGCCAGTGCCTTCATCAGCGAGGCCTCCTAGCCGGGGACCAATTAATCGCGATTTATTTTCTTGAAAATGATGCTTGATTTAATATTATAATGCGAGTTAATTTTTAATATATAGTCAGCCAATCCAAGGTGTTGAATCTTGATACCCTTCCTGGATCTGAAAGCCCAATACTGTCAAATCAAGCCGGAAGTCGACGCCGCGGTGGCCAGGGTCGTCAGCAGCGGGCACTTCGTGCTCGGGCCGGAGGTGAGGGCCTTCGAGGGACGCTTTGCCGAATATTGCCGGACTTCGCATTGCCTTGCGGTGAATAGTGGGACGTCGGCGCTCCATCTTGCTCTGCTGGCGGCGGGTATTGGACCCGGTGACGAGGTCATCACGGTGTCCATGACATTCGTGGCGACAACCGCGGCCATTCTCTACAGCGGCGCCAAGCCGGTGTTCGTCGACGTTGACCCGGTCACGTGGACGATGGATCCCGGTCTGATCGAGGCTGCGATAACACCGCGAACCAAAGCCATCCTGCCGGTCCACCTCCACGGCTTGATGGCCGAGATGGATCCCATCATGTCGATCGCGCGGCGTCATGGTCTGGTGGTCATTGAAGACGCCGCGCAGGCGCACGGCGCGGAGTACCGGGGACGCCGTGCAGGCTCGATCGGGGATCTGGGGTGCTTCAGCTTTTATCCGGGCAAGAATCTGGGGGCGTTCGGCGAGGGTGGGGCGGTCGTCACTGATCGCCCTGAATTCGCACGCCGGGTGTCACTGCTGCGGGACTGGGGGCAGGAGGCGAAATACGACCACGTCATTGCCGGATACAACTATCGCATGGATGAGATCCAGAGCGCGATATTGAATGTCAAGCTGGACTACATCGAGCGCTGGACCGAGGCTCGCCGATCGCTCGCAGAACGATACGACGAACTGCTGTCTGAGCTCCCATTCGCGCGTCCGCAGCCGCCCAGGCACTCCCGCCACGTGTATCATGTCTATGCGGTCAGATTGCAGCGGCGCGATGATGCGCTAACGATATTGCGGGACGCCGGCATCGGTGCAGGGATTCACTATCCCATTCCGGTGCATCTGCAGAAGGCCTATGCAGAACTCGGTTATCGGGCCGGTGATCTGCCGGTAACCGAGCAGCTTGCCAACGACGTTCTCTCGCTTCCCATTTATCCCGAGTTGCGGCCGGACCAGGCGACCGCAGTTGTCTCCACTTTGAGGAACGCCGGAGCATTGCGACCCAGCGAGGCCGTCAGCGAACGAACGCCGCATTCACAAAACTTCATAACGAGGTCCTGCAACAGGAGGGCGTCTTGATCGAGCTCAAGGGAAAACGCGTTCTGGTCACTGGCGGGGCGGGGTTCATCGGCTCCCACATCGTTGATCTGCTCTGCGATGAGGGTTGTATCGAGATCGTCGCCCTCGACAACATGGTGCGAGGCCGACCGGAGAATCTCCGGCGCGCGCTCGGACGCGGCCCTGTGAGATTGGTTCACGGCGACATACGCGATCGCAAGCTGATGGAAGCCCTGGTGAAGGCTGCCGACATCGTTTTTCACCAGGCTGCACTCCGCATCACGCATTGCGCGGCAGAGCCGCGCCTGGCCAAGGAGGTCATGGTAGACGCCACCTATGACCTCCTGGAGCTGTGCATCAAGCACGACATTGAGAAGATCATCGCAGCATCCTCGGCATCCGTCTATGGCATGGCCGAGGAGTTTCCGACAACCGAGCGGCAGAACCCTTACAACAATCGGACTCTCTACGGAGCGGCCAAGGCATTCAATGAGGGCCTGCTGCGCGCCTTCAACGACGTGTGCGGCCTTGATTACGTGGCATTCCGGTATTTCAACGTCTATGGCAGCCGGATGGATATACACGGACGGTACACCGAGGTCTTGATCCGCTGGATGGAGCGGCTCGAGGCCGGATTACCTCCCGTCATCTTTGGCGACGGTCGTCAGACCATGGATTTCGTTCACGTCCGGGACGTCGCGCGCGCCAACATCCTCGCGGCCCGGGCAAAGATTACTGACGAGGTCTTCAACGTCGGAAGCGGCATCGAGACCAGCCTGACGGAATTGGCGACGGTACTTGCGTCGGTGATGGGGCGCCGCGGCCTGACACCCGAATTCGCACCTGAGCGCTCGGTCAATCCGGTGCCGCGACGGCTGGCATCGACGGGCAAGGCCGAGCGCCTGCTGGGATTCCGCACCACGGTTTCGCTCGAGCAGGGGCTCGCCGACCTCGTGAAATGGTGGCGATCGGAACGCGATCTCGCGTCCGGCGGTAAGCGGCAGGCGGCGGCATCGTGATCCCGATCGCGGCGCCGCTGCTTGCGGAGGAAGAGGCCGACGCTGCACGCGAAGTCGTGCTGTCGGGCTGGGTGTCGCAAGGCCCACAGGTGGCCGCGTTCGAGCGCGAGTTCGCTGCACTTGTCGGAGCACCGCACGCCTGTGCCGTTGCGAATTGCACGGCGGCCCTGCAGCTCGCCTTGGCCGCATTGGATATCGGCGCCGGGGACGAGGTGATCACGGTCAGCCACTCCTTTATCGCGACTGCGAATGCGATCCGATATCAGGGCGCCACTCCGGTTTTTGTCGATATCGACCCGGAGACCTACAATCTGGATTGCGCTCGGCTGGCCGAAGCCATCACCGGGCACACGCGCGCGATCATCGCGGTCCATCAGATGGGCATGCCCTGTGATATGGCAGCGCTCATGGCCGTGGCGCGCCACCACGGGATCGCTGTGATCGAGGATGCGGCCTGCGCCGCCGGATCGCAGATCCGGATGAGCGGGGAATGGGAGCCGATCGGCAAACCGCATGGGCATATCGCCTGCTTTTCCTTTCATCCCCGCAAAGTGATCACGACTGGCGAGGGCGGGATGCTGACCACCGCGGATCCAGAGCTTGACCGCAGGTTCCGGCTGCTGCGCCAGCATGGCATGAGCATCCCCGACACAGTGCGGCATGGCTCCTCCCGAGTAATATTCGAGGACTATCTCGTCGTCGGGTACAATTACCGGATGACCGACATACAAGCCGCAGTCGGGCGCAAACAGCTCGAGCGCCTCCCGGAACTAGTGGCGCGACGCCGCGCGGTCGCTGCCAAATACGTCGAGCTACTTGGAAGTTTCGCGGGTCTGCGTCTGCCGGCAGAGTCAGAGTGGGCGAGGTCCAATTGGCAGAGCTATTGCGTGGGTCTTCCGGATCGCCTCGACCAGCGCACCGTCATGCAAAACTTGCTTAATAAGGGCATCGCGACGCGGCGCGGTATCATGTGTTCGCACCGCGAACCGCCTTACGCGAACGCTAACCACCGCCATAGCCTGCGCCAATCTGAAGCGGCGCAGGCTCGTTCGATTCTGCTGCCAATCTACGCGCAGATGAAGGAAGAAGACCAACTTTGTGTGGCGAATGCCATTAGGGCGGAGCTGGCGCATGGATACAACTAGACGCCGATGTTGCGCGTGGGAACTGAGTGGCTCCGGCGCCGCGGCGCTTCTGACGAGGACGTGAAGGCGGGACATGGCTAAGGTGGACGTCGTTGTACCGTGTTATAATTACGGTCGTTACCTTGTGGACTGTGTTCGCAGCGTCCTTGATCAGTCGATCAAGGATGTGCGGGTTCTCGTTATAGACGACGCGTCATCGGATGATTCGCTTGAGGTAGCAAAGCGTCTGTCTGCCCTTGATTGGCGCGTTGAAGTCGTGACGCACGGACGCAACTTAGGACATATAGCAACCTATAATGAGGGCATTGAGCGGGCGGACAGCGACTATTTCCTGCTGTTGTCTGCAGACGATATGCTTGTGCCTGGAGCGCTTGAACGAGCGATCGAAGTCTTGGCAAAAAATCCGGACGTTGTGCTCACCTATGGCGAATGCGTCAGCTGGCATGATGAGCTTCCCATCCCTCGTATAGAGCCGACGCAGCGCTACACCTGGAGCCGCCACGATCTCTTGAAGGAAATATGCACAACAGGCACAAATGTCGTTCCCACGCCGACGGCTATAGCGCGGACAAGCGTACAAAAAGCGATCGGCGGCTATCGAGCATTGTTGCCCCACGCGGGTGACATGGAGATGTGGCTTCGCTTTGCGGCAAACGGCTCGGTTGCTCGCATCAAAGCGGTGCAGGCAATCTATCGTAAACATCCCAATGCAATGTCTAACGCGTACTTTGCGGAGGCGATGTCCGATTATAGCCAGCGTCAACTTGCCTTCGATAGTTTCTTCGAAGAATACGAGCATCGTCTTAGCAGCTCGCATCGGTTGAGCGGCGTAGCCCGTGGTGCGTTGGCCGACCACGTATTCCGTTGCGGGATTACGTTGCTCCGACAGGGGCGGCCTAAGGATGGAGTGCGGCTTATCCAAGAGGCGATGAGGATAGACCGCAGGTTGCGGTACTTACCTCCAGTTTGGCAGCTGTTCAAATTGCCCAGCGCTGAAGGACGTCAGCGGGCGTTGTCTGCAGTACGAGTGGGAGTTTCTCATATGCTGGGGCGGCGGCGAGGAGCCTTGAGCGGTTCGCAGCGTAAGCGAGGGGGCGGCTCGGGGGAGGAAGCAATGTAGAATCCTGAAATTCGAAACGGCAGACGCCGCCCATCGCATGAAATCCGGAATTCATGAGAGAGGTGGGCTCTTTTCAGACGCCTGGCTTCGATTTATGCCCCCGAGACCAAGGCCGAGCGGCATTCTCGGAAAAGTCGGTCGATCCTGCCAGCAGCATTTGTTCGATTATGCTCGCATTTGGCGTCCCCGGCGCTCAGGTCATGGAAGGTAATGACCTTCTCCCTGGCAGCACCTCCCACTCGTCGGCACAGCTCACGTGAGGCAAGCAGGTCCAGCCGCTTGGCCGACAATTCTCCGACGTCAAGGTGGAACAACAAAAGTCGTATCGGGCTGCAGAAATTCCGCCGCGCCCCGGCGTGATCAAAGCAGATGATCGCCAGCTGGTGGCTCCCAGAATCACGAGCGGGAAGGGATCTTCCGATCTTCCTTAGTATCTTTCCAGTGAAGACCGGCGGAGGCGGCCTTGCCGAGTGAAATTAGCCAAAATTAAAATCCTTGCGAGTCTTGCGACGTTTTAGGGGGCCGGCCGGCAGATAGTCAGTCAAATCGAACCGGGGCCGTCCATACCTCTCGTCGGGCTCCCAGACACTGACGTCGGTGTTGCCATCCAGAAGTTGCCGCTGTTGGTGAGGATCGTTGTGCGGTAACGTCTCTGGTAGTTCCGCCTCGGCACCGTGCCCACCGGATAGAATCCATTGTTTGTGGCATGATAATCGACGTACCCGGAACCTTGTTGTCCGTCATCGCAGATGATGTGATTTTGATCTCGCAGGCTCCAGAATCGGTTGTTGTCGACGTATACATCGGGCCCAATGGTGCCGCCCTTAACACTGCCCCAGTTTGTTAGATTTACGGCCGCGTTGAACGTACCCCTGCCGCGAATGCTAGGCCCTGTAAATGTATTGTGGCAGACCAGTACATAGTTGGTAGGAAGCAAGCCGCCTTGAGCGTAGATTTCAATCTCATCACAATCTGAACCGTCTGGCCGTGTAAATATGCAGTCCTTAATCAGAACATTGTTGAAGAACTTGGTGATCTCGTTCTCACTGTCGTGGAAACAGCAGCGCCGGACGGTTAAATTGGTAACAAAGCCGTAAGGCCCTCCATCGATAGCGATTAGGTCGCAATCTTCGATCACCTCATTCGTCGGTCTGGTACCGCCATCACCGGTCGGTCCGACGTTCGTGGTTGACCATATCACGCCGCGAACGCGGCAGCGGCGCAGCGTGACGTTTCTGTGTGAAAAGCGGAAGTCTCCGGTGATGTCGAGATATTCGATCACCTGATCGTCGGCGGAGGATTGCGTGATGTTTGACACGCTCAGCGCATGTGAGGTCTGCACGTCGTTCCAGCATGAGGGGCCGCCGTTCGCCGGACCTGTCCATGTCAGAGTGTCTCCGATCATTGAGGGGCGATTGCTCACATCAGGCCAAGGCAGCTGCTGACAATTGACGGTCACGGTCCCTTCACCATAGCCAGCCTCGTTTGTCGCCCTGACTATGAGGCTATAGTTCTGCGGCCGTAAGCCGGTGGAGAGCGCGCTAATCCTGTTCATGTTCGCATTTGCGGTCAGTCTGCCTGCTGAATCGATCGCAAAGAGCCCGGACGAATTGCCAGACACGATCGAGAACGAGTTCGGATCGTTGGTTGCGCCTACCATGCCGATCGTCTGGTTGGCTTCGCCTGGCACACCAAAAGTGAAGCTTTGGGAAGTTACAACCGGAACTCCAGCGGAGGCGGAAGAGACGATGATGCTGATCTGTAGATCGTCATAGCCATAACTGTTTCGAACGCGCATCGTGACATTGTAGGTCCGCTCCGCGAGTAGCAAAGCACCGGACGACGTCACGGTGATCACGCCATTCTCATTTGTGCCAAAACAGCCGCCACTGTCATCGGAAACGATCGAGCACGTCGTCCGGGTGCCACCGAGGTGAGCAAACGTCCCAACTATTGCTCCGGCCGCGGTCGGAATTTGGAGGTTTAACGATAGGTTCGGAACACCGGGCGCTCCGGTCCGGCTCCGCACGCCACCAAAAATCGCGATTGCTTTAGGACTCATCGAGCTCGAAATGAGGAGCATTAACGCCAGCCGCTTTACGCATCTTTCGACGAATTTCCGGCGATCCAAAACGTTCGTTATATTGAACAAATGGCTCATCAATTTCCCCACTTGTGCAGGCGCAATAAAACGCGAATGAAAGCGGCTTGGCTTCCGTGAGTGTCGCGCCAGCCCGGGTGCCCATCCGGTCGGGGATGTACGCTGGGCAACTCAATCGCTCCCGTCAATTTAAGGCTTATTGAGAATGAATTTGTGTATTAGTTTGAAGGGTGAGTTAATGGCCAATGGCTCGCTTCAAGGGAAATTAACGCTCTAGCATATATTGATCTCGCGAGTCGGATGAAGACAATATTTATTTTGACCGAAGCCGCCGCTTAATGTATTTAATATAAATGTCTTTAATTGAACAATATAAATGCCCGGCTGGGGCGCCGAGCTCATCTTGCTCGCGTGTAACCGGAGGAATCGGGAATTCGCGAGTTCAAAGGGAGACTGGCCATCCTTCGAAGGACAGCAACTGAATTAGCTCCTCGCGACAACAACGGACCGCGAAGCGAGAGTAGATGCTCACCTTGGTTGAGAAGGCCTATGTGTTCTTCGGAGGCTTGCAATGAACCTTAGTATCATCGTCGTAACACACAACACGCGCGAGATGACGATTGAATGTATCCGTTCGATTTTGGAGCAAACTACTAGGGTTCAATATGAATTGATCGTGTTTGACAGTGGATCCAGTGACGGTTCTGCTGCAGCGATCAGGGAACGATTTCCCACGGTCAAGCTGATTACGTCCGGGCAGGATGTTGGCTTCGGCAGGGCCAATAATCTCGCGGTGAAATCTGCGCAGGGGCGCCGGCTGTTGCTCATTAACCCGGATACTGTGGTCCTGGATCATGCGATCGATCGCCTCAACGAATTTGCCGACACGACGCCCGAGTGTCGCATCTGGGGCGGGCGCACTGTCTTCGCCGACGGATCTTTGAATCCGGCATCATGCTGGAGGTCTGCGACGTTATGGAGCGTGTTCTGCTGGGCTGTCGGATTGAACCTGTTCAAGCGCAGCGTGGTGTTCAATCCCGAAGCCTATCCAGATTGGAAGCGGGATTCGGTCCGGTCGGTCGACATCGTATCAGGTTGTTTCTTCCTGATTGACCGAGCTCTGTGGGAGGAGCTCGGCGGGTTCGACCCGGTGTTCTTCATGTATGCGGAAGAGGCCGATTTATGCATTCGGGCGCGAAACTTTGGCGCGCAGCCGAAAATAACTCCAACCGCAACAATCATACATTATGGTGGGGCTTCATACCCTCGGAAGAGCGAGCTCCGAATTCACCTGCTGGCCGGTCGCGTGACACTGATGGACCGGCATTGGTCGCCCCTTTCTCGAGTGATAGGAAGGCGATTGTATTCGCTGATGACCTTAACACGACTGCTGGGGTATGCGACCGCGGCGGCGCTATTGCGGGATGAGGAATACCGCGCGCGTGCCCGTGAATGGTATGAGGTCTGGGCGAACCGCTGGCGATGGGCAAATGGCTGGACAGAGGCCGCCGTCAATGCCGCGTCCGGGAAAGATTCCAAGACTGCCGGGCAGTTTGGCTGAACCAGGCCGAACTGGACGGGTCGGATTTTGTCGTCAGCGATCCGGCGAATGCAGACGAAGTCCTGCAACACAAGGACCTCCTGCAGCGAACGACAGCCTTTGAGGCCTAGATAGTAGAGCTGCGATTGGCAGATCGCGTCCGTGCGGGCCAATCTCGACGCGGCTCAAGATGAAGAGCCGGTGCTGGTTCAGCGGTTCGAGACAATGAAATCGATCGCGCAGCACGTTGATGGACAAGCAGGTCTGCTCGCAGCTGAATTTGCTGCTATCCCGTGATGCGCCTCGAGGTCGAGAGCAATCTGGGGCGCGTTCGCGGCAACATTGCGGACAGCGCCCATCGCGGGGATAAGGCTCGCGCAGATCAAAAGGTGTTCGCGGAGACCGTAGGCCCCATCAGGAGCTGGTCGAAAAACTCACCAAGCGCAACAGCGTTGCGGAAGATATCAGGGAGGCGGTGTTTCGCCGGGAGCTGATCGTGCTGCAGGCGTCGGTTGACGGCGTTGTGCTGGAGATAGCCAACCGCACCGGGATCTGTGCTGCCGCCGCGCCAAGGCAGAGTACGTCGCCGAGGCGGCAAGTTTCGGCGCAGGGAACCCATTTATCAGCGCGCCGGTTTAACTGACGAGGTAGATAACCGTTACATTTATTTGGCTTTGTGATTTTAGTTAAATCCAGTATAATATTTAATGTTAAATGGTCGAGATGCAGTCGGCGCCGATCTGGGAGGAACCCGTGACACCGCTTCTGGATTTGAAAGCCCAATGTTGTTCCTGGTGATTGATGAGGCCTCATCTGACAACTCCCTTGAGATCGCAAATGCTTTGCGCTTGCGGACCGGCACGTCCGATCGAGCAGCTGATGGAATTTGCCGCATGCACGTTTTCGGCTTGTCTCAGTGGCGCGGACTGCAACGACGGCAACGGCAGGGCCGGCCTCGTCTGTGGAGCCCGAGATCAATGGGAGCTTCGGTAGCGAGACGGATGCGCGACGAGGCCATTTTCTACTATTGGATAAGAAACGGCGTGTGATCGTACGGGAGCGCATGATGAAGCGAGAGCAGTCCGGCATTGTGTCTCGAAATATTGAAACAGATCCATTAGTGACCGTCATAATGTGCGTGTACAACGCAGGGGAGTATCTGCGACCCGCGCTCCAGAGCATCCTGACGCAGACCTACAGAAATCTTGAAGTCGTGATGATTGACGACGGAAGCACGGATGCTTGCTTTGCGTCGATCCGGGACCTGCTGAGCGACGCGCGGGTCCGTGTTTACCATCAGGAAAATGCCACGCGGCCGGTGGCCCTGAATCGCGCGTTGAACGACACGCGCGGGGAATTTTATGCCATTCAGGACGGCGACGACATAAGCCATCCGCATCGGATCGAAAGGCTCGTGCGCGCTTTGGTCAACAGGCCGGAGCTTGCCGCAGTCTTCTCCGGGAACGAGCTCATTATCAACGGCAAACATATGGCTCCAACATCATCCGCAAAGAGCGAGCTGGACTGCAGGCGCGACATCGACGCGTTTCGCATGCCAGCTCACGACCCGACCGGGATGTTTCGAATGTCGTTGGTGGGTGACTTGCGCTACGACCCGACCATGCCGTTCGTCGAGGCACTAGATTACATTTTGAGATTGGGAGAGCGATATCCGATGGTCGTGCTGGGTGAGTGTCTGTATGGATATCGCATTCTGTCAACATCGGTGACAAGACGCGATCCGTTCCAGCGCGAGCGCTACGTTGCCGAGGCGCTAAGACGAGCGTGCAGTCGGCGAGGCCTGAACTACGATCAGGTGTTTCCAGAGGGAATCGATGGTCCGAGGCGCTCAAAAAACAGCGTGTTGGACAACAATATAGCAGCCCACTTCATGAAAAGCGTGCTGGATCAGCGCCGCGCCGGGAGACGCCTTGCCAGCCTGAGAACGGGACTAGAGTGCGCCCGCCTGCATCCGCTCGATTCACATTACCACAAGGCACTCGTGTATGCGCTGACGCCATTGGGACTCATCGAATTCTTGCGACAGGGCCTGACAACAGTTCCTGTCGCGTCAAGCGAACGGATACGCAATTGCTAGTGCCTTCAGTCCGAACACCTATGTCTGAGAGCTGGCGCGCGAGGTGCCGCACTCAATGAGCACTCAACCGGCAGCATACAGTCATGTCTCGACTGGCTACCCGCAGCCCATTCGGTTGCGGGCTAACCGCGGCGCGGTAAGGTCGCTCGGCGATGAGGCGGTGCTCAAGCTGTTGATGGCCGCGCTTTTCCTGCCGGAAGGACTTTCGTTCTTTATCGGAGATTTCCGCCTCACGGCTGTTAGATTGTTGCTCATCTGTTTTTCAGTGGCTGCCGTTATTCGGTTGTGCCGACGCATCGGGACGGCTGCCTACGCCTGCGTTCCCTCGGACATCCTTGTGGTGGTCGCCGGGATCTGGATGGTGATCGCAGCGATGATCACGAGCGGGCCAGCAAATGGCCTGAAGGGAGGCGGTGCGCTGGCGCTGGACTTCGTCGGGGCATACTTCGTGTTTCGCTCGTTTTTGGGCTCTCTTGACAGTTCCGTACGAATAGTGGAGTTCGCTTGCAAATTGATGGTTGTCGTCGTGCTCATCGCGCTTCTCGATCCCTTAACCGGGAAGCTGTTTACGTACGAATGGATCAAGGGAATTACCGGTTATAGAAAAGAAGCCTACGAGGTCGCGATCTTATCACAAGCCGAGACGCTGTATCGAGACGGGTCGATTCGTGCCATGGGTCCGATGGAGCATTCGATTCTGTTCGGCTTGGCATGCGCATGGTTCGGCGCTCTTGCGCTTTGCACGTTCCCGCGGCGATTGCTCGGATGGGCGGTTGCCGTTGTCGCGTTTATTGGCGCGTTTTTTTCGCGTTCCCAGGGTGCAATGGTGAGCTTCGTTCTAGTGATGGCCCTGGCTGTGCTTTATGGTGCGACGCCAAGACTGACGAGCAGATGGAAGATTCTAGGAACGATCGTCGCCTGCGGCGTCACCTTCATATTCCTTTTTTCCGGGAAACCAATCGCGACGATTTTGCGCTTTGCTGGCGTCACTCCGATGACGGGCTGGTATCGGGAAGCTATATGGGAAGCCGCTACGCCTCTCGTGGCGGGGTCGCCTTTGTTCGGTATTGGTCTGCTCGACGACTGGAACTGGCAAGCGGGCGGCGTCCTAGTAGGTTCCAGCGTTGATACGATGTGGCTTGAGCTTGCCATGAATTTTGGAATTCCTGGCAGCCTTTTCGTGTTTCTAACAATTGTTGGCGCGTTCTGGTTGGGCCCGATCGACAGGTGCCGAGTCCTATCGCCCAGTGAAAAACGCCTGTCAGTGGCGCTCGGGTTTCTCACTGTCATTTCCGTGCTTGAGGGATTCATGGTGCACATGTGGGGTATATGCTGGGTGCTGCTTGGCGTTTTTGCTGGAATACGGGCGAGCCTCGCTGAAAGCGCGGTTGCGCGGTCGCGCATGACGGCATGATCTTGACGGGCCGATCGCCAGCACAGCAGATCAGAGCCGTGCAAGGTCCGTGCTCTCGGTGGCAATGCTGAAAGATGAAGCTGGGAGGAGAATTTGGAGCGCGCGGAGCGGATAAGGCATTCAAATTCGCTGGCGGTGGCAGCCCATCAAGGCAGGAAGAACAACTTCAATCTGCTGCGGGTCGCGGCAGCCGCGGCTGTCCTCGTATCTCACTGTTATCCGATTGCATATGGTCCGGCCGCCGTTGAGCCATTGAGCAATCTGCTCGGAATAACCTTGGGGCATCTGGCGGTTCTGATCTTTTTTATAATCTCTGGTTTCTTCGTTTCGCAGAGCTTCGCGCGGTCCGCGGGGTTGACTGATTTTGTTGCGGCGAGGGTACTGCGCTTATATCCCGCGCTTATAGTGGTTTCGCTGGTTACGATTGCGGTAATCGGCCCGATCACGACGCAATTGCCGATCGAGGCGTACTTCAGCGAGAGCTCGACGTTTTTCTATCTTCCGCGAAGCCTTAGCTTGAAGTGGCTTCAGGACGGGTTGCCCGGCGTATTCTTGGCTAATCCATTTCCAGTCGCCGTGAATGGATCTCTGTGGACGCTTTTTTACGAGGTCGTTTGCTATGCTGGAGCGGCAACGGTCGCTGCGTACATTCGGGACTCGACACGACGGGCCTCGTTTTGCTTTGTCGCCATCGCGGCCGGCTATCTGGCCCTGAGCTTGCTGGATTTCCATTACGGGCTTTCTGGTAGGTCCTCGGCCCTTAGAAATTTTCAGGATTTGGTCCCAGCCTTTGTGGCTGGGATGATCTTTTTCCATTACCGAAAACTGATTACGCTCCGCTGGACATATTGCTTGATGTTGGGTGTGCCCGTCCTTGTGTTGAGTCAGACGGCTCTGTTTCAATCGGCATTTTTGGTTTTCTTGAGCTACCTCGTCTTCTTGATCGGGTTCAACGCATTTCCGTTTTTGCACAGCTATAATCAAGTTGGAGACTATTCCTATGGGACCTACGTCTACGCATTTCCCATTCAGCAAGCAGTCGCCAGTGTTCTTCCGGGCATTTCGCCTTTTGGTCTGTTCTGCGTGGCCGCGCCGATTGTGGCTGGGCTGAGTGTCGCCTCGTGGCACCTCGTTGAGGAGCCCGCGCTGAGGTCGCGCGTATACTTGCGCGCTAGGTTAGGTCGTCCCAGGATGCAAGTCGAGAGCGGTGCCTGAGATGGAGCTAACCAGTGGTGCTGCGCAGCACGGCCCCTGGCTAGATTGACGCCGTCGTCGAGTTTCCGGCATGGAGGGGGCGGGTTCGACTGCTCAGTAGGCGGGTGGCACTCCTAGACAGCGAGCTGGGTTAGGTGGGCCTCTCTCAAGTACCAAGTAAATGTGACGTGCGGCTGTGCGACTCCGGGGATGAAGCGCCGTCTCGAATAGATGTACGGCCGGTAGCCCCAGGCCGTGAGGAGATCATTTACTTCCCGCGAAGGAAAGGCGCACATTAGTGCCGGCCTATGCTGCTCAATGGTCCGCTTTGAACCGCGCAAAATTGCAGGTTCGGCGCCTTGAGCGTGCAGTTTGATCAAGCGCGGGGCCGTCCCATAGGAGTCGAGCGTAGCGCACTCGATGAGGTGCTTGGTCACCGTCAGCTTGGCTTCATTGAAGTGATACATCCTCCCTTTGTCACGGAGCCAATCAGTCGCTGCCGCGTGATCGGTTGCGGCCATGCCGTCGCAGTTCCATCTGCCATAGCAGGGCACAAAGAGTGTCATTGTCCCGTGCTCCGCACCGAGCGCGCAATTGTAGATCTTCACGTTGGGGTTTGCTTCATAGCGGACCGAAAGCCGCTGCGCTGAGCTCGGTTCTGGCTCGAATGCGACTATTTGCGATTTGGGCGCCAGCCTTCTAAATGCGGCGATGCTCTGCCCACGGTTGGCGCCAATGTCGACGATCAGGCCGCTTTCGATCGCCAGCCGGCATGCCCCCTGGTATTCCGGCTTGGTGAGGTAGGGCGCCATCGCGTCCTTTACCGCGAATCTGACCGCGGCAAGGCCCGGAACGTGCGCGTAGCAAAATCGTGCCATTGCCTTTAATTTCATGCGCTCTGCTTCCAGCGAACGAATGATCTGGCTGCAGTTACTAGTAAATTATTTGAATTGCGTACAGTATTAAATAGTCCGGCGGCAAAGCCTCCGTCCCAAGCCAGCATGGTGAACCGAGGCAACTGATCTGGGAATCCGAAGTCGACTAGACGTCACTCATCCCGCGTTAGAGGCGGGCTTGAGAGTCGGCCTGTTTCTTGCTGTAAGCATCGCGCAGCTTCTGAGACTGCTCGTCGTACAGGAAGGAGAGAAAGGCGTACCGGCTCCCCCCAGTCACCGGGGTCACCTCGTGCAGCAGCGAGCAGGAAAACACGATCGCATCTCCGGGCTTGGCCTTGTAGACCTGAGGGCCATACTCGGGAAAGCTAAGACAACCACCCTCGTAGTCCTCGTTCAGAGTTATCGTCACGGCGAAGCGGCGGTGGGCGACGACGGGTGCGGTGTTGTCGCGATGCGCGCGAAAATAGCCGCCAGTCGCCGCGTCATAGCAGCCTACGAGGTAGCGCTCGATACGCGTGGTGGGGAATTGGAAGGCGCGGTAGACCATCGGCAACAAACGGCGCTGTAACAGTTCTTTGGCTTGCCGCAACGCACTCTCGTCAGAGACGTAGTAGTCGAGTCGTTTCCGGAATTTTGGATCAAAGCGTTCAATAATCTTTTCTCTATTCTCAATCGAGCCGATTTCGCGTCCTCCCGCTGCTTCGTAAAGCTGGATCAGTCGCTCACAGAAGTCGCGGTCGAAGATCCGGGGGACGATCAGTACAGGCGCATTCTGCGCAACTGGTGGCTGGGCCAGAAGGTCGGTCACCAAAGATGTTACGCTGTCAAGAAATCGCGTAGTTTCCGTCAAGTGGACGATGTCGATGATCTGCAAGGCCGGACTCAATATGAAGGCTACGGGGCTGATTGTGTCGGATGTTACGCATGCCGGATCCGCCAAACCATAACGTGTCGCCGCAAGGCCGGTCGAATCGTGGAGAAACAATTGTCCGGCATCGTTCTGCAGGCGCTGTTTTTCGAAATCATCTGGATCGTTGGTAATACCTACGAGAAGGGCACGCTGACCGTCGAACAGGTCTTCGCGGCGCTTTAGCGCAGCGAGTATCTCAGCGACGTCGGGGCGAGCGGCTGAGGCGAGGAAGAATAAGACGATATAGCGGCCGGCCAGTTCATCGAACGCGACCGTTTCGGACGGCTCGCTTACTGTCGTTGCCGGAAACCAGGGCGCCGGTTCGCCGGCGGCAGGAGATGGCATTGCGGTCATTTTCAAAGCTCTCGAGTTCGTATCCAGTTGCCTTAGAATTTCGAACGACGTCGACTAGATGATTGTGTCATTGGCGCGGCCTCTGCGCCTCGATTGGCAAAGTGCGCAGAAAACCGGACTGAATCTACAGGCTGCTTATCGTCCATCTGTAAAAAGAACGATCAATAATCGGGCTGTATTATTTGCAGTCGGAGAAGCTTTGAGATTCATGAAGTTGGTTTGGGTAGGATAGCCCTTAGAAGGCCGCGCCAAATTAAATAAGCTGATCTCGTAGTTAATGGGAGTGCCCGCGTAAGAATTTCACGCCGATCTCAACGCAAGCTTGTTTTGCAAGAAAATGACCTTGGACGAGTCCTCGTGTCGCCAAAAAAAAGCCGCCGCGAGCAGGTTTTTCGAAATCACTGTCCATTGGATGCTGATTCCGCTCTGGGGACAGCATTGAACGGAATTGGCGCATTGCCGAGAGGAGAAGCGACTTTGGCAACTACGAGCACGACTACTATCTGGCCTGACGCAACGAGCACGGGGGTGTCTTCAGGCGTAACTCTCACGCCTCATAATGGCGATCTCGTCATCAACACGCCAGGTACGGTTGTTAGTGGTCTGGATATCCAGGGGACCGTGTACATTAACGCGTCGAACGTAACTTTGGTAAACTGCCAAGTAACAGCAGCCAATTACGTTCAAGTGAAAATCGCGCAAGACGCAATTGGCGTTACGGTTCAGAATTGTACGATCAACGGAGTGGGGACCGGTAACGACGGTTCGAGTGGCATTGCAGGCAGCGGAAATTTCCTGAACAACAACATCTACAACGTCGAAAATGGAATCTCGGTTGACAAGGCCGGCACCGCGCCGACCCTGATCCAGGGCAATTATATTCACGACCTCCTCGCGTCCGGATCGCCTCACTATGATGGCATCCAGATCGACGGTGGCCTCTCCAACATTACGATCGAGCACAATACGATCATCAATGGGCACAACCAGACCTCCGCGATCATGGTCGACAATTATTATGGACCGGTATCCAACGTTTCGGTCAATAATAATCTTCTCGTCGGGGGCGGTTATACGGTCTATGACGACGGTCAGTTTGGCGGGGGCGCCATTACGGGTGTTTCGTTCACCAACAATCACATGGGGTCTGGGGGCTTCGGAATCACCGACTTCAATCAGACGTCGCCGACTTACACCGGCAACGTCAATGACGGCGCAACGCTGGCGGCGACGTTGAACACTGCCGGGAATACCAGCAGCAGTGGAACTACGACCCCGCCAACGACTGCGCCTGCTGCTCCCGTGATCGCCTCGTTCTCGACCGACAGCGGGGTGGCTGGAGATGGCATCACGAACGACAATACGCTCGACCTCAAGGGCACTGCTGCTGCCGGTAGCACCGTCAAGATCTACGACGGCTCGACACAGATCGGTACGACGACCGCGACTTCGACCGGCAGCTGGGACTACATCACGTCGATCCTGACCGATGCGAAGCACACGCTCACAGCCACCGCGACCAACGCGTCCGGCCAGACTAGCACCGCATCGGCTGCACTGACGGTGACCGTCGATACCAAAGCGCCGGCTGCGCCGACGATCGTCAGTGATACCGTCAACAGCGCCAATCAGGTTGTGGCGTCCGGGACCGCCGAAGCCAACAGCACGATCAAGGTGTTCGACGGCACGACTCAAGTCGGTACCGCTACGTCGAACGCTACCGGGGCCTGGACGGTGACGACGGCTGGTCTGGCGGCCGGCACACACGCCCTCACGGCCACGGCGACTGACGTTGCGGGCAACGTAAGCGCCGCGTCAGCGCCTTTTGATCCTGTCATTGGATCGTCCGGCTCATCAGGTTCGGGTACGTCCGGTTCGGGCACGTCCGGTTCGGGTACGTCCGGTTCGGGTACGTCCGGTTCGGGCACGTCCGGTTCGGGCACGTCCGGTTCAGGCACGTCCGGCTCCGGCACATCGGGCACGGGCACCACTGCGCCGGCCGCACCGCAGATCGCCTCTTTCTCGACGGACAGCGGTGTCGCCGGTGATCACATCACCAGCGACAAGACGTTGACCCTGGACGGGACTGCGGTTGCCAACAGCACGGTCAAAGTGTTCGACGGCACCACCCAGCTCGGTTCGGTCACGGCGGACGCGAACGGCGCGTGGCACTACACGACTGCCGCGCTGGCTGATGGCAAGCACAGCTTCACTGCGACCGACACGGCCTCCGGCGTCACCAGCAAGGCATCGGCAGCACTGGATGTCACGGTGGATGCCGCGGCTCCCGATGCTCCGATTCTGTTGAGCGATCCGACGACGCATAATCGCGCAACGGTATCCGGTACGGCGGAAGCCGGCAGCCTGGTCAAGCTCTATGAGGGCACGACCCTGCTTGGCACCACGACGGCTGCAACCGATGGCAGCTTCAGCGTGACGACCCCGAATCTCAAGCACGGGTCACACACCTTCACTGCGACGGCCACCGACGCCGCCGGCAACACCAGCGCCTTGTCGCAGCCGATCGATCCGCCGATCGGCTCGCACAGCGGCGGCAAGGACGCCTCGACCGTCGAAGTGACCAATGTGCGTCAGCACTGGGATCACACCGCAACCATCAAGGGCACGGCCGATCCCAACAGCGAGATCAAGCTGTTTGACGGCACGACCTCGGTCGGTTCGGCCACCACGGGAGCCGACGGCAAGTGGAGCTTCCAGACCTCCGATCTGTCGGGCAAGAGCCACGCCTTTACCGCGGAGCAGGTCGACACCACGGGCCACGTGGTCGGGACCAGCTCTGGCCAGGCGGTCATCGGCTCGGGCCACAGCGACACGCTGACCGGCACCAGCGGCAATGATGTCATGGTCGGCAAAGCGGGAGCGGATACGTTCCAGTTTGCGTCGAACTTCGGCCAGGACGTCATCAAGGACTTCGCTGTCAGCGGACCTGCTCACGACACGATCGAGTTCAGCAAGAGCGTGTTCGACAGTTTTGCGAGCGTTCTCTCCCACGCGGCCCAGTCAGGCCACGACGTCGTTATCGCGGCGGGGAGCGACACCCTCACGCTGAAGAACACCCAGCTCGACAAGCTGAACAGCCACGACTTCCACTTCGCGTAGAGGACGACTCGGCCACACTAGCTGGTACTCAACAACGGCCTCGGGGGATCTCTTGGGGGATCCCCCGACAAAGGCATGACTAAAGGGCAGGCACATGACTGACGCTGGACGGCGGGGGATGATCTCCCCGCCCGCGAATCTTTATCGAATCCCAATTATGCATTTGTCGGGACTTTGGTCGGCCGGGCGCCGGCTGACGGACGATGCCGAGCGGTCGACGTCGCGACTCGTCGGCTGGGCAAGGCGCCTGGTTGAAGTCCTTCGGCAACGGATATTCGTCGACCGCTTCCGGCCGGCGAAGAATTATGAGGAGCCGCAGTCGGAGATTTCGGCATTCCTGCAGTCGTGCCGCAGGATATTCTGGGCGCTCGCGACCTTCAGCGGGATGAGCAATCTCCTCATGCTCACCGGCTCGTTCTTCATGCTGCAAGTCTATGATCGCGTGCTGCCCGGACGCAGCATACCGACTTTGGTCGCCCTGATGGTTCTGGCTACGGTTCTTTACCTGTTCCAGGGTGGGCTCGACCTCGTCAGGAGCAGGATCAGCGCGCGGGTCGGCCGGTATTTCGATGAAAGGCTCGGCATTCGCATATTCGACGCGCTTGTTCGTCTGCCTTTGAAGACGAGGGCCGATGGCGACGGCTTGCAGCCGGTGCGGGATCTCGATCAGGTCCGCAGCTTCCTGTCGAGCGGCGGGCCGACTGCGCTCTTCGATCTGCCCTGGATGCCGATCTATCTCGGCGTTTGCTTTCTCTTTCACTTTTGGATCGGCGTTACCGCGCTGGCCGGCGCGCTGGTGCTTGTCGGCATTACGATCCTGACGGAAACCCGGACGCGGGGACCGGCCAAGGCGTCCTCGCGCCTCGCAGTCTCGCGAACGGCCCTCGCGATCGAGGGCCGACGAAATGCCGAGGTGCTGCAGGCCATGGGCATGCGGCAGCAGGCGGCGTTGCGGTGGCGGGATGTCAACGCGAAATATCTGGCGGCGCACGAGCGGGCCAGCGATGTCGCAAACGGGCTCGGGGGCGCCTCCAAGATCTTCCGAGCGATCCTGCAATCGCTGGTTCTTGCCGTTGGCGCAGTCCTCGTCATCAATCAGGAATCCACGGCCGGCATCATCATTGCCGGATCGATCCTCACCGCGCGGGCCTTGGCGCCCGTCGAAATGGCGATTGCGAACTGGAAAGGGTTCGTCGCTGCGCGGCAATCGGGACAACGGCTTGATGCTTTGCTGAAGCTGCTGCCCGGCGAGGAGGAGCGGCTGGCGTTGCCTCCTCCTGTTGAAACGCTCACGGTCGAGCATGTCTATATTGGCGCTCCAAACTCGGAGAGGCCCACCATCAACGAAGTCTCGTTCCAACTGCGGAGCGGCCAGGCGGTCGGAATCATTGGGCCGAGCGGATCCGGAAAATCGACGCTGGCACGAGCGCTGGTGGGAGTATGGCCGTGCATTCGAGGCCGGATACGGCTGGACAATGCCGCGCTCGAGCATTGGTCTTCCGACGCCCTCGGCAAGCATATCGGCTACCTGCCTCAGGATGTCGAATTGTTCGACGGCAGCATTGCGATGAACATCGCGCGGTTCGATCCGCAGGCGACGGCCGCCGCCGTTCTGGAGGCCGCGCATGCCGCGGGCGCGCACGATCTCATTCTCTCCCTTCCGGATGGCTACAGCACGAAAATTGGCGAGGGAGGATTGGCACTGTCGGCGGGGCAGCGGCAGCGCATCGGGCTCGCACGTGCCTTCTACGGCAAACCGTTCCTGGTCGTGCTCGATGAGCCCTCCTCCAATCTCGATGCCGAGGGCGAGGAGGCGCTGACAGAGGCGATCCTGAACGTGCGTCGCCGCGGCGGGATCGTCGTCATCGTCGCCCATCGTCCGAAGGCGCTCGAAGCCGTCGATCACGTCTTGTGCCTCGGGGACGGCAGGGTTCAGTCCTTCGGCAAGCGAGAGGAGGTGCTCAAGAAGGTGTTGCGAAATCCCGTGCCGCTCAAGGTGGTCGCGGAAGCTCAAGGAGGCAGCCGATGAACAGCCAGGTGGCGCCGGCGATGCAATCCATCCAGCGTTACATGATCGTGGGCATGATCATGTTCGGTCTGGTGACTTTTGGGATCGGCGGTTGGGCGACAACGAGCCAATTGTCGGGCGCGGTGATCGCTCAGGGCGTGGTCGTCGTGGATTCGAGCGTCAAGAAGGTCCAGCACGCCACTGGCGGAATCGTGGGCGAGTTGCGTGTGCGCCAGGGCGATCGCGTCAATGCAGGCGACGTCTTGATCCGCCTCGACCAGACGCAGACGCTCGCGAATGCGACGATCGTCACCAACAGCATCGATGAGCTGCTGGCACGGCAGGCTCGTCTCGAGGCCGAGCGCGATGGTGCCGAGCAGGTCGTGTTTCCCAAGGCGCTGCTCGACCGGGCCAAGGAGAGCAACTCCGAGGCGAGCCGTGCGATCACTGCGGAGCGGAAGCTGTTCGACCTTCGCCGTCAGGCAAGGAGCGGCCAAAAAGCGCAGCTCCAGGAGAAAAGCGCGCAGCTGGAAAACGAGATCAAGGGATACATGGGGCAGACCGAAGCCAAGCAGAAGGAAGTCGAATTCATCCGCCAGGAGCTGGAGGGCGTGCGCAGCCTCTGGCAGAAAAATCTGGTGCCGATCACGCGGCTCAATTCCCTCGAGCGCGACTCCGCCCGCATCGAAGGGGAGCGGAGCCAGCTCGCAGGAATGATTGCTCAGTCGAAGGGCAAGATCTCCGAAATCGGGCTCCAGATCATCCAGATCGACCAGGATCTGCGCACGGAGGTCGGCAAGGACCTGATCGAGACGCGCTCGAAACTCTCCGAGCTGGGCGAGCGCAAGACTGCAGCGGTCGACCAGTTGAATCGCGTCGATATCAGGGCGCCACAATCCGGCCGCGTCCACGAGCTCAGCGTCCACACCGTCGGGGGTGTTATCTCGCCCGGCGAGCAAATCATGTTGATCGTGCCCGACGCGGACTCGCTTGCGGTCGAGGTCAAGATCGCGCCGAAGGATATCGACCAGGTCTATGTGGGGCAGACCGCGACGATGCGCTTCGCGGCGTTCAACCAGAAGACCACGCCCGAAATCGACGGCGAGGTCAGCATGGTCTCGGCAGACATCACGCAGGATCAGCGTGCGGGCACGAGCTACTATACGGGCCGCGTCCTGCTGAAGCCGGACGAGCTGGCGAAGCTCGGCTCGGCCAAGCTCGTGCCCGGCATGCCGGTCGAGGTCTTCATCAAGACGGCAGGTCGGACCGCGCTTTCATACCTGCTCAAGCCGCTGCAGGATCAGGCGGGGCGGGCGTTCAAGGAGCGCTGATCCTGCAGATCGGCCAGCAGCAGGGGGGCGGAGCGTACGAAAAAGCGTGCGCTCATAGGTCGAGCGCGTGTCGCGCGTCGGCGAGCTTTGTCCGGCGCGACGTGGGGGCGGGTGACCTGCCCCTGCGTATTTCCTCCAGATGGAGTTAGAGTCCGGCCCGAAGAAGGACGGACAGATGAAGCGAGCAAGGTTCACGGAAGAGCAGATTATCGCAGTGTTGAAGGAGCATGAGGCTGGGG
>Ga0209489_100746_pt1 | contig 64111 bp, 39 predicted proteins | sample SiratrowhiteBW_FD_187527 | JGI IMG/M metagenome (GOLD analysis project Ga0209489, IMG submission 187527) | Root nodule microbial communities of legume samples collected from California, USA - Siratro white BW (SPAdes) (version 2) | ecosystem: Host-associated > Plants > Roots > Nodule | place... | reverse complement strand
ATAATTAACATTAACATAAACGTTATATTGTGAATCTAATCAATTTTTTATTAAATTGAGTGACAAAATAGGTTTTACATGTAACCATCCATTTTCATAGTATTTCGGCCTTGTAAGAAAGCTCGCAGAATAATTTGAAATCTTAGTTCACTTGGAATTATCCTAATCAAGATTCTCGTTAGTTTAAAATTTCTTATATATTCCTTTTAAATATCTGATTATTGTTCACCCTATACACATAACCTTTAATTTCTAACATATTCATACCAATCATTATTGAGCTTGCATTTTAATAGTTTTAGTTTGAAAATAAATTCTACTGTATCCCTTTCAATTTTAAGAATTTTAGTTACATATCAACAATTATAAAGTTACTATCATGGCATTATTACATATTTTAATTTAGTCTCTAACTGACTAAAATATTTTAATTTAACATTATTAATATTTTAATTTTACAATTCTGAGTATATTTCTAAAAATATTTTAAGGCAAAGTTTCGTGTTTGATATTCAGAATTTGAAAATTTTAAAAAATACCAATAATATATTTCATAAAATTATAAATAATATATTTCTTAAAAATGCAAATAATATATGATTAGGAAGTTTTAAAATGCTTTTAAAAAATAATCAAATTTTTAAATTGGAACAATTAAAATCTTTAACTTTAAATTAAAAAAAAATAGTTAATGGAGACTAAATTAAAATATATAACATTTTGTACTCAAAATAAAATGATGACATAGTCCCAACTATTAGTAAGAAAATAAAAACTTACTGTTTCAAAACACAGTTAAATTTGTATTTAAGAGTAGATTAACAATGCTCTTAGTTTAATGTTGAATGTTCTTTGCCTATATTTTGTAACTGCGATGGATAGAGAATAACATGATAATAAAGTGAGTGATGAAGATTCTAAGTTATATGTCAAACCATTTCTCAAAGCTTTTGGTGTCAGAAACCTGACAATTTCATATATAACTATTTTCTCTAACGATCATTGTTAATTAATATATGACTATTTGTCTCTGTTCACGTGAGTCTCAGAGACAACTTGAATTTGTGAATGTTTTAATGAGCCCTTCACGAGAGAAAAGAAAGAAAAAGAGTTGAATTTGATTCTAATTTTCGAAGTGAGCCGATAATGTTGGATCTTGGATGTTTGTGTGGTTCTGTGTAGTATATATTAAATTTTGTTTGAACATTTTGAATTCTTCATAAAATTAGGTTTTGTTTAAATAGATTTTTATTATGGCGGATTTCAAATTATAAGAATATACAGGTGTGTTGAATTGTAAGTATAAATGTTAATAATATTTACAATTTTTTTTATCAAAAATTAACAAAATTACTATTTTTAATTTATTTTTGTCTTACCTCAACTCTATTGCAATGACATCGTTAATATTAATAAGTACATTTAAGATATTTTTTACTTTGGAGTTAGGGTTTCATTATGATTTTGTGTTTTAAAAACACTTCAAATCATTAAGAAAGAAAGGTTAAATTAACTTTCACATAAATTCTTAAACAATATATTAGGTGTACTAGAAATCTGACAAACATCAAATCTATTTGAATATATTTGTTTCCTTTGAAATTCAAAATTCCTTTAATAAACAATATTATAATTTTAGTAATTTGTCTAATTGACATTGAATAATGTTATAATTTGACTTCGAATCAGTTTCAATTTGGTTTAAAATGTGTGAAACCTGTGACAAATAATATTGATTCAATCCAAAATAAGTTCAAATTTTAATAAATATCTAAAATTTATCAGAAAACTATCTGAAAAATATTTAATACAAATGGTGGGTCTAACTGGAAATTTGCAACAAAATTTTCATACAAAATATAATCTCTCTAAACATATCATGTGCAATTATAAAAAAAAAAAAAAAACATTTAGAATAAGACCAAAGACGTTTTCTTTTCTCTTTAGTATTAGGTATATTAACAACTGAAGACGTCTCTTCTTCACAAGCACTTTATAAAAAATTAAAAAACTTTAACCGGAATTGGGCATCTAAAAGCTAAGTGATAAAAAATAATTGATATTACCTTCAAAAATTTAATTTTTAACTTTATATAAATACAAAATCTTACCTTAGTGACCAAATGACTCTTAGTCAAGAAATAATTATCAAGTCTCCCATAATCAGGTTTCTATATTCCCAAGTTTAATACCGTTGGCACAAGAAAGTCTACGTCAACTAAAGATATAACTAAATATAATATATAAATAAATACAGAACTTACCTAACTTAAATTCAACTAATTTAATGGAGATATTGTGAAAGGTATAACTTCAGCAGAATTATAATTCTTGTCCAAGATGTAGAAAACCATGACCAGATAGTCCCTAGCTAAAGACAATATTGATAACACTTTCTTTCATTACGCAGGATCAAGTTTATACATAGTTCCTGTCATTCTGTAACAGTTTTATTTAACTTCCCAGATCAAAATGGGCATCACTGATGAATTACAAAAATATTCATTTACAACACTGATCAAAGTCATAACTCCAGCTTGATCCATCTACTTTCAGTATTAACCGCAACCGAGGTTTATTTTTAGCTCGAACACTGTAACATGCTATAAGATAGCCTGAAACTGAATTTGTGACAAAAAGATTTTAGTTGGATCCTCCTCTAATCCAGCGACCAGATCCTGGTCTTCCCAAACTAGAATAGTAATCACCCACATTTGCCACAAATAGTGGATCCCTATCTTCCGTTGTGCACTCTTTACAGCCACCACCTGTCATATTATCTAGCTCTGTCTTCTCCAACTCTCTTGTCAAATCCTCCATTGTCTTCTTTAAATTTGCTTTGCTCATCTGGCCAGCTTCCTCTGTAGAGAGACCAACCATTGTAACTTTTGGAAGAAAGGGGGTTGGTTTCATATCTTCCTTATTTACACCATTTTTAGATGATCTTGCTTTTTCGTGACACTGTTTTGGCCATAGGTGATGAAACCAATTACCAAATGGCAGACTTAGTCTGTAACTAGGTTGTCTGATTGCTTCAGTATTATCATCCAAACTACAATCAGAAGAGTCTACGCATTCAGAAATTTTCCTATCATCTTCCACTTTAGGGTTCTCAAGGCAGCGCCTTGACTCGATAGCTCTCAGATAAGAAGCTTCACTTCTGCAGGATAACAAATACAATGTTACAAATCATTGGACATCCAACGTCAAGAGTTCTGTTCAATATTGTCCACTGTTATATTAAAATTGAAATAACATCTCTAACCAGTGGTAAAGTCCATTTATGTTGTCAAACAAAGCTTCCAACATATTTATTAACACGGTCGGGGGTCGACTGGTTACCAAAATTATTTCGGAGTTTCATCTGCTATTCCAATGCTAACTAACATAGAATTCATGAAAATAAACGGAGGATTTAGCTAGCGTAACGAGTTCAACACTTCCTAGACATATGTAATTAGTACCCAAAATATTTTTTCATATCGAGATTTACCATGGTTGACGGAAGAAAAAATGAATGCATTGAAATGGGAAGGCACCTAGTTTAAGTTTAAACTTTAAAATAAAAATACAAAGGAAATACAACTGAAAAGAATATATGGTAAACATTCCATCCAAAACCTCTCTTCCTCAAAATTGAGGGGTATGGGATGGGATCAAGTTATATATGCATATATAGATATCTCGATGGATTAGTTCCGTGACAAAAAATGAACACATTTTTCTTATATAGGTAGCAGTAGACCATTTGAGTAAATATGCTCATTTATGCCAAGGGGAAGCTGCACTCTTCGTCAATGGGGTCGTTGGATTACATGAGTTTCCTAGCGTAATGGTTTCAGAAGGTGCAGCTTCATTACTCAATTTTGGCTATGCTCTGGTTACTACAAGTGAAGTTAAGCGCAGCATATGATCCACAAAACAGGTGGCCAAAATAACACCCATTAACTTATTTGTAGCATTTCAGTCTCATCGTTAACTGAAATGGTAAGCAAGAGCACGAGAGTTCTTGTCCAACTCTTGTAATATTCCCATTAAGATGTCTTTTAAGATCAGTCAATGGCAAGGAGCCATGCTAGTCCTCTATAATACTGGACAACAAGTTAGCAGCTGAGGTTAACAGATTAGTAAGTCAGAGACAGTACAAAGGAGGAGCTCAAACAGAACCCACTCTAAGAACAAATATGGATGCAGATAAATGCTGATCAATTCTGCAGGGCGGTTGAGTTTCACGTACATAGGAAAGATGGTTTATTTGAAGGCCTTTCCACCTCAATGAGAAATTGGCTCTTTGTTTTTATGGGCCCTTTGATGTGGTAGAGGTGGTTGGGGTAGTGGCGTATCGACTATGGCATTGCCTTCACAAGAATTTATCCTATTTTTGCCCAGCTCAAGTGCTACACACAGACATGCCAATCCTAACATTTATTTTCCAAGTAGAGCTTGACTCAAAATTTGCAATATATATCAAGGACCAATCAAATAAACCCTTCCAAAATGTTGCAGTAAATAAAAAACTAGACAACATGTTTCTGTTGAGTTCATAAAGTGGGAGGAAATTTATAAATGCTCATTTGAGATGACAAAAGAAGACATCAAAGTACTTTCAGAACAATAAAACTTCCTCAAATTGAGCTTACACTAAATGTGCCACATATAAGTGGATTTTAAAGCTTCACAAACAAATTCTGGAGAAGAGAACGGGGATGACTCACAGACTTCCCATTTTAAATCCCTCCATAATCCTGTTCATTCTGCATTGCTACAGTTATAAGGAAAGGCTTCTTTTAAGCAGTGACAGCACATACTTTGTGGTTGAGACAAAAAAACTCTATTTAGATGAGGAGCCTAACAAACGAATGATATAAGTTTAACAAAATCTGAATCAAATTTACACATTTCCACAGGAGCAATGATAAAATTCAAGCTGTTGAGCGAAAAGAGTAAAGCATAAGCTGAAAAACTAGCGTCAATGAACAGCACAAACAACTGAATATATATAGTATTAATCTAATAATACATCTCCCGATTTCCCAGTTTAAACTATGTATGACAAACCTGGACACTAAATTATGCTTAAATTAATTACATATCCAACCACAGTTATCTGAATTAGTATAATATTATTTATTCTTAGGCAAGATTTGCTAAAAGCTTTTTCTTAATGCATGAAAACCCTTACTAAGGAAACCACTGAAGTAAAGACAGGAGTTCAAAAGCCATGAATTATACATTTCAGTTTCAAAGGCTCGAGAACAGCATAAAATATACCTTCTCTCAAATGAGTCAACCAAATACGGAAATTTAGGTTGTATGCCTGTCGCTTTCCGCAACCACCTATTACCAAGAAATACTTTGTCAACAGTATACTGGAACTGGAGTTCCGCAGCTTTTGAAATAACACTTAGTGGTATACTAGGATGACCCATTTCGTCAAGCAACTCCTGAACCTGTCAGGAAATATCATCAATGATAACCCATTTTTTTGAGAAATATAGATATTAATGTTATGTATAACTCAAGTTCATCCCTTTTAAACAAATCTAATGAATGAACATCAAGCACAACTTTTTTATCTTCCGGAGCAGTTACATGTGATATCTCAGACCAGCCTTTTTATTAAATATACACAGATCATATCAGGTGCCTTTAATTGTTGAGTCTGAGACCATCATGAATAGCATTTTGAATTGATACGCCTTCTATAATTTGAAGTAAACTTTTAAATTTATGCTACTGATAGTTTTTTCTTGAATGTATTCAAAAAGACAGGATTTGAAGTATGGGCGAAGGAGTCACTGAGACAGGATTCTAAATATAACACTTTCAGAATACTGCCTCCAGCCTCAGCGGATCATGTATCAGAAAACTAAATGCAAATATAGCCTAGCGTTTTTGGAGAACTAGGACAAAATGCTGTGCTGCATATTCCACTCTTACATATTAGCATGTTCATACTCATAAGCTTCTGAACACAACAACTCCTTTATTTTTATGATCTACCGAACTATCAAATTATTATATATCATCGGAAGTTGTTTATCTGACTTAAAGATTCGAGAAAATTTGTTTTAAGCTTAAACTCTGTTTTTCCAAACAACATGCTATTTCATATTCATTTTCTGTTTAACAAGTCTTGAAGGCTTTATTCACAGTATATTAACTTCATTCTTTGTATTGTGTCTATTTGTAGCATCAACGTATCTTTTACAAGGCTTTACAATCAAAAGATTAATGTTACATACTTATCTCTATTATATAACACTAGATAACTATGTAATACATAATTATGTATTAATGTTTTTTTCTATATTTTTTTAAAATATTCTCAAACATTACAGAGTTTCTTATAGGACAGTTTTGGGTATAGAACGGCCCAATTTGGACTCAGGCCCAAAACTCTTTGACTTTAGTGATTAAAAAAACCCTAATCACTTTCTCACATCAGCCATTTTGATGCCACCTCCTCCCATCCAATCATCTTCTCTTCTCTAAAAAAACCTTCTGCAACCCTAGACAAGAGCATAAGTTATGAAAAAAAAGGGCCAAACAACTGTAGACTACGCTGCCAAAGATGGTCAAAATATACTGCGAGAGATGGCCATAAGAGATGTGAGAGTGAAATGACAAATCAGGAGCTAGGCGACACATTAGAAAGAATAGAATATAGGCCCTAACCCAGCTGCTATTTGGGTTACTACAGCCACGACCTTGAACTACACAACTATGCTGCAGCCAGGAGCTAATCAACTTTGTCACTATTCAGCTCCACCAAGGCACTATAGCTAGTTATGCATATTAGTAAGTGGGTTTATACTTAATACAATCTTACAAAACCAACTTGTAAGATAAGAATTGCCTTCACTTACACACGGTAAACTAGCTTTATTTTTAGTCAAATGTACGATCTCCAACACAACCTCTCTCTACGCCGAAGCATGAACATCTTGTGATGGGATTAGATATTTGTGAGTGATCCGATAACGAGTAACACTATAGGTCTAATAAACCTCGCTAGGTTAGGCTCTGATATCATATTAGTAAGTATGTTCATGCTTAAAACCTCATAAAACCAACTTATAAGGTGAGGATTGTCTCCCATTTATATACTATAAATTAGTCTTATTTCTAATTGATGTGAGATCTCCAATAATGTACAATATTGCTTATTTGTATTTTAAATAAAATATAAATTAGTCATAAATGATTCATATCTAAAACTCCATCTATGAGATTCTTTTGTACTACCACTTGAAAAAGAAAACTTTCTTTCTCTATTAGGTACTTCGTTAAACAATAATTTTTTCTTGAATTTGATCATACCTCTGGTGGCTCCCCTAGATTATCTCCCATTTCCTCAATCACTTCTGCGGCCAAGTTGTCATCAACCACATCCCGTCGCCGCTGCATGTGCCGAGTTTGGATTAAGGTATGGAAATGTTGATCAACAGCTTCTTCAAGAATATTGTCAAGCATGTTTTTATCAAAAAAGTAGGGAGTATACCTGATCGAACAAAGAGAAATAATGTAAGCATAATATATTTAGTTCCATGCTTTGGTAGAAACACTTTTTTTTTATCCGAAGAGTTTTGTATCGATGAAGTATAATGGGATAAATAATCTTTAGAGTAAGCACAACACCTAACACAAATAGCATATCGGAAATCAAGATTATTACTATTAGCAATGCGAGGATGAAACTGACCAAAATAATCCCAAAAGAAATCATATTAAAGCTTTCCATGTACAATTGGAAAAGAAACGAGTAAAGAGTTTCATGTTGCATTACTTACTTTAATAAAAAATAGAGGTATCCATCCATTCAAAATCCAAAATAATTATTTGTTTGACATTAAATTTCAAATCAAAAAAGATAAAAAGTTGTGGTAAAAGACTATAATTCACATGAAACAAGGAAGAAGCAGAGAAACACACCATTTAATCCCATCTGTAGTTGCTATTGCAATATCTAAGTTCTCGGCACTAAACACAGGAACCCCATCAACCTTTTTCCTGACACCATGCTGTGATATTGCCTTCAGCAGTTTATTGGCTGCCTTGACCTAATGGGGATGTATTTATTATCAATACAGATGGCAGTGAATAAAACTAGAAGATAAGCAACAACGAAAAACTAATAATACCTGCTTCTCATTTGGAACAAACTGGAACAAGTGAGGTTTTTCCTGCATGAAGTGTAATGTACAATGTTATAAATACAGCAAAAGAAATAAAAGTAAGAAAGAACATTAACAGATCAAATTCCATAATTAGGGACATATATCTGCATGCATCGCTATGTCTAAACAAACAACCTCATCACATAGAACCTTCAGTGGACAACATTTAATTGAAAATGTCAACAGTACCTTGAAATGTTCATAAGCCAGGTCAAGACGACAGGCACCCACCACACCGCTTGGAATATTCAGCTTTTTGACATATGAAACTAATGCCATTGAAAAGGTCAGTAATAAGTGAAAAGGTAATTATTGATTAGATATTAACATTACCCAAACTAATGATGATTATAGAATCAATTCAAGGACAAGTAGGGGCTAACACAGATAAATTAAGTACAAAATATATGTGTTAAGGGAAATATATTAGTCAGCATGAGATCTCCATCAGACACAGTAGGCCAGCATATTTGCATTGCAGGTAGCTATGTGTAAGGAAAACTCCTTTAGGATTCTTGGGGCATGTTGACTTGACTCAGTCTTTTAGTTTCTTCACTTTGGAACAGTTTTTGTTGGCTTCATAAAAAGGTATGGTAAAAGTAAGGAAGATAAGACTTAATCGTGTAGTATATAGAAAACCCTTTGATGCACCTGATTCGACCCAATGATTGCATCGTTGAAAGTGCCAATCTCCCACTTGCTTTTCGGCTTTTATTTGGTGTGCAGCACATGGCCGCTTTAATTTTAGTTGCCATCTTTCAGATATGCATAGATTGGACAGCCTTGTTGCATTCTTGAGTTTATTTTTTCCTCGTATCAGTTTTTTTTAGTTGCAGAGGATATCCTGTACCTATTTCTTCCCTACCTTTAGGTTACTCAATCCACCCTAGCAATTTTTTTTTCTATTTAAAATACTAATGAACATTCAAAGGCCAGCAAAATTAATCATCCTTGACACGAGTTAAATAGAACAATGCTATTTATACACCATCATAAACATAAATTTCATCAAGTGTTATAGAAAAAACTAGATAGAAATATTGATCAAAACAACCTTAAAGCAATTGATAAGCAAGAAATGGATTGGTAAAGCTACAACATACAATCATACAAAGATTAGAGAAAAACAGAACATTTATATATCTAACCTGCATCTCCTAGATCAATAAAAAAGCGAAATACAGGGCCATTCCTCTCACTCTTGGTGATAGCTGCAAATATTTTTTTCAGCCACTCAGGGGTTCTGCAGGTGATATATAATAGGTGAAAATTCATATTTCCAGAAAATATAAGCATCGTATAAGCTTAATCTATATGACTAGCAATTTCAACCAAACATTTTTATCTTAGCTGAAAATTCCTTCAATGTTCGCTAATCTATATATAATCAGCAACTCCTAAGCTTCTTCGAAGCCTTAGCAAGATGCCCCACGTATGCTACTCAAGTAAGAGATTATCTCACAGGCATCTCATATTCACCCTTAGCATCTCATTCAGATAGTAAGATCACTACGTGCAACCAAACTCAAGCATCACATTCGATACGGTTGTGTCTGGCTAAATACTTAATTAAACTCTTATTAAGCATGTGTCATATAAAAGACTTACATATAAATACTAAGCTTCAGAGTTGACACAATTATACTGTGCCAAAACACAAATATGCTGGTGAAATATGCTGGTGCACATAACATTAACTTTCTTTTCACAAATACTTACGCAGCAATATAAGCTTAAATAAGTTCTTCTAAATATTTATACAAGTCCTAGACAGTTTTTACTTGAAAATAAGTTCTCTAGTTTTATTTTTTGTTTCATCTTTGATTATAAAAAAACTACTTTTTCTTCACATATTTTCTGTGTTCAAATGTTTCATTTTTAGTATTGACTAATTATATTCATATAATCACTTTATCATCCTTCTCATTCCACTTCATTTTCTTCCCACCTCTCATCCACTCTCATCACATCACTTATTTTTCACTTTCTCTCTCAAACCTTTCATTTTTTTCTGTCTCTCTCTTCCTAGTTCCTACCACTCAAATCCACCCCAAAACGGATTGAACATTTAGATTTCTCTTGCCGCAAACAAAATGAAACACGCCATTCTCGCAATTCAAATTCAAAATAAAAAGAAAAAACGAAATTTAAAAAAGAATCCCGGGAACCCTTACTTTCAGGAACTAACAATCCCTTTTTCTTTTCATCTCGAACTAATTCAAAAGAACAAAACAATAATAATACAATTCCAAGGGAGGAACCTTTTCGAAATGAAGGGAATGTCGAAGTGCGTGGAAACAGCCATGAGGCCCGTCCCGGAGAGGTCACACATGCTGAAAACCTGCCCGACGAAGGCGGGCCCCCCGCCGCCGCCGCCCTTCCCATTGGCGCCCAGCCGCGCGACGCGCACCGTCTTCGCGGCTGGCCGCGCTGGCTCGGAGGCGGTCGCGGCGGAGTCTAGGGCGTTGGAGGCGGAGAGCGGCGGCGCGAAGAAGAGAGTCAGAGAAAGTGAAGAGGGCGGGTGCGGGAGCGTCACAGATGGAGGGTTTGGGGGGTTGAAGAGAGAGGCGAAGTTGGAGGCGGTGGATTGGAGGAAGGCGGCGATGTGGTTGCTGTGACGGCGGCGACGGCGGTGAGGCTCCGACGGAAGAGCCATGCAGTGAGCATCGACGGATGAAGTATGAGTGTTGAGGAATCAGTTATTTTGAAATGATGATGAGTTCACGCTAATGTGACCTTTATTTTATTTTCTTCTAAATATATGAAAAATAAAAAGTAAATAAGGCTAAAATAACAGTAACTGAAATAAAAAGTAAATAAATCTGAAACAACATTAACTAAAATAAAAAGTAAATAATGCTAAAATAACAACAGTAACTAATTACAATTATATAAGTCAAAATGATGGTATATCTCAAATCAAAACAACTATTTTTTAATAATAAAAAATAAAAATTATTTATTGTTTTATATATTTGGTAACTTGTCTATAATAATCAAAAATAGGCGACTAGGTCAATTTGTTGTGCAACGAGTTCAACCCAAATAGAATAAATTGTAAATAGGTTAGATTCAAACTTTTGACCATTTATGTCATTTTTCAACTTGAAATTGACTCGCATATTAGACACACTTTTACCTATCTAATTATAATGGGCTAAATCATTCGTCGTATTCTTCATTTAATAAATTTTATCATTAAACTCTTATACTTAAATTGAATATTTTCAATCTTATTTTTAATTTATTTTGGTTTCGATAAATTTAGATATGACATGTAATATAACTGAATGGGTTTACCTAATGTCCATATTCCTACACTTATTGTGGGATAATTTATTTAGCATATAATCATATTCGAATTTGATATGTGCGAAACTCCTCAAACTAACAATAATTAAATATTAGGATATGAAATCTTTCACCAATCAGTTGGAAAATAAACCTATGATATTTCAAATATAGAAATTAAAAAATAAAATTTGTACCTTATTTTACATAAGTAATTAAAATAATAATATCCATTATTTTGTGATAGTTTAAGTTAACTTTACATCAATTCATACTATGATATGTTAATCGACAAGTTGTTTAATAAAAAGAAAAAAAAAACATATTTGAATGGAAAGATCATTAAAATCTATTTAATTAAATATATCAGTTTTTGTCTTCAAAAAATTAGATTTTTGGTTGATTGAAAAACCTTTTCAATTTTGAGAAACTAACTTATTTAAATAAACATAGATAATATTATTTGTAAACATTATTATTGTATTGATTAATTGTGTTATAATATATATTAATTATACTTTTAAGTGTTAAATAACTTAATAATCATCACATTAGAATGAAGTTTTAAAAGTTAATTGAATAAATTTCCTTTTAAATCTAGTATTTTGTTATAAGATATGCTTTTAAGTAAGTTATCATTGGGAAATATATGAAAGATAATTTTTTGCAATGAATCTCATCATCATCGTTACCTATATAGAGTATTTGGCTATTATTAAGAAAAATAAGAACCCTATATGGTGATAAAACAAAGATGAAAGTGTAAAGAAGATAAGAAAAGAAGAAAACAAAAATGATAAGATAATGCGAGAGAGAAATGAAAAAAAAAAAAACTTTATTCACTATTCAAGAAAAAGACATAAGAACATATATAGCAGAGCAACCCAAGACGACGTGATCAACTAGAAAGGACACAACCATTAGATGATCAACAAGGTATTAGATGGCCAAACAAAAAAAATCTATTATCCATTAGATAGTCAAATTAAAGACGCCTAACACCCATTAGATAGTCTAATTAAAGATTGTATAACACACTCAAAAAATCACTAAAGACTATCTAACACACCAAAAACCCACTAGAGATCGTCTAACAAACCCAAAAACAAAATGAAAATAAAGAAAATACATGTTTATCAACTCCCCTTAAGCTAGAAATAGATATTATCCATTCTTAGTTTGGAATAAAGACTAGAAAAGAAGAAGGAAGCTTATGTCAAGAAGCAACTTGAGAATACCATTGTTGATTTTCTCCTGAACACATGACAGTAGATCTCTATGTGTGTAGTCTATTCATTGAAAACTTGATTGTTAGAGATTTCTGTAGTAGATTGATTGTCACAGTATAGAAGAATTGGTTGAAGGTAAGAGACTCGAAGATCTTGAAGAAGATAGGACATCCACTAGATTTCACAAGTGGTGGTAGTAAAAGTGTGGTACTCTGCTTCATAAGAACTTTGAAACGATTTTATGTTTCTTGGATTTCCATTATATGAGAGAATCACCCAAATATATTGAAAATCCTATGATAGATTTTCTTTTCTGAGAACAAGTAGCCCAATCAAAGTCATTATAGGCTTTAATCTGGATAACGTTTTTGTTGTGGAGAAAAATGCCAGCACGAGGAGCAGACTTTAAATATCCTATAACACGTATAATAACTTGTTGATGTTCATTGGTAGGAGTATAGACGAATTGACTAAGATGATTAATAGAGAAAACAATGTCTAGACAAGTGATGGTGAGACATATTAAGCATCTTATGTAGGAAGAAACATCTTCATCATTGAGCTTGATTACCTTATTAAAAGTAGTATCAACATGAGTAGCGTACTATGGGAGTAGTCATGGGAGCACAACCCAACATTTTGGCTTCTTCAAAGAGATCTAAAGTATATCTTTTCTAGTTAAGATGTATTTAGATGTTGTTGCAAGCAACTTCAAGACCAAGGAAGTAAGATCAACCATATTTTCTATGCAAAAATTCTCATGAAGAAGAGTAGTGATTTTGTGGATTTTCTCAAGAAATTTCCTAGTTAAGACAATATCATCCACATAAACCAACAAAGCAGTGATAGAATTGTCATCATGTTTCAGAAAAAGAGAGTGGTCAACAAAAGATAAGATGTAATTGTGAAAAGTTAAGAACTGGGAAAGTTTAGCATACCATTAGCATCCAACCTATTTTAGACCAATGTAAATATTTGCAGTTTGCACACAGACCCTTTAAGATTGATAGAAAACCCAGGTGGGAGTTTCACATACACTTCTTCATCCAAATCTCCATGCAAGAAAACATTGTTAACATCAAGTTGTTTCAAAAAACAATTATTGGTAGTAGCAAGAGCATGAAGAAGATAAAGGGTGATAAACTGAAAACATAAGCAAAAGTATCTAAAAAATTCAGTCCCCCAAGTTGGGTGTAGGCTTTAGCCACAAGTTGAGCCTTGTACCATTCAATATAACCATTTAAGTGATGTTAAACCTTATAAACCCATTGGCATTCAACAATAGCTTTTGTAAGTTGGAGTTGGGTAATGCAAGCTCCATGTGTTATCAGCTTCCAAAGTGGCTAACTTTCCTTCATTGCTTGTATCCAACAAGGATCTTTAGAACTTCCTCATAATTTGATGGTTCAACAGTTAAAGTAATAGACATTATAATAGGTTTGCAACTAGCAGATAAAGAATTATAATTTAAAAAAGATTGAATGGGATACTTTGTGCTTGCAATATTATTAGAGATATTAGTGGTTTGAAAATCTTGTAAATAGGCAAGAGGTCTTCAGTGACTAGTTGATTGTTTAAGAGGAGTTACTGAGGTCTCATTGGGTTTGTCAGTAGGCACATTATCACAAGAATTATGGAGAACAATATTATTATCAGCAGTTTGCATATTAACATCATCATAAGTCTAAGTATAATGTTGTGGAATGGAAAGAGAAAGATTATTAAAATATTGATTATAAGCAACATTAGAATGATATGGGAAATGATTTTCATAAAAAAAAAGGATGTCTAAAAATTTCCATTTTGTGGTTGTCAAGGTTTAAGAAAATAAAGCATGTAGTGCGAGGTTTGAAACCAAGAAATACCAGGAACAACATGACTATCAAGTGGTAGAGTAACATAAACATCCAAAAGCCCTTAAATCAAATAAATCACATAGTTTATTATAAGAGTTTTCATATGGGGAAATATTTAACAAGGGAGTAAGGATACAATTTTATGAGAAAACAACATGTTGTGCAATAAAAACACCAAAAGATGGCAGGAAGATTAAACTAAAAAAGCAAGGGACGAGTGATATTCAAAATATGTTGGTGTTTCATTTCAAACAATGTTATCTGAGGGATGACACAGACAAGACAAATCTCTGCTTTCCCACCGTACCCTTGATCTCTCCTTTGTCCAAATTGTAATATAACTTTTGAATGCAAGTAAGTTCCAACAAGCTGTCTCGTTTTTTTAATTAAAAAACTTATGGTTCAATAGAATCTTATAACTAGGATTAGTTGAGGTATACGTCTTAGATATGTTCAATGATATAAAGTTAATTTTATAAAAAAAAAAAAGAGGACCATGTCTTTCGTGATTAAAACTTATTTCATCAAAGAAACAATTACAAAGATTTTAATAAATTATGATCTGTGGAATTATAATTTGAATTTTTCGTCCTAATAGGTTCTCTGTAAAACTACAAATGTATAAAAACAATGTATGTTTTTCTCTAGCTTTTAGAAAAATATTTACCAATTTGTTAGGAAAATGCATTTAAGTATTAATAAAACTAGTTAAAGACATTTTGGACGAACTTCTTAATAGCCAAACAACTAAAGTACCATGAAAATCCCACATTAAACCACAAATAAGAGTAAAACCTAACCTAACTTAAGATAAATGGTTCATAAGAAATTTCATTAAATTCATTAATTTTTCTGCGTGAAAGCTTGAATAATCTCCTTCTTAACAAATGTAGATTAAATTATACATAAATTAATTTATAGAAGACATCTCATATTGCTTTTTTCAACCTACTTTCACTCAGTACATGAATGTCCCATTCAAGCCAACAACAATTTCAGTATCATCAATTAGATTAACATCTAAAATATTACTTTTTTTCAAAATATATCTTTTGACCTATGGATAACTAAGTTCATGAAAAAAAGAATTAATTTATTTTTCTTATTCTTTTCCATAAACTTTTCTAATCATATCTTAAGATAGATTTCACAACAAATATCACTTGATATCGTTGGACATGATGCATAGTGGAGTATGGGGACAAACTTAGAGCATTATAGACAAGGAAAATTGACCTATGGTGGATGCAACCAATAGTCCAAGACTAATGCCATGCAACAGTCCCGATTTTGAAAAAGTTATCCATAAATCAGAACATGAATAATATACATATGAGCAACAGTATAACACCAGCCTGCATAATAGCCTAATCAAAGTCTCTTCAATGCAGAAAAAGTCACCCAATCTCGATATGAAGTAATGCATCTAGGAAATTTTCAAGTCATTGTACCCACTTTTAATTATGCATTGATACTGGCTTGGTAGATCCTCCAGTCTTTGGCTTCTTGATTGCAGGATGTCTGAATTGTTTGACTGCAGGCATGTTAAATGATGTATTTGTCATCCTCAAATGAAATGGCCATTAGCAGATTCTCAATCTCACATTGTGAAAATTTTAAAAACATGAATTGCTTGCTCTACTTCTACAGTATCTTCACTCTAACCTTCGAACAACTTGTAGCAGATCGACATGGAAAGAACGATTCCAACTAATAACATTAACTGCCACCAGAATCATCTGATAGAGATATTATATCATCTTTCTCCCGTTAGACGTCTAAAACAGGTTCCATAGTGTCATATGAATTGTCTGAAATTTGTTCAAGTTCCCTGGATGTTACATCGGCATCCTGCCTGAGTTGCTCGTCATCAATTATCCCTGAAGTCTCTTCAGATATATAATTCTCGTTTATGTCTGAACTTTGTTCAGGTTCCATGGATGTTCCATCATTATCATCATTATCCTGTTCGAGTTGCTGGTCATCAATTATCTCCGAAGTCTCTTCAGAAGATCCATAATTCTTGTTTAAGTCTGAGTCTGATTCAACATTCTCAAGCCTTTCTGTGTATGTGTTGACCTGTGTAGATGGAGGTTGCACTTTGACTCTTATACGCTTTCCTCTGCTGTATCTATATTCCCATTGTGGTGGTGGATATTTTGCATGTAACTTATGGTATTTGTCTAGCATACCCAGCTCTTTAAAGGCTTCTCCAATCACTGAGACAGTAGACATAGTAGGTCGCATAGCAAGCTCCTCCATGTCTGCAAATATCTACAGGAGAAATCAAGAAGTGAATATGCATGACGTGTTAAGTCTGAAGTAACTTCAAATAAAGTATCTTCCACTCATATTAATACAGGGACATGTTAGGTTGACAACTATTCTCAGTAATGTTACTGAGTAAATAGTTTAAATTGAAGAGTTGAAAATCATAATACCTCAAACATCTTGTCATGCATGCCCTTCTTACGGTAAATAGATATCATTTTATCGAAAAATCTACGAGGCAAACTTTCCATATACCGCATTAATAACTTTGTCCAAAGTTCTTCAGCTTCATCAAGTCGGTCATCATTTACTAAAGCATTAATTAATGTATAATAGCTTCCCATTGTCTTTCCTTGACCTTTGCTTAACATCCATTTTGTTACCTACAGTACCATGTATAATTTGCATAATCGGACGTTAGTTCAGAGGCTATCCCCAGATGGAATGTAGCTACAGAAGCCATTCGAAAATAATAGGGAAACAATAATACATAAATAAATAACATCAGAAGAAAAAGACTAATTTCGGGCTGAACATCTATTTTTAGAGATATCAAAGCAATGGGTCAATGCAACTTTAGAGGAAGAAAGAAAGCATACAAAATAAAGAATATTTAAAGATATCATGTTACATTACTATTTTAGAAGTACCTGTATTACACGCTTCCACTCTTGTTCGAATTCTAGGGTCTTGAGCGCCTTTTTTACTGTAATTAAAGGGAACTCTAATTCCCAAGCAACATAGGAATCAAGAGCTCCATAAACTTCTTCTTTGACATTTGACAGTTCCTTAATCTGTATAAGACATAGAGAAAATACTTTTCAGAAATACAAAGCAACCAAGAAATAAGTCCAAAGGTTTCCGAATTAAATGAGAAGGCCACAACTTCCCAGAGAAAACAAAAATGAAGCTTAAATTCACAACAGGAATGAATATATAGTGTTGATAATCAAATAATATCATTCTGAATCTTATTGTAATAAATTTAGTTTATAGGCATGAATAGCTCATTTAGGGGAAACACAATATCCTATAATCTAATCATGTGTAATGAATGCGATAAGCCTATTCAATCATGCATCCGTGGAGCATTCTGACATGTGGATTATTCCTCAATATGCCTCCATTTTCTCTCTTGTAACATGGTATTAATACAGCAACATTTTCTGTGACGTGTTTTGTCACTATTTTGCTGAGTTCCCTTAAATAAAGCAAATTGGAACGCTAATTAGTCATCCCTTCCACCGTGCCTAATTTTGTTTGCCACTTGAATTTGTTGTTGTTGTTCACCGGCTTTGTTCTACATGCACTGGCCTTGACTTCTTTCCCAGATACACTGGCCATGACTTTTCTAGATTCCAGGCTTTGACTTTATCTCAATTTTTATGTTTTTTATTTTTGTTTGGGGTGAAATAAATGTAACAAGACTATAGTTTATTTCACCCCTCAATAAAAAATAAATAAATAAATAAATAAAAATTGAGACAAAGTTAGTCCAGTGAATTTGAAAAAGGTCGAGACTAGGGCATACGGGAATAAGTTGGGGCCAATGGGCTTGGAAAAGCCAGGTCAATGCATTTAGGGATAAAGTCAGACGAATGGATTGTATCTAGTATAGATGATGACAGGGAGAAGAGTTTTTCATGGCCTCTATTGTAGCATCAGGAACAGTCCTAGGAGCTGGTGTGAGAGGATCAAGAGGTTGAGGTCAACATTGATATGTTTGAAGAGGTTGCTTAATTGAAGGCTCCAATCTGGGAACACTCATCATTTATGCGCATGATATTATTATTATTACTGGAGTGATCAATAGGGCACTAGTAGCTTGAAAAGTTATCTTTGTCGACAGTTTTAGACTAAGGACCTCGGTAGGCTTTGGTACTTAATAGGTATTGATATTACTCAATCCAATGAAACTTTGATAATTTCTTAGAGGAAGTGTGCACTTGACCAAAGAAATTGGCCTTGCCAATGCTAAGCCAGTAGTCACTCATATTGACCCATACTTAAAGTTGCTCGATGACCAGGGTGAGCCCGTGAAATATAGAGGGCTAGTTGGCAAACTGAATTATCTCACCGTCACTCATCTAGATATTGCTTTTGCAAGGTGTGGTTATTCTTGAATTCACCTTGTCACGACCATTGGGATGTGGTTATTCAAATTCTTAAGAACATTAAGAGATTCCCAATAGAAGGCCTAATTATGAACTCCAGGACATTCTAAAATTGCTGGGTATTTTTATATTGATTGGGTTGACTCACCTTGCAATAGGTGAACCACATCTAAATATTTTGATTGATGGCAACCTGATCTCTTGAAAAGTGAGAAACAAAATGTTGTAGCAAGATCAAGTGTTGAAGCATAATATAAAGTCATGACATCAGTAACACGTGAGATCATATACATGAAGTAGCTGCTCAAAGAACTCAAGTTCGAAGATACTAATCAGATGACACTGATAGTCAAGTTGGTCTTCATATTGCTTCAAATATAGTATTTCACGAGGACCAAACATATTGAACTTAATTCTTATTTCATCAGAGAAAAAGATAAAGTCAAGGGATGTTATGACAAGGTTTGTCAACTCTGCTGACCCAAAATGTCTTTACTAAATTCCTAAGAGGACATAGATTGATTATATTTGTAACAAGTTGGGTAAAACTTTTACATTTCACCTCAAGGGGGATGTTGAGAATCAAATCATCATATTTTAAATCTTATCGTAACAAATTAAGTTTATAGGCATGAATATCTCATTTAGGGGACATAAAATACCCTCTAATCATGTGTAATGAATGGAATAAGTCTGTATAATCATGCTTATGTGGTGTATTCTAACACACGGTTTTATGCTGAATGTCCTCTACTTTCTCTCTTGTAATAGTAATAGAGGAAACGCCATACGAAAGGACTTACAGACTTAACAAGCTTCTCAGCCTTGGAAATGGTTCCAACTTTTTTATTAGTCTTCCAAACTCGGGGATACCTTGGTCTTGGGCCTTTTGCAGCACATACCTGATATTCAAAAATAAAATTGAGACGAGTTCACCAACTGTTTCATTTCCTAGAACTAAAACATCTGATTTTAAAAGTATGCAATCTAGCAAATTTTGGTTTCCAGAAATTAATAATAATAGACCTTAGGATCTTACCACAGTGCCTCGTGTACTTGCTGGTATTTTAATGATTTCAAATGTTTTAGCAAAAAGTAGAGGAGAATCTGTCAGTGCAAGCATCTTGAGAACCTGAACAACTCTAAAATAGAAGACATAACATAATGAGGACATAAACAATCTCCAAGACTTACAAATAGTATAGAGTTAATAATTTTTTTAACATATTCAATAAGTTTCTTTTCCTTCAAAAATTATTGATTGGCTGTTTGGTGTCAGTGGGAAATATTTGCCAAACCAAGAAATATTAAACAGAAAAATGTTTTCATAGTAATCATCACGAAGATAAGAACAATTTAGTCAGTTTCTGATTTCAATTTTTGCTTTTAGCAGATTCTTAATATTCCATCTTAATTGTACCACAACATAAACCATAGATTAAGGTGACAGCTAGCCTGATACATAAAAACAATACTTTACCAGTTTTAAGAAAACCACAAATTATTTTTCTTTATGCACTAGTTTGAAATGAAACAGCTTTTCATCTATAATTTGGCTAGGTCAAGTGGCCATTAAGCAGATAAACAGAGCTTAAAAATGGCATTTGTATGGTATGGTGCTTAAAAAATTATCAGGCATTATGTATTACAACAAAAAATTCCCCTTTTTTATCATATAACTTGGCTATTTTGTTAAATAATTTAGAATAAAACAAGATTGCAAGAGTGGTTATGCTTTAAGGGAGGGAATTGCCGAGAATAGGAGTTCAATTTTATCCTAGATTTTTGTGAATAACAAGACATTAAGCATGGTGGATATTCACAAAACAAAAGAGGGACTAATTAGATTAAATGAACTACGATAACAACAACTAGGATAACACTGCTTATAGTTTCATACCCAGTACCGAGCCCAAGAGAATTGTGTTACTTGACAGCCAAAGTGAAACTCATTGATATACTGAACAGGAATCACTCAACACATGGATACATCACTAATTTCAGAATTATGCATTACATATTGCGTTTCAAACAAGAATAATTAAATCTTATTAAGATTGCAAGGAAAGCTTTAGGCATCAAGCTAGGGGTAACCATTCAAAATACCAAATTGTCACGTTTACATGCATTACAATATAGAACAAGCAAAGGAAATATTTAAAAAAAGTCTTGTTTTTTCTTCTATTTTTTTATAAATCCATCCCTCAGCATCATTTACACATAAGAAACATGTTTTTCTATAAACTACATAATTTCATTTTGTTTTAGACATTAAAAGCTGCTACTGAGTTTCAAATTGACGATTAATTAGCTAAGAGCAAAACGAATCAATGAAGAACTTAATAAATCCAAATAACAAGCTTAAATCCTCACATTCTTGCCATCTTAATCATTCATTTCAACCATATCCACTCACCAGTAATCATTACAGCGTGCAATTGCACTGAAAAATTAAATTTAAGAGATATAAGAAAATAAACTCACCACGGCTTGATACACTTGAGCACAGTGTTGTGGAACTCGGAACTCAAAGTTTAGAACTCTTACCCTTTTCCACCATTTCAAAGAGAGAAACAAGCTTATAACTATAAACGAAGAACAACGAACGTGAAGAAATACCGCTAAGGTGTTTGGGATGGATATTTTTTATTGCTGGACGCGAAACGACGGCGTTGTGTTCCTGTAAGGTAGGGCTATGGTGTCACGTGCGCGTACTCGGGTCTTGGGTCCCCGAACCGATTCATCTAATGAAAATGGGTCGGATCCCGTTTGGGGTCATACATTTTATTTATTTGTATAAAACTTAGAAAAAGAAAAAAAAAAACTAATTCATGTTTGGTTATCATTATTTAGGAGTTGCATTATTTTTTTATATTTTACTATTAAATTTTTAATAAACTGGTTACATGATGTGGTTACTCTACTAATTTTTTCCATCAAGTTCAGTTAAAATTTAATAAGTTTGATAATAATAAATGTTTGAGAAAAAATGAAGATAAAATATGTAATAAGGTAAAGAAACTACATTTGGAACTAGATCCAAATTTTGTTCCGATCCGAATGAGCTTGAATAAAACCGGATCGACCCGTAAAATAGGACTCGTGACCAAGCGTAGAAACTTTACAATGCTTTTGTCCGTACCCGATCATCAGGAACGATAGGAAGAAAACAAAGCCTCATCTTCTTGTAGTTCAAATCACTATGGATCTCTCATAATATTCTCTGCCAAACAAAAGCCACGCCAATCAGAAATATACAATGATGATAATCGAGCCTCCCATCGCCGTCCGCTTCCACGCCGGTGCCGCCGCGCCACCTCGTACTCTCTCTTTTTTTTCTTCCAATTGTTTGGTTATGTTTTCCGAATGCTTTTGCTGACTCACCTTAGCGTTTGATTTTGATTCACGGAATGTGATGTTGGAGACAAAACGCCGGCGTTTGCTGTGTTTTGGAGTTCTAATGGAGTAACAGTAGTTGTTATTTGTTCGCTCGTTGAATTTTTTGGCTGCTATTCTCTCTTTCAAGTGTTTTTGTTCTGTTTTTCGAATGCTTTGTGTGACACGCCTTAGCTTTGATTTTTACTCATTGAGTATGATGCTGTGAGATATTTTAATTAAAAACGGCGGTGTTTTGTAGTTCGAATGGAGTAACAGTAGTAGTAGTTATTATGTATATTTGTTGATTCAGTTGCTCTTGTTGGCAGATAATAACCGTTCAATGTGGAGTGCTGATGATGTGAGCGGTGTGCGTTATGTTGCGTCGTGCCGGCTCGCATGCAGCTGCGGTTTCGACGTGCCTCGGTATGCCGATTTTGGTATTTATTTATGACGTAGAGAAGTGCGTTTGATGATTGTGGAAATTAGTTAAGTAGTTTTTGTGTTGTGGTTACAAAAGATATGGATAATCGTGGAAGGATGCGCTAAAGTGGAGACTTTAAATGAATTTAATTAGAATACTATCCAATCATGGATTTTGTATAATTGAAAATTGCTGATTTCTGTAATAGTGGTTTTTGTAGTAGGTACTTTAAATGTTGTATTAAAGATGATTTCTTATTGGTTGACAATGAAAAATTTTTACAGTAGTGTATTATTAAACTTGACCGCCAAAACTCTTTGGAATGAAACTGAATGGGATCTTGAGAGATAGTGTGTTCACCCATTAGATTTTCCAAGTATATGGATTAATGAAAGTATCGGTTTTATCTTATTCATTTATTTTCAAATAATAACCATGGTGTTTTGCAGATATTCATTTTTTTTTTAAATTTTTATCTACAATAATTTTTTGCTTTCAATTTCAAACCATTAGTTCTTGTGTTGTTGTCATCGAATCACTATCATTTGTGTCGTTCATGCTGGCTATCATGCTAGAATTATTATTAGAGGTCAAAATCCTTTTGAAGAATTCTTTGGTGGGGATAGGATATAGTAGATAGGGTTTACTATGCTTCAAACTAGTAGTTTACACATGAAAAGATATATGAATAGGAAAAGCTCTAGTGTTAATGGTGCCCACTATGAATTAGTCTTGTTTTTCAACTTTTATGGGGATTGAAAATTCTCTACTTCCACATTTGATTCTGAATGATATGTCAAGTATTAATATTCAGTTGGATGGACTGCTGGCCATAAATGTAAAAGAAGGAGATATAATGTAGTTTTCATGTGAAAGCTATATCGGTGCATGCCTTGAAGCAATGTCCGTTGCAGTTCCCTAAAGCTGGATACTTTCAAAGCTTATATTTTTCTTTAATCTGACAGATATCTGGCAAAGTGTGTTGATGAATTCAGAAACGTCTTGTTTTATCTGTGATGCTTAATTTGAAAGTTTTGGCAACTTTCATGCCTAAAATACCAAACACTATCCTAGAGGGAACTTACAATAAATGAATATATTTACACAGGGTAAGAAGTAAAGGATACGCAGGCACTCCATTCACAAGAAGAAACAAACTTGTAAAGAATAGAATTAGGGCATCATTAGAGCATCTGGGCTCAGCTCAGGATCCTGTAAAGAAAAATGAGAAGTCATCCTATCATCCATTTGAAGAACTTGCTGTCTCATCATCAGAGAATACCGAAGATGCAACACTTACCGCTGCAGAAACAAGCAGAACAATTATTGAGGTACTCAGTTGCATTAATTTTGCTAATCAATAATGTAGCCCCATTTAGGTTACATTTGGTAAACATTTAGGTTTTCTCATTTTACTGCTAAATTGCTCAACAGAGAAAGAATAGCTTTCTGTTTGGGTTAAATGATTGCTACAAAATGCCCTATGTTCCAAAATCTGTAATGTTCATATATGAAGAAATTAATGATGGTAGAAGTAGATGTCAAAACAAATAGCCAGGGTCCCCCTTTCATTTTAGATAATTGTTCTGTTCTCTTCTGTAGGTTTGATTTAGCATTACATGGTTTTCAAAATGTATATAAAATTTGAAAATAAGGAAGACATAATTTAATTTTAGGTTGATATTTGGGTATGTAAAACCAGATAAAATAAGAGAATAAATTTTCTTTTCTGAGGTATTATTCTTTTTTTGGACCCAGGTGTTCATTGAACTTTTGGAAAGAACTGCTCCATATTTTTTTTTTCTGTTTTGTTTTTACACAAGGAAAGTATAGAAGTTGACAAGGTTTCTTGCAATCCTACGGAAGAATAGCTGAAAATTTTACATATGAAAAAAAAATATCAATTAAAATAAGTCAAAATAATCAACTAAGTTTCTTTTTAATAAAATTATCAAAGTTATAAAAGTTTATTATATTAAATTATCAAAATCATTGAACTAATCATGCCTGAATTTATCTTTGGAAATTTAATGGCAAAACTATGTAAATATTCAATTCTATTAAATATTTTAATTGTAGAAGAAATTGTTTGGTAGTAACATACTGTGAGCCTTGGATCCTTTATCCCTAGGCTTATCTCATTTTGCGCAAACTCTAAACTGGAGGGAAGAACTATATCAAGAATCTTATCAGTTGCATTTATTCTTATTATCACAACTAGGATTCTTATTATTAATTTATTATTTATTCTTATTATCACAACTAGGATTCTTATTATTAATTTATTATTTATTCTTATTATCACAACTAGGATTGCTAGCTAATGATGATTGCGGTATATCTTTTTTAGGTTAACAGCAAAGCAACACTGATGTTCTCAAGTTTGATTAGTGATGAATTTCATGAAAATATTATTTGGCCAGATTTGCCTTATTTGACTGATGAGCATGGAAGTAAGTGACGGCTACATGATTGTCATTTATTATGTATTAATTTTCTTGGGCTTGGGAAGCTTAATCCACATAATTAAATCCTGTAAGCATTGCAGATATATACTTCCAAGCAAAGAACGGTGAAGATGTCCTGCAGTCCCTAACAACAGAAAATAATTTTGTGGTATGGCCATGCCTAACACTTTAGATAGTGCCTTGGAATTTTTTATTTATTTTTCATATCGTTACAGTCAGCTTAACATTAAGTGTTCTGGCATGCAGTTTATGTAGACATCTATTTAATGGAAAGCTTCATTTTACTTAAATTTGAGTGCCTGATTTTTGTGAATTACATTATACGTACTAGAAATTACTAAAATTTCCTGCATTTTTGTGGTGATCATTCTATATCTTTGAAAATGTAATTTGTGAACTTTTGGGCTTCAACAATTTGTTTATATTCTACACTACTTGGTTGTTGTGTTTCATTATACTATTTGGAGCCCAAGCAATCAATACTTTTGCATACTTTGTGTGCTACTTTTTCAGCTCACTTTTCGTCTTTCATTCGAGTCTCCTTTTCTGTTGCGTAATTGCAAAGTTTGTGTCTCATGACATGTTATAATGTTTGGTTTATGGATTGTTTGTTCTGCTTCTCGTAGCAAGTCATTGTTGGTATTAATTCCATGGAAATGATCTCCGAGATGGACTTATCTGGTCCTTCAGAAATTGACTTTGGGATTGAAGAAATTGATGATGAAAACACTGAAGATTTAGATGACAGCGATGAAGGAGATGAAGATGAAGATGAAAATGAGAATGAAGATTATGATTCGGTCTGGCAACTTTTATATCACTTGAGGCTTATATTAATTTCTGAGCTATAAACACCAACAGTAATGAGTATTCATTATTTGTATATTATTGCTTTCAGGAATGGGTGGCTGTTTTTTCAGATGATGATGAGCAAGATGACGATGAAACACTTGCAGACTGGGCTAAATTGGAGACTATGCAATCTTCTCATCCGATGTACTTTGCCAAAAAGTTGGCTGAGGTAGATATCAATGTTAACATGTTGATTATATCAATGCCTTTGAATGACCTAGTTTGTGGCTTTAAGAGACCTCACTCTAAAATCCTTTATGTTATAAGTTTCCCTGGTTTTATGGTATCAATTGGCTTCATTACTATTATAGGTTGCTTCAGATGATCCTGTTGATTGGATGGAGCAGCCTCCGGCTTGTGTGGCTATCCAAGGGGTTATAAGAGCTGCTTTTGTTGAAGAACATTCTACAATACGGAAGCACCTATCTGCTGGTCAATCCAGTGACACTGACATAAGTAAATCCATAGAAAGTAAAGGGGAAAATATTGGTGTGATTAATGGTCATGTGCTTGATTCGGGATCTTCTGGAGATGATGATGGGTCACAGCAGGTGGAAAACAATGGGAATAGTATTGTCCCCATTAGTGAAGCTTCATTTTACAAATTGGAGATGATTAAAATTCAAGTGTTTTCTGCACAAGGGCAACCTGTAAGTTTACTGACTTGTATGTTTTCTTGTGATTGTTTAGAGACAACCACTATGAATTCATGCAATCGATCATTCATCTTGTTCATATTAACTGATCCTGGTGGCTTAACACGCAATTTGCTACCTTCACCAAGTTAAGTAATATGGAGTATTTTACTTAAAAAGGTAAAATACAGCAAAAAGCAACGACTTGTACAATAATTTATAGATATTGACCTTAAATTTGGCACAATTGGTTTTCTTTTCTGGAACAACTTCAGTATGAAAAGAGGCATCTCATCAGAATTGATTAATTTGTACTTCTAGTTATGGCACGGCAGAATAGCTATAAATTGATGGAGGCATGAGCAGATAAAGAAGAGCATAGATAATATCAAGATATATCTACCAGAGTTTGTTTCCCGTGTTCTATAGTGTGTTAAGTTAGGGAATTGTAATTTCTCTAACTAGTTAGAAACTTAAAATTGTTAAACAAATAGCATTTGATTACATTAGAGGAAAAAAAATCTCATGTAGTGGCTAAGTGGAAGAAGTAATAAAAGTTGTCTATCCCAAGTTATTTTTTTGGTCCATAGACATGGTCTATTAGTGTCTCAAGGCTTTTAGACTAATCTGGTTCTGCGGAGAGGTAAGTAAAGTCTGCCCAAGAACTGTTTCTGTCAAGAATTGAATCCAGCAGTGCCATTCAACTTAGGGTTCAGCACATTAACCACCTGTGTCCAACTCCTTGGTTTTTGTCCCAAGATTAAATATGAATATTGACCTGCCTGGCACTTATTGTCATAATGTGAAATATATGTTAGCTAGACCTGTTTTGAAAAGTAAATTTTGCTTCTGATTCTTTGTAGACTGTCCTTGAAGTAGAAGACTACATGAAAGCCCAACCTGATGTTATTGCACACTCTGCTTCCAAAATCATATCTCGTTTGAAAGCTGATGGAGAGAAGACCTTGCAAGCCCTTAAGTCCTTGTGTTGGAGATGCAAGGGTATTCAAGTGGAGGTAATACATAAACTCTTGAAAATTATATCTTTAGAGAACTTCTAGTAGGAAGCTTTCTCTAAATCTCCCACTTGGTATTTGTCACCAGTGAATGGTTTGTAAACAATTTTGGCATGCTTCGGTTAGAGTTTTTTATACTTCGGTCATTTGATTCAACTAGAACATCAAGTTAATGCACTCTCTTATTCTACTGCATTTCACTGCTGTAGATAGCATTTTATAACTGATGGTAGCTCACCACAGTCTTTATAAATGAGAAACCGTCACTAAGGAAAGGACATCTGTGGTTTGAAATAAAAACGATGATGAACCATTTCAATTTGGGAAGTTCATCATTACCTTGTCATCTGTCTCATTTTCTGGGAAGCACTTGCACATGCACATTCACATATTCTCCAATTAATTATCACCTTTATTGCAATTTATTGTAGGAGGCACAACTTATCTGTGTAGACTCGCTCGGATTTGACCTAAGAGTTTGTTCTGGGACTCAGATTCAAACACTGAGATTTTCATTCAAGAAAAGGGTACACAAGTCGTTTTTCATAGATACAAGTTTAAAATACTTGTACATTTCATAAGTTTTTATATTTGTTCTTCTGTGTATGTCCTTGTAGTTTTAGTTTATTCCCAATTATTTTCACTTATTGAAAATTACATTTCCAGGCTACATCAGAGTACAGTGCTGAGAGACAACTCAACGATATACTATTTCCAAGAACTCACCCAAAGCAGCAAAAAAGTGAAGCAAACGCATCAAAATGAATGCTAAAATCGTCTACGTGATTTTTGTATGGTTTGCATGCCTTTGGTCAATGATTGTGTATAAAAAGTGAAAGGCAGGGAAAAAATCCCAGTAGATGCCAATCAGGTTATGTAGTTTGCATTACATTTAATTATTATTTTAGTTGGAAGTAAATTTTTCCCTAGTTGCTTCCTGAATCTTGATTTCTTATCCACGCTTTTTGTATTCATCACTTTCTGTTGATTAATCTTAAACCTGCAAGTACAGGACAAACAACTAGAGGCATTAGACCCCAATATTTTAGTGGCACCGGCACCATGGAACCCAAAGTTTGCCGTGTCGTGAATGTAACTGCAAAGCCGGTAAGTTGAAGTCATATTATGACTATACTTCTCCAAAACTGGACCGGTTCCATCTGTCTCAGTAACAATCAATCTTTTTATTTTGTTTTTTGGCTCCTTGCATCTATATGATGTGTGGAAAAAGTTCACCATTTTCATGCAATATATTTAGATTATAAATTCTGTAATTTAAAATGCATTTTCAAATTTTATAATTTAAAATGCATTTTTAAATTTAGAAATATATTTCAGATTTTATAAAGTATTTCGGATTATATTATCTAAAAAAATAGTTGTATTTTAAAATTGTGCAATTAAAGATACATTTTCAGATTTTGTAATTTAGAAGAGAGTCAACCCTTACAAAACCTTGACTTCTAAACCAAAAGTTCACAAGAAACTAATGGAGTACAACAATGAAGATTGCAAGAAAAATAAAACAAAAACGGCAAAATGGACATTTTAAAAAAATGAGGTTGTACGAGAAAAATACAGGGATAAATGAAGAAATTGTCCTTTTTCTTTATTGAAAGATTAACCATAATTCTATTGACTGATGTGGGAACTAGAAAAAGCGAACTAGTTTAAGAATTGCTTTACAAACCCGTTTGAACTACTATAATTTAGTTTTTTTTTAGTATGAAATATTTCACCTATAAATAAAAACATATATTTAATAAAGATAAATTACTTTGTGAATTATAAATCTTTTATAGAACAATATACTCATTCTAATTTATAATTTTTATATCTTGAGCTTTTATAATTTTACACTACATTGATTTGTCATTTCGTTTTTATTTTAAATGTAAATTTGTTATTTGCCGGTAGACGTTATTTTACTTTATTAAAATTTAAGTTAAAGTATTATAATATAATTTTAGACTTATTTTTAATGTCAGTAGTATAATCCGATGTATTGATACAACGGTTCAACAGTTTACTTGAACTCGTTTCTCGACGCTAAAATGGTGCTCAACTATAAGCTCTATGATTTGAATAAGATTACTCTAAAATTTGCCATGTATACGTAAATGGTTTCAATATCGTATTTCCTTTGTGATTATTCTGTCGAGGATGAATATTTTCAACATATACATATGGAATTGGTGCTTGTCTGATTCAACAAAAATTATTTGAAATGCACTTTCAACACGGTTATTATTTTTGCTCGGAACAATTTATGCACTTATTTTTATAATCATTTATGGTTGTATATAAACAGGTAACAAATTATGCCCATAAACAGATACTACCTAAACACTTAGACAATTAAATATACTTTTTTTGCCATGCTCTTTTCAAATTTGAGACTGCCAAAATCACTAAGGGGAATAGAAGTTTTAGATTCATTAAGTTAATTCAAACAAAATTACATTCCGCAAAATTCCAAACCATAAGTTAGAACAATCCCTTTCTATAAATTTAATTATATTTCAAGAATACAAACAATCTCGGTTTTAAAATCCTGTTTAACAAGATTTCCCAAATATATAAATCTTCAAAATTAACTATAATACTGGAACGGAAACGAAAGTGCTATAAATTGAATTGATTGAAAAGAATTGAAAAATAATAATAAAAAACTAGCGTGTAAACTTATTTGTTTCACTAAGTTTATGAAAGTCATGAAATGGATAGGAATGGCTAGAAGAAATGACTTGATTATTAACATTAGCAAATGATTAAAACTTACAGTCAAACTCATTCAGCTCCAGTGTGGAATCAGCTGTAATCCAATTGAAGAGCATCCCTAAGTTGCTTGCAGCAGATATGTGGGCAACATGAGGATTCTCTGGGTTTTCAGCTATCAAGTCCTGAAACTATTTGTCAATCCCGAAAGTAGGAATTCTTTGTACACAATGAACTTAGATGATACAAAACTCTTGTTGACTGAAGCTGGCCAGTTCAGCCTGGGATGCAGTACTTTCTACCGCCAGCCACCACTCCTCATCTTCATCATCAATTACCTCCTGCTTTAAGATATTTTATCGAATAATATTCAGTGTTATGTACATGTAATTATGTGGCCAATTAAGATAAATAAAACATCTTTAGCGTAATCATGCTCTAGGACAAAGGCTTGTCTAGTGGCAAGCTATGTTTGGGGGAAAAAACCTTCTCCGGGTGGTGCCTTATCTGTTCAAAGGAAAATAAGAGTCTCTCTATATGCACCTTGTATCGTAATTTTTAAATTAAAATGAGATCCTAAACTTAAATGATAGATATATATCTTTTCTTTGTCTAAATATCTTAAATATTTAAAATTAGAAATTTGAATAGTTTAACCAGCAAGGTTAATACTTTTTGCAACTTTTAACCACATAATATTAGGGTCTATTAACATACATGATACATCAGTTTAAGAGTCACTGTAAAGTAGTTTATGTATACCCTCTGGACCAAAAACATAAAATGAGGAAGTGAGCAGATACACTACAGTAATAAAAATAAAAACACAAAAAAAACAACCAATGTTAAGAAAGTTAAATTATTCTTTCGGAAGAGATATTTGCTCTAGGAAATTCTATAGATTACAACCAGTAATTGATTCAAGTCAACACAGCAATTCAGGAAAACAAATCCTCACCCACCTACACATGGAGAGGGACAGGGATTAAATTTTACTCCAAATTAGAGAAAGGTAAGATTCTTCTCAGGTCCTCACAATGGCTTGCAAAGGACTTCACCGGCTGAGCTAGTTGACAGCTCTAAAATTAACCCATTCGATTCTCAGTTTCAATTCAAATATAACCCTACTTCAATATTTAAAGACCCGTTGAAAAAGGTCATATTGTTAAGGATATCAAAGGTCAAGTTGGGTCAAATTTGAAATAAAATGAAATCAAAACTAAGTTATTTAAGTGACCAGGAACCAAATGTGTCAAACTCAAATTGGATTGGATAAAACAACCACGTTCCATTCCTTACAATCCAAATTGCAATCTAAGCAAAATACCCAACTGAACCAATTTGGATTACTTCGAGTTCGTTGAATGCACAATTTAGTTTTGATCCTCCCTTACCCAATAGTTTTCCAACAAAATTCTACCATATCAGAAAACACAACCTGCCATCACGGTCTAAATAAAGGGCATAGGGCATTAGTCCTATAGTGGAGCAAGATAGCAACTGACAAGGGAGTCTTACGGCCATTGTAATGTAAATGGAAGGGTTCAAATCAAGATTAAGATTTACTAACCATAGTGTTTAGCTCTGACTTTGTTTGCTTATTCTCCATATTTTCAACAACTCTTATGGCTTCTAGCCACCAAGAATCGTTGGAGTTGTCCTCAACAGTGTCGTCATATTGTAGAGAATTTTGTTCTTTGCTATCATCAAGTTGATGTCTCCACTTATTATCCTCTGACTGTTCACCATCTAACGACCCAAAGGAGGAATCGATTACATCTGACGGGTTGGAGAACACATGAACTGGGATTTGTCGCGACGGAGACCGGTAACCTATTTCCATGAATAATGAATTAATAAACATGTTAAAAGAGAATGAAGAAATGAGTGTCAAAGGGTCTTCAAGCACTTCACTGTAAATATATTAACCTCTGCAGTCAGGATCGTGACATTTCTGATAATACACTGCCATTCGTAGATCAACCACATATATCACTGGACCAGTAAATCATCAAATTAGTATGTTGCAATCCTATAATAGAGAACACAGCAAAATTGACGAGAAGATGCAACCACACTTCTAACAATAGAAACGAGATAAACATCCCTGGCTTCGCTAAATTTACAATCATATTCAAAATATAAGGCATCTCTACCCTAAAAATCAAAAACTCATTCAAGAGCGGATACTAAAATTCAGAGATGGCCAAACAGTAGTTCCAGCCTTCAGGATAAAAAACAAAGCACTTTCAGGGGATTTACCATTATTGCTTTTATGCTGTCTGCCAATTCGCTCACAGTATCTATTTTTTGTCATGCTGTAGACCATCAGTCCAAATTCCGAGAAAAAAAACCAGCTATGAATGTTTCCTATAATTCCAGAAAAAAATCAACACAATGAGTAGGGTTATGCCGAAATCTCAAGCTTGAAAACTTTCAGGGACAACATGAAACCAACAAAATTCATATATATATATATATATATATCTTAACTATACAACCATACATAGATGGTTAAGATAGTTTTAATTTTAACCATCCATTTAAATTATACAGTTGACATTTACTTCTCTCACTCTCATCTCGTCTCTCACCTGATATGCTTCCTCTATGGGTGTGTATATGACTTAGGAAAATATAGTATGCAAATATCACTACTAAAATTCAAAATACTAAATCATTGAACAAAATCAAACTTATTATGTTGGTCCATTTACTTTTGCAAAAACATGCATAAAGTAATAAAGTCAATATTACAAGCTGACATGTATCACCTGGTACGTTCCCGACAGAGGCAACAGAGAGTATAAATTTGTCCAGAAATGGGAACGGTGACTTGCCCATGAAGTATGTAGTTGAAACATCATTTGTGCCAATATCTAATGTAAATTCTCGAAGAATTTGGCTTGAATTTTCAACATTACTACTCTCCTGTCAAAGTTAAAAAAAGTATAATAATTAAGGAATTAAGCGCATGAAAGTTTAAATTTCAAGGAAGCTGTCCAGTTATGGGTATGCGCATACATAGTAAAAGATTTCGGAGAAATCTACAGATTTAACATGATAATACTTTATACATAAAGAAAGTTAACTTTACAAAGTCGAAAACAATAACCAAAGAATGAAGCACCAATATTTCAATTTGCTTCAAGTGACACTGATATAGGTTGTTTTATCTATGTATATCATTGAATTATCTAAATCAATGAATCACCAATATTTCTATTTGTTTCATGTATCTGATACCGATACTTTTAGATACTTCACCGATATGTATAGGTGAAGTCTCCACACCCTTAAAGCATTTATATCCAACACAACTACATGAAACATATAAATATGTATATAATATAAAGCCATAAAAATATTGTTTCGTGATAAAGAGAAGAAGAAACTTGTATAAATAATTTCAATCAAAGCACATGAGATTAATAGTACTATACATAGGAAGTAATTTGTGATGATGATGATTTATAATTTTCTTTATTTATTTTAGCAATATTTAAAAGCTATGCTTTTAATGTAGATTTGCAGAATTCCAATTATAAACTTATTATGCTTCATGAACTTTTATACATTTTTAAATAAGTATATTATTCTATTATTTTTAAAATAATCATACGGCGCAAGCAAACACATCTTTTCGGATACCTGCACATTATCCGAGCATCATATTGGAAATAAAAGAAATAAAATTGAAGCAATAAAAGATTTATAAATCTAAAGCACAAATCTACCTCAGTATCAAAATGCAGAGTTTTCACACAATCTAAGTCTGTTTTGCAGACCAGATACGTTTGGCAATCAACATCAATATTGCATATCAAGGAAGCCATGAACATGTCTTCTTCACCCTGTCACTTAACAAAATCAAACAGAAAAATAACTAAACAAAAAAATGCACAAAATGAATAAAAGGCAGAATGAAGACATATCATAATAATGCATATTTTTGGCTTTCATTGCATTGAATAAGATCCTACAACTGTCTTCAACAGGAAATTGACAACAATACATGTTATTACCCTTTCTACATGGTAAATTTTTTTCATATACCCAATACCCCATAGGGTCTAAAAGAAGAATCATGATGATGACCAATTCCTTTAAAGGAGCTCTATGTCCATGTAATGGCTTTTCGTGTTCCAGTTTTAATGATGCGAGTACAAACACTAAAACTAAACATTCCAAACTTCATGTAATTTTCTTCTAGGAAAAACCCTTTCCAAATAACATTATTTTGATGGAATAATTCAAATAGCAAATATTAGTAAGAAAACTGCCATACCAAGTCCTTGCACTTAAATCGCTTTGTCGGTAGAAGAACTGAACTTTTGCCTGCTTTTGAAGAAAGAACAAGACGGAAACAACGATTTCGAGAATATACTGCAGTATCCACAAAAAGATGGTCTGCAGATTCCTCGCTGCTAGAATCTTTCCTTACAAACAATTGATCAAAACTTTTATCTTTCGCCCTTGCTTTTCGAACTCTTGAGCATATCTGGTAATATGTCATTAGAGTGGCAATGGTTGATAGTGGATACTGGATGCTATACAAAATAAATATCATAGAGCATTGCATAACTACAATAAACTTTCCCTTTACCAGCTAAAAAAAGTATTTTCATAAAAGTAATTAATATTGAATCATTCATAATTTTACTGAATCTAAATAATAGAAAGAAAACCATCCTAATCCAAAATTTATATCTAGCTAAGGTTGAAAATAGACTTACTTCTGAAACAAATGCACCTGCGTGAGAGTTGTCCTTGAATGCAGCCTTTGGTATGCAAACTATTACATGACGAGAGAACTTATCTGCAAATGCAAATACTGAGATAATAAGGGTCATTCCTAACATGGGAAAAATCAGAATTCATGTCATAGAAGCACTCAACAATTGTTTTACTTGTAAAAGTCAACGAATAAAGAAAAACTACTGTAAAATGATGTTGGAATTAACAATATGTTTTAAAATATGAAAAATTGTTCTGTATCTTGGATTATCTTTTAGTAGTAGTTTCTCTATATTTCCCATTATCTCTTAGAATTTGTTATCATTTTTCTTTATCTCGTGATATGTATCCTTAACTAGTTATGATAGTGAAAGTGCTTCGGGGTCAATTGGTTCGAAGATGAAGGCCTTAGCATTTGGCACAAAGTCTTGGGGACTGAATCCTCCAACCAGAGCATTTCAGTGAAAACTAGACAAGAACAAGACAAACAATCTTTATATTCACTACTTCCAGTGTTTTGGTCAACAAACAGCACCAATGAAAGCTGCCGTCTAATCTTGAACAAGTTAACACTGATCCCTAAGTGTAATCAATATGTGCCAAAGCAAACTGCAACTTTTAATGTAGATGGATTAGCCAAAAATTCTTCGGTAAATTATATTTGGCAGAAAAAAGAGAAAAGTGTAAACAGATGGAAGGCATAAGAAAGCTACAGGATCAAGAATTCATGTCACATGACAAGTTAATATATTAAAAGGAAATTCGTGGAAGCAAACAGCAAAAGCTCATCAAATATATAGGCTACACACAACAGTAATAGACCTGAAGAAAAGACTTACCTTCAGTTGAAGAATCAAGTTCTAAAACCCAATCGTGGTCTCCTTGGATTGCATATTTTTCATGTAAGGCTTCTAGAACCATTGATATCAAGAGATCAACCATTTCTTCTCCATTCTTTTCTTTGTTGACTTTCTTATTAAACTCCAAATCAAAATAAAGGTGACATGGTAAACCCTGGAAGCAAAAGGAAATTAAGACCGGAAAAAACAAACATGAATAAATAAGCACCTAGTTTAGAGATTATATAACTACAACCTCATTTCGATAGTTAAATCAATGAATATAAAAACACGAGATTAGTACCTCTTGAATAACCTCATAATGATGTCGGAATTTGGGATTCATATTCTTGTACCTGAGTGGTCATCAGCAATTATATTGACACAAGGATATTACTAATTAGTTGCAAATAATGAATCATATGAGAAAGGAATGAGAAGGAAACCTTCGCCAGAATTCTGTATAAGTAGACACGAGGAACCTTCTTTGGCCATTAAAGTGGTCTTGATAGCTGAAAACATGAACATCTGCTTGTCCTTTGGAAAACTTCATTGCTTCATCTTGCCTAGGGAATGTCATCCAAACTTCCTTTCTATACAAACACAAAGCAGGATTCAAGTCATATTCCAAATCATACATAAAGTAAAAGAAGAGTAAATCAGTAAACATATGGAATGTGTAACGGGTAGAACCAACATGCAGCATCTGACAAACCAATACCTTATGCTCAGTTTGTTTTTCTGAGAGAGATCAGGACATATCTCTCGCAATAATCGCCATAACATACGGGTTGGCCTTTTGCGAGGCACGCCATGAGGAGATCCATAAAATACTATTGGAGAGAATTGCTTCCCACGATTAGTACTTTGTGCGTTTTTGGCTACTGCTGATTTAAGCTGAAAATGTAATGCAAAGTATTTTAATTTTCATGGAAGGGTAGTGTATGAGCCAAGTTGCACATATATGGGTAGAAATACAACAACATTTTAAACACAGCTTGGGTAGAAGAGGAATCAATCTACCGCACAAAAATATATAAAAAAAAAAAATAAGCATTCTCTGTTTTCATTTCCATAAGTTTATATAGCAAAATTAAAATTATCAACTTTCAAAGACAGAACAAAGTGAAAATAAGTTAGTATAATCATAACTGAAAACGAAAACAGGAAATAAAAACAGAAAACATGTTCTCAAATCAGACACTCGCCAATTAAACTGAAAGATACATCAAATTCCATAACATTTTAACTCCAATAATCCAATAATAAGTTATAAAAAGCAAGCTAAAGTTACCTAGTTACTTAAAAGTAGACAAAACTTTTAAAGGGATAAAAGTTGTGATGCTATTGGAGTCAAGTGTGCGTTGTAGTCCAACATATCAGGAAAAAGGTCCCAAAAATATATTATGTTAAGATTTTAGGTTAAAAGTGAAGTCATAATTGTTACATGAGTTCTTGATGACATATGTTCCAAATTTATCCATTGGTCTTGTGAACCGGCTCATATGACTACTGACATGAATTGGGTGAAAAAATCTTAGACACAATTCCTCATGCACCTTTTAGAATTGTTTTTCAATCAGAATTGAAGTTTTAATTCCTAATCTATATTGACATTTAGTGAACCTTTATGACAATGATCACTAAAAGAAACTATAATTTGATTAGAAAAATAGCATCAAAAGTATCTATAAGCTTTATCTAAATTTAGTCCTTTACTAACAGCAGAAACAACATTACTTTCTCCATGGAAGATTCAATGTTGGTTTTTCTGACGCGTGATAAGGGGGTTTTCAGGTCTTCTCCAACCGATTCTGGACCTGGAGATTCCGAACTCCCTTGCTCCAATCTTCCTCTGCTTCGTTTCCTTACCCTCGTAGCAGATTCTGAGGCAACAGCACATTTCATTTTATTATTTATTTTTTTTAATTTCACACAAAATAATAAGAAAAATATGAAAATTGAAGAACATACTGGGAGGTGTTAAACCGCACTTGAAGCACGCGAACAAGCGATCAACGTCGTTCATGTTCTTGCTGCTCGTGGTGGTTGGTGATGGCATTTTCGTTTTGTTTTTCTTTCTGGTAATTTTTCCCTTTTCAGCGGGAATTTGAATTTCGGAGAGAAAAAAAAAATGGAGGGTTTCGACCGGATCGGGCCGTTTGGGCCTAGATGGTTTGGGATAGGACAAGTTCTTCCTGTCCTGCACCCTAATGGGCTCTTCCTGCATCCTAATAAAAAAATTTCACACTGTAAATACCGACAACCGGATAGGGTGTTATTCGGTTTTCATTTCCAAATCAAAATGATAACCGGATGAAACTCATCCGATTCTCATAGTACAAATCGAAAACAAATTAATTTTTCAATTTAGATTATGAGAAGGGTTTCATCCGGTTATCATTTTGATTTGGAAATGAGAACCGGATGACACCCCTATCCGGTTGTCATTTGAAAAAAAAATTAACAACCGGATAGCACCTCCATCCGGTTGTCATTTGAATAAAAATGACAACCGGATGACCTGTTCATCCGATTGTCAATTTTTTTCAAATGACAACCGGATGGAGCTGTCATCCGGTTGTCATATAAGAGTAATTACAGTATGAAATTTTTTTATTAGGACGCAGGAAGAACCTATTAGGGTGCAGGAAAAACTTGTCTTGGGATAAGCTGATGCTTCCTGTAATATATAAAGGCAATTGCTTCCTACACGCCTTCCTTTGCTTCTTGCATCTCATCATATTTTTTAAATACCAGAATTATTTTTGGAGATGAAAAATGACTTTTAGAATTGATATTATGAAATGAATATCGAAAGTGTAAAATGACTTCCAAATTTGATTTTCCAGAATGAATTTTGAGAGTACCAAAAACAGTTGTAGAAAATGTTTTTCAGAATTCAAAAATAATTTCTAAAAAAATATGTTTCGAAATGTAAAATTAATTTTTGGAAACTTTTTCCGAAAAAATGTTTTGTAAAATGTTTTTCGAAAACTAAATTTATTTTTCGAAAAATATTTTCTAAAAGTCATTTTTTGTTTTTGGAAAGTCAGCTCCACTGTTTCGAAAAATATTTTTGTAACTTTTTTTCCTATTCCGAAAATCTTTTTCCATAACTCACTTTTTTCTCACACCTCCTTAAAGCATTTTTCGTAAAAGACAAAATTATTATGAAAAATATTTTTTTAACTCATTTCAATTTCTCTCATATTTTTGTAATTCATTTTTCGTTAGCCAATTCTGGAAAACGATTTCCAAAAAACTCTTAAACGTCACCCCTACACCAAATAAAGGCGCAAAACAAAAATAAACTCAACTCTACTAATCAAGATGACTGATGGGTACAGGAAAAAATATGAGGGTGCCGAAAGCAATTGCCCTATATAAAATTGTGTTGTGCACCGTATAACTTTTTAAAGTGTTTTTATTTTGAAATCAGGATTTAAAGAAATTAAAAGATCAATCTATCACCCTCTTGTTGTGGCTTTGCCGTCCTGCCACCTTAATTTATATCTTATATTATCGATGGACTTGAAAAAAAAAAATCTCGGAAGTGAAATCTAGATCGACATTTGACGAGTTCTTCCTGCATCCTAATATGTTTTTCCTGCATTCTAATTAAAAAATTTAATATCACAATTGTCCTTATATGAGAACCGGATGACATCTTCATCCGATTGTCATTTGAAAAAAAATTGATAACTAGATGACACCCCATCCGGTTGTCAATTTTTTTTCAAATGACAACCGGATGGGATGTCATCCGGTTCTCATATAAGGACAATTGTGATATTAAATTTTTTTATTGAAGTGCAGGAATAACGTATTAGGATGCAGGAAGAACTTGTCCAAACATTTCTACATTATGTAATTTTGTATTAAAAAAGTTCTAAATTATATAATCTCTCGAATTAAATAATTTTTAAAAAATAATAAAAAAAACAACATTTCGATGGTACAATATGAAATTTGTTTTATGTAAAATGAAAAAAATTTCCGATTATATAATGTATAAGTAAAAAAAAAAAAAAAACTTATTGATTATATAATTTGAAAGGTAAAAGTAACTTTTAAATTATATAATTTAGAAAAAAATTTCAGATAAAAAATAACTTATGAATTTGCAATTTGAAAGTTAAAAATGCTTTTCGATTACATAATTCAAATGTTTTAAAAGTTTCCAAATTTTATTTTAAATTCTTTTAATGTAAAAAATGAATTTTAAATTATATATTACAATATTTATTTCAAAATTTTTTATTTTTATATTTATGAAAGTGTTGAAGAAATATTAGGGTGAAAAAGAAATAAAAAAAAAAATTGTCCTAGGTGAGTATTGTTGGGCTAAATTTCTTCTCTTAATTATATGAGAGAGAATTTCGTTTTGCAGCTCATCATTTTCTTCTGTAACCCCTTTTTACTTGTTGTATTAAATGACAACAAATATATATATATATATATATATATATATATATATATATATATATATATATATATATATATTAACTTGTGATTTTAATATGTAATATTCTATAATTTAAATGAAAACATGGTTGAAGAAGCAATATAGATTTATGAAAAAGGAAGAAAAGAAAACAATAATTATATTATAGAATAATGATTTGTGTCATTATTTTAAGTAGATGAGTAGCTTATTTTCATTACTTTTGTGTTTTTTTATCTTTTAAATTATAAATAAAATATTGAAATTTAAAAATATAATTAGAAAAAATAGAAACATGCATTTAATAACATTATATATTGTTATACATATAATGAAATACTAAATTTAAGGAATGCTTGGAATCTCAACCCTTTTTTTAAACTGGAAAAAATTGTGATGATCTTGTTATTTTTTATGATAACTACTTTAAAACATTTTTACTTAAAATGATTTATGATTGATTAGTAATTAAAAGAATCTTTAGATGTAACTTTATAAATTTGAAAATTTATACGATTTTATGCATCTATCATCATCCTTTTGAACAAAAATAAAGAGCCAGCACAAAAGGTCATAATACTCTTAGAAATCCATGACAAATATTTATGCAGGAGAAAATCATGGGTGGTGAATAATTTTGGTTATGGAGAAACAGGTAAAACATATGTAGGAGTTAAAAAGGAAAATCGAGATGCATCTGAACTTCTCCGTTGTTGATGAGAACTTGAAGCTCTTCTGGATGACCCTGATGACACTCTTCTTGCATGTTGCAGTTTTATTTTGATACTGAAACAAGATAGAGGATCAATCAATCAATCAAATAACACATAAACTCAATGATTGTGAAGTTGGAATTTTGAAACTGTACTCACTTTTGATGAACATCAACATAATAATCAGTTTCATCCAATATATCTTCCTTGAACAATGAAAAGAACAAAAACATTAGCAATCATACAATACCAGAAAAAGAAAATCAGTAGTAGTTGAGTAATGCACGTTTATGTTTAGTTGTTTAAAGAGTTTAATTTTCAATATCTTTCTCACATGAGAGAGATCAAACAAGAATGAGTCAACCCACATTAAGAAATCACACCATCTTCAACCTAAAACTTTAAAACATTATGTTTATGAGTCTTCTTTTTTACATATTCAAATTTTTCATTTCTATATCTATTTAACGTAGGACTTAGACTCAAATACCTAACAAATTCAACAAGTGATTTCAAAATTAAGATTTTTCTTACCAGGAATGGATGTGTGTGATGTGTGTAAACTAACAACCAAGTTATATTGGTGAGAGCAACAACATAGCTATGAAACTATAATATGGTTGTTACCATTGAATTGAAAACCGAATTTCTAATGGAGTATCGATCATAGTTAGTAATATTAACCTGAAGTAACTCTTCCATAACATCTTCCAATGTGATTATCCCAATCACCTCCTCATCTGTGGTTGGAAAAGACTCCACATGCTCAAAGGATGAACTTGCATCAGGTTGTTCTGATCTTCTTTGTGGAAGATCTGAGTCACCCTCTCGATTCATGACATTCTTCAGTGTTGCACTATAATATTCTGTTTCTTGTGAATGCCAATCTGATACATCAGTTGAGTTGCGACTATAATCTCCCGGTTCACATGAAGAGTCAAGTCCTATAAAGTCCACAGCTACAAGCTTAGAGGCTTGCAAGAACCAACTATCCTAAAAGCTTAAGCTGTTCATGCAAGAGCCCTTTAGGCTCAAAGGGTAGAGTAGCCCTTTAGGTACAAACCTCTTAACATCATGTTAAGATCCAATATCCGGAAGCTAAAGCTATTAAGTGACAACACATAATGGTTTTAGATGTAAATGTGTTTCTAGTCCAGTAAAATGAGAAAATTTTGATTTTCATTGAAGTAATTTTTTTGTTTGCTTTTTGTCCTTGCAAAATGGAAAATAACTGCTTTTAATTTCTAGTATTATGTGATAGATACTCTTTAAATGTTTGTAATGATCAAAATGTTAAGTGACTCCAATAGTGTCTGTGATATAATGCACCCTTTGAAAAAATTGTAAGATTTATGATATTTATCTAAGTTAAAGTGAAGTTTAGTATCAAAATTGTGATTTTTCATTTTGGAGGGATGAACATTAACGAAAAAATATTTTACAAGAACTAAAACCTACACTCACTCTTTTTAGAATGACTAAAAGACAATCATTTTAAACTTTACAAGGATAAACAAAGAAATTTATGTAATCAAAATCAAAACTTATTCATTGGATTTTATATCTTGCAAGGTCCAAAAAATCATATGCTGGACTCCTAATAAAATGAAAACTGATAATGGGATCTGAGCTTGGCTTCTAGATGATATTGATTTTGAAAGCGAATTGTTTGTGCATAATCAAACCTGGAGTTTTTCCTTGTCTCTCAGTTGCAGCAGTTCTGATGTTTTCTTCACACTTGAGAACAACAGCCATGTGGCTTTGACCATTCCTGAATTGATTCAGAATATCATACAATGGCCAATCTTCAGCAACTCTGATAACCAAAGTGGAACATTATAAGCTCTACACAGATAATAACGTTAGTAGAGCATTCTGAACACATGAACTTTACGGTGGCTAAATAGTTATGTTCTTTTTTCCTTTCTTTCTTTTTTCATCTTTGCCTTCACCTTCATCATCATAAGCATTCTCACCTTCCTATGATAAATATATGTTCCATTCAAAGCTACTCTATCAGTAAATAGAGAAAGAAGTTTCATACCTGGGAACTCTCCTGATAGTCATATATTTAATTGGCATTTCTTCTTCAGGACGACAGAAGATTAAATTCTTGACCTAATCAAGGTTGAACAGACAGTTCTGTCATATACAACATGAAGTAAGGTTTGATTATTGTTCAGAATAGCAAAGCCTTCCTACTTTTTTCACTTCAGGCATCTCAAGTTTCATGTAAAACCACAAAATATATATTGTTCTTTATCATCAAAATGGCTGCACTAATACTGAAGAAACATTTTGCATATCATAGTAAAATGTCAAGATGTTTAATCAATAAATTGTTGTCCTCAGAAAATTATCCAAATAGAAGTTGCTATAAACTTCAACATATCAAACTGCTTGATTACCAAGAGGATACCAACAATATTTGTTTGTTTCCCAGAGTAGACTGGTATGCGGCTGTGACCTTTGCTCATTATTAAGCTCATCGTATGCCTAAAGAGTAGAAAAATTAAGTTTAGGTAAGGTAATGCTTAAACATCACAGAAAGACATGAGGGACATACATGTCAAGTTTGGAGTTTATGTCAAGAGAAAATGTTTCACTTAAAGGTGTCATAGCATCCTTAGCAGTCTTCTGTGTTAAGTCCAAAGCTCCAGCAATTATTTTAGTTTCATGAGGTGTCAATTCTCCACCTTTCCCTGCCTGATAGTGAACTTAAGCATATAAGAAAAATGTTATCAAAATTCTATAGCCAATAAAACAAGCTAACCTCATTTGCATGTAAATGGACTAAAGTCTTCAACTCTGCTCGTCCCAAAAGTGCAGTATGCCCCTTGCCAAGAAGCCAATCTAACAACTGCCATAGCAGGGTTTGCCAACAAATAAATAGAAGAAAACTAAAATATTAAAAGCTAACATTTAGGCTTCATATTGTTTATCTTATTGATATGTTACTAGTGAAATCTGCTTTATTTTTCATGGAGTTGAATTTGTTGAATGTGTAGTTGATTGGAGTGATTTTTTCATGAATGTAATTAATGTGAGAGGTTGAAATAAAACAGTGATATAATTTGCAATACTAATTGAAGAGTAAAAGGTCTAAACCAAATGGGGATTTCCCTTTAATATTGTTACAGATAATAAACATTGTCAAACTATCTTAGCAATGATCCTAATCTAAATTACAAGTTAAAAACCCTGATTTACTTCACATCTTTAATTTATTGGAATAGGTTGAGTCTAGTAATTCACTGCAGTTTTATTTCACATCTGAAAAAGGTTGTCTAGTTCACTGCAGATACTAAATTTGTGGTAACTTCTTATTTGAGAAAAGATAGGAGTACCTTACTAAGTGGATATGCAATTGGGAAGAAAATCAGCATAAGAACTCGAACAAAGGGAGACAATGCTGCTCCAACAGTTAAACCATATCGAGAACACAAGGCTTGAGGGATAATCTGAGATCAAAGTCTTGGATGAGAGAGTAAAAAAAGGAAACAAATGTATTTGTATGCATGTAACTAAATATATTAATAGTAAAGATAATTTTTGTATACCTCTGCAATGATAGCCAACATGGTGGCTGATATTAATACTGCAAGCGACTCTGGGAACATTTTCTCCATAAAAACAGAAACCCCCTTGAACAGCAAAATGTTTGTTCAGTGGTGCCAAAGCATAAGCATGATAAAAATGTGCATAGACAGGTATTGAATCTCAAAAGGGCATATATTTTTTCTTTGTAAATGATTAAAGGAATAAAAATACTCTTGTGTGTCATCTTATATCAATCACATAGATAAACTTCTGGTAATCAGTATACAGAAGTTTACTTTAAATCAGATGAAGGTTCTTGAAATGATCTGAGAAACGTACCTCCAGTGCCATTGATTTAGCTATAAGGAGGGAGCATAAAAGTAAATGCTCATTCTTAACAATTGACATAATCTTCGCTGCAGATAAAAATATGTTTTCATCACTTAACAAGATGAAGCAGTAAATAGTTGAGTTTCATACCCCAAATTTCCTCTTCAATAGTAACTTATTAAGCATAACATGTTCTGCTTTTGGTCTGATATTTGCCCCTTTGAAGTCAATAGACACCATAAATACAATTTTAACAGTCTTTTGATGAATGCAAGTTTGTATTGTATTTGAAAGTAAAAACTTATTTTTCTTTACTTCATAGTGACCCAATTTTCTTTTATTTATGAGACCATTGCTTAGTTTGTTTGATGTCTTTTATATAACCATATCATATCCTAGTACACACCCTTATCCTATTTTTTCACTAAATTTGTATACCAATATGCACAAGGCTAAGTCTTTTATTTTCTTGAGTTTTAAGGTACTCTTAAATGAAGAAAATTACCCCAAACAAAAAGCAATAAAGTACCTGCATTTTTCTGAATTTGAGGCTTCCCAGCTTTGACAAGAACCTCAAGATCAACCTGGCTGAAAGACAAGAGTCCTAGAGCAAGACCAGATGTCATAGCAGCAAATAACACAAAAGCCCAACATGTGCTAAGTAAAACCCAAAAGTGAGATCCACAACAAGGTGCCCTTTCCTCAAAATATGAACTCATTTTCTCTTTGGATGGGAGAAGCCAAGGAAAAAAATCAATGACAAGAATTGCAACATGGCATGTAAGAAAGCAGAATATAAGCAAAAGGCAAGTATACTGCAGGAAGCCATTGCCTGCAGATACTTAAATATAAAAATGGGATACCCCACCATTAGGATCAAAGGTCCCAAATAACGAATTCCCAACTCTTGGGAGAGTTGCAAGAGGCAAAGTTCAACAATTGACGGAAAAATTAAGCTGAAAGGTGTATTCAATTTTTTTTAGAATTTGACAAAGATTTCTAAGGTATACTCAATTCTTTATAATAAAACTCACACGTAAAATCTGTTGAAAAAATTCATATATATATATATATATATAAGCTGGAGGGAGTTTAATCTTTAAATTTAAAATTGAAAAACGTTAAGAACACATTTTCTAATAATAAGCACTTTTATCTTAATTGAATTTTATTGAAATAAAACAACAGACATAAAATAAAATATGACATCCATAATTTTTGGGAATTATGAAAGTTTTAATCCATAAATGGGTGTATTCTAATTTTCTTTGCATTTTTTTAAATTATAACTGACGTTACTTTTGTAGAAAATAATAATATTTAATATTAAAACTGTTGAAGTATTTATTTAATTTATTTTATCTATATAGTTTCATTTTCAAAGTTTTGGCATTAATAAGTTCAAGTGTCTTTTTGACAAATGTGATTAAAAAAACAAATTGTAACTTATTCTATAATATGATTTGTTGGTTGACTGGAAGGGTGGTCCAATAGTTAATTCGTTGTATTAAAGACTCAAAAAGTTTATGTAGAAGGTAGCATATTTTTTAAGGTTATATATGGAGTTTATATGCCTCACAAACTAATTAGATTTTTCCCTTATTTTTTTCAATAGGGCATCGGATTAAAAGACCACATAAAATATGTTAGAAAAAAAATGGTCAATGGTTTGAATAAGATATTAGGACTACAAACAAGGTTGTCTAAGCAAAGGAATTCTATTTGTCAATATTTATACTAAGTTATATTAAGTTAATGTTTAAAATATATAATATAGTTTTTAAAATATTTTAATTTTAATATATTGATAAAATAATTTTAATTTATGAAAATTTTATTTCAATTTTTTATTCTTTTCTCTACTAACAATTTTATGTAGAAACTCTTCCCAACCTTATCTTAATTACTACAATTGTTTTAGCAATCTTGCTTGTTAGATATCATTACACGAAATTTCCAGCCTTCAATAAATGTTATTTTTTTTTTTTTTTTTACCTCTTGTAAGTGGATATAAAAATTGAAGAAAGAGAAGTGTTTAAAGGCTATTTTCAATTAAAATGAAAGGTAAAAAAGAATTTATTGGATGTCATCATATTTTTTGAGGTGATAATCACTAACGTAATATTTATTAATAAGAGATTAAGGTTAAGAAATTTTTTATCAAGAAAAAGTAATGTTCATATCTTGATAGGATTATGATGAATCGAAAAGGAAATTATTTTTTTAGAAAAAAAAAAAAAGTTATTTTTGAGGAATCGAAAAAGAGGTGTTAGAGATAACATAAGAAATTGCAGAAAATGAAAACTATTTGTGAATATTTCTTCTCTTAAGACTCATGTTAACATGTTGGAGGAAAGTAATTGTGGTGTTTACTATATAAAATAGAGATTAAAGGTAGTATTTTAAGGCTAACAATATAAAAAGTGACTAGAACTTTTCGTCAGGTTGAAATTGCAATTATTAATTAAAAAAAGTGTATTTGTTTTTCAATCTTTCATTTCATTTATTTAAATTCTTTATAACACCTTGGTAAATTATTTATTTCTTCTCATTTACATTTTTTTTTTGCCCTTCTTATGTTCCAAAATGATTTTTTTTTTCATTACTTTCGTATTATTCATTGAATCTCAATAATTCTTCACGTTTTCTTCTTTTTCCTAATTTAAGTTATTTTTTTTTCTGAGAAACAATTTAATTTAATTTCAACAATATTTACCTTTTTGCAAATAATTTTAGTTCTAGTGTTTTTATTTAGTATTTTACGTTTATGAAAAGAAATACCCAAAATTGAAAACTTTTAAAATTGTTAATCTAAACAAAAAGAGTCCATAATTGACATTTATTTTGGTTAAAAGAAAATCCTAAATCCAATTTTCACTAAAAAAGAATTGCAAAATGAAGTTTAATTTTAAAAATAAATGTAAGATGACAATATTTGTGTTTTCTATAGTCAAAATAAATTCAATAAAACACAAATTAGTTATTGAATTTTTTTATTAACGTGCTAAAAATTCAATTTGAATGAACTAAAGAACATATAAAATGCTTAGTTAGACTTATTAAAAAATTTTAAAAATTGGAAATAGCAATAAACAATTTAAATTTGATGAAATTATTTTTATACTTAATTTTGTGATTTTTTTAAGTAAACGTGAACCTAAAACTCATATTACGAATATATTATCTAAATGATGAAATGATAAAGGAAAAATAGAAAAAAAAAATATATTTGAAGAAAAGGGTAGTAAAATGTAACCTTAAAACCTAAAAATGATTTAAATTACAATAGAAAGAAACAGTTAAAAGTTAATCAAAGCATAAGGCAATATAAAATCTAAATGCAACATGAAATATAAGTGGAAGATGAAATATTAATGGTTGATGATTAGCTATAAATTATGTAGAACAAATTGTTTATTGAGAAACTCAATTAGACGACGAGATCTTTTGATGGAAAGGAGTAGAAAATCTGTTTGCTACAAATCTTCTAGTAGTGGTGTAACAGAATGTGTGGTGTAATATTTATTAAACTTAGTTGTCTTAATAGTTTTTTTGTTATTCCCATAGGTTAAGTTCTATATATAAATACATGTATGAGTGTTAGTAAAGTGTCTTTTTATTCTATTTTTGTGTTCTTGCTTGTTATTGTTATTAATTCAACAATTGACATCATAGGTTTAAGAAGTTGGAGATATGGTTTCCAAACTTGACATTGAGAAGTTTTTCAAAAAAAATGACTTTGGATTTAGGAGAACTAAAATGGAGGTAATCTTTATACACTAAAGATGTATTGATGCTTTAAAAAATGAAGTAAATATGTCGGTGTCTATGTTTAAAAAAGTAAAATTAAAATGATAAACAAATTCAGGATACTCATATATTACCCATATCTTTATGTCTGAGAAGGCATTGAGAAAGTTTATAGAAAACAGAGAAATGCAAGAAGGAACATTGGATTATATTTTAGTTAATTTTAAAAAACTTTTTAAAAATATTGTTTAATGATTATTCTGACGAAGTTTTGTATATCAAGTGATCAGATAAATTACAATAGATGCAACTTTATAACTGATTTACTAGACTAAAGCATTTTAAACATGCGTTTTCACCATAATTATCCTTCCCAAGTTAGGCATTTTCACAAGAGTTCTTCTTCTTGAGCTAATACTGGTAATAAAAGAAAATGCAATGTAAGAAAATAAAGCTAAAGAAGAGATATACAAGATATTTTTTATATTGATCTATCTAACAATGCAAACTACATTTAATTCATAGTCATATTTTTTTTAAAATAATTAAAGAATAACTAGTTTTTATAATAAAATATTAAATTGAGATATTTAATTAAATTATTCAGTAAAAGTTAATAAAAACAGTTATAGAATGATGGTATAGATCAATAAAATGGTCAACCTAGGAACATTTACTTTAAAAATGAATACTAGAACATGGTATTGTATAATTTTTTTTATTGGGTTGATCAATCTTTTCAACACATTCTTTGCAAAGCAAGGGTGGAATGTCATACTAATGGAGTGTATTAAAATTTTAGTGCTTTTTAATGTGCTTTTAATATCCTCTTTAAAGTAATGTAAGAATTATCAGTATATCATTATTAAAAGGAATATGTTAAAAGCATGCAACATAACTCAATAAAAGAGAAAATAGGATATTAAAAAATTTCTAAAAATGTTGACAACATTCACTGATATATCACTTAATCATTTTAGGTTCAAATCTAAGCACCATTTCTGCAGAAGTTCAACTATAGAATAGCTGTAAGCTATAGATCAGTTGGCAATCAATTTCTGTAGCAAAATTCTGCTTGATTTGGCATTCTTCCAAACAGTGAAAAAAAAATAAGCAAAACGTTCACACATTTGTGCCTTGAACATGCCACCACCACTAGTACACAACAACTCACTATACAATATGTATGATATTACAGAATGTGCCTGAACTTTTACAAGCATACAAAATCAACAAAGAAACATATATGAAAAAATTCTAACAGAGGAAAATTTAAAAATAATAAAAACTTTAAACCTAATTCAACCTTATATAGTTCATCAACTTATCTTTAGTCGACGTAGGATTTCTAACAAAATCGATTTGCGAAATTTTTTCATAAATTATACTAATTGTCAACGACCAATGCATCAATCTTAGAAGAATCACAGGCACTCCTACCACTGCTGGAGAGGCTCCACTGATCAGACACTACACTTGCTGCAGCAGATGCAGGTAAAATGCCACCTGCAGCAACCCCACATTTGGCTACAATCCTAACACTCTCTATCAACTCCTTGGTTCTACCCTCTTGTGACAAAATCTCCATCAACTGTTGAGGACTTATCACCAACTTCACTTTCCAGAACCTGCTGCTTTTACTACTACCACTACTAATAATGCTGCATTTACTACTATTACTAGTACTAGTCCTACAAGACAAAGGTTCCATAGAGGTTTTGTTGAGAAACCTCACTCCATGGTGGTGTTGGTAGTCCAAGGACATTCTGTATGGAGGAGGGTAGGGTGTTGTGGGAACACTATGAGAACGAACATGCCCTTGTCGAATGGCGGCGCAGTTGTCACCACCGATGTAGCCGCCAGCCGGAGGGTGGTCCGGCTGTTTGTTAAGTGGCAGTAAGTGGTATGACTGGCCAGTCATCAACTCATCAAATTGGCTAAGTGGTTTGCAAAACAGTTCATGACTTAGGAATATGCCATGCCCCGGGAACTCATTGGTGATGAAACTCACAGTGATTGGAGCATAGAATTCCATGATGCCACCATCTGATGTTGTGACTTTGATCACTGCTTCAGGATCTGACATGCCCCCCAATAAACAGTTTCCCATGTTGGATGAACTTGGAAAATCTTTGTGATCTGTGAAGCAAATAGTGATGTTGTATGGGAGTATATATGGTAACTATTTTCTGCCTTGGAGGGTATTCAAGAGCGGGAAACTATAGTGGTGTTGAAAAGAAAAAGATGTTATTCTTCTTGGGGGGAAATTCTGATGAAGAATGTTAGAGCAATTTAAATAACAAGATATACTTAGGTTATTATAAAGTTAAAATATGTTTAGACTTTGGTACAAGTTAATGTATAGAAACCTTTTATGCAGTTTTGGTTGCAAAAGATGAGTAAATGATGCATTGTTTTCACAAGTGTTTATATCAAACACAAAAGAGGAAAAATGCTCAAAGTTCATATTGGTCCCAGTACAGAAGGGAAGAAAGCAAAAGGACTTCCAGATATACCTGCCAGTTCTTCTTCTTTTGCTTTTTCCTTTGACACTTTATCTTTATCCTTTGGTAAAGGACTCAAGGTGTCAAGAAACTATAACCTAATTGTTAATTAGGCTGGGGAAAAACAAAATTGCAATCCTGTGAAATGTCGTAAAGAATAGTTTTTTCTGCATGCTTTGAATGTTGTTGCTTCACAGATTTCAGTCAATTATTGTTGGATTTCAAGCTCATGTCACAACCACTGTAGTTTACTTTAACAGTTGCATTGGACTTGGAGCATATATTTTGCTTTGCATTATTTCAAAACATTTTCACTTGAGATAAGTTGGGAAATTTTTTAACTGTGATTAATTCTTAATATTTGAGTAGAGTAGATATTATACTGCATAAGCGGTAAAATAAGGTAATAATAATATACTTAATTAATTATGAAGCAAATGGATAAAACCGGACGCAAAAATACTGATATTGTGTCAGTCAAAAGTGGACGCCCAAATCCTAGAACGTATAACATGGGTAACTAGACGGAAGCAAATACCATAGGTTGACGTTAAAAAGACATGAAATAATTAAAAATTTTTAGTATAGAATCGATTGAGCTGACATCAAACAAAAATTAAAAATAAAAATAAAAATGAATATTGTTCAAAAATTAATTTTTTATTTAAATTTTAACTGTAGATACTGTTGGTCAGACAGATGCAAGAGATAAAAAAAAAAAAATCCTATTAGAATGGTTTTAACCCACTTAAAAGCAGACACTGAGCAAATTAAAAAAAAAAAAAACATTTGTAATTTGGATAAAAACCATCTGCAGTTAGATTTTAATACCAATTTCAAACCAGCATTAGACGTATTTAAATGAAATTCCAAAACGAATGATGTATAAAAGATCAATTTAATTTGAAGTCTTATTTGCATTAAAAATATTAATTGAAATAAAATATGAAATTAACTAAATTGTATTGTTATACTGCAAGTAAATCGAAAGGCAATACGACCCAATAGTTAAGTAAAATTTACACAATTACATCAACAAATATAAAGGTTTATAATATTTAATTGAAAGTAAAAGTATAGAATATACAATATAAAAAAATAAAAATTACTAACGAGATAAATCTATTAGAAACATCTAAAATTTGTTGGTAAATTGATTATATGTAAATTTATCGATAAATTTATGAGTTTATCGATAATTATCGACGAATTTTTGACAGATTTCTGATCTGTCGGTAATTATCGACGGATTTAAGATAAATCCGTCGGTAAATCTGTCAGTAATTACTGACAGATTCAGAAATCCATCAATAAAATCATCGATAATGATATTTTACCGATAGATAAAGTTTCGTCAATAAAATTTCGTCAGTAATTTAATTTTTTTTGTAGTGATATTAAAAATGATAAAATCATTTTTACAAATTACAAGAGAAGCTTTCCATGCAGTTCAAAAGCGATCATCCATTTGATTGTCTATGAAAAATGTAAATCATTTTAATAAATATAACATTTAATACATGAATGAAATAATGACTTAAATTTTGGGATGAACTTCTAGGAAGTAGTTAGTCATCATGGCCTTAAGTATAGTTAGGATGGACTTGATTGATACTTGGTGAAGCGTCAACACCTTGTCGTTCCATCATCATGGCAAGTTGTTACTGTATCATCTTCATGGCGTCCTCCAACTGTGCAGTCTTTTGATTTGCCAGTTGAACTTCCAAATTTGCCAATTAAGCTACCTAACTCGCCAACAGAGTTGTTTGCCTTGTTTTCTCATCATTGTGACGAAGTTGTTCATTTTCAGTTCCCTGATCTCAATAGGATGTGGAAGAAGCAAGCAAGGAGGGCTGAGTGAGGGAATATATTCCTTGACAGAAGTTACCAACCAAGTTTGTTATGCCATAAACTAGACCTCCACTCTACCATCATGTAGCATCCTTCCAAGCCTGAAGATTGGTTGTTGCATCTAGATGATGGGCATCAATGGTTGAACCTTCAAAACTCTCTACTTGTGGCCTTCAACCACTCATGGTAGTTTTTTCACTCAATGATTACAATATTCAAATGTTAATAAAACTAAATCAAGATAATAATAAATTAAGAAAAATTTAAACCAATAACTTATTAAGTCTCATGAGCATGAGTATCAACCCAAACACCCTTTTTGTTGGTGTGAGTGACAATAAAGAATTCATTAGGTTCAACAAGATGACCATATTTACATTCTTAGTAAAAGTTATACAATTAGAAATTATATATATTAGAGAAGTAAATTGAATTAGATACACCTAAGTGATTAGTAATACTTACCAAGCACAATGCAACATTAAATGTGATTTACGGCCTGTTGAATGCAATGTTCTATCCTGAGTTGAAAACCGATTAATTTTATTATGAAATGATTTTTCTTTGAACTTTTGGGTATCCCAATGTTCAGAAATTTACCTCATGTTTATTCACCAATCCATGTAGGTCGAGAGTCATTTGTTCGAGCTTTGGTCAACATGTCACAAAGTTTCTTTTTGACTTTGGACTCATAGACCTCTCTTATCTATTACTCATTTTGAGGAATCCAAGTTACTCTAGCCTATAAAAATGAAGAATAGCAAAGGGGGATCTTCTTAGTCAAGTCAACATACTCCAATTCATAAGTATAACGAATTATGTCATAAAAGTTGTCTTCTCTATTTATGACACCTTTCACATACAAGGCATTGTTGGTTTTTTTTTCATCACTCCAAGCCTTTGTATGAAACTTATACTTGTTGACGAAGTATATGTTCCACTATGTTGCTTATGAATTAAGTCCCCAAGCTAACGCTATCAAGTTTGGATCCCTTACCCCATTCCTTTCATCATGAACCTATGTTGTAGTGTATAAAAACATTGGATTTATTTTGAGCAAATTATGAAATAAAAGCAGGTAAGGCTTAACATTAAACTTACATAGCTCTTGAACCATTCAAAATTTTTTTTATGTATATATATAAATGTCTCATAATCATTGATGGAGTTAACTTGTAAGAACAATCTTCAAAAAGACATTGAAGTAGTCAGTAAAGTACATATGCTATCATAATTGAGTTTAAATTAATTATGTGCAGTTAAAATTACTCAAGTATTTGTTTGACCTCATTCGAATTGATGAAGATATAAACATGGGTATAAGAAAATTCTTTATCATCCAGCCAAGGATCTTTGCTGGAATCACTTGGGCATCCCCATTTATTCAAAATTGACAATGTGTATTGAACTTCCTCATTTAAATTGGGTCGAGGATCATTCCTCAAACTTGTATTGCCCAACAAGCAAACACTTTTAAAACAAGCATAAATATGTTATCTTTGGTGTAGGTAGAATACACATGTTGATCCTTCTACCCGTGCTAAATTATTTACTGATCGCTTTGTATCTCTCATCAATATGCACCACAAACGAAATTATGAGGCGCCCTTCAATGGTTAATATTGACATAAATAAGAAAATGGTCGCCTTTCAAAATGATACATCCATCAGTAGTGAACAGTGAACAGGACCATCCAGGATTGCTTTCATAGAAAGATGATTGACAAGGTGTTTCATTGAATAAAAAGACCTGGTGGGAATATTCTTTCCAACTTACATAGGATTATTGACTTATTTTCTTACATTCAAATTAAATCATCCATCCTCATTGTATTAGAACATAGATCCTTAAAAAATTGACTCAATTCAACAAGGGCTTTCCACACAAATTCTAGCAATAACTGAAAAGAATTGGGAGTAGACACTCCACAAAAACATGACAAACATGACTTTTCATGTCGTGCAAACTTCCCTAACGATTTTTTGCTCACCTTGCAATGTTTGAGGCATGACTATTTGATCTTCAACTTGTTGATCCATTTATGAATTACTTTAACATTTTTCATTTCATGTAATTGTCCTTTTGACTTTGCTAACTTTCCAATATGTAATTGAACCAACTCCAAGTCTCCACAGGCACACAATTCAACAATATCTATTCTTGCCTTTTGATTCTCTTTCGTCTTACCCTTATCGTTCATCACAATGTTGAAGATATTATCAAAAAAAAAATTTCTCAATGTGCATAAAATTAAGGTTGTGCCTAACAAATTGCCCTTCCAATATAGGAGATCCCAAAATATAAACTTTTTTGTCCAATTATGATATTGTTTATACCCATGAATCGTTTCAAATGGACCATCATTCACTTTTGGAAAGTCACAAATAAACTCTCATAATTGGTTCACATTCAAGAAATAAGATGGGCCATCCGATTTAACTTTATTTTTAAAGAATCTTTTCTAAATGGATGATTTGCTAGCAAGAATTGTTAATGACAGTCAAACCAAGAATTTTTCCCCCATGTCTTAAGGTGCATGCTTTTGTGTCCTCCATACAATAAGGACAAGCTAACTTCCCTTTCGTTCCCCAACCAGACAACATACATATACTGAAAAATCATTGATTGTCCACATCAAACATGTTCACATGATAAAGTTCTCTTTGGTGGAGATGTCATAAGTGAAGATGCCCCCATTCCACAGTACTCGCAAGTCATCAATCAACGGTTACAATACACATCTATTAATTTTGTTGGCTTAGTCAGACTGGGTATGAGGCAACTAAGAAACATGTACGACTTGGTCATACACATTTCATGAAGTAGGTTGTAGGAAGTAACAAACACCAACCAACAAGAATATGGGGATGCTGAATCTTGAATATAAGAGTGAACCCATCAAAACATAAACCTAATCTTACATAACATGGGTCAACTGTAAAATTAGGATATACATTATCAAAGTGTTTCCAAGATTTTCCATCACTTGGATGTCACAAAACACCATCATGGGTTTTGTTTTCATAATGTCATCTCATATGCGTTGTTGATTTCATTTTGAAAATGCTTATTCCTTTTTTGTTTGCACTCAGCAAGATTTAATTTTATTTGTTGAATTCTTGGTCCATTGAACGATGAAAATCGGTCACAAATATCATTCCATAAGTCTTGTGCTATCTCGACATGTGAGATCGTTGAGCGGAGAAATGATTCAATGGTGTTTCAAATCCAGGACACCAATAAGGAAAGGAATTAATGGTCCACCAATCTTGAAGATCCGTTGAGTCATCCATTGGCTTCTTGATTGACCCATCAATAAAGCAAAATTTCTTCCTCATTCTCAAAAGCCGTTCTTAAGGAACGAGCCAATTCATCATAATTTTCGCCCCTCAATTGTACCTGTGTAATCAAGAGACCAGAATTGTCAGGATTGTCAAGAGTGGTTATGTCGTAAGTTGAGATAGTTTTTCGTTGACGGGTGCCATCATTGGGTTCTTCAGCCATGATTCAATATGTTGGGTGTATATGGGTATGACTCTAACGCCATGACAAAATACCCCACTTTTTTATTTTTCATAAAATTAAAATATATTTCTTAAACTTTCTTCTACAGATTCGTTCAAATCTATACAAGATCCACTAATACAATCAACAATCAATACCTACCCAATATAACTAATCATATCTCATGAAATATTACTAAATAAAAACATATATATAATAAAGATATACAATAGTCACAATAGAATACAATGCATTTATTTCTTAATTTATTTTTTTTCTTGTCTCTCTAATATCAACAAGATGAGTAAAGTTAAAATTTATAATACACATAATAATCAAAGTTCGGTTAAGCCGACACATCTATTGTTTTCATGAGTCCATGCTATACTATTTCTTTCATGGGTCAATTTTTCTATAATGAGCGTATATTAGAATATGTTTGGTCCAGTTAAACTTTTAGAATTATTTTATAATTGACTTAACCTAATATAATAGCATCCTCTAGCCAACATGTGACAGCTAATATGATAAATTTTTATAGTATTTTAATCCAATACATTTACTTCTTAATTTATCTTTTCTGAATAAATATTTTATCTATTTAAACCAAAACTTAGTAATCTTTTTAAAATATTAAAACATAATTTGTTTTAAACAAGACTAACACTTTTTTTTTTATGTAAACTACATATAAATTATAGATAAATAAAGTAAGTTATGGTAGTTAGAACCGTACATATTAATTTGAACCAATCATTTAGAGAACATTTGGATGGGTTAAAACTATTGTTCGATTTAAATTTTAAAATTGTGAAGTGAGTATATAAAACATAAATAAATCCGAACCCATCCCATTTTAGTACATAATTTTCTTTATTTTTCATCTCGTGGAATTATGTAACTTTTATGTTTTATATCTCTATAATTTTGATCTCTTAGACGTTTTTTTTTATTAATTTTCATTTCTTACGATTTTCCCGTTTTTCTATTTTTTTCCTTTTTCAAAAATTGAAGATTAACAAAATATTAAATATTACCTTTTGTTTTCTATTTAAAAGAATTAAAAAAAATTGAAATTGTGCTTGATTGAATCATTTTCAATAAAAAATTGATCGTGAAATATTTTTATGTTAATCTTACTAAAAATTATATATATTAATACTTATTGCAGCGTTTATTATATGTTGGAAACATGCCTTTTTTTTTGCTCTCTCTCATCCATATACGGCGATATACGGCGAAGGAGGTAGCAACACTGTTTGTGCAAGAAATAGTTAAATTACATGGGTTTCCAACCTCAATCATTTCAGACAGGGATAGATTGTTCATGAGCACTTTTTGGACCGAACTCTTCAAGGAAGCTGACACTAAACTCAAGATGACTTTAGCATACCACCCTCAAACGGACGGACAAAGTGAAGCAGTCGATAAATGTGTTGAAACTTATCTTAGGTGTTTCTCATGTTATAAACCAAGACAGTGGCCAAAATGGTTACCATGGACAGGGTATTGGTATAATACCAATTACCATGGTTCTATAAAATTGTCACTATTCAAAGCTCTATATGGAAGGGATCCTCCTCCTCTACTAAGAAGAGAAGAAGGTGCAACAATAGAAGAAATTCAAAGCCTGATGCAGGAAAGAAATTCAATGTTGGATGAACTAAAGAAGCATTTGGACCAAGCACAGCAAAGGATGAAGATGTATGCCGACAAAAAAAGACGTGAAGTTGAATTTCAAATGAGAAATAAGGTTTTTCTTAAAATTCAACCATATCGCATGAAGACTTTGGCGATGAAATTAAATCAAAAACTAAGTGCTCAATTTTAAGGACCCTATGAAGTTTTAGAAAGGATTGGAAAGGTAGCCTACAAGCTCAAACTCCCAAATTCCACTCGTGTGCACCAGTTTTTCATGTATCTCTGCTTAAGAAATGTATAAAACCAGATACTCCAACATAGCCCCTATCATCTGCACTTACAGCAGATTGAGAATTATTGGTCGAACCAGCAAAAGTTCTAGCAAGGCGACAAAACATAGCAGGACAATATGAAGTTTTGATTCAATGGAAGGATCTCCCTGAGTTTGAAAATTCTTGGGAATTGGCCTCCGATATTCAGCACCATTTCCCTTCTTTCCACCTTGCGGACAAGGTGAATCTTGAAGGGGCGGGTATTGTTACGTCCCATGAAAATTTAGAAAAAAAATAATTAAGATTTATTAATTAAGATAATATTTGTTTGTTAGTTATTATTTATTAATTAAAATAAGATTTAAATTGTTAGTTATTATGTAATAATTAAGATAGGATTTTATTCTTAGTTATTTAATATTAGGATTTAGTTAAGAGATTTAGAATTGTATCATATCTGTTAATTTATCTTTATCAATTTCAATATTTAGAGGAAATAAAACCCATTTTCATTTATTTTTCCTAAGTGTGATTGGTACAAGTTGTTACATACTCTTTATGGACAAAACATTATATAACATATATTCGTTTTTCGAGTCATAATAACATAGTGAGTTAGTTGAGAAAATTTAAGGTTACCTTGTTACTTTATCTCAAAAATTCTTAATATGCATTTGTTTATGGTTCACATTCAATACATAATGTACTAGTCACAACTCAAAACTTTATTTTTATTTTATTTTATTAATATATCAATTTAACTAAATTGTCCTTTTAAAAACTAATAGTTAGTGTAATATATTTATTGAAAAATTAAATAACTTATAATTATAACGATGAAATAAATTTACTATATAAAATATATCATATGTTCATATCGCATGTAAAAAAGAAAGTTAATTAATAATTTATAATATTTTGGATGAAGGGAAACACCTAATCATGCCTTAATTAAATTACATTTCTATGTAACTTTCCAATTTACACTCATTTTTCTATGTATTGAATAAAATTATATGATAATATTATTTATTAGACAAATAACTATTAATTGCTAATGACACTTAAAATAAACATTTGATAAATGAAAATGTATTGATTACATAATATGTATACTGTGTGAGTTGTACTTATGCATAATTAATATAAGGATTTGTGTAAAACTTTTGTTGGAATTCATGAATCAACCACTAAATCTATGTTTGTCTGACCTCTCATTTTGTATCCGTAGAGTTTTTTACAAGGAAGTGAGGTTAAGTTGAACCACATAAGAGGAGAGTGAATTATCATTTTAAAACATTTTAAAAGATTAATCTTTTCTTAAACTATTTTAAAAAACTTATCTCATTAGAAAACTTGATGCAATTGAGTATGATATCAAGATTAATAAACATTAGAAAAGATAGGATAAAAGTGATATAGAGATCACAACTAATTTTACATTTATTCTTAACTATTAAACCTTAAAACAATTGGAAGTCACTATCTTTATAAGTTTAATTGAAGTATTCTAACATATACAAAATATAAATAAAATAGGAAATAACACAAAATCGACTCTTAAATATTATCAAGAGGATATGTTCTACTTTTGGATCATGCTAAGAGAAAATAACTGAAAATCAACTTCTGAACACTTAAAGGAGATATGTCCTATCATTGAATTACATCAAGAGGAAATAACTGAAAATTGACTTTTAAACACTCAAAAGAATATGTTTTATCCTTGGACCAAACCAAGAGAAAACCAACCATTTTAACTTTTCAACACTCAAAAGGATACAAATTGAAAACACTCTAACAACACAGAAAATGAAATATGTTTTTATAAAACAACACACAACATAAGCAACAAAAGAAAATTCAGTAACACAACATAACCCTTTTGAAATAAATCTTTGAACAATCTTGAAAGAACTCTTTTAGAAAAAGAAATTAACTTATGATCTCTATAAACGTTTGTAAATTTGTTTTTCAAAATATTATCAAATATGTTAAAGAGTGAATCAAAAAATCTATTTATAATGTTTTCAAAACGCCTGGTTAAGAATAAATCTTGACATATTCAATCTATTATCTTAAGTTATAATCAATTTTCAGTAAAATTTGAAAATCAAGTAGATGCGCTTTTTGTTTTAATTGATTATTACATATGAATTTATTATCTTAAGTTATAATCAATTTTCAGTAAAATTCGAAAATCAAGTAGATGCGCTTTTTGTTTTAATTGGTTATTACATATGAATTGATTATTTTAGCTTTTCTTCATTTTTCTTATGGCAAGAATCTTTCTTTACATGCCTTCTTTTGTTGATGGAATTTGAGATACTTTTTACTTTGAGACTTTGATTTATCATGAGTTTAAATTTTATACTATTGCACTCCACATCTAATAACAAAAATAATTATTTTTATTGTGAAATATCCGACTAATTGTAATCATTGAACATCTCAAAATTCTTTTTGCAATACTATTCTAACAACAATAACATCAAAATATAATCAGAAATCAAACTCTGATACTACTATTAGTATCAAATTAATAACACAAGAACTCCCAACTAAAATAAAAGACCAAAAAAAACATAACAGACAATTAACAATAATGTAGTTTTATTAAAGAAAAAAAATTACATAATATTTTCCTTTAAACTCTAAGGAAAAAATAATAACACTTTGTCTGGAAATAAAAAATAATAATTACAAGGGAAACCTTAAAAGAAAACTAATTTCTTATATTATTTGTTTTTCAAACACGGAAGAAAGAAAGAGATTTTAGTGTATTTCCTTTCCAAACAAACATTTTATCCTTAAAGTGTATATCCAAAAGGACGATAAAGACTAGAGAAAATCTTGACTACATGATTTTTATATTTTTACTTTGTTAAAAAATATCTAAATAATTAATAATAAAAACGAAATTAATTTTTTACGTAATATCCTATAAAATAGTTCCAAACTAAAAAGCAACCTAAAATTTAGTTTTGAGATAAATAAGATACTACATGATTTTTTTTAACAGTTTTAAAAAAATAGAAAAATTTGTTATTTAGTTGTTATTTTTAAATAACAATCACTAACCCTCTTATTAAAATTACTAACGCTCTCTTTTGACTTAAATTTTAAAACTTCAAAATAGGTATATAAAATGTAAAGAAATCGGAACTGATGCCAGTTTAGTACATTTTTTCTTAATTCTTTTATCTTGTGGATTTCTATAAATTTTATGTTATATATTTTTATAATTTTGACTTCTTTGACTTTTTTTTTATCAATTTTCATTTATTATGATTTTTGCTTTTTTCTATTTTCTCCCTTTTAAAAATTGAAAATTAACAAAAATTAAATATTATCTTTTTTATATTTAAAAAAAATATTTAAACTGTGCTTGATTGAATCACTTTCAATAAAAAATCCATCCTGAAATATTGTTATGTTAATCTCACTAAAAATTATATATATTAATACTTATTACAGCGTTAATTATATGGTGAAAAAAAAAAGCATACTTTCTATGTACTTTCTTTTCTAGCAAAAAAATTTTCATCCACAAGAGTATTTAATAAAGAAAGAAATTATCAATTATCTTTTAAACGAAAAATATTATTTAATAAATGACGACCTAGTGTACCAGTTATATTTATTCAGATTTTATTTTATTTTTGTTATTATTTATTACATTAGAAAAGATTAAAGAGAAACATAAAAAAAGGTTGTCGTGAATCTACACTACAAGAATACTCTGATATAGCGTGGGCCAAAAGCCCACGCAAAATACGAAAAACCCACACATATGCGTGGGTATAGCGTGGGCAAGGGAACCACACTAGAATCCTGGAAGCAAATTATCTTGTGTGGGTCTAGCCCACGCAACTGAATGCATAATTAAATATAATAAATTATGCGTGGGTCAGACCCACGCAAAGATGGCAGAAGCTTGTGGGGGTCAAGTCCACGCTTATAATACAATTATAAAAAATTTATAAAAAGTCTTATTATTATATTATTTTTATTACTCACCACTAACCATTTATTTTAAAATTTTAGACAAAGTGCAGAGGCAAGACTCGAATCCAAACGCAAGACTCGAATCCAAAACCTCTCAGCAGTTGGACAACACCCATTACCATTAGATCTGAAGAACTTTATTGCCTTATTACGCTTAATATTATACTTATTAATTCGATAAAAAATATTGTAATATTGTGGTGCGTGGGTCTGACCCACGCTACTTGCAATTAATTAATTAATTGCAAATAATATTATGTTGCGTGGGTCTGGCCCACGCTGGGTTTTATTTTTATGTTTTTAATTTTCTGTTGCGTTTTGCGTGGGTCTAGCCCACGCTGCTTGAAATTAATTATTTAGAAATAATAATGTGATGCGTTGGTCTGGCCCCCACTTGATTTTACTTTTATTTTTTTGAATTTTCTTTTGCGTTTTGCGTGGGTCTAGCCGACGCTGTTGGGCCCCGCTTGATTTTAATTTTTTTTTAAATTTTCTTTTGTATTTTGCGTGGGTCTAGCCCACGCAGATTGCAATTAATTAATTGCAAATAATATTGTGCTGCGTGGGTCTGGCCCCCGCTTAGCTTTATTTTCTTTTTCAAATTTTTTTATTCAGATTTTGCATGGGCTATGACATTTTAGAGTGGGTTTGGCCCACGCTTCTTGCTTGAGTCATTAACCCACACATATTTTTGGTAACTATTTGGCTGATTTCTTGTAGTGCTAATTGGAATATGAAATCATAAGAAGTAGAATAATAGCTAACAAGAATAAGAAATAGAATAATAGAAAATAAAGTTATTTTTGTAGTGGGTCCATTCGGTAAGTTACTTTTTGTAATCTTCTCCACGAACATTTTAACGATAGAAAAATAAGAAGTTAACTAAAATTAATTTATACATAATTTAGGAACTATCTTTTATCATTTCTTTTTAAATCTCTATTTATAACTTGTTTTATTAAACTTCCTCCAAACATGTTCTAACAATTATTGATCAAAGCTAATAATAGTTATGTTTCATTAAATTGATTTGGTTTATATGATACACATAAAACATATTTATTTTTTATATTTATCACATTATTCACAAACTTTCTTAAACTTTTCTTTCAAATTCTATTATATTCTCTTTAATTCAAATAATCAAACTTTCCACACACTTTCATCTCAAATTTCTTTTTTCAAATATACTCTCTAATCCAAACATAGCCTTCACTAGTACAAAAAGGATCTTCATCGTCGGTTCTAAGAGACATTTATCGTCGGGTATTGAACCGACGTTGACCCAGGAGACGTTGATCATGACGTCGGTTAACAATACCGACGTTGTGTTAAACACCACAATGTCGGTTAGAACAAAGAAACCGACGTTGGGATTTCGCTGAAATGGTTCCTTAACTAGGTATTGGGCCACGTCAGTTAAGGCACAAAACGACATTGTGCAAGAATCACCACGTCGGTTGGAGTCTCTTAACCGACGTGGTGATGCTTTGAAAACAGATGCATCACAACGTCGGTTAAGAGGCTCCAACCGACGTTGTGATT
>Ga0209489_100743_pt1 | contig 64148 bp, 37 predicted proteins | sample SiratrowhiteBW_FD_187527 | JGI IMG/M metagenome (GOLD analysis project Ga0209489, IMG submission 187527) | Root nodule microbial communities of legume samples collected from California, USA - Siratro white BW (SPAdes) (version 2) | ecosystem: Host-associated > Plants > Roots > Nodule | place... | reverse complement strand
AACAATTCCTCCACCCGATAAAGATGCTAATCTCAAAATCTAGGGATCTAGAAAAAGTTATCAGAATAAAACCAAATTTTAGTATAATCTTAATTAAGTTGAGAGAAGTACTTTTCTCAACTGTCCCTACTAAGATTGACGACAATAACCTAAGAAAAAAATAGAGAATAAGGGATCTTTAGAGCAAATATGAACTTACTCTGTTTGAGATTCTGATCGGTTAGAAATGATCCCTAACTCCCCAGCTACTGCAGGGTATGATCAGAATCTAAAATAGATGAGATATGAGGAGGAAAATTAGAGAAAAGGGAAGAGCTTGAGAGAACGAGAGAGAGAAAAGAAAAGGAACTGGAGGTGCAGGCACACGGCTTTTGTGCCTTACATTGTCTCTAAACAATTGATCGAGATTGCTACCAAACACTAATGATTTCATCTTGAATGCATAACGATTTGTCACCAACATATTTTTTGTGATTCAACATAATGATTTGGCTTAACATTACATACAATTTAGATTGTGTTCCTTTTATTGAGTTTTTTTTTTTATATTTTTTATGTGATTCATCGATTTTCTTTTTACTTGCACTTAGTGTTTCATGGCATATGTGACTATTGTGACATCCATGCATGATTCTACGACACAAATAAATGAAATAACATTGTATGAGGTTAATGTACATCCTCACTATTCAAGTGTCCACTATATTTTTTGTAATGTTCAGCCAAGATAGTGCTCGACCCTGATAAGTTGCCAGTCATAATTTAGGTTGACATGCATGTTATCGGGTCGACATGCATGTTATTAGGTCTGAGCAGTTTTCGATCGATCAGTCCCATCATTACACACTTTTGATTCTAAGTCACCCCTCTGATAATATAGCAGAATTTCGTATGTTTTACATTTTCTCTTTGATAAAAGCACATTTTGTGTGTTTTACATCTCCCTACTGACAAAAGGCAAAAGTTAATTATTATGCGTTAGAACAATCATCACTATAAATAACATAGGATCATAACTGAAAGAAGTACATTTGATCTAATACAATAAAATATAATCTCTGATATCTGAAAATTGACTTTGGAGTGCCTTTTGCATGTACTTCCCTCCCCATTCGTATTAGTTGTTGGAGATCGAGAAAGAATTTTTGGAGTTGATATCAAAGAAGAATGATGTTGTTGGAGTTGTAGGTACCATTACAAAACTGTCACTAATATAAATATTTTATAATATTTTAACAAATGTTACTAAAATATTAAATTGTTTAAGAGAGAAATGTAGAAATTACTTAGGTTTATAACACTCAACTGCTATATCTTATATTTTTCTCTAACATATCAACAAAATAAACGATAAAAATTTAAGATTTGAATGGATAAAACAGAGCTTCAGTTGCGTATTAATATTATATTTTTTTCCTATCTTGACGGGTGGTGTACATAAAGGATTAATTAAAATTTAAACTAAAACACATTTAATTAGTTATGAAACACCATTTAAAATCAAATACAATATAAGTCTATCAAGAAACATATAGATTTTAATAAAGTAATTATGAGATATATCATTTACATGACCATAAGAAAAATTGAATTTATCCATTTAGTAGTATCTACAGATTATTATCTATCAATACAAATTCGTAGGTAAATTCAGCATCACCTACTGATTTTTACCCACCATATCTCTATTCGTAGCTAAATTCAACATTGCATACAAACTATTACACACTGATATGTATTATTATTATTATAATTATATTTTTATCCTTAAATATTATTATTTTAATTTTTTTTAGTATTATTATTAAAAATATTAATATTATGTTCATTTTTATTATTTTTATTAATAGTAATATTGTTATTACATATTATTGTTATTAATATCAATAGTAATAATGATAAAAATATTAATAATATAATTAATTTTTTTATTAACATTACTTATATTATTATTAATATTAATATTATTTATTTTAATATTATTATTAATATTATTATGATTAATATTTTTAATATTACTCATGGAGATAAGTCTATAAGTATTACTATGGAGATAACTCCATAGGTATTATCCACGAAAATAAGTCCGTAAGTATTACTCACAGATATAGGTCTATATTACCCACAATCTATATCCTAAGTAATGAGTAATACCTCTAAACTTATATTCATGAATATTAATGATATTTATATTAACTTATTAATAATAACATTATTTAAGGTTAATATTATTAATATTATTAATATTTTTGATATTACTAATATTATAATTAATAGTAATAAATTTTTAAATATTTTTATTTTTGTTATTAATATTATTATTATATCTATTATTATTATTATTATTTGTGTTAATATTATTAATATTATTGTTAATTTTATTATTTTTATTATTATTTTCGATATTATACTTTTTTTAATTATTAATGTTGTTTTTAATATTTTTATTTTTTTGTTATTATTAATATTTATAATACAAAATATATATGATATTAATGTTATTATTAGTTCTTTTATTGTTATTAAAAATATTTGTGATACTATTATTAAGAATTATTATTATTATAAATGATAAAAATGTTATCAATATTATTATTACTATTAATTTTAAAGTTATTACTAATATTAATATTGTAAATTCTAACAATATTGTTTTTATGAATATTATTAATATTAATATCATAGTTGTTATGGTTAATAAAAAAATAATATTAATAATAATGTTATTATTATTATTATTATTAAATTCATTGTTTGTATTAGTATTAATATCATTAATAATATTATTTTTTAATATTATTAATTATTTAACTTTTATTATTAATATTTATATTACAAATATTTTTAATTTTACTTTTAATAATATTTATTTATGATTAGTTTTATTATTATTATTATTATTATTATTAATATTATTATTATTAGTTTCATATTTATATGAAAGATATTTTTACTATTAATAATATTTTATTAAAATTATTTATATATACATATATTAAAATATTTGTAATTTTATTATTAAGAATATTGTTATCATTATAATTAATATTATTTTTATTAATAATAATATTATTAATATTAGTATTATAAATTCTATTAATATTATTGTTACTGTGAATATTATTAATATTGTTTTATCAATATTAATAATATTATTAGTGATATTATTTGTATTATTTTTAATATTATTATTAAAATTAATAACAATAATATTAATAATTAAAATTATAAGTATAATTGTCATATAAAAATAATAATCATAACAATGATCACATATTAGGAAAAAAGAATAAAAAAATTATATTTATTCACCTTTAAACCAAACAAGACAATATATTATAACTATACTGTTCAACATTACATAAATAGAAACATAAATAGAAAGGCAATGCTCTAAGTCTAACTGTTAGCAATACTAGATACACCGCTAATTTTATGCTAATGTCAAGCAAATTGTTAAACTATGGACCATATTAAATAACATAAATTGTACACAAGGGCATGGTTTCTTTATGGTCAAAGATAATATAGCAGTATGATCTATAATCAAACCGTACTCAAGCACTAGTTATCGTATTGTTCCTGGAAGGACGTCATCACTGATAGGAAATGTTTGCACTTCAAAAGAATCACACAGGTCTTCCCATCATTTGAATCCCAAACCTAAAATGAAATAAGAAATTAACACTAAAAGTTGCAAAAGCTTTTGATCAAAAGCAGAAGTACAAATTAATGCATCAGTTTATTTCATAAAATGTTTCAAAGCACACACATACACATACACAACAAAAGAGTAGCAGAAACTCAAAGGATGACATCTGTAACTTTGCACTCACAAGAGTGCAGTGAACATCATGAGAAAACATAAAATTTTAAAACAGAACACAAATATATGAAAAGGATTGAAACTCAATGAGTAGTGGAGTACTGCATATTCATCAATATGACAAAGAATAGGAATTCATTATGAATATCTCCATCCTGCCTAGTGAAGAGAAAATGAACTTAAAGGTTTTTAATAAATTGGTATGCTTGTCAATCTCTATCAAATAATGAAAAAAAAAACATTCCATCCTACTCAACAAAGACTGCTACTTTAAATAAAGCTCGTTGCATTCGTTGTAGCATTACAACAAATCAAATTTAAGTCTAAAAGTTTTTTCAATCCAGCCCCATTTAGCAACAACTTTAGGTTCCGATTGTTGAGGTATGCGCACACTAATAGAAATAGGCATACAGAATCTAGCATAAGTATGAATATAGTAACATAGAAATTAGAAACTAAATTGATAGATAAAATAAGCCAACCTTGCAGCAAACAACAAAAAAATTTGTCACACAACCTTCCAGAATCTGATCCCCATCATTTGACAGCAATAGTTTTGTCATTGAGAGAGGCATGAGATTTTCCATAGGCTTCCTAATCCTGCATTCTAGAAGAATTTCCGACTATTAACTTGAAAGAAAATCAACACACCAAACAGCAAGAAAATGAAATAAATTTGTAATTTTACATATATAATCTTGAAGGATCTGCCCATGACTACGTTGTCTTGGAGATAAAAACAAAATACGTATAAAAAAATGCAAAATTATCTATTAGTAACAAAATTATCTATGAAGGAATTAAAGTATAGAGTGTAGATTCAGTGACAATGACTTACAATACTGCAGATTGGATATGTTGAGAGCTATATTTCCAATTAAATGACTCCAAAGATAATTTCCTAAAAAGCACGTTGTATGATTTTGTTAATCATATTAAAGATATAACCATAAACTTGAAGCTAAAAGTATAGCATCAGTTTATGAATACTTTGAACCAAGCTTAAGAGTATATAATCCTTGTGAACTATATTCTTCCCACGCTCCCTTTACAACTACATTCTCATTTTAAGAATCTAACCAAAACACAACCACGAAAGAAATTTCAAAGAATCCACAAAAATTTTCGAACAAAAAAATTTAATAATAGAAAATGTTCTTACTGATACCTAGAGACTATTACAATTATTTCTTGATATCAACTCCAACAACTCCTTCTTGGTATTTGGTCTCCGACAACTCATGGGAATGGGGAGAGGTACCTACAAAAAACATTCCAATGTCAAAGTCAATTCTCATATATCAAATATTATATTTTACTAGATTAGATCAAACATACCTCTTTATCTTATGATCCTTTGTTATTTATAGTGATGGTTGTTCTAATGCATAATAATTAACTTTTGCCTTTTGTCAGTAGGGAGATGTAAAACACACGAAATCTGCTTTTTGTTAGAGAGGAATCATAAAGCACACGAAATTCTGCTCTATTGTCAGAGGGACGACTATAATCCAAAGTGTGTGATGATGAGACTGGCCGATTGGGAACTGCTCGGACCTGATAACATGTCGATCTGAATCATGACTGGCAACTTGTCAAGGCTGAGCACTGCCTTGGCTGAACAATACACTAAACATTTTTAGTAATAATTTCAATTGTGTAATTGGGTAATATCAACTTGAAGAGGGTACACTCACACTGCTGGAGGAAGCTAAAGACAAAATGTTTCAAGGTAGATCTTATTAGAACATATTATGGCCAATAATTGGATCAGTAAAATCATCAGATAATCGTCACTACCATTTGATGAATGATCTTTAGAGATATTGCATCATAAGTGAAATTAATCAGTGTATTGACTGTGATAGTTTGGTTTCTTTTTAACGAAGACTTCTAGATTGGTTATTCTTCTTTTTTACTTTTCTAAATAAATTTATACTTGTGGTATGTATATGTATACATATACATGTATATATATATATATATATATATATATATATATATATATATATATATATATATATATATATATATGTCTGAGTGTTATCCCCTTTCAAATACAAACATTACATCCAATGGGATTTGACTCATTCTTGTCAATCAAATTGCAAAACAACTGTTTGTTATGCTGTAAAACAAGTGCCTAAACAAGATAATGATTAATTGTAGGTATTGAGAAAAAAAAAATACTTTACCAACTTTCTGTTTGAGTCATCAATCAGTGTCTTCTCTCTATAAGGGAACGGGTCACATTCTCTCTTTCCTCGTAAAGGTATCTTTTTCAAATTATAGGTTTTATTATTTTATAAGCATGTTGATTTGTATCAATCGAAGTTAAGTGTTTAACTACCTCAATTTCATAATATATGTTTCTGGAAGAAATATTACGTCTTGCTTTTTTTAAATTTTTCTTTCGTTAAATTTGAAAGTCAATTGTTTTAATTTTAACAATTTATAATCTAAAAAGGGATGTTTAGTGATCTTAAGCAAAGGATATTCATTGAGCGGTAAATTTAGTATAAGTGAGCAGACATCCAACTTGAAACGGAATCTTATACTTGTCTCATTCTCCTTCTACATGTACAATTTATTTTGTCTTTAAATTTTAAATTTTATTTATAAACTTAATCTTAATAATAATTGATTACATTTTTTACTTTTGTTTTTCATTATTTAACATTTTAGGAAGACTTCATATATTAAAAATATATCAAAAATATTATGACTTTTATTTAAACTTTAGTATATTTATTTTATGTTGATTTTTTTATTATAAATTGTTAGTTTAGATAAATTGTCTTTTAAATAAATTATGTTATATATGAACAAATTGTATTATATTTTCTTTTCGTGTCTTAAATTAATTTGAATAAACTTATTATAACTTAATTTATTGTCTTATTTAAAGTTTTGAATTAGCTTTTATAAATATTGTGTTATTTTTTAAGTTGATATGTGAAAATTACAATACTATTGACATCAACCACCACAAACACTTGACTAACTTCTAGAAGAAACATGCATTGAAATAATGATAGAAACCAACTTTGGCTCCTTGCTTGATTTGGAGTTTCACATTGAATGGAGTATGGAGGAGGTAGCAAAAGTAATTAATGCAGTATACAATTCACGGATTGGACGAAGTGATCTAGAGGAAAAAGGAGATGTGAGAGAGGTGAGGCCAACTCTCACAAAGTGCTTAGGCTAAACTCAAAAGACGAGCTAACCTAGAGGTGATCACAAGAACAAGTGAAGTTGAATTTATTTCTCTGCTCATTCTATGATCAAAATACAATAGGCTAGCACACTTATTTATAGTGCTAGGATCACCCCAAAGTGGAGCCAAATTTAGAATTTTCAAATTCAAAAATAAAACCTTAGATCTAGAAGAGCCAATGAGAGCATGACATGTGGCCTTCACACTTCCCATGCCTCTTCTTCACATTTAGCACATGTTTAATGAGTTCCTTGCTTTTTGTGTAACTCTTTATATTCCAACTTCAAGCATTGGATGTTCTAAGGTTTGCATTGGGCTTTAGGAAGCCTAAATGCTTAGATGGACTATATTATCCTATTCTAACACTATTCTACCCATGGCCCAAAACTTATTCTTCGTGGCCTAAATACAAGGCCCAAATTATTCTAAGTTATTATAAACATTTATACAAGTAAAGGACTCAATCTTAATGCTCCATGATCTCTTCAAGGTTGCATTCGGGCTCGAACAACTAGTGGGAGGCCCAAACAGGCTCAGATGGGTCCAATCTTCTAAGTTCTTGGTCAACCCTCTGACTGTTTATCCTCTTTATTCTATGCCTAAGGTGGCGGGGGCATATTCCATCATCTCCTCTCTCTTGAAAGGGATCTATCCTCAGATCCGCATTGTTCTTTAGGAACAAATACCATTAGGGTCAAATACCATCCTGTAAAAACATGAGAACAATATAACAGGTGGCATCTTTACAACACAAAAAATTAACATGTAATTAGAAATAAACACTCTTCCAAGGTCAAGGTACTCCCGATTGATGAACACAGATATCCGACCCAATGAGCACCTTTATTTTTATTTATATTTTCATGTTTTTTCCCTGTGAGGTGACCTAATCTTTTGAATATCCATTTTTTCTCCGGACAATTCCTCACATGTTATTTCTATGAACGAGGAGTTTATGTCAATGTCTAGTTAAACCCTAGACAAAGATTGCTCTATAATTATATTCTCACTAGATTTTTTTATGGAAGAAGGGTTTTTGTTAACGTGTACTTCAGCTCCTGACAAAATTGTCTTTTCAATCACCTCCTCATGAGTGTTTTCTAAAAGAGAAGGATTTATGATAATGTTTGGTTTAGTTTTTTTTTACAAGGGTTCTTCTTTTCTTTCATGTTCTTTTCTCTTTTTTCTTTCTCTTCTCTCTTTTTTCTTTTCTCTCTTTTTCCTTCTGAACTTTTCTATTTAATTTTTCTTATTTAAGCTCAATCTCTTTAAGTTATTGATCAAAATGAGCTAGAGATTTTTCTTGTTTTACTATTGGTTTTATCTTTTCCTTCACTTCTTTCTTTTTCAAATATGAAGGAAAACAAATTTTCTTCTCATAAACACCTTTAACTCACTCCAATTCAAAATTTCTAATTTTGTAACATCATTTTTCCTTTGTCTCCACCAAGACATCGCATATTCTCGAAAACTTGAAGTAGCCATGGATAATCTTCTATACTTCTCTACTTTGTGGCATTCAAAAAGTTTCTAAACCTTCATTTTCTATCCTAAATATTCCTCAACATTACTATGTCCGTAGAAAGTAGGGAGCTTTATCTCATGCTTTGTAGAATGGAAGTGACTTCTAGGCTTATGATTATATTCAGGGAATGATTGATTATTATAGCAAGAATCAATACACACCCCTTCTTCTCTTAATGCTCTCACCTCATAATCTATTCTTTTTTATGTGCCTGATCTACTTATTTTGGATTTCTTTTCTTCCTTCTTTCTCAAAGTTCTTAGGTCTGCCTCAATAATGGAAAATTGATTAAATGGTCTAAGCTCATTCAAAATTATTTTCAAATAATATTTGTTTTCGCTTGATTCATTATCACTATGATGAGGAGAATGCCTATACATCTTGAGTTTTGAATAAAAGTTTTTAAAAAGGAGAAAGAATAAATTAAGCACAGTAGGGGGATTTTTAGGAAAGGGAAATTTGTCACTTAAGTACCAGGCCTTTCATAGCAAGAACCTTACCCCACTGTACGAGACAAATCTTTTTCTTATTGAAAATCACTTAAATATAAATGAAGGCGACTCACACTACAAAAGTTGAAGTCACAAGTTATCAACTAGTCGTGATAAAGCAAAAATAAAAGAAATTAAATGACAATGCTTCAAAAGTAAACTAGACGACCCTAAGGTGAGGCTCATTGGCACCTTTGGTCCTTTGAGACACTCACCATCTAATTGAATTATTAATGCACTAATTGAAAAAGTTTATGTGAATATAACTAAAAGAAAATACAATCACTCTTTGTACAAAAATTTAAAGCTATGCGAAGAAATTTTGCACTTCAAATGTTTGCCACTCCTCTTGACAAGTGTTTAGACTATTGTATTCAAGCTTCACTTGGTAGTCACCTCTTTGTGGGCACATCTTTTGGATCTTGGCCTTAGTACGTCAAAGAGAAGTTAAACCTCAACTCACATCACTTCAAGAGGCCAACAAAGTAGAAGAAACAAAGCTTAATTTTGGAAAGCTAAACTCAAATGGATAGAGAGATTTACAAAACTCAAAGAATTGAGAAAAAATGACAATCTAAAATTAAGGCACACAAGAAAAGAAAGTACTAAAATTCGGATCCTAGGAATAACACTAGATTGGATAACAAATCAAAAATAGCAACTAGAATGGACTGGCAGTGGTACTTCAAAACTTTATATAAATGTTTCTGCAAAGTATTTTTTCTTAAAATTTTTATATCAACTGCTCAACACCTCACAGAAGCTCCTCGCAAAACTTTGGCTCAAGATGGCATTAGAATCATTTTAAACAAATTGAGAACCGAGAGCCTTCTGTTTCACGATTTACTCTATTTTCTCTGGCGCTTAGGCTCCTGATAGGCTTGATTCAACAATTTATTGTGACTAATCCAGAGTATAGATTCAACAATTTATTGTGACTAATCCAGAGTATATATGAGCGTAAAATTTTTACCATATATTCTTAACATATTTTACTAATATCACAACTTGAGCACAAAATAACAAGGAATTGTTTATGATCAATGGAAAGAAAAATGTGAAATTGAAAGGATTTGGAACAAGACACAATGAAAACCTAGCTTTAGGACACTCACTAATGACCTAATAGCAAGTGATTGAACTCAAATTCAAAATTAAAAAGCAGCAAAAGCACATATAATGATACAAAACAACAACTAAATTCAAACAATTTACAATAAAGACTACTAAAGCAAGAAAATGAAATTGAAACAAAGTACTACTTGAATTTTATGACATGTATGCAATTACAAAACTTATGACAACTTAGATATAGATTTAAAAACAAAATTAAGACACAAACCAATCTGTTTTACCAAAATTAAAATGAATAAAGACTCAAGAAAATTAAAAGCACACAACACAAACACAAGAACACCTAATTTGGATGGTTCAAGAAGATTGATGCAATTTGAATCAGTTAATTGAATTGAAACACAAAGTGAACAATGGAACTCAATCAAGACATGAAAAAAATTAAGATCAATACGAAATTGAGAAAAAAAAAGTGAAGGAATGAAAAGAAAACTCAGTTGGACCATAGCTTGCTCATGATACCAAATGATAGAAATCGACTTTGGCTCCTTGCTTGATTTGGAGTTACACATTGAATGGAGTATAGAGGAGGCAGCAGAAGTAATGAAGGCGGTGTACAATTCACAGATTGGATGAAGTGGTCTAGAAGAAAAAGGAGATGTTCACAGATTGGATGAAGTGGTCTAGAAGAAAAAGGAGATGTGAGAGAGGTGAGGCGAACTCTCACAAGGTGCCTAGGCTAAACTCAAAAGAGGAGCTAACCTAGATGTGATCACAAGAACAAGTGAAGCTAAATTTGGACAACATTTCTCTACTCATTCCATGATCAAAATACAATATACTACATCCTTATTTATAGTGCTAGGGTAGGGTGGGCCCAAAGTGGAGCCAAATTTAGAAAATTCAAATTCAAAAATAAAACCCTCGATCTAGAAGAGCCAATGGGAGCATGGCATGTGGCCTTCACACTTTCCATACCTCTTCATCACATTTAACACATGTTTAATATGTTCCTTGCTTTATGTGCACCGACTTCAAGCATGGGACATTCTAGGGTTTGCATTGGGCTTTAGGAAGCCCAAATGCAATCCTAGATGGACTATACTATCCTATTCTAACATTATTCTACCCACAGCCCAAATACAAGATAAAAATTATTCTAAACATTTAAACAAGTAAAGGACTCAATCTTGATACTCCATGATCTATTCAAGGTTACATTCAGGCTCAAACAACTAGTGGGAGGCCCAAATAGACTCAGATGGGCCAAATCATGTAGAAAGCTCTTAATCAACCCTCTGGCTCTTTGTCCTCTTTATTCTATATCTAAGGTGGCAAGGGCGCATTCCATCAAATAGTCTCAAAGATCAACACCTATCACACTACCTGATGGAAGAAGGCCCAATCACTAGATTCATGGCAAGACACATTAAAGCTCAAGAGGAGTCAGAGGCACCAACACACATCTAGATGATGAAAATTCTAAGCTTTAGTAAACATTTGTAAAATTGTAAAAATAGTTTAGAAGACTTTTCCTTGTAAAAATAAACTCTAGGTGCCTTAGGGTTAGAAAACACCTAGGTTAGGTTTAATTTCCTTAGTGGCGATTCCTTTTAGAAGGCGTCACATGTCATCTTTTCATTGGATGTAAAGAGAGTAGCCTAGGGTTATGAGACTTGATCCACACGTTAGGGCTAGGGTTACCTAGCGTGTGAAGCAAGTCTCCTAATCCTAAGCTACTCTCTTAAGTAAGCTAGGGTTAGCACGGTAGCTTACTCTTAACGCTACCTTAGGAGAAGCTTCTCATACAAGCTTTAGCTTCTCTTCTTTTCCTATAAATAAAGTTGTAGGCACCTTGCATTGTAAGCTTGATTTTACCTAATGAAATGTTGCACATTTTTCAGCCCATAAGTCAAGTTTCCATTTGAGTCTTCTTCTCCAAAAAGCCTTGAAAATCCTTGAAGGTTGGCCCAACCTCTTCCAAGTTCACTTGCATTAATTAGTTCACCTCCATTTCTTAGAAGCTCTCACCGTAGCTTCTCCATTGCCTTCACTTCTCCATGGTTCTTTTTGTTTGTTCTTACTTCCACTTCCAAGAAGAACTCCTTTCCTCCATTTGATTCGATGCCAAGCTTCACTTCTACGCTACATCAACTTGTAGAAACATCAAGAAGCAAAACACATCAAGCAATCTTCTATCATTACCTTTGATGGAGATGCTTCTAGGTCCTTTGCTTCTACTTGTGCTTCAATCTTGCGAAATAAGCTTTGTGAAGACTTGCACCAATTGGAAATGGAAGAGCAACTCCAAGGTCTGTTGTGGAAGCTATAGAAGAAGCTAGTACCGTGAAGAGCAATGGAAACAATTGAACCGTGTAGGAGAAGTGTTATACCGTGGAGAATGATGTGTTAGATGTAACAAGGTTCTTGATAGAGGTTAGGCTAACTATAATGGTTTTATAAGTCTAACTCTAAGGAGAGCAAACAAACAGGAGCTCAAACAAAGTGCTGGAAAAAATTTTGCATCAATTATTTATATCATTCAAGCTATTTTGTACATGGACTACACACCTATTTATAGAACCGTGGAGAAGGAAAAGCTTATGGAAGAAGTTTCCCAACACTACAAGAAAAAATCTATTTAGAAACCAATTTTTAGCTACCAAATGAAATGGTTGTTAACTGTGACCAAAATAGTTACCAAATTAAATTTTAGTTGCTAAATAACTACAAAATAGAAGTAATAATTGAATTTAGTGACCAATTAAAACAAGATAATTGGTATCTAATATTAGCTACCAAGGTTTTAGTGACCTATATCATCAGATTCTAAATTGGTATCTAATTAACTTAGAGACTAATTTAGAATCTAATGGTATAAGTCACTAAAACCTTGGTAGCTAATATTAGATACCAATTATCTTGTTTTAATTGGTCACTAAATTCAATCATTACTTCTATTTTGTAGTTATTTAGCAACCAAAATTTAATTTGGTGACTATGTCGGTCACGATTAGCAACCAATTCATTTGATAGCTAAAAATTGGTCTCTAAATAACTTTTTTCTTGTAGTGCAACCCTAGCGTATGGAGCAAGCTATTATACCCTAACCCTAGTGTGCTCCACACACTTAGGATTTCTTTGGATAAACTTCTTCATAAATACTTTTAGGATTATAAAAGAAAAAATAAATAAGTTTCTCCTTTGCTTTTGAAAAATTTAAATTGCTAAAGTTTTTTCATATCAACTTCTCTAGAAGATGACTTTTAAGTTATATATAAGCATTTATGGAAAAAAATTAGTTCATTTTTCTATTAAAGTTTTTATAGAGAAGTCATGTTAGTTTTTGTTGCTTAATATTGTGAGATGAAACGCCACCTTTCTACTTTAATATTCTCATTGTCAAATTTGTAAGCACATTTTTAACAGTGCTCTTATTTAGGGACTAGTTAAAGAATCAAACGTAGAAAGTTTATATTCAAAGTTTAGCATTTAATGGTACCAAAGCATTGAAGTTATAATTTTGAATAAATTTTTTATACTTAATGATTGCTTAAAGAATGTTAACATAGGCTCCAAATTTAAAAGAAAGTATGAAGTGGCTAAAGAGCTTAATTTAATGATTTTAAATTTTTTTTGCCTTTTTAGGTTGAGAAAATATAAGCTTTATGTTATAATAGGACACATTTTTCTTTTATCCCAAAAAGAATACTGCAATAAAAGCTATTGATCAAGTTCATTATATACATTAGAAAACAATATATATTTAGTTTGAGATTTTGACCATGTATGAAAAATCTTTCAAAAATATATATACCTTCAATCATACTCTTTGTTGACCTTCCCTAAAACATTTGTTGCTGTGAAATTAACTGTAGACATATGTAAGGAAAGTCAAAAACACTTATTCTTTGGAAAGAAATAAACATAAAAAAACAATTATAAAATTGAACACGGCAATACCATGAGGGTTTGCCTCTTCTAATATCAATTTTATCTAAAAATGACAAGATCTCTTTGCTCTTCATTTTATTATACATGTGAAAAGCTTCAATAATTGTAACTAACTAATGAGTTATGTAACAATAACCTCCCTCCTCAAAATTTAGTGTAAGAGATTTGGTGTCTAATAATACTTGAGCTATTTTGTGTCTAATACTAGTTTTGTCGTTGATCTTACAAAGAAGGGTCCTTTATTACATACAGAAGGCATTTACTATAGCTGCCTCAAAGTTGGAGAAGATTTGATATGGTAAATGCAGTCTATCTTTTTTTCTTTGTTGGAGATTATTTCTCAACAATAATGTTGCGAAATCTATATAATGTTTGAAAATGTCTTGTTATTAAAGTTTTACAACAATAGTGACGAGAGGTACATACACGAAAAGAAGCATGTCTAGCAAAAGAGGAACTATTTTTTATTTGAAAAATCAATATGGTTTCAATTGTATAAGAATTGAAGAGAAGTGTAATCATTAGGGTTTTCCAAATTCTTCCTAAAAGGAAGAACATGAAATTCTTTTTTTCCTATTGTTATGTATATGTGTGGGAGTGATTATGTTGGTTATAAATTGACGGATGATGTAATTTATTTTGGGATGAAAGTAAAAGTTTTAGAACGATAGTTAGTTTGCAAATGAGTCTTTCATGAAGACAATATCAATCGAAATGTGGTGCGATCAGAGCCTCACTTGGGTGAACACAATCATTGAGCAATGGATTTTAAAGATAGAGTTCATGTATAGAATGAAAAATTGTTTCCATTTTGAGTCTGGTTAGTGACAATTGTGCAGTTAGTACACCCTGAAAATATTTTGTTACAAGTTTGAATTCAATTATTTGGTCAATTATACAAATGGTACCTTTCTTTTGTTTTGATGCATAGACAAATTTTGAGTGTTGGTTCATTTTCCTTAAATTATAGATTTATGCAATAAATAATAAGTCATCGCATTGGTATGTGGAAAGGGGAAGACTTAAGTCCCGATAAAATACTAAGTTGGTTAAAATTGTAGCGTTGTTTATAAATTCACTCTAGCCAAGGATGGTTCGCCCGATCAACGTTGTTAGAGTACATGATCAGGTTAAATAGAGCCAAAATTTTATAGTGCATAATTGCAGTTTGCATGTGTTTGGAATATGCAGAAATCACATAACAGTTTCTGCATAAATGTAGTTCACCACTTTCCTAAAATGATGGTTTTGCTTTCATTATGTCCTTATTACACAACATAATGTTCATTGAACAAAAGAAACAACCTTAGCGCATTTCATGGTTATTTTCCACATGTTATATATGTATACAAAAACTCCTTCGTAGGCGACCACATAAATAAATTCGGGTAGCCACAACATTTTAGACTAAATTCACTCAAGTGAACTCCATCTTGCTAAAGCGAAATAAGTATTTGATTTGGTTTCTCTTGGGATTAAACTCGCTTAAGCAAATTCGGTCTCACTTGAGCGAAACTTAATTGTTGAATTTGGGTGCTCTTTGCCTTAAATTCGCTCAAGAGGATTGGGATTCGCTCAAGCGAAATATCATTGTTCATTTTGGGTGTTCTCTGCCTTTAATTCGTTCAAGCAAATTGGGACTCACTGGAGCAAAATGTCAGTGTTCAAAAGTCCTTCGCAGGTGACCACATAAGTAAACTAAGGTAGCCACACAGTTTAGAACGTCTCGCTCCAATAAGTCCAAGTTCAGTTTAACGAATTAAAGGCAGAGAGTACCCAAAATGAACAATGATGTTTTGATCAACTGAAATCTTGTCCGCTAGAGCGAATTTGAGGCAGAGAGCACCCACATTCAGCCCAAATTTAACCATCACTGACAGCCCCACCTTCATGACCATGACTTCCAGCTCACAATCTTCTAACACTGCAAACTTATTTTCCCAAAAAAAGTGTTTTTAAAAACTTCCTTATTTGATTTATTTGGATCTAAAACTCAATAACATAATTGAAATATTTTTTATTACCAGTGATCAATTACTTTGACACCTTCGATCAAGTTTTGGCAATTGACACATACAACCCCACTTTACCAACATCAGCAATTATTGCAGTTCCAGATCTTCCTCCACTCCTTTTTTAACATATTTTTCCCTTTAAAGTATACTTACAAACTCGCTTAATTCCTTGGTGTTGTAGATTTTCTTGTGACAAGAACTTCAACTATATGGCTACCAGTACTCATTTAGTTGGCAACTTGTGATGTGGGGTTGGTAACTATCACCTGCATCCCCACCTTCCCCATAAGACCATGATTTACAGTTCACAATATTTTGTCATTGCTACCTTATTTCCCGAAAAAAGTATTTTCAAAAACTTCTTTAGTTGATTTATTTGGTTCTAAAAATCAATAACATAAGTAAAATATCTCTGGTTACCATTGATTAATTACTTTGACACCATAGATAAAGTTTTGACAACTAACATATACAACCCCACTTTACGAACATCAACATTTATTGTAATTCCAGATCTTCCTCCAATCAACTTCTAACTTCTTTTCCCCTCCAAAGTATACTTACAAACACGCTTAATTTCTTGGCGTTGTATATTTCCTTGTAACAAGAACTTAAACTTTGTTGCTACCACTACTTATTTACTTGGCAACCTATGATGTGGAGTTAGTAAATATGACCTACATCTCCACCTTCCCCACATGACCATGATTTTTTGTTCACAATCCTTTGTCACTGCTAACTTATTTTCCCAAAAAAAATGTTTTTTAAAAACTTCCTTATTTGATTTATTTGGTTCTAAACATCAATAACATAAGTGAAGTATCTCTGGTTACCAGTGATCAATTACTTGGACACCTTTGATTGGGTTTTGGCAATTGAGACATGCAACCCCACTTTACCAGCATCAACATTTATTGTTTCCAGATTTTCGTCCAATCAACTTATAAGATCTTTTCCCCAACAATGTTTGCTTGCAAACTAGTTCAATTCCTTGGCGTTGTAGATTTCCTTGTAAAAGGAACTTCAACTCTGTGGGTACCATTGCTCATTTACTTGACAACCTATGATGTGAGATTCGTAAGCATCACCTACATCCTCACCTTCCCCACATGACCATGATTTTCAGTTCACAATCTTCAACCACTACTGACTTATTTTCTAAAACAAAAAAGTGTTTTTAAAAACATTCTTAGTTGATTTATTGAGCTCTAAATATCAACCTACAAAGTGTGCTTACAACCTCACTTGGTGTTGTAAATTTCCTTGTACCAAGATCTTCAACTCTGTTGCTACCACTGCTCATTTACTTGGCAACATGTGATGTGGGGTTGGTAACAATCACCTACATCCCCACCTTCCCCACATGATCATGATTTCCAGTTCACAATCTTCTGCCACTGATGACTTATTTCCCCAAAAAAGTATTTTTAAAAACTTCCTTAGTTGATTTATTTGGTTCTAAAACTCAATAACATAACTGAAATATCTCTGGTTACTAGTGATCAATTACTTTGACACCTTCGATTGGGTTTTGGCGACTAAGACATACAACCCTAATTTACCAACATCAACATTTAGTGTAGTTCCAGATTTTCCTCCACTTGTTTTCTAACATCTTTTCCCCTTCAAAGTGTGCTTACAACCTCACTTAATTTCTTGGCATTGTCGATTTCCTTGTAACTAGAATTTCAACTTTGTGGCTACCTTGCTCATTTACTTGGCAACCTATGATGTGGGGTTGGTAACCATCACCTACATTGATGGAAGAAGGTCCCGACGACATTAATCAAGAATAAAGAGGACAAAGAACCCGAGGGAGAATCAAGAGCTTTCCAAAAGATTGGGCCCATCTCAGGCCGTTTAGGCTTTCAATTCAGCCCAAATACAAACATGGAGAAATCCCTTTGAGAAAATAGAATATTAAGGAGAAGTCCTCTAATTTGTATAAATTGTTTAGAATAGTTTAAAATAATTTGGCTTTGTATTTGGGCCAAGTAGAATGAATTTGGGCTTTGTATTTTTGGGCCATGTAGTGTAAGTTTGGGCCTTAAGGTCCATAAATAATGTTGGGCTTGATCAAGGAATCCAAGTAGCACAAGGAGCTCTCTCCTTGTGCCACTTGTCACCACCTTGTAAGAGCCTTGGAGTGCAAGCTAGGTTTGGGAAGCTTGTCATAGAAGCTAGGGTTAGAAGTTTGTCTTATAAGCTAGGGTTTCTAGACCTAGCTTCTCCCATACCCTACCTAGATAACTTGCATGGGAAGCTAAGTAGCTCATCCTTTCTTCTATAAATAAGAGGTTTAGGAACCTCTAATGTAGACTTGATTTGAGTAATAGAATGCTGCCAAATTTTCAGCACATTACCTTAAGTTTCACATTGAGTTTCTTCTCCTAGAAGCTAAAAGCTCTCTCTTGAAGGTTGGTCTAACCTCCTTCAAGGCTTTCACCATCTATTTCACCATCTACTTCCCCATCAACCTCCTTGCACGCTTCCTTCCTTGCATTTCCATGGCTTCCGCATCATGAGGAGTTTCATCCACTTCTTTTATTCGGTGCTTCATGGTTTCATCATGCTAAACTTCCATTGAACCTTGCGCAAGAAGCTAAGACACCTAGGAGCTCCTCCATCACACATCCTCACCTTCACCACATGATTGTGATTTCCAATTCACAATCTTCTTCCACTTTTGACTTATTTTCCGAAAAAAGTGTTTTTAAAAACTTCCTTAGTTGATTTATTTGGTTTTAAAACTCAATAATATAAGTGAAATGTCTCTAGTTACCAATGATCAATTACTTGGACACCTTCGATAGGGTTTTGACAAATGAGACGTCAACATTTAGTGTAGTTCCATATCTGTTTGTAAAAAGTCCTTAGGTAAGCACATAATTATACATGAGTGATCACTTAGATGTGATTCCATTAACTAACATAATCACTTGCCTAATTTTGTGAATTTGGTTGTATTATAACAAGACATTGAATGGGAATCATATTTTCAGTGGAACAACATGTTGAACTCTCTAATGCAATGCGTATTGTGGACATGTGTGTGACAGTGACCAAAGGTATATCACAGATGACCACGATAATAAAGGCGGGTAACCAAAAATGTTTCATGTGTATTCTAAGATGGCAAAATATTTTTTAGGACGACACCCAAAGTTGGCACTGCCACCAACAACCACCGCCATCAATAACCACTGCTGCAAAGAACTACCCCAACCATATCTATCAATAAACTATTACCCCTACCTTTCTCCTTCCCTTTTTTCTTCACTAGTACTACTTTCCTGATTTTCACACCCAATTTGTCTCCCTTTCTACAATACCTTCGTAACCCTAAACCTTGAATAAACACTGCTCTCCACCTTCTAAAATCGCTTCCTCCTTTTTCTCTAGCTTGAAATTTCAAAATGATCACCCTTTCCAGTCCCAATTTCATTTTCAGTTTTTTACCGACATGATAAAATTGTCCCTTGCCACATCAGTCACACTTCACATGTATGAGGAAAATAGGAATTATTGTTTTTGCAGTGTCAAAATAACATTGTTCTTATGAGTATTGCCTTGACTCATCTACCAAGTTAGCACTCGTTTCCCACCATTATTTTCTACATTTCAAAAGAAACCTTCTCAACATGCAGATACACAAGAATGTTATTGCAATATTATGCATAATCTTCTCCAATAAAAAGTATTACACATTGATAATTTATGTATTTGAATGACTAATTTCATTAGAAAAAACATACAATCAAGGAGTCGGTGAAAACTTACAATCTATAGGATAAATGGATCAAAAGTGTAAGAATAATATATTCTATATATATATATATATATATATATATATATATATAATCAAACGTAGTAATTTATAAAGTTATAAAAAGCATTCGCTCAATCTAAAAGAACAAATTATATGAAAAGATCACTATGAATTACAAATACGTATGAATCCTTTATTTGTATATATACTCTAAAAAATAAGAGTACATTATATTATATATTAGTTGTTTATGATGTAATTAACTTTATACGAGAGTAATAAAAATTCTTTAACTAACTAACAAAATAATTATATAATAATAACCTATGAACAATGTTTGTATGAAAAACATTGTTTTATTTTGTCTAACATTTTATGTTTAACAGATTCAAAATACAGTGTTATTTTATAAATCACGGTTGGTTTGCATAAAAATAAACTGTTTTGTTTGGCTAAAATATATTTATAACTTTGGCTTTCCATTTCAGGATCTTATTTCACTCACCATTTTTTACTTTAGACAACACTTTTATCGCAACAACTGAAAAAATGTTGCCTAAAACTAGTATAGGCAACGATTTTTACATGTTGCCTAAAATGTAGGTTTTATTTCATAAATTGCCATGGTACACATGAAAAGTGTTGTCTATTTATTTTAGACAATGCGTAAAAAACATAGATAAGTAAAAGTTACTTTAGCCCACACTTTTAAAAATGTAGATATTTTAAACAATGTTTTACAAAATGTGGTTTAAAGTACCTTTAATATAATTCTAAAGTTTAATACTACTAAAGACACGGTAAAAATAGTATTGAAATAAAAGTGCGCTCAATCTCTTTACGAAATCTCAAAATTTGCCAAAGTTTTCGATTGCGCTAAAAAATCGTGCTCTCTTCTATACGGGTTCTCCACCATTTTGAACTCTTTTTCCAAACCTCGACCATTTCTTCCTCTTTCGTTATCGTGTCTTCCCCCACTCATTTTCTACCATGACCGATTCACCCACTCAGCTCCACTATTTGCTTCATTCTCTTCCGTTCACATTTTTTTCTAGTCAACTCCTCCACGACCAAAGAAGGTTTTAGTGAAATTAGAGGTGAAGGAGCGTGGACCATCAGATTTAGGTATCTTATGACATTTATTTTCACTATTTTCATGATGAAAATGAGATGGAAAACAATTTTAGGGTTCAAATGACAATAATCGAAAAGGAAAAAAATTTAATGTGTATTTTAGGGTTTCAGCTTTCGGAACTAAAATGCATGGTTTGGTTTTTGTTTGCACGTTGTTTGTATTGGATTTGAATTAGACAACAATAGTGAAACAAATTCATCCTTTGAAAACGAGGGATGGTTGAAATTAGAGAGTTTGGGTGGGATGCATTTCTTTCTAGATGTTTCAGCATTTTGCTTATTGTTTGATTATTATCATGGAATTTATGCATATAGGGGCCACTGTTAAAAACCTAATGAGGTGTCAATAGCTGGAAATTATAGAAATTGAGTGTTATTAATCTGTTGCTCTAGCGCTTATTGCTGGAAACTCCATTATGCTTAAAACCCCCACTCAAGTGTGCAACTATTTATAGAGCATATGCATTGTGATATTCATCTTCATTAATGCATTTCATATTTGCCTTGATCTTGGTTTGAAGTAACCCTCAGTTTTGGATCTTTTCATTTGTTTGGGAATAAAACAATGACTGGTTGGAGGAGATGATGTTGTTCATGATTGTCAATGTGTTTAAAGGAGCGAAAATAAAGCAATTGGGCTTCCATGCTCTTTTTGGTTGTCCCTTCCTAGAATCGACCATTTGTTTGCTCTTCCATTGTCGGTTTTATGCCATTCTTATCAACTCTCCAACTCCTGCATTTTCACGTTATTACTTTACTCTTTATTGTGCTGCTCGTACTATTAGCTTTTTCCCACTACTCACAACACAATACTTTTAGACCATGTTTAATTAGATTTCTTTTCATCAATTTCGTATCAACAAAAGTATTATTTTATTATAAATACAAATTTGTGTATAAAAGCAACTCTAATATAGAGTGTTTATTTTTACATACATGATAAATAGAAACTCCTGTAAAAAATTTGCTATTGGAGAAAGACTTGGTGAGACCCAATTTGAATGATTTGTTTGAGGTAGCAAGTACTTTTATTGAAGAAAAAAATAGTAATCTAAAAAATTTGTAAACTAGCTAAGAAAATCTTTTAGTTTGGCTTATCTTGGTTTCACTTTTTAGCCCTTTTAATATCTCAAACTAGTTGTATTCAATTTAAATGAGAAAAGAAATCTTATATACAAACATATAATAAGCATTTTGGAATCCAACATTTGCATTTTTTTTTTTTTTGGCTTTGTTGCAGTAGCCTTGAGATGCTCAAGATCTCTTGTATCTCACACTCCAATTTGGCTTTTATCTCCTCTAGACGCAAGGTGGTTTCCAAGGGAGGCAAAAAGAAGTGATCTTCTCTTCATGCTAACCTTTTCTTTTCGAATTTCAGTTGGTGTAATATGCAAAATCAAACACTTTACTGCCAGGTCTTTGAAAAAATTTTGTTATGAATATTGTTTTCACTTCATGACCATGCTTTGTAAGTTATGATAGGTTGAAATCTAAATTCTAAAGTTTATTGATTTTGTCTTTTGTGAAGAGTTACATAAGTATAATTTGACTCTGTGAAGTTAAATAGTATTAATTCACTTTTCGCCATCCGATAATGCTATCTTGTGTAGGTAAGTTGAGCTAATTATTCAAAGTTCTAAATGTTCTAGATGAGTTTCAATAGTTGAGAGAGAGATAGAGATTAAATTTCAAACTTTAAAATCAACATTTATTAAATTTCTGTAGCTAAAATGTAACAAACGTGGTACCGTATTGTCCACGTTCTTGACTTTTAAAGGTGTTTTCTTTAACTTCTTTTATGGTATGAACATTTATTATGATTTGATGTTCTTGGCAAATGATCCCGAAAAGCCTACAGCAAAGATATAGATAAGAACAAGTGAAGTAGCCTTATAATATTAATTAAAATGTGTTAACAAGAAAAATATGTGTGATGCTACGAAAAGCTACACACACACACACATATATATATATTAATAATTGTAAAATTTTATTTTTGTAGGTTTATGCTTCTTTTACTATTTTTTAATTAATTTTTTTATGTTTAATGAACGAACAATATTAATTGAAATATAATTATGAGGATCTACAAATATAATTAAGCTATTTTTTTATTTGTTGTATGAAAACAGATAAACAATAACAATATATATTAACATATTCGTAACTCCAAAATTAAATATTAATAGCTTAATTTAAAATATAAAAAGTTTAAATACTTAATAAAATATTTTTTAATAAAAAAACAATTATAAATCTTGAAATTTTGTAAAAAAAATTAAAACTTAATTAAATTTTATGTTCATCTCCGTAATAAACTGCTTTTATTTGGTTATTTGGGAACATGGTTAGATGTGAATGTTTTTTAAACTGTTGTGCTTATTTGAGTACCAATGTTAACATTTTCTTCTAACGTAATGTTACCCTTGAAATTATAGAGAAATAAAAACATTTTGTTGCATGATATGTTTAATTTGAGTCTCTAAAGTTAAATATTATTGGTTCACTTTTCTCTATCGGATAATGGTTGTGTGGTTGGTTTAGCCAATTATTTAACATTAAAATGACATCGAATCCATATATATTACTCATTGTGAAATTTTATTACTTTTATATTTATGTTTCTTTTACTATTTTTTAATTATTACTTTTAATTTTTGTATGTTTAATGAATGAACAATATTAATTGAAATATTTAATTTAATAAAAATATTTTATTGGCGATTAATTTCTTAGAGATGATTATTTTGTCGTAGCTTTTATGATATGTTGTTAATTTCTGTAATTCATGAATTAGTATTTGATTAATTAAGACTTAGCAGTATCTAAAGCTAATTTTACTATTCCGACTAGAATGCAAGGCATAATCAGATAAGCATTGTGTTATTCTTTTCTTTTTTGAAATAATTCAAGGACTTACATTAAGTGTAAAGGAAATTCTAGTTTTGCTCTTCAAGATTATATCAGGTTAGTTTTATTTTTTATTAAAGATTTATAAATTTTTCTATATTTCAATTGAGTTAGTTATATTACCTACCTGTCAAATTGTATGTATTTATGAATGATTTATATGAATTACATGTTAGTAATAATATAAATGAATCATTAAATTTTTATTCACACCATTTTTTCATATTTTATATTAAAGGGGATGGACAAAGAGTAGACTAAATTCCCAAGGTTTAGTCCAGAATATATAGATGATGTTGAGTCATTCTTGGATTTTGCTTATACTAAAGGAAGACCTCAAGGACTTGAGATTTCATGTCCCTGAACCAAATGTAGAAACGGTATTTGGGCAAGAATAAATGTAGTCTACGAGCATTTAATAGTCAAGGGCTTTGTAAAAGGCTATCGTATTTGGATTCACCATGGAGAGGAAATACCTTTTTGTACAAAAAGAAGTGATGATGACATGATAGATAATGTAGATTCAAGAGATGATATTGATGGATTATTGTATGACACATTCAGAAATGTGGTAGAAACAAAAGGAATCAAAGAGGGCCCTAACAATGAAGTTAGAAAGTTCTACGATTTGATTAATGATGCAAATAAAGAACTGTACCCTAGATGTGAAAGCTTCTCCATATTATCCTTCATCATTTGGTTATATTTATTGAAATGTCTCCATGGTTTGAGCAATTCTTCATTCACTAATCTCTTACAATTACTAAAAGAGGTCATGCCTAACTTGAATATTCGTGAATCTTCTAACAAGACGAAGACTGTGTATGATTAGTGATTTAGGACTTGATTATAAAAAATATTCATGCATGTCCAAAAGAGTGCATGTTATTTTGGAAAGAGAATGAGAGTCTGGATTTTTTCAGTATTTGTAAATCTTCACGATGGAAGGAATTTCCTAAAGACAATTCTGGGTTTGAGGAGCCAAAATATGAGCATAAAGTTCCTGCTAAAGTATTGCGACACTTTTCATTGATTCCTAGACTTTAAAGCCTCTTTATGTGTTCAAATACTACTAAGTCAATGAGGTGGCATGACGAAGAATGATCCAAGGATGGGAAAATGAGACATCTTGCTGATGGTGATGCTTGGAAGAGTTTTGATAGACTCCATGGAGATTTTTCTGTTGACTCCCACAATGTAAGACTTGGTTTGGCAAGTGATGGCTTTAATCCATTTAGGACCATGAGCATATCATATAGCACATGGCCTGTCATAATGGTGGTGTACAACTTTCCGCCATGAAACCTGAATATACAATGTTGTCCTTGTTGATTCCTGGTCCACAATCACCGGGAAATGATATTGATGTCTACCTTCAACCGCTAATTCAGGAGCTAAAAGATTTATGGGAGTTTGGAGTGGAGACAGATAATGCTTCAAAAAATGAAACATTTCAAATACATGCAGCTCTTTTATAGACAATTAGTAACTACCATGGGTATGCTATGTTGTGAGGTTGGAGCATGAAAGGAAGATTAGCTTGTGCATATTGTAATTATGACACTAATTCATCTTACTTGAAACATAGCCATAAAATTTATTTATATATTTTGATTGATACAACTACAATGAAATCTCCAAACCTACTGATAGTATATTTTTCTTATCTAAAATACAGAGCATTAGTGAAAAAAATGCAATGAATAGGAGAAAGCAAAAGCATATGCATAGAATGAGACCAGTAAACTTTGCTAGAGTTAGAGCTGAATTGGTATTGTATTAATTTCTTCTCTCTCATCTTATACATCTTGTACAAAATATAAAGAGTTGTGATATGTGTATAAATATTCACTATTAATATTGAATTCATATAGAATGCTGGGAAAAAGGATGGAGAAGAAGTTAGTAGAGTTGAAATGTTTATAAAAACTCATCAAGGTCGTCCTAATCGAAAAGGAAAACTAGTGGATGATGAAACGCATGATGTTATTGTAAGTTTATTTTGATGTAAGCAATATGTCTCAGCATCCCATATTTTTAATTGTTAACTTTTGTATGTATATATACATATTTCAGTCTATGCTTGAAAGTTCTATGCAAAACTCATCAAGTGAGACTGTGGAAAAAACATTTGAATCAATGTTTGGAAAAAAAAAGACATGGTCGTGTTCGTTGTTGTGGAAGGACTATGACACCATCAATACTAAAAAAGAATCAAGAAGTTGTTGTTGCTGATGTTAAATTAATGGCATGGAAAAGAAGATTCAAAGTTTAGAAGCAATGATGAAATTGTTGATTAAGGAGCAAAATCCCGATTTGAATAACGATGAAATAGAACATATGATGTCACGTATTTTTGGAAAAGAAAGTAGTTCAACTGTTCCACAATCATCTGCTTCCACTCATGTTCCTTGTCATGACCAGGTAACAATCTTTGGATTAAATCTTAATGAATTGTATTTTTAAGTTGATATTGTATTACATTTTTCAACACTAATAGGCTGGATCACTTCCAATATGTAGATAAATAAAGGTCTGAATACGTTGAATATATGTTAATTAATTAGCATTATGCTTAAATATTCTTTAGGAATTCATAATAAGTAGTCATTTTGCACTATACTTATATTTCTTTCACCATTTCTTTTTGCTATTTCAACGTTCTTGTTCTCTTTTATTGGACCTAAATCTTGTGGAAAGAGATGTGATTGGGATAATAATAGAAAAGCCTTGTTGTTTATCTCAATGCCATGTTAAAATTTAAGCTCACAAACCTTTGCAAGAAATCAGTTTTGGTTCTGATGGTTCAGAATTACACAGTTTTGATTCTAGGTATTTTATTTATTTTATGTATATGTTTAAGTTTAGAATCAACTTGATGATGAGGATGAAATTTTGATTCTAAGTTTGTTTTGGTTCTGATTGTTCAGAATTTCATAGTTTTGATTCTGGGTATTTTATTACTTTTATGTATTTGTTCAATTTTAGAATAAACTTGATGATGAGGATGAAGTTTTGATTTTGGGTCTTTTATTTGTTTTATTTATATGTTTAATTTTAGTATCAACTTGATGATGATGATGATAATGATGAAATATGACCACAGTTAATTGCTTTAAAATATTGGGGAGGAGGAGGATGTCATATTGGAGAGGAGAAGAAAATAGATGAAAGAATTTTAAAATTTTCTTTGAATGGTCCTATTAATTATTTTGAATTCTAATTAAGAAAGAATGTTTTATGTATGTAACTAAACAAAATCAAACTGCATTTTGAAATATATGTTTCTTACTATCCTTATTTTGTTTTTATTCGTATAATTATTTATTCAATCAGTATGTTTATATTGTTTATTTGAAAATATTATATTTATATCCTCCGATTTTTAAAATATTATAAATAAATAATTAATTAAAATTTGAAATAAATTAATTTGAATAGTTAAGCAATATAAATAAATTAATGATTAAATTTTAAAAGCTATTATACATATAGAATAAATATACAATTTGAATAGTTAAGCAAAGGGAACAAATAAGTAGATATGGTTTAAACAATAAACAACAAGTAAATGAATGTGGCATAAATAATAGACAATAGAAAAATATACGTTGCCTAAACAATAGACAATAGATAAATAAATGTAGCCTAAACAATAGGAAAAGTGTGATCTAAACAATAGGCAAAAGCTAAATAAGCATGGTCTAAATAACATACAGTAGGTAAATAAGTGTGGCCTAAACAATAGACAACATTTTGTAAAACGTTGTCTAAACAATAGGCAACATTTCAAAAAGTGTTGCCTCAGTAAAAGTATTGCCTAAAAGTTGTCTGGAAAGTGTTGCCTAATGTAGCATTATAGGCAACGGTTTTACGAAAAGTGTTGTCTTAGAGAAAAAATTGTTGCCTATAGTCTATGGCAACGGACACATACCCTACGGCTGAAAAACTGTTGCCAAAGTGTTGCCTAAGGTTTAGGCAACAATTTTTTGGCTTAAGGCAACACTTTTGGGTTGTTGCCTAAAGCCAAAAATGGTGTAGTGTTTTGAGATCTTTTGTATGTGAACTGAAAATTTCTTATATGAATTGAGTTCTAAAATTTTTTTCACTCATCAAAAGTCCTTCATCATTCATTAAAAGAAGAAATCACAAAGATGACAATTAGAAGAAGAACGTTTTTCCGTTACTATCATAATAACATTGTAAACAATGTTAGTTAACAACAATCATTCATACATTTAGGATATGTCACAATCATTCATTCTTCAACCAACTCAATGACATCCAAACAAATTTGTGTTCTAAAAAATTTTCCAATTCCTTACTAATAAAACAATAAACCTTAATACATACGCACCATCACTAATGCATACCCTAAGGCATAAAAGACAACACCACACCATCAAATCCATCAAACCCTAAATCCTTACTCTCACCACGGAATCAATACACGATGCCACATTCAAAATCAAACCACACTAATATTCCCACCGAAGTCCAACCCTTCTTCTGTCCCACCTATAAACCTAAACAACCAAAACCTAAACAACAAAAAACATGTACACACTCACCGCTCACTTAAAAGTTTCATTAACAAAACCAAATAACCCATAAATCAACCAAAAATATTTTCTTTTTTATGTTATATCTATAAAAGACATACTTTTCGTCCAAAATACACCTCCACTTCACGGCTGAAAGCAAACCCAACACAACTTCTCACCACGATGAACGAACGGAGAAAATGACAAAAACCAAGCAAAGCATTGTCAGCGAAATACTGGAAAATGATAAAACTAAGCGTAAAAAATTAAATGATATGAAATTTCTTTTTCGTTTTTTTAATTTGAATACCCACTTTTAAAAATACTTCAATATATCACTATTTTTGTGATCTATTTCTCTCGTTTACAATAAAAAATAAAAATGACAATATTATGGTCATTTATTATACATTCTTAGATACGATATTTGAGTGAGATTAACCTGTAATCAATGTGAATTAATAAATCAAATTTAGATGTAAAAGTGAAGTACTCTTTTCTTTATAACTATTAGTTTTATCCCATACGATTTATGTTTTAAAAGTAATTTTTGTTTCTATCTCAAGTTCTTTAAAATAACATTTAATTCTAAAACTTGAAATATTGCTTGTTTTAAAGTCTGAAATTATATTATGATTTTATTTTTAAAAAACACGTTTGACAAATTATAAAAAAAATCTTCAATTCAACTCCTCAGCGATATAAAACTATTAGATATATAAAAACAAATTTATCGAAGACTAAAAAAATGAGAATTCATCTTTAACACCATCGTTCTACTCCCATACACGACCACACAAGGTTATAGCAGACTTTCCAGAGTAATTTTTGCATACGCCAACACACACTAAACCTAATGGCTTAAGAAATGCAGAAAATATTGAGACAACGTTGGTTTATGCTAGATAGGTCAGATCATTATTGAAATCGGTGAAGTTTATATATTGTAATTTCAATAATCACCTTTCAGCTTTCATTACAAATATGTTTAATATTGTAACAAGTAAATAGTAGGTGCTCTAATTTGAAACAAGTAATGTAAAATCTTGCATTTATTAATTATAAATATCCTGCTAACGACTACTATTTCACGTGTTTATTTTCCCATACTCTTACGATTTCATTTCTAATTTCATATTTTTTTCGGAACTAGATTTAGGGTTAAACAGTTAAGTGTGTACATATATATATAGAGAGAGAGAGATTTACAAATAGGTTTATTCTAAGTTGTAAAATTTATAAATTTATATATTCTATATATTCAAAAAATTGCAGACCAAAATAACCCCAATGGTTCTTTTAAGAACCAAACTAAACATTGACCTTTTATATTTAGCTACTTACCTACACAAACATGAAAGCTTTCTTCAAACTATGAATATCATTTCTCATCACAAAATTAAGTCGTGTACAGCGGTAAGTTGACATTTTTGGCCTTCGCATTACTATAGAAAGGGTTACAAAGCATCATAGAAGTTCGAAAATAAAGAAACCAAAACTCGGTATCACAAGATTGCCAGAAAAACAGTGTCAGCTACAACAAGAACCTGTTATACATCTCTAAGCATACTGCTTTCATCATGTCCCAGAGAATCTAAGGCATAAACTATTAAAGGTCAGCAACTACAAAAGCATTAAAAGGTTCACTTCCCTTCTTTCATCGCGCTAGGTGCCTGATAAACAATTTCTTGCAGTTCAAGTACTCGTACTATATTACCATATAATATCAATAATCAATGAATAGGAGCTCTTTCTCAATAACTCAATCCATCACTATGCTGATCTTTCTACAAGTGTTCATCAACTACATAGTGTCACCAAATCACAATACCAACCATCTGATAAGAATAGAAAGAGTTTTACTGCTGCCAACCATACTGTTGGTTGCGGTTACCACCCATCATGTTTGAACCTCGTCCTGCTGCTGATCCACCATAAGGAGCACCTGGAGGATAATTTGGAGCTCCAACTCCATAGCCACTACCACCCCCACCACGAGGACCACCACTGGGCCCACCAGGCATCCCACTTGAACCATATGATGCACCCCGCCCTTGGGGAGGATATGGCCCACTGCCATAACCGCCACCTCCTCCTCCTTGACCTCCACGATTTGGGTGATTGTATACCCCACCAGGGTTTCCACCAGGAGGATATCTTCCAGGCCCACCAGAGGGACCTCGAGGCTTCCCATAATGATGGCTAGGCCCTGCAGTAACTCCTGGTTGAGACCCGTGAATAGGGTGGTTAGGACCTTGCCGCATTTGAGGGTGCTGCTGACCAGCCTGCTGAATAGGGGGCAGGCGCGAATGCTGTTGAGGATGCTGCATTTTAAGACGCTTGGCATTTTCTTCATTTTGTCGTTGCTGCTGGCGCTTTTTCTTGGTCTGGAACTCATGTGATGACTCATATTTGGGTAAACTAAGGCAAACAGGCAAACATAGAAGAAAAAAAAACAGTAAATGATTGTTGATAGAAGCAACAACCTATATAGTGTTACGAACCAAATCTCAAAGAGCAATAACAAACGAAAACAAATATCAGTGAAGATAATATATTCTTTGATTTCTGAAAATGATAGTAAATGTAAAAGGGAGAATATCCCCAGTGCCCACAGAGCTCGGCTCCTACAGAGAGAAAGAGAATTCCCTCCTTAACAGAACACGATGCTTCCCAAAAAGATCTGCCCCCTTCCTCTCCAAAAGATCTTATAACCGAATTCCCCCATGACTGTTGATGTGCAAGCTAATCATTTGGGCCTTCACTCTCTAATTGGAACTATCAATATATGCATATAATCCTCTGAAGATCACACATATTTCCTCCAAGAAAAATTAATATTTTGAAAATAAAAACTCTATCATGGGAGGACATACCTCTTAGGATCACATGGTAATGGATCAGTCCAGAAATATTCACCATCAAGCGCATCCTTGGCAGTAATTCTCTGTCGAGAAATCAAATTGGCAAACAATATTAGGATGCAGATCAAGAACAGATATCCAAAACGGATATCTCCCAGTAGTGAATATTGAATAATACTATCATTGGGTTACACCAGAAACGAACACAGTGTATCATGTTTTAAAAATCTTCTCCCGATTCCTTTATAAAAATCAAATAACTAATTCATCAATAATAACAAAAATAGAAAATTAGTTAATTATAACTAATATCGTCGCAGATTAAATTCAATTCCAGAAAACACCCACAAAATTATATGGTTTAAGTGATTTATTTAATGACACTACTAGTAATTTAAGAAATAGTTTTGTCTACCAATGAGGTTTCTGATAAGAGACTAATGAATTAATTCACTTGCATGGACAATGAGGCTGTCATTGATAGACATGAATATATTATTTCTCAGTTTAGTCTCACACCAACACTGTCATTGTTTATTATTCTTTTTCTTTTCATGTTTTGATTAACATCAGCCACTCAACCAAAACCAGATGATATCATTTCATTCATTGCCCAGAAGGCAATATGTCAATATTTTAGATAACTTTCATAGTAGTGGATACAAACATACAATTAAACAATATCAAATTAAAACAGTCAGGGTAGTGTAAGAAAACAGGAATAGCACGTATTTGAAAGATGAAACAGATAAAATGAAACGACTCAACATTTATTCAGCAATTAAAATAATACCTGAGCAGGATCAAGGGTCAGCATCTTCTCCAACAATTCCAGAGCATGACGATCAAAACTACAATTCAGTCAGAGAGAAAGCTCTTAAGATCAACAGGCACAAATGTAAAATAAAATAGTATGAATATTGGTCTTTTCATTGATCGCGGAGGAGATAAAAACCAAGGAGAATTACTTATGCTCACACTGACACTTACTGTCTGAATACTTCCCGGAGTCGTCTTTTCATTGGTCTCGTTGGCTTAAACTGATTATACCAAGGAGTCTTAGAAACACCAGGCCAGTTCACTTCATCTGGTGCTCCACACAGCTCAAAAATCTTATTTAATTGTTCTGGCTACAATAATTGCAAAGAAAACACGCATTACCATCCAGCTGTAATATAAACAATTAGCAAGGGTGCATACATTGAAGGCCACACGTTGATGGAATGAAAATAAAACATAGGTAAATCAATTCTTTAAAACTTTAAAAAGTATTAAGGTTAGATCTAGATATAAATCAGACAGCATTATTACCATTCCGTCTAACGCTGTTGAGTAAAGCAGATAATAATGCAAACATTTGCAGATTAAAATAAATATTAAGATTGGCACCAAATATTTGAAGTAATATGAAGTATCTTTCATTCAGGCATTGAAATATAGTTGTACAGTAAGTAGTAGTCATATACTGGATTAAAGTATGCCTAGCCACTAAACAATTTCCCAAGAACCACTAATACTCTACCCTAATTTCAGACGAGAATTATATATTATCCCTAACCTCATCTTTTCCAGGAAAGATAGGCTTCCCATGAAGAAGCTCTGCGAAGATGCACCCCACAGACCACATGTCCACAGCTGGCCCATACCTTGTTGTCCCAAGTAGCAGCTCAGGGGGTCTACATATAAAATGAAATCTATGTGTATAGGCACAAGTTCATGACGCAACCCTCCAAATAAACATAGTCAGGTCAAACTTGAAAACTTAATAAGAACATGAATTACCTGTACCATAATGTGATGACTCGATTCGTAAGATTTGCATTGTGCTCATTAGAAAACGACCGTGCCAATCCAAAATCAGCAAGTTTCAGATTGCCTTCATTATCTATTAGAAGATTTGAACCTGCAATAGAACATAACACGTTAAATAGGAGTAACAGATTTGATAAGATCTATAATCAAAACCTGTATATGTATCTTTGAAAGACGGGCAGAAGGACACCTTTGATATCACGGTGAAGTACTTGATTTACATGACAGTAATGCAGCCCAGTCAGCAGCTGTCGCATGTAGCACTAGCAAAGAAAGAAAACAACTCAAGCATCACTAAAATACTAATAATATATCAAACACTTAACGTTAATAGCAATACCTTAATTTGGGGAACCGTAAATCTCATCCCTGGTCGGTCAGCAAGACCAGTCAAATCATGGTCCATGTATTCAAAGACCATATAGATGCCACCTTTATATTTGTTACCGTCTGCACAGTTAAAAACAACAAAAGATGTAGTAGGAACTACAAAAAATAATAATAATAATAATTCAAAGGAAGGTGAAGATATTCCAACAGTCAAAACAGTGATAGGTGTTTGGATAGGGAATTTAAAAAAGCTAATTCGTTTTTTAGAGAATTTGAAATGCTTGAGGTAAAAATATGTTTTTTGGGTAAGCAGTTTTCAGAGAAATTGAAATTTTAGAATTTCATTAAAGTAATTGGATTGTTTAAAATTAGAGAATTTCAAATTCAACCTTAAAAATAAGAATTTGAAAGTCTTCATATTTTCAAATTCATGTTTTGCTCTTCTAATTTCCCCTTAGTTCAATTTTGGTACGGGTATCATCGACTTGACTAAAGCCTAGATATTTTCAAGATGTCTACTTTTCGGTTGATGTCGACTAGGGTTTTTTTATTGATGTTAATAGAAGTTATTTTGTAATTAAAGTTGTTAGAATTTATTTTGTTGCATTGCAGACCACCATTATTTCTTGCTCGATATTAATAATAGTTTTCTTGACCAATGTCGAGGACACTATTTTTTTCAAGTGATATCGGTCGTGATTATTTTATTGTCGGTGTCTGCAATGATTTTTTTTATCATCGACAAATATGTTATTTTTTGTCAATAGTTTGCTAAGATTTATTTTTTTAATGTTAACCACAACTTTTACCAGTGTTAATTGGGAAAATCTGTCAACAGACATTGATCGAAAATTGGGCAAAAAAATCCTAACCATCATGTTATTTCTTACCTTGATAGAAGTTAACCTAAATAATTGTAGTTGAACAAAAATAATCTAAGTTAACATCAATTGAGAAGAAATTTTGTAAATATAAAATGAAAAAAAATCTTTTGACCAAAAATATCAATCAAGATTGACTACAAAAAGTTATCAATATTGATATTTTTGAATTTTTAACACTTATTTCATATTTAAATATTTTTTTTGAATTTGGTGATAATTGAAATACTTTATCCAAACAAGAAAAATTAAAATTGCCTTATCCAAGCAAAACATATGAAAAATGAAACAATTTGAAATGAATCAATTCAAATTCAATGTATTTGAATGTCTTAGAAATTGTGAATTTTCCTGTCCAAATACAAGGTAAAGCAAATTACATGCTACTAGTTAATTGAATAAGCAAATTGACTACTATGATGAAAAATAAACTTGCCTGGCCTCCCTTGTTCATCTTTCTCGGGACCTGTTAAACACCCAAAATTTTAGAAATTAAATCGAAGTCTCCATTATTGTGATAACAGCACATTTAGATAATTGAAAAATGTACCTGGGGAAGTCACAATTTCTTTCAACTTGATTACATTTTCATGGTGTAGTTTCTTTAGAATTTTGATTTCACGAATAGCTGTTATGGGAAACTGCAATCACAAAATTCAAAATACGATACGGAAGGGAGACTTGTTACATACAGGGCAACGCATAGCTACTGCAACATCAGATTTGACTCAAATGATTTGCACAATCAAATGTTTGGAAATACAGGAAATAAATACCAAGGGTATCACAGGTGAAGTATGAAACCAAGAGCATTATGTCATTAACTTATAAGTTATGCTTCCACAGATTTAATATATAATGAAGCATTTGCAATGAGGTCAAAGATATACCCCTTCTCTCTCATTGTCCATTCGTATCTTTTTCAGAGCAACAATCTCACCAGTTTTGATCTCTCTAGCCATATAAACCTGACTGCAAGCAAAAACATTAAAACGATTATTTCCCTTTAGGAAAAAACAGCAATGACGGAGAAACAATCCAAAGGTAAAAGATAAGAAGAAAAAAAATAAATTGACTTTTTTTAAATAATAAAGCATCTAACTGAAAACAAAAGATTGTGAAAGGATAATGAGGACGGAAGCTGATAATGAGCATCGAACCCTAATCAACATACACAAAATAGTTTTCAATCCAACCCCCCTAGGAAAAGAAAATTAGACTATAATAACATGGTCAAACTTAAGTTGTCGTCCAAAACTGTTAAAAACAAATTGTAATCTTCTACTACACTACCTCTCAACACAGAAAGGTTGAAGAGGAACAATTCAATTAAATACTTCTGTATCTCCCTAATGATAAAACACAGATCCCACATAACAGTTCTGTTTCTACATAACAGACTCTCTAGATGAACTATAACAATTGTCCCTCCTATCTACTTAGGACTTGACCTCAAGTCCTACTACTAACAACTCCGATCAAAGTATGGAAATTCAAGCATTAGATGTAGCTCTCTCCATACAGCATCCTCAGGATTAGTCTCCTTCCATTATATTAGAACCTCAGTCACAGGTCGATTATTCTTCTTTTTGAGGCACAAATTCTGCTTCTTCATTCATTAAAGGTAATTGAGCAGATACTAGCTTATCACCACGGTCTTTCTTCAACAATGACACTTTACAAGGGGCATAATACCTTGCTGCAAGTTTGTGAAAAGAGGTATTAACCAAAGTATTCTGCTATAAGGTTGAAGTTCTCCACAATGATACTGCTTAGCCACACTCCTTAGATCCACATACCACTTCATCCGGGTTTGACCTTTGACTAAATTTGCTTGTAGCAGCTGAGATGCTCCTTCCCTAGTTCTCACTGTGTAATTTACTGCTTCTACCACAGAATCTGCAGTCATTATCATGGTTGGGGTAGAAGGTGGGATAATCATAGAGTTTCAAATAGAGTTAACTAAGTGGTTGTGTGAAACTTGGTATTATACCATAATTTTGCCAATAACAACTAAGATGTCAAAATTAAGAGGGTTGCTAAAGTACCGTTACCTTCATTTCTGGATAAAGCATCAGCTACAATATTGTCTTTGCCCTTCTCGTACTCAATACTGAAATTCAATCCCATTAATTTCTCCAATCCCCAATTCTGCAGCAGTGTAGTCCGAGGTTGTTCGAAGAGATGCTTTAGAGCTTTCTGTCTGTTTTTATAATTAAATGTTGATCTAAGAAGTAGTGTTGTCACTTTTTTTACTGCAAATAGAATAGCTAAAAGCTCCTTTTCATCAGTTGATAGCAGTTGATACTTTGGTCCCATAGCCTTGCTATGTAGCAATTGGATGATTTGATTGCATTAGGACTGCACCAATGCCAATAACTGAAGCATCAATCTCTATAGTGAAAGGCTTCGTGAAGTCTGGCAAAATTAAGACAGGTGTTGAAGTTAAAGCTTGTTTTAACTTGTGGAATGTTTCAGTCCATATGTATTGAGCATTCTTTTGCAAAAGACTTGTTAAAGGTGTTGATATTTTGCCATATCCATGTGTAAACCATCTATAATACCCAAATAATCCTAAAAATCTTTTGAGTTCTTTCAAATTTGTAGGTTGTGGTCATTGTTTTTATCAGGATTTGGTTGCAACCCTGTTGCAGAAATCCGATGTCCCAAATAATCCAAGTATGATTTGCCAAAGCTGCATTTCTTCTGAACTGGCACCAATAAACTGTTTCGTAAGATTGTCAAAGTCATTTGCAAGTAAGTTATTTGATCTTCCCATGTCTTAATATAAACCACTATTTCAATAATAAAAAAAAAAAAAAAAAAACTAGAATGAATCTACACAACACAAGTGCTGCCGAAAAATATCATTCATTAAGTTCTGGAAAGTTGCAGTAGAACCACCATTCATAAAGGTCATTGTGTGTTCGAAAAGTTTTCTTATAAATGTCCTCCTCATGCATCCTCGCTTGATTATAACCACTCCTTAGATCCATCTTACAAATATACCTAGCGCATAATTCATCCAAGAGGTCATCAATTAAGGGTATTGGAAATTCATTTTTAACAATGAGGGCATTAAGTTTTCTTAAATCTATGCAACATGCCAGTCTCACCACTTATTGAATTGTCGTTGGTCTATTAACACACAGATTTTTCCACCTTCAAGCTTCGCCTAATATATATCCACAGAAATTGTAACCCAGACAAGAGGTTATCAAAACTTTCCAAATATTTTATCAAAGAACTTTCCTGTTTCAATGTCACTAGTTCCGCCACTAGGCCATTAAGTCTGTTTCCAGATCGGAATTCATGTTTTATGCTAAAAAAAATCGAGGGTTTGAATACAATGGCGTTGCCATGAGAATGCTCTGCTATCCACATATAGAAGAAGCAAAAGGTGCCTTCAACCTCAAAAACTTGTTTTGACTTTGCGTGCCAGTCCCAGAAATTGGTATCATCAAAAGATGGAAATTGTAGTTGGTTTCTATCAATCGATTGCTGTAAAGCTTCCAAACGTTTTTTGTTTTAATTATTGAGAATCCGCCATTCTCTCGTTCATTATATCATGCGTGTTTCAAGCTCCTTTGTGGTCACAATCGTCGCAGGCTGACTCATACATGAAAAACAATTTGCAATCTTCTATTACACTCACTCCCAACACATAAAGTTTAAAGAGGAACAATTCAATCCAATACTTCTATATCTCCCTAATGAAAGAACACGGCTGTATAACCCCACATAACAGTTCTAGTTCTGTTTCTACGTAAAAGACTCTATAAATGAACAATCACAAAAGTCTCGATCATACCTCCACAAATAGATGAAAAAAAAAACTATAAAAAATAATTAAACTTTGAAAATAAAAATGGAAAAGCAAGAAGTGCCCATGGTGAGAAATGAGAGAACACCAACCCATATGTGCCTTCGCCAATTTGCTCCAACTTTTCGAAGCAATCGACGCTTCTGGACCCCCACGACGGTGACTCGTTCACGTTGAGTTGGCCTGGGGCTGCCATAGCCATTGCACCTCCTCGCAAACCCTAGTGGGTCTTGCTTTACGCCAAAAAAGAAACACAAAAATCCGAAGCAGGTGAGAATCGAAAGAGGGTCTTGTTATTGCTCGGCTTTTCGAGCGAGGGAGACGGTTGGAATTTTCCCGGAAAATGTCCGAGCAACGGTGGTGGAAAATTGGAATTCAAGTGGAAATTCCAAGTGTGCCGACAAAAGCTTCGAATGTAGTTTGTTTGCAAGTTTGTTTAACGAAATAATAAGTATGAATTACTTGATAATATAAATAAATAAGGTTTGCATCATTATTCAATCAATATTACCTCTTTTTGTTGTTGAAAAATCAATATTATCTAAACTAAGGAAATTATGTTATGAAATTAGAGTTGTGGAGAATTAAATCAATTCCACGTTAACTAGTTGGCAGTATCTCCTTGATCCGATGCAAAGAATAACATCTTTAGATATTTTAGTTATATAAGTCTTCTAATTTTAGAAATTAAGTTTGATTTTGAAAATAAAAGATTAATTTACACATACATGGGTAAGAATTTTTTTATTACAGAATATAAAGATGAAATATAGTAAAATATTAAATATGATGTAATTATTATTTATGTTCAAGATATGATTTTTTAAAGAATCGAAGTTAAGAATAATTTAAATATATTATTAACTTTTAATTTTTAGAGATATCTTTTGAAATAAGATAGTAACGGAGTTCGAGTTTTAAAGTGAAAAATATCTAGTATTGATAAAATATGTAAAAATGAAAAAATAGTTTTAAAGACAAACACTTCTTATTTTTATATCTTAATTGAATGAAAAAGTTGTCTTAAAAATAAACACTTATTATCTTTAAACATTTAAACATTGACAAAGGACGTTGTGATATGTTAATAGTCTCATATTGTTTAGGAATTAAGGTTAAGGCAATTTAAATACACTTTCCTCTCTTAATTCTCAGATACTTTTTAAAAACAATCCCTCAGAGTTTCACAGTGAAGAATACCTTAATGCGGTAATTGACTCTAAAAATATTATCTCAATAAACTTGAATATGTATGGATTATTTAGTCTATTATTACCAAATCAGTTTTCATGTCATTTAAGTTATTCAATGAGTAAGTGGTTTTATATGTGATTCTTTGGAAGAAATAATCACATCTTTAAATATTTCAGAGTTGGGTAATAAAATTTATTTATAGGTTTTCTTATAAATAAAATAAGATAAAAAGTAACATGTTTGTGAAGAGATTTTAATATATTATTTATAATCAATGATTAAAAGACTTTAATTAATACCTGATTAATTAATATTTAAGTAATCTCATAATAGGGAGGTACATAAACTCTCATGTTCAAAATATTGTTCAAAATATGTATATTTTGCTAAGTGTTGTAAACAAATTTCTAAGACTAATAAGTTTTAATATGTTGACCAATTGTCAACCAACCTATTTGAATTATTTTTTAGGTAGAATTTTACAACCCATTTCTAAAGTCGATTTCTTATGACCATTTTATTGGAGTCAATTTTGTAATTTGATTTGTTTTCAATGTTTGGGTTTAAACTTTACTTTTTAAGCCAATTGAAACAAAAATTGATTAATTCTTTTCATAGTACCTAAATTTATATCTAGTATCCTCGTAAAAGAATTGTCAATTAATTATTATAATACTTAATACAGCTACAATTGAATCTGTTTATTTTTAGGTTGAGGAATACTTGGCTCTAGAATGAAGGATTAGGTGGAGCCTACAAACTCTATTCGCAGTGATAATAAATAAGCGACAATAAAACTTAATTCAAAGGAATACAAGACAACGGTAAAATTAAATTCAAGACGCACAACATTTATCTTGGTTCACTCAAACTTGAGCTACATCCAGTCTCCTTAAGTAACTGCTTAATATCTACTGATTAGAACAAGTATTATCACATCTCTAGGTTACAACAAGTACACAAACCTTTCCACGTTACAACGAGTACACAAAAGAGAGAACAATGGAAGATCACAAGGGTTACTTCACAATGGTAAAGAATTACATAGTGGTTTCCCACAACCCAAAACTCTATATGTTCTCAATAGCATATTGACAATAGACACTCAATAAATACTCTAATTGTTCAAAATATTGCATAATCTATTTCTCTTTTTGCTTCTTGTCTTCTTCAACTTGAAATTATTCCTCTATATGTAGCTTTATAGAAACTAGTCATTGGATGCTTGAAAGGGAAATCCTAACCCTCTAATGTTGAGACTAGCCATTGAAAGAACAACATTTATTCTTGATTCTGCATTAAAACTAACTTTATTTGCATATAGAAACAATTTAAATAGCACAAAATATCTTTGATTTGAAACAATTAATCACATTTAAATATCTCATAATAATTTGAATAATTTTCATTATGAACAAATTTGAACATTAAAACACAACATGTTATAAAAATCTGATTTTGATATTTTTGTGAAAGACGGTTTAATTTGTTGTTCAGATTTAGAAACAAATCAAATCAAAATTGCGTGTAGCAAAATCATTTTGAATTGTTTATGTATTTAGTTATAACAACATAACAGTCCAATCTTAATTTCAAACAGTTTCTGCAAATACATATAGGTAAATAAAATACGTTAAATAAAATTAATTTTATTATAAGCAAAACTTGATAAAACCATAGACCAAGGTGCAAAGAATTATTTGATCTCAAAATAAAATTGAAAGCAGATTTCAAAACAGATGTAAACATTTACAATTTTTATATTTATTTATTTTTAACTTTTCTCTTCTCTTAATTTTAAACAAAATTAATATAACAAAATAATAGTAAATAAACACTAGATATGTGGATATTACTGTAACAGACACATAAGCTTATCAAATACAAACACATACTTGCAATATTGTTATCATCAAAACTTTATTAGATGATTAGATCATCTAAACAAACTTTGGATCCTCTAATGATTCAACAATCTCCTCCTTTTTTATGATGACGAAACTACAAGACTTAAGAACAAATAATTGCAATAATATCAAGGGATTAAATAGAAGAATATTTTATATGAAAAACCTTTGAATGCATAACTACATAAAAACAAATCCAAGAGTATTCAATATTATTTGTAAAAACATATTTGATCATTTCTCTTAACTATTTGCTATATTTTCTCTTTCTCCATTTTTTTCATAGCAGAAAGGGGTTGATTTAAGAAATCATCATTGCTGTGGGGAGGTGTTGATAAAGATTCTAGTTGTTCATGTGTTTGGGATAGAGAAATTTGGATACAATAGGGATGACTTCAAACTCAAACTCACTGACCATGATCCTTTAACATATAATTCCTATGGTTTAAATCTTATAACTCTGATGTGCACTCATCTTTAACAACTACTTGAATTATCTCACTTTGGATTTGATCAAATCATTAACAAGTGAGGGAACAATATTCTTTAGAAAAAAAATTACAAATTCAGGAGATTTTGGGGAGTCCATCTAATGTGAATTTCTGATTTGAATAACACAATAATTTGAGTGAAAAAAGTAAACCAATTAAAACTTTCTAAGTGAATAAATTTAGTTAAAATTAGAAAATGCATAACATAAATTAATTAAGAAAAAAAAATTGCACCAGACTTTGAAAAATAATTTATATATATATATATATATATATATATATATATATATTGTAAATTAACATATCTTGTTTATACTTTGCCTAAATCATTTTTGTAAATGAAAAAAAAAATATGATTTTAAAAACTTGAATCATGCATTAAAAGTAAGAAATATAGATGCAGATAAAATTGAATTAAAATATTTGATGCAATGAGTTTAAGCTAATTGATATACTCATCTTCTGCAGTGGATAAAACAATCGTTCCTTGCTTCTTACTCATTCATGAGATTAAATTACCTCCCATGAAGTGACATCCTCTAGTTGTACTTTTTCTTTCCTTTTTATCTTGCCTCCTGCATAATATGCATCACTATATCTCTCATATTTTTTTAAATGGGTGGTGATATTTTGACACCACTATTCATTTTTGACCCCATTTAACACTAATATATATTATTATTTTATTTATATATAATATTTTATTAATAAAATGCAATGTCAAATAGGAGTATAAGTGAATAGTAGTGTCAAACTAGCATTTTCCTTTTTAAATTGATCAATTTCTTCTTGTATAGATTTTATCTAGCTTTCGTCTTCTAATGCCTCATTCACATTCTTTGGTTTAATTTGTGAAATCATGGTCGTTTGATCTTTAAATTTTGATCATGTAGTAACTCCTTTATTAGGATTACCAATTATGACATCTACTTGATGATTTTTAATCAAAGTGGACTTCCTTCATATAGGTTCTCTTCTTTCTTCCTTTGGTACGTCCAAAGCTCTTGATGGACCGTCTAATGTTTGATTAGTTGATGCTTGAAGATCTTCCTATAGTTCCTGGAAATTGAAATTAAAAGAATTGTCCTGCTCTGATAAAGTCTTATCAGGCTTGAAGTCATTAAATCTCACATCAATAAATTCTTCCTCTAGAGACGTTCTAGAGTTATACACTTTATATGCCTTAGAGACGTTCTAGAGTTATACACTTTATATGCCTTAGATGATTTAGAATATCCAAGTAACATTCTTGTTATTAACTATACATTGATCTCGATTAAAAACAACTCTATTCCCACTATCACACAATTGACTTATGCTAAGTAGGTTGTGTTGGAGACCTTCCACCACCATCACCTTGCCGTGATGATTTCCTCCAAAAATTTCCTTCCTTCCTTTCTTCATTTGGAGGTCTTGGAATATAGACCTTTTGCTTGTCATGTGTCGTGAGCATCCACTATCAAGGTACCATGACATGTGTTATCTTGCTAGAGTTAAGCATATCTACAAGAGGGGGAATTTTATCCTTTTGGGTCCTTTCTTATTAACAATTTTGACTAATTTTTTTTTCAATGCCTTTTTAGATGGTATTTTTGTAGAAACACTCAAAGATAATACATGATTATGAGTTTCATATCTTATCCTTGATTTTTCTTGAAATCTTCTAAAATTTTTAATTAACAAATCAAGAGATTTTTTATTTATGCTCGAATTTGCAAAATTTTTCTTAGTCGAATATTTTCTTTAATAATATCATCTAAAGTTTGACTTTCTTCCATTGGTCTCTTACCAAGACTTTCTCTAGACAATAATAACTATCTTTTAACTTTTTCAAACTCTATTTTGATTTTCAAAATTATGTTTTAAAACTTTATTTTCTTCATACAAATTTTCATGAGTTTCAATAAATTTTTCATTTTTAATAGACAACTCATTAAGAGCAGTATGCAATGATCTAATTCCTTTACATGCATTTTTGTATTTTCTTTTTGTCTCTTTAATCACCTCAACTATACTGCATTATTAGATACAACTTCTTGATATGTTTCCCTAAGAGAATGAATGTCAAATAAATCTACCTCTTCGTTAGACTCTTCTGATGGAATTGTAGACAGTGCTTGCCATGAGACCAACCAGTACTTCCTAATCAAAATATGAACTTGAAGAATCTAAATCTTCCCAGGAGGACACGAGAATTTTCTTTTTCTTCTTTTTCACTTCTTTGGATCCTTCTTATGCTAGTGCGAGAGTCTCCCATATTTCTTTAGCACTTGGCAGAGCATGAACTTTTGCAATTTCTTCTCCTGATAAAGCACAAATCAATATATGATTTGCCTTGCCATTTAATTGATACCATTGTTTCAAGTATTCCTTGGGAAAAACTTTCCATAGGTATCAAGTAAAGAAAACACTCCAGTTTCAATTACTTCTAATAGATCAATATTACAATATTCCATAAAGGTAACCTTGAGTTTCCATAGCTCAAATTTTTCACCCTTAAATAAAGGTGGACGGTTGATAAATTGTCCCTCAGAGTCCATTGAGTCACCTAAGATCGTTTCTCTCGTCCTGTTGGGAACTAACCCCAGAAGTTAACTTTGATACCAACTGAAAGAACAACTGGCTCTAGAAGGGGGGTTGAATGGAGCCTACAAACTCGATTCACAACAGATAATAAATAAGTGACATTAAAACTTAATTTTAAGGCATATAAGACAATGGTAAAATTAAATCCAAGGCACACAAGATTCATCCTCATTCACTAAAACTTGAGCTACATCTAGTCCCCTTAAGCAATTGCTTAAAAGTTTTCACTTAACTACTGATTAGAACAAGTATTATCACCTCTCCAGGTTATAACGAGTAAACAAACCTCTCCAGGTTACAACAATTACATAAACCTCTCCAGGTTACAACGAGTACACAAATCTGTTCAGGTTATCCAAGTAAACAAACCTCTCTAGGTTATACTAGTCTTCATCTCCCCCTAAGATCAAGACCACTCAAGATTGAAAGAAACACTCTCAAAAGAGAGAATAATGAAAGCTCACAAGGCTTACTTCATAATGGTGAAGAATTACATAATGTTTTCGCACAACCCAAAACTCTATATGCTCTTAATAGCATATTGACAATAGACACTCAGTAAATACTCTAATTTTTCAATGTATTACATAATGTATTTCTCTTTTTAATTCTTGTCTTCTTCAACTTGAAATTATTCCTCTATATGTAGCTTTAGTAGAAATTAGTCGTTAGATACTTGAAAATCTTAACCCTCTAATGCTGAAACTAGCCATTAGAAGAACAACTTCTATTCTTGATTCTACATTAAAACAAACTCTATATGCATATAGAAACAATTTAAGCATCACAAAGATACCCTTGATTTGAAATAATTAATCATGTTTAAATATTCCATAATAATTTGAATAATTTCCATTATGAACAAATTTGAACTTTACAACATGCATAAAATCAAATTTTGATATTTCTGTGAAAGACACTTTAATTTGTTTTTCAGATTTAGAAATAGGTAAAATCAAAATTGTGTAGCAAAATTATTTTGAATTGGTTTTGCATTTAGCTATAGCAACATAACGGCCCAATCCCATTGGACACAATATCTTCTTGACCTTATAGTGACTTGTCGGCAATGTATTACCTTTTGAAAGTATTTCATGCAACAATTCAAGCAATTCAATGAAGCTTTTATCAGTCCACCCATTTCTTGTCTTGATATTAAACAATCATAATATTGTTGACAAACGTGAAAAACTTGAACAACCAGGATACAATTCTGTTATTGAATCACCTTTCAATGAACCATACACATATGTTTGGTGGAAATTATCTTCTCCAATATCATGAATTATGTTTTCCATGTAATCCTTAGAGTATATCTTAGAATGTTGACATTCAATCTCAGATACATATGGTAAGTCCAGAACTTCACCATACCAAGTCCATGTTGTATAGCTCTTCAAGAAACCATCACAAAGAACATGCTCTCGTATCAACTCAACATCTAGTCTTTTCCCATTTAAACAATTCACACACGGACAATAATATCTCCGATTTACTCCTACTTCATTCCGCTCAACAAATTGTAGAAACTCTACAACACCTTTAAATCAACATGCTCTCATGAGCATATTTATCAGACGAAAATTGTCAAGGATCGCACATCCCTGGACTCAATACCAATATACTTTCATGAACACATATATCAGACAAAAATTATTGGGGATCGAACATCCCTGGACTCAATACCAACACACACTCAAGATATACATTCAACCCTACACAACAAGCATTCTAATACAAAAAGCATTACAAGCATACAAAGAGCAGTCCAAATAGTCCAACCATTTCAAAAATACTAAAAACATATCTCTTGTAGACGTAGGTGACGCGCGGGAAGAAGACGAAATGCAAGAAATGCAAATGGACCAAACTCTACGATGAAACCAAAAATGGAGCCAATGAAATCACAATGACAGTTTACCAAACAAAAATCACGAGTGAGAATGGAACCTACCAAACGCGAAGATTGAAACCAAGCAAAAACGAAAACGGACCAATGCAAGAACCTCAACAATGGAGCCAAAATGAACTCTACAAAATGCAAACTACCAAATCCAAAAAATTGAGTCAATGAAACCACAATGACAGTGAGGAAACGGAAATCAAGAGTGAAAATGGAACATACCAAACGCGAAATGAAAACGCAATCAACACCAATGCAAGAACGAACGAGACAGAACCAATGTGAGGAGTGAATCAAACTTTGGGAGTGAAATGGGAGGAGAAACGACAATTGCAAGGCGCAGAGGAGAAGCGGAGACAACTCAAAAGTGAAGGAAGAGCGAAAGTGTAAAATAAAAAGCAGTGTGCACGAGGGTTAAAACATACGATATTGCAGCAGTTGTGACCTTCCAATCGTTGTAGTATCTACATACTATGGCGGTTGGAAGCTCCTTAACCGCTATAGTATCCCCTTCGAAACCCAAGTCCCTAAATTTTAAAAAGAAGGGGATACTATAGTGGTTGGGGAGCTCCCAACCGCTGTAGTATCTCCTTCTTTTTAGAAAAAAATTAAAAATTTAAAACTCCCTTGAAGAGATACTACAACAATTAGCAATCCCAACTGCTGTAGTATCTCCACTTCAAATTAAAAATTCAACAAAATTGGGCACACACTCCTCGTGAGAGAAATGATGACGGTTATTAGGTTCAACTACTGTAATATCGTTTCACTTAATTTCAAAAATGTCACTGTGTCTTTTATTAAAGCGGTTCTGTTTTAACCACTATTTTATCCTGTTGTAGAATATGGTTTTTCTACTAGTGAGAATAGGAGACAAGAAGTAAATACAAAAAACATGACAAGAAGAGATAAAGAGAATATTATAAGGAAGAGTTATAGGAGGGAGACTTTAAGCTATGGAAAAGAAGATAAGAAGAATGTAGACTTGTAGCTTCCTTAGATTTTAGTATATTCCTTGTTTACTTTGTTTACTTTGAGTATTCTTGAGTTTTGGAACTTGAGGGAAGCCTTGTCAAATGTGAGAGTTAGGAGTGTTTTTTTGGAGCGTTTCTAACTTCCACATGTAACTTTCAAGTGCACATGGGTAATTGGACTCTTTCACTTGGGCCTTCAAGCTTTTAAGAGTTATCTAGTTCCTTTTGGAGATTAGTTGGCACCATTCGTATTACCTTAGGGAGATTCGTTACTAGTTTTTTCTAAATTCAAGGAACTAACTATGTATGCTCCCTAATTTTAAGAAACTACCGTGTGTTAATCATGTCTAAGAGAGATAACTATAGGATTAACAAAGTTAACTCAATTTTTTTTCCTTTTCCTCTTCTTGGTTGAGTTTCATTGCATGTATACGAAGGTCTTTCTTTTTGTAAACACACACTTGAATATGGAATGAAAATATCGTTGTGAGTTCATATTTGAGAGTCTCAAGTGTTCTCTTCTCCTGCTTTAGTTCATATCTCGAGAAATTTTCTTAGATGGAGAATTCCCATGCACTTTTTCTTTGATTTCCAATTGAAGCTGGTGTGTTCTTACTTCCATCTCTAATCTTAATCCATTTTCTATTTCGTTTTACTTCTTCTTGTTTGTTCTTTGTGTTTTGTTGAATATCAAACTCACCATGGTTGTTTCTCCTTGTTTCTACCATTGATATTTCACGAGTTTTTGAGCTTTTTACACCTTCTTGAGGTGATAAAGGTCCTTCCAACCTTCTAAGGTTCACAACCACATTATTTGGCAAGGTAAGCCACCACCCTTCCTTATCCCTTTCCATTCATTCCAACCATTTGCATTCTACCATTGTCTATTCCATTTGTTTTTATTTATCTGGCTAAGCTTCTATCGCATATCACACCACAACCTAAGCCAACCAAGATAAAGCAGAAATATAAAGAACCAACCCAATTCATCCCAAATTCTACCAAGAAACCATCCAAATATATCTTCCCACACCGCACACCTCTTGGCCTTCTTCTAATAAGCTATCAAGATCTTGCCTAACACCACCAAGAACTTCTCCAAGGTACCTCCAACTTGGCCTTTCATCCTTTCCTAACCTAAATCGATATAAACAAGCCAAACATACAATATTCAAGCCAATATTAACCAAAAAGCTTAGCCTTTTTCCTTAATATTCGTTAGCACTTGCTAGCTTGAGTGTGTTCCAACACTCCAAGAAATTCTATCCAAATTGTCATCATGCTTACATAAGTAATATTGAAAGGCCAAAATTCCAACTTTTACAACATCATAATTTATAAAACTCATGAACATAAAACCATGATCACAATTAATTCCATTAGTTGGTTGCTACAAAGTCACGAACAACATATAAACGCTTGCACATATAAAATCATCAATCCATTACCATAACAATTTGCTATCATTCACCAGTTGTCTGAAAAGGATATTATAAAACAAATACTATAAAAGTTTCCCTTTTTATTCTAAATGAAGGCAAAATTCACCACCAAACAATTTTCAGTACAACTCTGACTCTTCCACGAAGCTTGCTAGCTCTCATGTCCCATGAATTTCTCCATAAATGTTTCAAAAGAAAACCTGCTAAAATTGAAGTATAACACATTGTTATTGCAATAGACTAGGTATGATATTTTAGAATCTAAGAGTATTTCCAACTAAAAAAAATTCTATATTTGAAGTACTAATTTCATTTAAGAAATAAAAATAAGGAACCTTGATCAACAAGTGGGTGAAGTTTCATACCGATGAAGTAATCACATGAAGAAGTTGTTCCCACTCATTTTCATTTTCATTGTTTGATCCACCAACTCCGATCTCTGTGAGCTGTGACTCGTTATTAGATACTTCAACGAAATTTTCACCGTTATTGCATCTAACTCCAACTCCTATTGCCCTGGATTGTGTCTCATTGAAGATTTGAGTAATAGATTCCAATTCAAAGAATTCGGTGCCACTACTACCAAACAACTTTAACCCTGATTCAGAGGCATACACTGGGAAGACCCCACACTCTTTGATTCTAACTTTTTCGTCTTCGGGTCTAAATCTGTCATGGTAATTAAATTCAAGCTTAAAAGGTATTTCACTAAGATGGTCACATGTTTCGACAAACAAAAATATCACGTGATCTGATATTAAAGGTGTGTGACGTAATGTGCCTTCATCTATTCCCACTTGTTTGGTATCTTGATAGATAGAACACGAAAATTGTCCCTCTATTGATCCCTCAGAAAGAATGAGACAACAAATGAAACCACACAATTCAGGTAGTGAGAGACAAGGAATAGTTATTGAACTATCTCCAGTATGAAATCCACAGTTATTCATGATATGGTCTCCAGGGAAAACGACACATCCACCGTCAAATTGCTTAGGATAATATGGTTTGGATAAGCAGGGCGTGCAACTCTGTAACATGTGTTCAAAAACTAGTAATTGAGTGAAGTCTGTCTCCAAAGAAGTGCAGTTATAGGCTGTCAGCATTTTCAGGGACGGTGGAAGCTCCGTTAAAGACACGAGTTTCCTGCAATCATCTAACTTCAATTGTTTCATCATTGAAAGGTTTTTTATGCTTGCAGGCAAACTCTCAACATTAGTTCCACTTAAGTCTAAATTTCGTAAAGAGAACAAGTGGCCAAAATGGTCTGGCGCTGTAATCAATCCCGGTTCCGAAACATTTGATAACATGTCAAGATTGTGGCAACCGTTTAGAAGAAGCACAACAAGTTCCCTATTACATTGAATTGATGATGGCAATGCACGTATAGCAGTATAAGATAAGTCCAAGAGCGTCATTTCATGTGATAGCACTGAGAACTCCTTGAGAGATGAACAACCGTTGAGGTCCAACACCCGCAGATATTTAGAATGAACATTCAGGTTTTCAATCTCTCTACAGCCCCCAATTCCAAGTGTGTAAGCTTCGGGAGAGATGATATGGAAGGGTGGAGCTTACGCAAGCTTTCACAATCAGTGAGATAAACACGTTTAAGTTTTTCTGCCTTAGATAAGTCTGGAATCTCAACCAGATCTCGAGAGTCTTCAAGGTAAATCTTCTCCAAGTTCACAAGGTTCTGTAACAACAAAATGCATCGTTAGATTCATAATTACGAGATTTGACTAAAAGAGAAACCTATACACATATTGGAGAAAAATTTAGCACCACATTCATACCTGAACACCATCCCAAAGCTTTTTAAGCTTGCTACGACGCATGTAAAGCTCAACAAGATGTTCTGCATGAAAGTTAGACGACAAAGACTCATGACAAAATCCATCCCAACGAAGGTACCTCAATTTATCAGGGAGTGACTCCAGACCGCTAGGAAGGTACACATTAAATCGGGTTGACGAGAATAGACAATGTATTTTAAGAAATCTCTTGTTAACCATCTTTGTGAAGGAATTAGAGCTCAAATTTAGATCCCTGTTTAAACTACACTTATCCAAAGTTATGCCTTCAACAACTTCAGTTCCCTGAGAAACAAAATTTAGAATAGTAGAATTATCATACTAGCCACATTCTGAATAAAACGCTCGTAACGAAAAAGAAAAAATTATGAATCTACCACTTATACCAAGTTATGTTTCAATACTTGATGCACTTCCTCAGGTCTCCACAATCGACTTCGCCTTCCAGGGTCTTTAATAGATTCTTGATCAACAATTTCTCGACCCATTTCTTGTATTAAATCATGCATTTCTATACGATTGCAATATGAAATTGTTACTAGAGCTTTATCTAAAAGAACCTCTATTCCAGATGCTGCGAAGAAATCACAAGCTTCCAATAGATTTGTGACCCCATCTCTATCTTCTCCTTTAAAGAAGCATGCAATGTCTAGAAAGATGTCCTTTTGAGAACGATCTAAGCCATCATAACTTAATTTTAATACATTATGAATTTCCATATTTGGGATCTTTTTGAGTTTTCTCAATTCACTTTCCCATGCCTCTTTACTTCTTCGACGTAAACTTGCACCTAGAACTTTCAAAGCCAAAGGAATGCCTTTGCAACAGGAAACTGCCCTTCTTGATAAATCTTCGAGTCCATGTTTAGGTGTTTTTTCTTCAAAAGCAGTCAAACTGAATAGTTGGAGAGAGTGATGAAAACTCAATTTCTTCATCTCATATACCTCATCATCTGGTCTAAAAATTTGTTTGTCTCTAGTTGTAACAATGACTCTACTTCCTGGTCCCAACAAACCATAATCTTTAATGAGACGTTCTAATTGCTCCGAGGTAGCCACATCATCCAATACAATGAAGACTTTTTTATGTCCAAGCCTACGCAGTACAAACTGGTGAACTAAAACGGGTGCATCAAAACAATGATTTTCATTATCTAACAACTCAGTAAAAAGTTTTTTGTGTAAAGCTTCAAGTCCACCATGCCTACTTGAATTTTCCCTTACATTTGCGAGGAAGCAACCAGCTTCGAACTCAGGAGAAAGTTGCGCATACAGAGCAGTAGCAAGGGTGGTCTTTCCTATGCCACCCATACCCCATATTCCCAGGATTCTAACTTCTCTTGACCCAATTCTTAGCAATGATTCAATTTGTTCAAAATTTTCTTCAATTCCAACCAGCCCTTTAAGTTGGTTTGGGCATCTAGCACTCAGTTTTTGCAAAATGTCTCCAACAATGTCCCTAAGGAGTTTAGATTCAGTCCTAGCATAAAAAAATGAGGAACAAAAAGTGAATGATGTGTTGTAAGTCTAACAAAAAGTAAAACATAATTGTCCATAATGTCGAATCACTATGCTGTGTAGTAGTTGGAAATCCAGTGACTTGTAAAACTTCTAAAGCAAACTACTATGGAAGTTGGTAGAAAAGTATGCTCATGTCGTGTAAGTGTAATGGTATTAGAAGTTAGCAAGTACTCATAGAGAACAATTGATGGATAGGATACAAATTCAAAAATGTATAAGATAAAACGAGGAGTAAGGACAAGGATACACATTTGAAAATTTACACACTTCTTTTATCTTCAATTATTCAACAATAAGTAAAAAGATTTTTATTTTTTAACTGGTAAAATAGTTAGACAGATTCATAGGCAAAGAAACTTCACTGCAAAAAAGTTGTAATTGCATTGATAGAGCAATTATAATCTGATATCATGATTTGGCCACTTTGATTCAACTATAATTTGATATCTGTGTGATGTTTGTATTATTCTTATCTTTCTGTTGCATATAGAATCTAATTTGGCAGCTGCAAATATAAAAAACAAAAAACGTTATCTTATTTTCTTTCAAAAAATTTCTCCCTCGAATCATTTTATTTACCTATTTCGAGAATCCCACCCGGCTAAATTGGCTACTTCAGTTAGAGAGGCTCTCCATTTGTTGCACCTGAGGTCTTCCTGATGTTTTACAATGGCTTGCTCATAGATCCCAGTCTGCTTCCTCACATGAGATGGGTCTATGTTGTAAAACACTGGAATCACAATTTGTCCTTGGTTTTTCTGGCATTCAAGAATCTTGCTAAGTTCTTCTAAGCACCATTTCGAGGAAGCATAATTCTCTGAGATGATTACAACGGATACACGAGAATCTTCGATTGCTTTGATGAGTCCTGGTGAGATTTCATCTCCCTTCTCAAGCCGGTAGTCAATATAGGTTTCTACTTTTTTTTGCTTCAAAGCCTCATAAAGATGGCTGGTGAAGTTCATGCGAGTGTCCTCACCTCGAAAGCTTAGAAAAACATCATATTTTTTAGAAGACGCCACAGAAGAAGAGTTAGAGGAAGAAGCAACATCACTCATCATTGGTTGTTCAGCCATTATGAATTCCTAGGTTGTACCTGCAATGGTTATAACAGCACAGTTAAGAAATAAAAAGAGTTTTTACGTTTCAATGTGTTCTTCACTCTTGTGTTTAATATTATCACTTGCAATGTATAAATCTTTCTATCATGGGATCAAACAGTTCGAGTTTCAAAGTTCTGTAAACTTACAAAAGAACAAATAAACATGTTTACCAAATTGCTAATGTGATTTTTGAGGTGTTTTGAAAACCTTGGAGATTTATTTTTCTTTTATTAGTGTCTTGCATTTTATAGGGTTTACCACCATAACAAATAAATAACCTTGAAAAAAACCGCTTTTATTCACTATAAGGTTTTAAATCCAGAGAATTCTCACTAGTTCTATACATAAAATCTAAGAAACGGAATAATAGAAACTTATTAATATAGTTAAACCTAAACATTTAATAAATACGTCAGGTACTTTGAATAAAATTAACGCTCTCTTAGTAGACAGATTTTAGCACTCTTTCACAAAGTAAATCATCATAATTTTCCACCTTGATTCCAAATTATAGAAGAGTTTATCTATGTCTCCATCAATACTTAAAATGATACTTGTTAGTATCAATATTTCCTGCATAGTTTACATCCACAAACTCTTTTATAGCACCTCCACTAGGGTAAATCATCTATGTACCAGATCAAATGATACAATTTCTTTCAAATATCTCAACATCCACTTCAAAGCCTCTCAATCAACACATCCAATATCCGCCATGAACCTCCTAACAACACTAACAACAAATACCAGATTCGGTTTGCTACACACCATCCCATGCATGAGACTTCCTACTCTCATTAGCATATTGGATAATATTTATCTCTCTCCCACCTTCTTCAAAATTAGGAGCTTGGATAACTAAGAGTTTCGCATGATGGCCCAAAGATGTATCTAAACGTTTCGATTCACACAACCTAAACCTCTCAACCACCTTCTTTTAAGTATCCTTGCTGAGATAGACAAAGTACCCCAACCATTTAATCCATGTGTATGTTCATCCTCAATATTCGTCTCATGGGACCCAGATCTTTCATCTCAAACTATGAGCTTAATTTTTCTTTGAGCTCATTTATTGCATTTCTATATTGGCTGATTGTAAGGATATCATGTGTAAGTTAATATTTGGACTCAACATCTGCACGTCTCTTGACCTTTTTGAGTAAGAGGAAGAAGGTTGTTTCACATTGTCTCACTCCTCTAACGTTCTAATCCATCATCATAAGACTCCACCTCAAAGTGAACTTTCTCCTTACATTTCTCTAGATCTCTGCACATTATAGTCATTCAACTCTAATTGAATGTGGCATCGCTGTTAGCAAAGCATCTAGCCTCCCAAAACTCCAACCTCCATATCTTATATCCTTTTACTCCTTCTACATATCCAATACAAATACATTTATTAACCCGTGCTTCCAGTTTATCTTTATTGACATGTGCAAATTTTAATGCACTAAACACCCTCAAATTATCATACTCTATTGGCCTTCCACACCATAGGAATCTTACACTAGAAGATGGAGATCTATTTATCATGTAGACACTAATGTTTGTAGCTTCTCTCTATAAGGACTTAAGCAATCTAGTTCCTAATACACTTTACTATCTCCAAAATGGTTTTGTTCATCCTCTGAGTCAGCCCCATTTGTTGTAGAGTATCTACAACCATGTTATGCCTCCTTATACCTTCTACCCTACAAAACTCATTAAACTCCCCTGATACAAACTTTAATCCATTGTTTATTTTGAACACTTTAAGTTTGTTTCCCTGTTGATTACTTATCATAGCGTATCATTCTTTAAACCTTTAAAAAGTTTCAATCTTACTTTTCAATATTACTTTTCAAGTAATTTTAATTATAGATCCACACCCTTCTTGAGTAATTTTAATTGATAGTGAGGAAATATGAATCTTCACCAAGTGTCTGAGTTCACGTTTGGACCCCACGGGTCTACATGAAGATACTCAAACGATCTGTTGGATACATGTTTACTAGCCTCAAACTTCAATATAAGATTTTTACAGCATGCTGAGATCACAAAACTCTAGCTCCTTCAACCTATCACCTTCTAGCAGGTTTAACTTCCTTAACTCCATCAAATCCCTCCTACTAATGTGTCCCAGCCTTAGGTGTCACAACTTTGTCTTTGTCCTCCAACTTCACTTCTATGTTCTACAGATCATCTAGAATATTGTTGAAATTCACTAGTTGTTCCACCATTATTCTTCACTCAGTCATTGATGAGTATATTTTTATTCACACTTAGAGTGTTTAACCTTGACTTTCTTAGACTGCAATTGAGAATAAATTCATTGTTTTAAATAAGATTTACCCAATCAAGATTAATTGGATCTTATTTAAGATTATTGGTTAAACTTGGATTTTAAGCATATTCTCTTACTTTCCTTGTTTCTAATTATTTGTAGAGATTCTACGGGTTTCAAATCTAATCAAATCATTTGCAAAAATATTCTTCAGATTTTCTACAAAGATGATCCTCTGCAATTTTTACTTGATTTAAAGCAAATTTCCTTCAAATATTTTGCAGTATCTTTTGTAGCAGATTCAATTATTTTGAGTTGGCATCTAGAACAAAAGTTGTAAGCAAAATATATGAAAGAAATTGAAAGATGGAAAATCTACAACTTTAGTGGAAAGAATATATTTACAAAATTAATCTTTGGCACATAAGAAAACATCTGATAATTGCAAGGATAATATTTGATAATTAAATCTGAGTTAATTTCTTGAAGAGAAAGAGATTATAAATAGAGGTTGGAGAAGGCATGAAGGACACACTGTTGCATAGCATAAAGTTTAGTTTTATTTTCTTTTGTAATTCTTGTGTCTTCATCATGGAGGGCTAAGCTCCTTTGGGTTGATTCTCTTGTGATTTACCAATGAATTGTGAGATTTCTGTTTAGTAAAGTTTTATTCTTTACATTCTCTGTAACAGTTGTGTTACATTAATGGTCTTTTTGAAATCTGTTTTTGGAAAGTATTTGTTTTTTAACACTTGTTGAGAATTCAATTGTTTTTCCTTAACTAGAGTTCTTGGTTAATTCGCTTAGTCTTAATCAATTTCTTCTACACTTAGTCAAGAGATAAAAGATATACATCTCATTGAGTATAGTCTTGGAGATAAGGTGGGATATTGAATATATTATTAGAAACTTGTTTTACTGATAAAATTCTTTGAATTTGATTGATGCTTGCTTGATTGAGTTCAACTCTGTGAAGAGAATTAAAGGATAATAATCTTAAGAAAATCAAGAAAGGATTTGTTGTGAAAAAACTTGAGAGTCAACTTCTTTTCTTTATTATTTTTAAATCATCTATTTTAATTTCCTGCATAACAATCCTCAAATCCCCTCTTTAATTTATTGTTATTACTAACTTTCATTACTGCAAATAAGTTTTGGACATTGATTGACTAAATTTACCATTGGATTCGTTAGGAGAAGGCTTGGGGTTAACTTTCCTCTATCTATACTATCATCTCTTTGGTGTTAGATAGTCTAGCACTACTTTAGGCGGTCAACACTAGAATTCTTTTAATTTGCTCGTGAAATGATTGTGATCAGTCATCTTGAACAAATATAGTTGTTGTTTCAAATTGAGTCTGTGTGCCAAAAAAACTAGTCATATACAATGACTCAAGTTTGATCCACATTGATACAACAATCTTTTCTTTAACAACTTTACTCAGTGCCTTATCACCAAAACACAAAATTATAACACTCTTGACTTTATTGATCATGTCATTCCTTCTGAGGCATAGATATCAACATGTTCACCCCTTAAGAGCATCAACACAAGCTAATTGTATCAAGATAGTGTCTAGAAGGTTCTATGCACAAAGAATTCTCCCTAGATACAATGTGTTGTCTATACACATAAAGTGCTCTAAGAAACGGAAGATCAAAATATTGTTAAGACAACTAAGTCTAACCATTTAATACATACAATAAACAATAACACATACATCAGAAAATGTGTCCAGACTTAACATTGCTAGACACTTCCCTAGTAAACGGTCTTCTACCTTCTTCACTATAAGATCATGATTTAAAGTCAACTATTACACACTTTTACTTAGGAAACCTAATAGTTCATTTGGGCAAATTAGAAGCTAAGTAAAAAATTTGATAAAAGAAAAGGCATATTAGCATGATGGGTAGGTATTACACTATATCAGGGCAGTCAGAAACCTAAAGTCACAAAATTCAAACTTTAGATTCAGACAAAAAATAACACCACTCACTGTGAGACAGATATCAATGATAGAGAACTATGCAGTACGTTCAAGACACCGCAGCTGTTAAATGGACAGATCGTTTAAAACACTATGAACATTGAATACAAATTGCCGTGAGTATCAGAGCAGTTAAATAATTGAAGATTGCTATGAGTAACACTATGGACATTGAAAGAAAATGTTCTCATGGGAAAACAATAGGAAATTTAAACCACCCATATTCCTTTAAGTTCGATAATTTCTAACTGAAAGTGGAGAGGAAGACCTGACCAAAGATCCAGTCCAACTTCTTGGAACAGAGAAGAATGAATACACATACAGATTCTTCTCTTCAACGCAAGAGCTTCTGGGATTCCTGCACATAATAACTAGACAACAATTGCATAGTGCATAGTAGTAAATGAGATCAAAACGTTGAAACTCGTACCTGTCAGAGCAGAAGTTCATGTCATGTAAAAAGTCTTGGCTTAGCTTCTTTATGGGACCAACATCCTCTAAGCAAACGCGTTTTATGTCTTCACTTTTTGACCATGCAAAGTCGTGAGTGGTATAATGAGAAGAAAAATGAGTGTGAAGAGTTCGATGAATCCAACGGTTGAAGATTGTTTAAATTTGCGATACGTCGCTGTCACCAATAGTTGAAGACATTAAAATAATTAGAAGCGACACTAAAGAATAACTCTAAAGAATATTTTGTCTTTAATAATAATTAAGTATTGAGAGTATAAACGATAAATTATTTATTTTTAATTTAATAACTCTAAAGAATAATTTGTCTTAATAATAACTAAGCGTGAGATAATAAATAGTAAGATAAAAACAGTAAATATATTAAAGATTACCTATATTAAAATAAATCACATTACGTTTGTATAATTTTTATCAAATGTTAATAAAATTTTATAAGGATAGCTATATGAAATTCTTTCACTATAAAACTATTAAAAATGTATCATTTGTTTCAGTGTCTAAATGCACGCACTGGAAACACCGTAATAAAAGTTAAATTAATATAGTTTAAATATTTATCATAAATTTTTCTGATCAGCACAAATATGTTGATAAGTCAATACATATATTTAATAATTTCGAGACTATTTACGTAATTTTACTACTTGATTTAAAGCGAGATTAAGGCTTAAAAGATGAAGAAATATTAAAAAAATTGAGTTTATGCTCTTTAAATATTAATTACATCTCAATTATTACTAACATTTTACAATAAGAAAATAAATATGATATCTGATTATTTAGACTTATTTATTTATTTTGATGTCGCTTAATTTACATCCAATGACATAGTTGAAAAAAACTTTAATTTTTAAATAAATTAATACAAAATTAAATTTACCATATTTATTGAATAAGTTTAGTGTATATATATATATATATATATATATATATATATATATATATGAAAACTTTTTTGGAAGAGAAAAATCCATGGTGATGATCCTTATATAATACATTAATTTCATTGTTTTATATATTAAAATACAAAAAAGTTATTAATCTTGATATATGTTTTAATTTTTATTAAAATAATAAAATATAAATATAAATAATATTGAAAAATAATCTTTGTATAAAATATTAATTTTATTGCTTCATTTATTATAATTCAAACACTTTATTAATCATCAAACATGTTTTACAATTTTATTAAGACATTAAAATAAAACACTAATAATATTTTAGTAATTTTTTTAAATCATTTAATAATTTTATATTAATATTTATATGTATCTTATGTTTAAAATTTATTTAACTGTTTATTAAAGTAAGACAGTATAAATTCATACTTTATTCAATAATGCGTAATATATATATATATATATATATATATATATATATATATATATATATATATATATCAAAACATTATCATAAATTTTTTATTCATATTAACAAAATAATTTATTATAACTTATACGGTATTATATATAATCAATTACATTTTTAATAGGAAACTTTTGAAGAAAATATTTTTACGACTCCATCGAAAGTTAAATTTATAAAATTTTCCTTACTTTTTGTGTTTTCAAAAATTTTCGTTTTTCACATTTTTTTTATTTTTTTGTTTAACATGTTTAGGTGATTGAAACAAACAAGATGTTAAGGTGATATTATGACGAGAATGTAAGAGATAGTGTAGTGATTCAACTTAATACTGCTGAGACTGATTATAAAACGTTATGAAACAGTGATTAAAGTTTCAGGGTTGAGTAGTTCAAAACAAATTACAGAATTAAGATGGTAACAGCTAACACAATCAATCTATTAAAATCTTCAAGTAGTTATGGAATTCATCAATTTCCAAATTCCTTCGTAATCTGGACAGAAATGAGGATAAGGAGTGAGCAGAGAAAGGTAGTGCAGAGAATAACAAAATTTCAGAGAAAGGTCAAGGGAGGAAAAAGAGCACCACGTGCATTCCCCCAAGCATACCCTTCCAGCTTCCTATTTGTTGTTAATTTTCTTTGACTTCTTCTTAGGCCACTGTATTGAGGATCCAATGCCACCTTGACTCTCCCATAAGAGTAATTCTTCCTCCACCCCCATACTCTCTTCCAGCACCCCCATGCAAAATTTTAATTCCACAATTATCTTTGTAGAAATTATCGAAATACTCTTCTTTTATTAAGCAACCCCTTCTCGTCTGTAGTTCTTCTCCGAGCACCCTGTTCGTGAACCTATGATTTTCTCTCAAATATATCTTCCATAGTATTATTTTTGAAGGTTTTGAGGGTGATTGAACGGTAGGGGAGACATTCCAACCGTTGTGTAGTGTTTATTGGAAATAAGGAGCGACAGGGAGGTAAAATTTTTTATTTTGATGAATTTTTGAAGTTTCTGGTAGGGCACCCGGATGCGGCCATCTGGTTCTCATTTTTTGAAATTTGATAACCGAACAGCCTGACGTCCGGTTCATAAATTGTTAACCGGATGAACTGGAGGGGGGTGCCATCCGGTTTGTAAGTTGTGAACCGAACGCCACCCCGTCCAGCTGTCATAAGGTAAAAAAATTGCAAACCGGATGGATGGTGGGTGGACCTCATCCGGTTTGCAAATTTGTGAACCGAATAAGGGTGTCATCCGGTTCACATTTTTTCAATTCTTTTTTAAATTAACAAACTTTGTGCAATGTGACAGTTGAGGACCAGAGGAGTTGGTTAGCTGTCACCTATCACAACCCAATTAAAATTAATGTACTTCAAAGTAAAAAAGAAATGAAGAGTCTCTTCTTTTGCTGTGTTTACTTCTCATTCCAATTTCCAACCCCATCTTAAATGAAGAGTCTCTCCTCTCTCCTGCTGCATTTCACGAATTCATTGGTTTCATAAAACTAAATTAATTTAATTAAGGCAAATAAAGAGTCAAAGAAGAGTCTCCTATGTTGTATTTCAGGAAGAGTCTCTTATTATGTTATTTTGGACGTTCCCTCTTCCTCATTGAGTTTCGTTTCAAATTCAATTAAAATAAAACTAAATTAATTTAATTAAGGCAAATGAAGAGTCAATTAATAAGAGTCTCCTCTGCTGCATTTTAGAAAGAGTTTGTCTTGAACGTTCACTCTTCCTGATTGAGTTTCATTTTAAATTCAATTAAAATAAAACTATTTAGTTTTATTTTAATTGAATTTAAAATGAAACTCAATCAAGATGAGTGAACGTGCAAGACAACATAATAAGAGACTCTTCCTGAAATGTAGTAGAGAAGACTCTTCTTTGGCTCTTCATTTGCCTTAATTAAATTAATTGGCTCTTCATTTGTGTTAATTAATTAAGTTAGTTTTATTTTAATTGAATTTAAAATGAAACTCAATCATGAAGAGTGAATGTCCAAAACAACATAATAAGAGACTCTTCCTGAAATGCAACAGAGGAGACTCTTCTTTGACTCTTCATTTGCCTTAATTATTAATTGGCTCTTCATTTGCCTTAATTAATTAAGTTAGTTTTATTTTAATTGAATTTAAAATGAAACTCAATCATGAAGAGTGAATGTCCAAATAAAACATAATAAGAGACTCTTCCTGAAATGCAGTAGAGGAGACTCTTCTTTGACTATTCATTTGCCTTAATTAAATTAATTTAGTTTTATTTTAATTAAATTTGAAATGAAATCCAATGAATTTGTGAAATGCAGTAGGAGAGAGGAGAGACTCTTCATTTAATATGGGGTTGGAAATTGGAATGAGAAGTAAACACAGCAAAAGAAGAGACTCTTCATTTTTTTTTCACTTTCAAGTACATTAATTTTAATTGGGTGGTGATAGGTAACAGCTAACCAACTCCTCTGGTCCTCACCATATCTGTCACAGTGCATAAAGTTACTGTTAGTTTAAAAAAAAATTGAAAAATGTGAACCGGATGACACCCTTTTCCGGTTCACAAATTTGCAAACCGGATGAGGTCCACCCACCACCCATCCGGTTTGCAATTTTTTTACCTTATGACAACCGGATGGGGTGGCGTCCGGTTCACAACTTACAAACCGGATGGCACCCCTCCTCCAGTCCATCCGGTTAACAATTTATGAATCGGATGTCAGGCTGTCCGGTTCTCAAATTTCAAAAAATGAGAACCGGATGGCCTCATCCGGGTGTCCTACGGGAAACTTCAAAAATCTACCAAAATAAAAAATTTTACCTTCCTGTCACTCCTTATCGTCGATAAACAATGCATAATGGTTGGAATGTCTCCTCTACCGTTCAATCACCCTTAAAACCTTCAAAAATAACACTATGAAAGATATATTTGAGAGAAAATCACAGGTTCACGAACGAGGTGCTCAGAGAAGAACTACGGAGGAGGAGGGATTGCTTAATAAAAAGAAGGGTATTTAAGTAATTTCCACAAGGGCAGTTGTGGAATTAAAATTTTGTATGGGGGTGCAGGAAGATGGTATAGGGGTGAAGGAAGAATTTGTCCTCCCATAATTTGTCAACCTTTTATTACTTGGGCCTTCGTTATTACTGTTAGTACCCTTGGTCACTCTTGGTGTTGTTACATTAGCCTCCCCCCTTCAAGCCCAACCTTGTCCTCAAGGTTGAAGGATGAAAAATTTTGTTGAAAGTAAGAAGCATTTTCCCAAGATTTATTAGTTGTTGGTTCGGGGCCCTACTGCACTAATACTTGGAAATTTCTTTGTCTTGCTGTATCACGGTTCTGGTACCCACAATGGAATGAGGTATAAAAATAGGTCCTTCTACAGTGATTTGTAAGGTAATGGAAGATATTGGTTGCGATGGTTCCCTTTGAACAATTTGAGGACCGAAATATGGAAAACATCACGAATTTTGGCTTCTGCTGGAAGTTGTAGTTTGTAGGCCATTGCACTTAACTTTTTGATAGTTTTAAAAGGACCAAAGTATCTTAAACCCAACTTTTGATTCTTCCTCAAAGCCACTGAATGTTGTTTATATGGTTGAAGTTTAACTAATACAAATTCACCTTTCTCCAACTCCACATGTTGTCGTTTCTAATCTGCATAGCTCTTCATATATTATTGTGCTTTGGCCAAATTAGCCTTTAATTGATCTAGCAACTTGTCCCTGGCAAGCAATATTTCTTGGAGTGATTGTTCTTCTTGAGGAGAGAACTCATAGCGTGTTAAAACTGGTGGTTCTCTACCATATGAAGCCATGAAAGGTGACTTTTGTATGTTGCTATATATGGAAGTATTATACCAATACTCTGCCTAGGGCAACATTGGTAGCTAATTCTTGGGATTGTCATGATAGAAACACCGCAAATACATTTCTAAATGCTTGTTGATGATCTCGGTTTGACCATCTATTTGTGGATGGTAGACAGAACTCATAGCGAGGTGAGTCCCTTGTAAGGAGAATAACTGTTTCCAAAATTTACTAATGAAGATTTTATCTCTGTTAGATACTATTGACTTAGGGAAGCCATGAAGTTTCACAATATGCTGCACAAAAGCATCGGCTACACTCTTGTTGTCAAAATCATGTTTCAACGGCACAAAATGAGCAAATTTTGTAAGTCTGTCAACCACTACCATTATAAATAAGTGACCCTTAGCTGGAGGTAAAGAGATTATGAAATTCATGCTAATATCTTCCCAAACCTGAGAAGGAATGGGCAAGGGATGAAGTAGCCCTACAAGAAGTGTATTAGTTGTTTTAGCTTGCTGACAAATTGTGCAATTCAAGACATACTCACGGATTTGCTTCTTCATATTAGGCCAATAGAATTGTGAAGAGATTCGTGCCCACGTTTTGGCAATTCCAGAATGCCCTCCTAACGCACCATCATGATACTCTTGTAAAATAACTCGAACAAGATTGTTGTTTGGTGGGGAATTACAACTCAATCTTTCCATAACAGAATCCCGTTGTTAGTATTCTCACAATACTTAAGGATTTGATGAAGTCATGCAAGACATGATAAGCAATGGCAGCAAGCAAGCAATTGGATTTTGGTCTTGATTTGGTGTGAGTGTGTTCGAGATTGATTTGCAAAGAACCTTGACATAAGTGAAGAAGGAATCCAGTAACACATGGTCAAAGTGATTCAATCAAATAAAATTAAGGTTTTAACTTTGGGTAAAAATCAATTTTGGAAAAATGAAACACTGATGAAATATAAATTGATTTCAAGTCAAGTCGAATCAGTTTATTCGACTCCTGACATAACTGAAATAACTGTTTTCGGAAAAACTGAATTGGCGCCTCTTCTCCTATAAAAACTGTGTTACTTCTAAAATGCGCCACAACTTACAGATATCAAAAATAGAATTGAGAAAACGTAGAAAGAAAA
>Ga0209489_100741_pt1 | contig 64235 bp, 23 predicted proteins | sample SiratrowhiteBW_FD_187527 | JGI IMG/M metagenome (GOLD analysis project Ga0209489, IMG submission 187527) | Root nodule microbial communities of legume samples collected from California, USA - Siratro white BW (SPAdes) (version 2) | ecosystem: Host-associated > Plants > Roots > Nodule | place... | reverse complement strand
TATATATATATATATATGTGTGTGTGTGTGTGAATCGAAGAGTATTAAAAATGATTTAATTTCTAAAAGGATAATAATTTAGTATTGATATAATAATAACTTTTTAATTAAGAGTTAAGATATATATTAATATCTATTCAAGTAGTTTAGAAGAATAGAAAATAAAATTGATAAATAATATTAAATTTACTTACAGATAAAAATTTATATATAATAATGTTTAAGTAAATCGAGAATCTTTTTACTGAATTATTTCACCTCTCTTTTATGCTTAAGAGTTTGCTTATAAAAAGAAAATATTATGAAACTATTCATTAAATCCCATAATGGATATTAAAATGTTATACCCAAAATATGTGAAAACCTCTTAAATTAGAGTACTCCGTATATTTGTCTCTAATTCTTGGTCTCCACGTACTCTACTGATAATTATTCATAAGAAATTTTATCTTTTAGTATCAGTCTTTAATTTTTTATTTTATTCCATTATTGTGAAGTTTGTCAATTACTACCTTAATTTGATTGTTCTATATGCAAAGTTAATTAAATTAAGGTCATGTGATTAGTCCAAATTTATTCCTCTAATTAGATTTTAATAGCAAATAAGTTTGCTTCGTTATGATTTTTTAGGTTATATGTGATTGTTTCTTAGGAACATTCTTATGCTACTTTAATAAACACAGCAAGACGGTGACCAAATGGTTTCTATCTGCACACAACCCTTCAATTTTAGATAGATCAAGATAAGATTTATTAGTACACAATTCTTTAATTTCAGCAAGACTATTAGAGAAATCAGGATAAAACCTACAAGTGAGCTCTAACTTATCTACATCAACAAACCTAGATCTTTAATTTTTATTTTTATTTTTGAGAAATTTACATTCAGGCTTTATATGTCCTATTTTACACAATAGTAGTAATTTACACTAGAGCAGACTTGATCATCCTCTTTCTTTGTTTTTGTCTTTCATGAGATTCTCTTTTTCACAAATCTCATTTTTTCTTCATTTATCAACCACATTGACTTCAAATTGGTAAGGAATATCTCGCTCTTTCTATTTGAATTCTTCATCTGAAACAATATCGATTGAGAGTTTCTCATCAAATATAGAATTATTAATGGTAAATCTAGAAAATAAACTTAGAAGCAGTAGCGCATTTGAAATCATTTAAATACTTTATCAAGATGCACTTTATTTTTAAATATTTTAATTTCGCCAATAGTCTAACAAGACGCACTTTATTTTTTGTGTGCATATAGTTAATAGGATGACAAACAAATTGAAATTGTTTCCCTTCCATTGTTTGGAACTCCTAACAACACGAAGGGAAGAAGAAAAAATAGTATCCGAGTCTACTATTTTTTTTCTTTTACCTAAAGTCACATTTTATCATTAAATCGTTATTATGTGATTTTATCATTAAATCTTTTTTATAATTAACTAGTAAAAATATATAAAACAGGTAAAAACATAAATGTAAAATATTTTAAAAATTAAATTGAATATATAAGAAATAAATGTTAAAATGTATAATATAGTAATTTTTATTTGGAGTTTTTGAATAAGACAATTTTATATTATACATAAAAACAAGTGTGGGAAGGTTTGTTTTCCTCTATTGTGTATAGATTATAGTGTGGTATAAATACACAAGTTTGACACGCTTCTATTAATTAATATTCCAAAGTAATTAGTGGTTTGATTTATATATTTTTCGTTATCAGCAAGACAACAATAATTGAAAGAGTGTGAGGAGCATACTAGAAACAAAAATGGTAACGACCGCAAGTTTTAGTTTTTATTTAAATATTGTGTTAATATGAATAGTATTTTTTTTAATTGAATTAAAAAAGTTATCTCAAACTTTAACTACTTTAAATAATTATATTTAACTCAACTTTTTTTTAAATGAAATTTAAAAATACAGTAACTTGAGACAGAAAGTGTCGGCGACACTCAAAGAATAAGCAGGTGCGACAAGGACACCTGTCGGAACTCGCTTCCAATAATGTTCTCCGAAGTTAAATTTATTATTAATTGAAATTTATTTAAATTATTAATAGAAATTTATTTAAATTATATATGTTGTGAACCTTATTTTTATTAATAAATATTACTCATAATTTACAAATTTGATGAGTCTATTGATTATTAGGTAATTATAGTTGGACTCCACCTTAAAACTAAAACGTCATTTCAGGTTGTATATCAATCCGGCAATGAAAAAACAAAATTTGATTAGAAATGATAAATGACCCGATTCTGACTAATTATTTGAAAAAAGTTTGGAACTTTTTTTATTGTATTTAAGTTTAATTTTAAATATCCAAATTAAATTCAATTTTTTCTTCTTCTCTGTATTCTGTTAGTCACAACAATCCACGTTGAGACCTGTATAAGGTTTGAGGTGTATTTGAATTTTAACTAAAATAATTAAAATATTTTTCATTTTTCATTAAATATTGTATAAAAATGTTTGACACTTGTTTTATTATTTTTTAAATAAAATGTATCTCGAATTTTAGTTGACTTAAAACACTATATTTAATTTATTTTTCAACTCCACTTAAATCTAACTCTAATTTAGTTTCCTAACTGAAAACTCTCGCTTTGTCCCTTCACTAATTTAGCATATTAACACGCTAAAGAAAAAATGAAATGAAATGAAAGGTTGATTAAGAAAAAGAGAAAATAAATTAAACAGAAGTTAAACAAATTACTGTACCTATAAATTGTTATATGTAAAGACTGTTTCATTTTATTGTTGTTTATTAAAAAAATTAACTAGCTATCTTTTATTATTGTTTTCTCTTTTAATACCAGCTTTTTTTTCATTATTGAGACATAAAATTTTTCTTAAAATATAAAATATCAATTAAACTTATAATTTAATTGACATAATGATAAAATTTTTGAAAGTAAATGTATTAGTTAAAATAATTCTTCTACTCAAATTTGATTTAGAATTTTAATCTTACTATTAAAAGTAGATTTAAGGTCATTATCATCATTGTCAATATTTTCTTATAAGCCAAATGGATTTGAGGAGGTAATTCAATAAATGACCCAACAAATGTTCATGAATGGAAAAGAATTTTACCTAAGGTAATTAATATAAATCCTTTTTGTTAACTAGGTTAGTAATTATGAGTCTAGATAATGAGTTTATTTATTATCATTTTTATAAATAGGAAAACACTTCAAAGAATATATATTATTTTTTCACCTGTACTAATATATCTCTTGACTTAATTATCAAATCTTTTTTATAGGTACTTCCGATCGAGTTTAACAAAACATTTCGAATAAAAAATACTCTCAAACTGCGTATGAAGAGACAATTATATACGAAAAGTTGATTTTATATTATATCAAATTTTCTTATATAACAACCCATTGTTTTTGTCCAAGAAGATTAACTTTTTGCATTTTATATATAACTTAAATATAATTTTCTTATTGAAAAATTATACGAGTATCAATTGTCGTTCTTATAAAAAAAAAATTATCCCTCGAAAATTTAAATTTTATTTTGTTCTAAGTATTAGAAAATCTCTCATAGAGATGCTATAGTTAAAATGTTGGTGGAAAAATTGATATAGCATGGAGAGATCTCAAATTTAACATCTTGTGTCTTGAGATTTTTTTTTAATTTCATTTAAAAATTAAATTACTTTTTAAGTTGTAAAATATTAAATAATTTAAAATTTAAGATGTTAAATTTTAGAAATAAAAAAGTAATTTTCAATCTTAATATAATCATTAAATTAATTTTTTAAATTGTAAAAAATTAAAATGTAGATAAAAAATATTAAAAAAATGTAAATCTTATAATACTTTGTATTGAAACAAAACATACAATAATATTTCAAAATAATGTGATAAAATATCATTTCTTAAAATAAAATAAGACTTAATGGAAAAAATTTATGATATTCTTGCATTAAACAAAACTCTTTCTACGTGAATAAAATCTGAAATGATCATCCTATTATTATATAAACTAGTATCCTTAATTTAAAGTAAAAATAAAAATAATTATTATTTATTTATCTTGAATAAAATTAAGAACAAAAATCGTAATTTTAAATTAAAAGAAAAATAAGAGATAGAAAGTACAGATACTAAAACAAACCATTGTTTTTATAAAAACTAAAAGCAATATTTTAAATTTTAGAGAAATTATAACTAAGGATTTTTTTAAAAACATTAAAAACATATTTTGAACATAATTAAAAATATGTTTGAAGTTTTTTTTTTAATCTTTTACAAAAAATATCAGTGAAAACTATTTTTTTTACTTAAAATTAAAAACATATTTAAACTTATATATACATAAAAAAATTCTTAAGTAATTTAAAACTTATCTAAAATATGTTCGTTGAAATCTATCACAATATCTAATGATTACATTTTAAATATTTTCTATAAAAATTATAAAATAAAATAACTTTATTTGTACGATAAAAAAATAGTTACGTGTGAGAATAAAACAGCCGGAGTCATGAGCCGAACAGTTTGAAACCTGGGAACCCACAGAAATTGGATTTGCCATATTCATCGTCTTTCTTTCCTTCCTTTCATCTCAAAACCCAAATTTTCTATATTCTAGAAAGTGTTTTTTTAATAGATATCTATTTTCTTTATTATTATTATTATTTAAAATATCATTTATTTGAATGGGATTGTAAAAAATCTAAATACTGAATATAACACTTTATTCGTAATTTGAATTTAATCATTATAATTAAATTCAAATAATTTCACTACCAACAACAAATATATAGCTAAATTGCCTCAATAACAAATATATAGCAAAATTGCCTCAATAATTTTCTTCATCCGTATCTTGTACTACATATAATGATATAATGATAACTTGTACTACACATAGTGACACACTCAAATTATTAGAGCTTACTTTTTTTCTGTTTTATCTAAAAGAAAACATGAAACCTGTAGTGTTATTTAGAATTTAAAACTTTAATTTAATTCTATAAAATTGATTTAATTAGATAAAATTGGTTGATTATATATTATAATTTAACTATAACTTTAGATAAAATAAAATATAAAATTGAACTATTCAACTTGACTAATTAAAGATTGATCATTTGATGAATTAACCTATGTCAACTCATTTGTAAATTAAGAAAATAATTCGACCTGTCTTACTAGGGTAAGTACTCACTTAATTTTAAAATTTCAAAAAATTTAGATTCTAGTTTTTTTTCTTAGATCTTATTTTTTCCGATATGAAAAGTATAACAAAATTCTAAATTATTGAAACATGACAAAAAAAAATCACATTAACATATATACCATAACCACAACCTATGTTAACACACACTCACACACACATATATATAGTTATTTTAAATATTATATTAAAACACAAATAATAAAATAACATTCAAATAAAATCTAAATAATCTCAAAAGTCGTTCATTAGAAAACATTTGATATCAGAGGGAGATTATAATACCTTAATAAAGTTTACAAACTTCTCAAAATATGGTAAGGTAGAACTTAAACAAGAGTATTTTTCATGCTGAAATTTTAAAAGGAATAATTGATTTAGAGTCAATTTTACCTTTGCAATAAATCATATCTTCTGGTAAATTAATGTAGAATATTTATAGTGAATATTAATGTTATCTGATAGTTGTCTTGTCTTTAGTAAGTTGTCTTGTCTTTAGTAAGTTGTAGTGAAGACCAAGAGCATAAAAACATCAAAAATGAAATTTGTAAGTACTATTCTTCAAATTAATTATGATTTTGTCTTTCTCCAAAATCAAAATATTGGTGTTGTTGCAAAATTTTACTATAGACTTTACTGGTTAATTTAGAAAAATAAAATAGTTCATTGTTTTCACACATTTGATTATTATAACCAGTATCAAAATAGTAAATGTTTTTATATTCTAAAAAAATATTACTTTTATTACTTTTTAAAAATAAATTTTGTGGGTTGTTTGAATTTTCACAAATATCTCAAAATTGATTTTCAGTAATGTTAACTTGTTATCAAAATCTACGATATGTTGCTTTATGGCCAAACTTTCCACAAGGAAAACAATTAAATTATTATCTTATAAAAATATCTTCTACCTCTACCCAATTAACAAAGCAAAGATTATTATCAATTCTTACTTCAATAGATGGTATGAATTTATTGCCTTTTCATTGGTTGAAATTACCATACTTTCTTCTCTATAATTATCACTATTCTTGTCTCTAAAGCTTCCTCTTCCTATGCTCAAATGATCATTTTAACTAGATTTTGTTATGTTATTGAAATTTACTTGTCTTTTTAATATTTTTTTCATTTATTTTTTATATTTTTTTAGTATTCTTCTTACACAACTTTTAATGTTTCTTGTAATTCTACTATTGATATAATTATGTTGTGGGCTCTATTATAATAGTCACCACATGATCATATTTGATCTGTAAGATATGCAAAAAATTTCCATTACCTTATTAACGGGTATTTTTTCTCCATATACCCTCTTCTTATTAACGAGGTCGGTAATACGAATAAAATATTCTTAAACAGTTTTTGAATTGGTCATCTGACATTTATCATAATTTCTTTGTATGGATTACAACTTTATAATTTTTTTGTGTTTTCTTTGCTCCTCTTTATAATAACTTTAACATGTTCTATGTACTTTTAACAGTTTTGCTATTTTCATTTTTACCAAAAATAAAATAATTTATTCCTTATTAGATTGCGATTCTCGTATTTTCTTTAATTTTCTTATTAACTTTGTCTAGTAAATCCAGATCAATGAAACTCCAAATATTTTGAGCTTTTAGCAATAAAAAATTTCCAATAATTATAATAAAGTTTTCCATCTAATTTGGAACTTGATCATATAATATTATAATTCATTATGATTACTCACTTATAGTATAATATATTTCTTTGACTATGAGAACTCTTTTGTTCTTCGCTCACTACATATTTTTTCTATATCTGCCTTCTTTCTTAGGCTCACGTTAGCAATACTTGATGTAACCAGTTTTGATACCAATTTGATATTAATGAGATATTATAATACCTCAATAAAGTTTAAGCTCATGAAAGCATAAAATAATGGAGATAACTTCTTAAAACATTATTCAATAACTCATAATTTGTTGTATTCCATGTAAATGTCTTTATATAAACCTCATAAAATACCTTAAATAATTAAAATAAAAAAGAAAAATATGACTACCTCTTAAATGAACAAGAGAACTGTAAATAAGAGAGAAAAATAAGGTGACTTAGTAAAGTATAATTAATTTCTATAAGAGAAGCAGTGGATATCTATATTTCTTTTGTGTTATCTCTTTAATTGGGTTGGAATGTTATTTAGCTATTTTAGATGTATTTTTCTAATTTTTTTATCATGAGTTGGTGAGTCGGGTTCTTAATAGGTTGGGTTTGATTTCGATCTATATCGAAATTAAGATTATCTTTTAGCTCAACTCAACTCGAACTAGTAGTGAGTTGGGTTGACTCACAGACTATGATCTATTTTGACAGGTCTAATTGTGAGATCTTCAATACATTTTTTCAAATGAATGACATTGGACTTGAAATATTAAGGAGTCAAATAATAAATAACATGGTAGACTTAACTAATTTTACAAGAACATATACCAGATAAGTTATGTTATTATAAAAAAGAATGACTATTTAGTTTATTTTTAGTTATTTTTTTATCTTCGTAAATTAAAAGATACAATTAAAATTAATAATAACACATACCATAAAAATATTCATAATCATTGGAAAAAATGAAAAATAACCATTTTGATAAAAGAAATAAATCAAATTTGATCAAACAAATTCAAAACACAAAAATAAATAAATTTATACATTTTATCCTTTTAGAATATAAAAAAGAAATAAATACAATTAAAAAGTTTTCAATTGACATTTTCCCTTCAACAACATCAAATTGACGATATGTATTTCGAAAGTGTCTAAAAGAGAAAAACAAGGTCATTAGAAATATATTGTTAATATGAATTTTTAATTAAGAGATTAATTTAATCACCTAAACATAAGAGTAGTTATTGATGCTTTATGAGATAACAACTACCGTTAGTACAGTGATGAAGAAAAGCTCATGTACACTAACTCGTTAAATATTTATTAAGATGATATCTACAGGTGTCCACATGTATGAATATTTTTGTCACCATTATTGTAGAAGAAACTATTTACAGAAGATAGGTGTGAATACTAACCTATATTTATTATTGAGAAAACTTGAAATTTCACAATAACTATATAGAGTATCAAAATAGATATAAATAAGAGCCATCCTCATTTTATAAGTCATTTTATGAGATTAATTAAACTTAAATCACTTTACAATATAATTTACATAAAAAAATAATTATATTAAATAAATATTTGTAGTATCGTTAAATGTGACTTACATTTTAATAAGTTAAAATTATGTTTGTTATTAATGTTATGTTTGAGTAATTTAATAATATAATTTTTAAATTTATTTTAATATTTGATTTTAAATTAAGAAAAAAACATATAATTACAAAACAGTGATAATTATAAAAAAATAATATTCGGTTTTTTACTTTTATATTTATTTTTATGGACAACACAAAATTTTATTCAACGCGTGTTATTATATAAAACATCAAATACCTTTCTTTAGCTGTTGGTTATGCCAGATGTTTTGATGTTATGTTTAAATAATTTAAGTGTTATATTTTAAATTTTGTAAAGGCGAAATTATTTTCTTATTAAAATAAGGTGTGAGATGTAAACACAAGAGTCAATATTTGTACTAAGAAAATTTAGCTTAGTTGGTTGAGTATGGTGTATATGTTATCAGTATGTTTTGAAATTCTACTAATAAAAAAATATTTAAATATGAAAAAAATTAGAATAATTTTGAGTGCTGCATTTAGTTTTATTTTATCCCAATAAAATGAAATGGAAATTATGGGCCTAAGGCTGAGCTGCTGATCAATCACGAGCTTTACTAATGGGACGGCTTCTTCCTGCACTTCCATTATTTCTTCTGCACCTTCGTCCAGAGCAAATTGACTATTATACTTTTAATAAAAAAAATTAAATAAATCAAACATATCTGAAATTTTTTTATTCCGAATTATATGATTTGGTATACGACTTTTGTATATCATGATATACAATTTTTTTATATCGAATTATATTTAATATATAATTTTTTTTATATTTCAGGTTGTAATCTGATATACAAGTTTTGTATATTGAATTGCACAATCTAAATAAAAAATATATATTTTAAATTATATAAAAAAATTATATATTTAATTATATAATCTAATATAAAAATAATTATACACTAAATTATATTTTTTTTATTTTAAAAAAATTTGGAGATACAGGATTAGTCACAAAAATGCAGTAACAACGCGTTCACTAATGGACTCTATAGCCTTTTTCACTTTTCAGGGCTTCAATAAACAGGGAGTCTAATGCGGGTCATTTCTTTTTGCACCCACGCCTTTCTCCTACACCTCTACATGTTGAAATTACTATTTAGCCCTTGTTATAGGAAGGTTTGTGCACTCCATAATATGCTAGCAAATTGAGAATTCACTTTTCAATTGGATAATGTGAAAGTTTTTTCAAAAATTTATTCCGAATTGCAGGATTTAAAAGTTGTATTCTGTATAATTTAAAATAGACTTTTAAATTTAAAAATCATTTTTGAATTATACAATTCAAAAATTATTCTTTTTAAAAATATATAATTTGAAAAATTCTTGAATCATATAATCTAGTAGAGATAGCTCTCGAGACTAAGAAATTGAGGAGCAAAATTATAATTATATATGTTTAAGTATTTTATCTTTTGCTGAAATAAATAAATCCTCTGATGCTATTGCATCACTAAGTCCCATGTGATACACTCAGGTAAATAAATTTAAAAAGGAGGCCAATGTGGTGTTGTAGCATTTGGAAACTTTTGATAGTCACAAAAATCAATTAGAAAAATACGATTCATGACATCTTTGACAGAAAAAAAAAATATCACATTTAAATTAGTGTATTTTTATTTTATTATATACTGATATATTTCATCGTCTATCTCAAACATAAATTATAGTATATGTTATGTTTTCGATAGTCAATAAAATATATTAATATATATATATATATATATATTATAATTATGTGAAAATATTACTATTTTATTATAATTACATGGTATTTTTTTAAATCAATTTTTCAACGTATTTTAAATTTTTAATATATTTTTAAAAATCATAGAATTTTATAAGTTATTTCCTTTTAATGTTGTAAAAAGTATATAAAAAGTAACTAAAATATTAATGGAAAATTAAAATTGAATATTTTACAACAGATCGAAACATTTTTTCTTTACATTTATCACATTCTTCTTTCAAGGAAAGCGGACACAGATGCCTAAATTATATTTTATCCTCTATTTTCCTCACCCACATAAGCAAACATATGCTACATACTATTAAAATGTCTTATATATTACATAACTAAAGTGAAAGACGTGAAATGTAAGTCGATTTAAAAAAAAAAAGAGTTACTCCTCTTGTAGCATTTGACTTGTGCATTTGGTATGGTTAGTAACATGAAGATTTTAAATACATATATATTTCATTTAATATTTAATATTGTCTTTATTTGATATATAGCCTTATATATAAAAAAGACCTAATTTGTTAAAAGAGATAACATAGTTAAATTAGCTAACTTTAATTAACAATATTATAAATTTAAATATTACCCAAATAATATTCATAAATGTCATGTTTTAAGTGATTATTACATAGCGCGAGTCATTATTCAAGGAGCACAAATGTCAACCAATATTCTTTAAAGGATTCTTTTTACTGAGATGATGAAAAAATTTCACTATAACTTTTTAACGCGCTTTGATCTAATTTTAATAAAAAAATTATTCGTTAAATTCCTCAAAAAGCCTTCTTTTTTATTAGTTTTTTCGCCTAATGGTGTGATTTATATTGTTAATAGTCTCGTACATGCATTTATGTTATTGAAAAATTGATAACTTTGTTTTATTTATAAAATTTCAATAAACCAATCTATCTAAAGTGGATCTATATTTCTTAATTATAATCAGGAAAACATATTTTCATACACATAAAAGGACAAGAAACTTGTATTAGAGGATTTATACATTGATATTAATATTAACAATTTTATAATTGTGTTGTTGTTTATATTGCATATGGCGTGATCGAGCAGAATTGAGTGTGTGAATAAGGTTGATTGAAATATGAAAGCTAACTGCTTTTTTATTTTTTGAGAGACACATATCAAATCAAAATGGGGGACCAAAAACCTAACCTTAGGATGCAAATTATTCTCCACATAATGAGTCTACACTTAAATGAATTAATACAAAAACACCATTTTGGCCAACAACCACAAATCTGTTATGGATAAGAGAGTTACCTTTGATTTTCCTTCTCTCTCTCTTTTCTTTGAACTTCTTATTTGTGATATGATCTCACCAATTTAAGCCACCTGGCATAAATAAGCAATAACGTCTAAAAAGAAAGAACCAAATCATTAGCATTTGCAGTGATTTTTGTTTCTTGGTCGGATTCAGATTTTGTCAATTTAATTATGAGTAAATTAGGTTATAAAAAATAATAGAGGTTAATAGTAGTTAAATTTGATATTATGATTTGAATCATGAAGAATTTACAAAACTGTAAATTGTATGATTTTAATACAGGAATAAAAGATATATATTAAAAGTGTCTTAGTTAAATTTTACTTTTAATTGAAATTCATTTAATCAATAAAAGTAATGGTGTAGAAAAACAACATTATCAATCCAACACTATTAATCCTTGGTTTGTTTTGACATTTGTTTTATTTAAAATTCAATTTACTTGATACACTTGTTCCAAAATAAGATTGAAACACAAAGTAAATTTATTATATTTATTTTAATTAAATAGTTGTTGTCCACGATACATATAATAATAAAGTAAAAATTTTAATTACATTAATTTTTAATCATATTATGTTTTATTTAGACGGAATTAGTGCAATAATATGTAATAAAAATCACGATCCATACAATTTTAAGATTCTATACTATAATTTTACCACCTAATTTTATAATGTCAAAATTATGCATTTTATAATTAATATGCAAATAATAAAATCTTACGATCTTAGAATCTCAGGACTTCATATAAAGAGTTATGATTCAAATAAATAATAAAGTCTAAATCCTAAAGATTTCAAAAGCACATTTATTTTCACATTTTTGGTATGTGGCACTAATAGCAAACCAGGTCCGTAAAAACACGTCTAATTAATCGATGTTAGTTAATAGCAAACAAAAAAATAAATAAAAATGGTTTGGTCTTGAAGATGAAAAACGTGCGCAGTTTAACCACTTGATGGTCTCTTTCATATATTTATCTTCATTATCTATAAAAAAAATAAAAATGAGCAGGTATAGAACTTTTGCATTGAATTTTCAATTATTGATGGTTATCAGATTTTAAAAATTAATAAATTTATCTGAGTTTTTCATTGATTTACTTTTATGTTTTATTTTACAAAAATATAATTGTAGCAAAGAATTTAAAAAATCACTAAAACAATACGATTCAGTTATCTTGTTATTTCTTTAGGTCTTGAACTCTTATTTATAATTTATTAATATTTTCATTGAGAATCAATAATCCTTAATTTCATTGTTTGCATTTAATGGAGTGGTTTCTTTCATTATTATGTTAATTTGATGGTATTTAAATATAATAATTTTTTCAAAGTTTCCCTAATAGTTCATATCCATTGCTTAATTATTATTGAATAGTAAATAAAATCATGTTTAATTGTAAATCATATTATATAGATATTTTTCTAATTTTAGTCTAAATAAATAACTTCTATATTTATTATACCCATTTTTTTTTAGATATAGTTATATCTGAATATAGTTAATGATATATTTATTCACCGAATACATTATAACAACAGTACTTGAATTATTATATTTTATGTACTAAATTGTAAATATTTAATAATTAACTATATTTTTTATTTTAATTATTCTTTTTATTATTTTAGATTTTATTTAATGAAGTAAAAAAATTTATACATACATGTTGATTTTGGATAAAATATACATTCAATTCTCTCACTCAATTTAATACTTATATATTTTAGAATATTTTTAACTCTTACTATTATCAAATAATCTTTTGTAAGTAAATCTTTCATTGGAACTTTTTCAGTAATTCAATAATCAATACGAGCTAACTTTTTATAAATAATATTATTTTTATTTTAGGAGAATCACGTTTCTTTTTTATAAAAATTTTTGGTGTCTATTGTGGAGCTTAACTAAAATTATTTTCACACCATAAATCTTATGGTAGTTACGAGATACATAATTATTGCATCATTCTCATCAAATCTTAAGATTGACCCATCAATCATCAAAGCCCTAAAAGTATATATGGAAAATATTCTTAAAAAATTGAAAATAATCTCTAAAACTCAATAATTGATATACAGAGTTAAATGTGACAAAGATTTAAAACTTATACAAAATCAGCGTCATGACAAGTTAAAATAACATTAGATCAAGTTACAAATTTTTATAAACAACTCACTCTACTCAACGAATACCAAAATACATATATTTTTGATAATTTGATTAGACATCACAAATCTTTTTCCTTATAAACTTTCACTTTCATTTCTTCACATATCAATAAATTAAATTTAAATGAGTGACATCCTCGTTTTTCGACCTGAATGACTAATATTCACCCAAATCCAAATATAAAGTAGATTTCTTTTATTTTTTTTATTTAAAACGTGATCTTTTCATAATTATATATATATATATATATATTTTTTTTTTGAAATGATATTACTAAAAAATGATAATGCTCAATAAGGCATTACTTTTGCTGACATAAAAAATATTTTAAGACTAGTTAACAATATAAATTTAATTATTTATCAAATTTTGATAACATCAGTCAACTTTAATTTAAAAAACAAAACAAAACTGAAGAGTAACTATATGACTCAAATGAAAGTAATTTGAGTCACAAAAATTTGAGTTGATTTTTTATATTTAAAGCACTTGAATGGCACTATTGACATACGCATGATTGATCAAACTGCTCAATCACAAAAATTTGAGTTGAATTTTGATATTTAAAGGACTTGAGTGCTACTATTGACATAGTCATGTTTTGATGTATTAAAAAAGATCTAAAGGATAAGAATTAAAAGAAGGGTTGGGCCTATAATGTCAAGCTCCCAAGTTCCAACACTTTATCATTTGCATGCAGCGAAGTCCTTTTGGTAGCCACCAAAGTCCAATCTACGTTTCTAGAATTTGACCAGAATGTGGCGTAACTTTCAAAATCAAATTCATTGCATGACCAAGAAATTCGCCAGGGAAAAAACTTAAAATAAATAAAAAGGTCAAACGAAGAGGGAGAATACACAAGTCCGCCGAATGAAATCATGTTGTTCTAGAAGGGAATCAAAATATCAAATACATTTCATATTGTTATCCACTATTCACTATCAAGATATCTATAATGATATCCCTCATCGTCAAGCAAGACCCTCAATGCACTTATATACATGTATATTTATCTTAACTTGTTTTCAACATTGACGATACTTAGATCTATTTGTTTTTTTGTTCTTTTAGATAAATGAAAATAAAAAATGGATAGAAATTTAAGTGTGATATCAAAAAATAAAATTTAAATTTAACTCAATCTTAGAAAATCGGTTTAGAAAGTGAGGTTTATATCTATATTATAAACTATTAAAAATTCTCATCTCTAGTTGATATGGAATCTCTAACATATTCTCTCACACAGAACGCTCAATTCAAACATGGGACTATATTGTTTAAGGATCTCCAACCTACAAGGTTATATCTTATATTAAATAAAAATAAAATATTGTGTAATATATAAAAAAAATTTACTTTAAAAGTAGTATTATAATTTTTTATATAAAATGACTCAGGATTTATTCAATCAAAATCTCTTCAGTTTATCTCGATCCAACAAAATTGTATGTGGATTATGAGTTATATTATATTAATATATTTGATGTCAAAATACTTGAGAGACCTAAAGTTAAAATGTTCAATGTCAATTTTCTTAATTATAATTTTAGCTTGCCTTTAAAATTATATGAATTGTTCATTTATATTTTTAACAATCGTGTTGAGAAGAAAAAATATTATATTGGTCAAACAAGAACATTATCTTAATATTAATATTTTAAGAAAATAATTCAGGATCAGTGTATAACTAGAAATATAATAAATAAATAAAATATGATTAATACATAACTGAAGATAAAATAAATAAAATAAACAAGACTAGTGTGAAATTGGAGATAAAATAATTAGGAAAAGAAAGAAAATAATATAGTATATAATTCAAGATAGGTTAAAATAAATAAAAAATTAAAACATACATAAGTTTATTAAGATTAATATAGAAAAAACTTAATCTCACTCCCCCTTACCTTTAAATAGAGAGACTCTAAAAACAGAGCTATAAATATTTTTAGTAGGTTGCTCCAAAATCTCTCTTTCTCTTTCTCTCTCTTACTTCCCTCTCCCTTACCTTCAAGAGTTTGTAAGATTACATGGAGTTTGTTCTTATTTTCTTACTATTTTTTCTGGGTTCAAACTTGTGAGCAGAAGTTACCTACTCATAATGCATTTTGTAATCATTACTATAATTCCATTTGGTTGGAATCTAATTAAATTCTAATGGTGAAAGTGTTAGTGTTAAGGTAAAACTGATGTGGTGTGGTGAAATAATGACAAAATGTTATCTAATCTTATCTGAGCATTAAATGGGAGTAGATATTTAATTATTATTATTATTATTATTATTATTATTATTGTTATTATTATTATTATGTGAAAACCAAAAGGTGATGCAGAAGAAGAGAGTCAATACGGAAACTAAAAGGTGATGTGAAATAAGGAAGCCAATACGAAAACCAAAGAGTGATGCGGAAGAAAACAAAATCAATGCGGAATCGAAAGGTTCAAACTGAATGCTAAGATCATCTCTCTCTACGGAATACTTAAAACCGTATTGTTAAATCCATGAACTGAATTCCCCAAAACTGTATTCCTAAGATCATGAACTGTATCCTCAAAATCGTATTACTAGGATTATGGACCGTATCTTAAGAATTGAATTTTCAAAATCATATTGCTAAGATCATGAACCGTATCCTTAAAATCGTATTTATCTAAATAATGATTTTTGTTATAATTTGTGGAAATTACAACAGAATAATTCATATTTTCATAATGTTACAAATATCTTAATTTCTAACTCTTAAAATAAGAATAAAATAATATATTTATTTGAAAATAGTGATGTTACACAAACACGTGTACATTATCCTGGTTTCAACTCTTTCAAACTCAGACTCTTTCATAACATTATATAACGTAATGATAATCGGGACTTGAAATATTTATCTTAATTGATATTCTATACACACCATTCAAACAAATACAACTAAGTTTTCTTTTAGTAAAGTTTATAAAAAATACTTACTTTTACTTTATATCTATTTCTTTTATATATATAAAAAAATTATATTTAAATTATTACAAAACAAAATAAAATAAAAATTAAAGCGATAAATTTAAATAAATATAATTTGATAAATAAAGTCAGTGCATAAAGGATATAAAATAAATAAATAAGACTGGAGATAAAATAGATAAAAATAAATAGAACCAACAAGAACTAAAGTAAATAAAATAATTAGAATTAAAGATGAAGTAAATAAAATAAATAGGATCAATGTATCCAGAGTTGAAGATGAAATAAACAAAATTAGTGCCTAACTAGACGTAAAATAAACAAAATAGATAGGATCAATGTATAACTAGAAATAAAATACATAGTGTTAATAGAGATAAAGTAGATAAAATAGTCAGGATGACTAGTGTAACTTGAGATAAAGTAAACAAAATAATTAAAAAAAAAGAAGAAAATAAGATAATAATAGTTTAAAATAAATAAAAGATTAATAAAATACATATAAAAATATTAACATAAAAAGAATTTAATCTCACTCTTTCTTATCTTTAAAATGCATACACACACTAATAATAAAACTATAAATATTTCATGTTTAAGATTTCTCATACTTCAAATTTCCTTTGTTTTTTTTTGTTTTGTTTTTTTCTCTCTCTCATTCTCTTCCTTCTCTCACTCTTCTTTCTTCCTTCTCTCTCATTTTTCTCTATCGTCCTTTTCTCTCCTCTTTATTTTTTATTTTTTCTTTCTTTGTCTTTCTTCTTTGTCTTCTTTTTTCTAACTTTCTTTTTTCTTCTCCTCCCCCGTCTTATCTCACCCCTTTATATATATACATAAATTTATTTATTTTATTATTTTCTTTAAGAAAAATAGTAATTACACTTATTCTTTTATCTTCTTATTTTTTAAGAAAAGTGATTATTATATTTATTAAAATATAATCTTATCTTTTTATCTTATTTTGTTTTTTTTCTTTCTTATTTGTTAGAAACTTCATTTAAATAATTGTTTCCAATATATATATATATATATTACTTTTATTATTATTATTATTATTTATTTTTATTAATATTGTCATTTTATTGAGTTACAATGTTTCTTAAAAGTTATTTAATTTGTTTTCTAAAGATATATAATAAAAAAATATTTTTAAAAAGAGAATTTAATTACAAAAATAAAAAAAAAATTCTAATTCTTATTTCAAAATAAGGATAAATTAATTAGCATAGTTATTTAAAAGTAAGGATGTTACATAATTCAATGGAAGTTATCTTATGAAGGTGTATATGTTTTTGTACATGTTTATGATGATGTAATGTATAAAAAAAAGGCAAGATTTATGTATGGTTTGGGATGTTGAGATGAATTATATGATGTATGTATAACATGTCATTTTTGCTAGTTTTTCTCTAGGTGATGAATCTTGTTGGATCACTTGTAGGCATGTATATAAATTTGGTTATGTATACAAGGGTTGACCATTCTCGATTGAATGGTTGCACCCTTAATAGGTTATGTATGAACACTTAAAACGATGACGATGATATAAATTGAAAAAACTTACAATAAGAGATATATTGACTTCATTATTGTCTAGTCATGTACATATGACTTCAGATTATGAGAAGCCAATGAAAGTTACATTTAACTTAGTAGCATATGTTTTGCACTATTTTGACGTTGAAAACATAAGTCACTAAGGTATGATGAGTACATAATATATCAAATAGTTGATTTTGGCTTTTTATCATAGCTTTTAAAAATCTTCTAAAAGTAGTTTTTTAAACATTAGCTTATCTTAACATTTTTATTATGTATGTGATTTATTGTGATTGATTTTGATAAAAAGAATCCATGATTTGTCACATCTGCTGGTGAATACGAACTATCTTTCAATTGATAGTCTTGAAATATATTTAATGTTTAATATATATATATATATATATGTATATATTTGAAATTTAAAAAGTGAGGTATTTTTTAAATTAATAAAATAATTAAAATTATGATATTTATATTTAAAATTTATCTTGTACATAACCCAATGACTTTAATTTTTTAATATTAATAAAAAACCAAACATATCTTCATATATTTTAAATTTTTCATATATATATATTTTTAATATTAGAATTATTTCATCTTGCAATTTCATTTCTGTTATCATCAGTTTGAGAATCAAAATTATTATCTTACTACTTCTTTATTTTTGTCTTCACCTATATCTATATTATTACCTTATTCATTAAAAAAAGACTCATCTGTATTTTCTAATTTATTTTTTTTGTTTAAATTTTATAAATTTATCCATAATTCCCTTTTGTGATTCAACAAAAAGTTCAACTCTTCTTTCTTTTTTTTGAAATTTTGAATAACTTGATTCGTATCTTCTAGTTGACATATTTGTATATTTTTATATAAAATTAAGAACTATAAGTATATAAAATGACATTAAGTTAAAAAGATAAAATCTGACTGTTAAAATAATAAACTTGATTGTAGTATATTGTCTTAAAGTCTCAAGTCTCCTACTATCTTTTGGTCCTGTCCTTTGGTAAGTCTTTAAACTTAATTTATAAATTCTAAATTTATAATGCTTTTCCTTAAATTTGTACAAATTATTTTAAAATTAATTAAACATGATGAAAAATAAAATAATTTTAAGATCAATTCATTAGTCTGATATTATTTTTACCTAATATTGATGTAGTCAAAAGAAGCAAAAGCGAACACAAACTCGAATTCCTCAATCTATTGCTCAAAGTCTCTAAATAGAGATACACACATAAATACACACTATAGACTGATAAAACAAATTTAGAATCAGAAAATAGTCCAAGTCTCCAAATATAGACATAAACATAAATACATACTATAGACTGATAAAACAAATTTAGAATTAGAAAATAGTCCAATTACAATCAAACACTCAAATTGGAACAATATTATAAAAGAACCAATGAAAATGTAAGAGAAAAAAATAAGATAAGTGAATAAGTCAAATAAAAGAAGAAGATAAGTGGAAGAGTCAAAGAATGAAATAACACATAAACAAAAGAGATAAGTAAAAGAGTTAGAAAAGAAAAGTACATATATGATGTCAATATGATAGAATAATAGAAAGAAAGAGATAGAAAATTAGAAATAGGATTTTTTGAGGGTTCAATTTCTTTATAAAAAGAATATTATTAATTTATTAGAAAAAAATTTAAACATATTATTTATTAAATAATATTTATAATACTAATATAAATTTAAAATTATTAAATAATATTTATAATACGAATATAAATTTAAAATTATTAAATAATATTTATAATACGAATATAAATTCAAAGTCAATTAAAATATTTTAAAATTTTAATTAAAAATATTTTTTAATATAATTTTACTATTAATTTTTTTATTTTATAATAATATATTAATATTAAATTTTATCGAGTTCTTTGAGATTTTGAAACTTACAACTTTTTTTACTTATTTGATCCTCGAGTCAGTATATATATAAAATAGTGATAGGCATTTTCGCCTCTAGACGTCTTTTATGAATATTTCAATTATAGTTATTAGTATTTGTTTCTATATTTTTTTTATCTGATTTTGGTAGGAATAGCTTAGTCTCTAAATTCTGTCCTGTATTAGATATTTTGGTGGCGTCAAATGTAATTTCATGAAGTGGATATTCTACGTCTCTCAATTCTAACGTGCTAATATTACTAAACTTATGATAATAAATACATCATATCTTAATATTTATGTAAAAGTGAATTATATTTATTAATTTAGTAATATTTATGAAATCCAATAAACATATTTAATACTATTAATACCAAAAAAATATGTTTACTAATTTATATCCATTAATATTAATTTTAATATTTTTTATATGTATTTATTGATATTATGTTAGTATATGCTATTTATGAATTTAAAATTTACTAATATCTAATATATACTCAATAATGTAATCTATTAATTTGTATTTACTAACAAATGTTAATATTATTATATATTTATTATGATTTTTATGGCTATATATTATATTATATTCTAATAAACACATAATACGTTATATTTGTTAATTTTAATATTATTCTGTGTAATATTAATGTTGTCCATTTAATATTAAATACATATGTAAAAGACATGACAGTGTAAATGTTTTATATTTTTTATTTTGATATTTTTTTTGTATGTTTTTATAAAAGGCAACTATTTTAATATTGATATAACATATGATAGACACATTATTTTTATTTAATGAAATGTACACAGGCCGATAAGTATTCAAGCTGACAAGTATTAAGGTTGACAAGTACTCAGCGAACACCAACATTCCAACTTTCCTTGTATTGACATATGTGACAAATAAACAAATCCCAATAAAGGTCCTTCCATACTCTGACAAAGAAGAAACTACATGTTTTCTATAAATAATGCAGAACAACAACAATCATACTTTATGCAAAAGAGACTTTACATCTTCCTACTGTCACAGTGCAGAGCAACTATCATATTTCTGAAGCTATATATCTTTCTCATAACACTAAGTATGATAATATAAATAATGAACAATGAGTAAAATAAGGAAACTTTTGAAATCAACTCTAAGAAACATTGGAGACGTCTTAAAACTAAACACTAATTGAAATATCTAATCTTTGACAAGTATTTATCAGTCATCCACTTATTAGAAAGATAGGAGATTTATTTTGAAAATCAAACACAATTAACACTTTGAAATCTTATTCTTAGCTTTAAGATTTTGTAATAACATTTATTCTTCTCCAACTCTGTAAGTTTTACAAGAACAATAACATTTGGTTTACTTCAGAATCCTAACTCAGAAAAATAGCCAGGCACAGGTAGAAGAAACCAAACAGTTTCATAAAAGTCGAAATGAGATAAATCCTTTTTTTTTTTTTCTCACTTTCCCTTTTCTCTTTACGACAAATTCTCATGTGTGGAGTTCGGCGTGGTTGTGTCACAAAATCAATCTTTTATTTATTTTGCATGGCCAGGGACGTGCTTCTTCATGCAAAAGAAAAAGAAATATTATGTTTCAGTTTTGATTAATGAACTAATTAGGCATTTACATGAGAACTCCCTTGTAATAAGATAGTGTGCTTGACGTTATGGTTGGGTTTGAATAAAATTGAAAATAATGAAATACAGAACAGCGAAAAAATAATTAAAAACACTTTTTTTAGTTGTTTAACATTTTTGGATGGATTTCAAAAATTATAATTAATAATCCATTTATGAAAAATTAATGCATTTTATTTTTTACTTTTCAAAAAATTGTTAATATTTTTGGTGGAGTTACGTGTATTATTGACATTAGAAAATTAAATTATGATAAATTAAATATTTAAGATTCTCATTCAACGCACAGACTAAAATAATTTCATATTAGTGGAGTTTCGTGGTGCAGAGTTGAATAGATGAGAAATTAAAAGTTAAAAAATTATTAATTCTGAATAGTTATAGAAGATACGTAATAGAGTATGTAATTAGGAAAAATAGAGAGACGCGTGTGTAAAATGGAATTAAATAGTTGACTAAAGAAAAAAAAAAAAGAAAAAAAGGGAGTTAGAAAATGATTTCCTTTGGAAGTTTCTGGGGTGATTACATAAATTATTGATCCCACTGGTACACCGTCTCTGACCAAAATCTGACGTAACTGGAACCAAGACTTCGTAATTTATGAAGCTTCTCTACCCCTTCACCAATCACAAAAACGAATCGTTTATAAGCTTCCGCTTTTGCTTCACTTCACGAAATCTTATACCCTCTCTCTCTCTCAAAACCTTCACCTTCTTCCTCTAGAGTGAGCCAAATGAAGAACTCAAATGGCTCTAAAGAAAATGGAGGAATTTACCTTTTTCTCCTCCTCCTCCTCATCGTTGTTGTTCCTCTTGCGGCTGCACAATCTACTGAGAATAACCAAAACGAATCGTATTACAACCGCTTCAGCCCTTCCATGGCCATCATAATCGTCATCCTCATCGCCGCGGTCTTCCTCATGGGCTTCTTCTCCATCTACATCCGCCACTGCGCCGACTCCCCCTCCGCCAGCATCCGCAACCTCACCGGAGTCGCCGTCCGCCCGCGCCGCGGCCTCGACCAGGCGGTCATCGACACTTTCCCCACGCTCGAGTACTCCGTGGTCAAGATCCACAAGCTCGGAAAGGGAACGCTGGAGTGCGCCGTTTGCTTAAACGAGTTCGAGGACACCGAAACGCTGCGTTTGATCCCCAAGTGCGATCACGTGTTCCACCCCGAGTGCATCGACGAGTGGCTCTCCTCGCACACCACCTGCCCCGTCTGCCGGGCCAACCTCGTCCCTGAGCCCGGAGACTCCGTCAGAGGAATTCCCGTTCTCAACGCTGACATCGAGGCCCAATCCGAAGCCCAAACCGAGGCCCACAACGACGCTGTTGAGCCTCTTCCCGAACAACAGCAAGAGCCAAAGCTTCCAATTTCCTCCGAACCCCCTCAAATGCTCGACCTAAACCAGACGCTCAACCGGAACCGCACGAGAGGCTCCCGGTCGGGCCGCCCGCGCCGGTTCCCGCGCTCTCACTCGACCGGTCATTCGCTGGTCCAGCCCGGCGAGGACACTGAACGGTTCACCCTGAGGCTTCCCGAGGAAGTTAGAAAACAGATACTTCTCAACCCGGAGCTGCATCGAGCGAGAAGCTTGGTTGTGTTGCCCAGGGAAGGTAGTTCGCGGCGCGGATATCGAACCGGCGAGGGAAGTAGCAGAGGGAGGTCTTCGAGGCGGTTGGACCGGGGGTTTAAGTCCGACCGGTGGGTTTTCACTATGGCGCCGCCCTTCTTAGTGAGGGCCTCCTCGGTTAGGTCGCCAAGGGTGGCCAACAACGGCGGCGCAGGGACATCTGATTCTGCGCCCTTTCCGCCGCCGGCTGTTGTGGAATCTGTTTAGTCCCCTTTGTTCAATATTTTATTGAATTAATCGATTTTTTTCTGCCACGATTTATTTATTTGGTCTGGAATTCGGAAGATTTGTATAATATTTGGCACCCTTGTTTTGCGTTGAAGAAAATTAGCTGGAATTGGGAAGGGTGATAGTTTCGTAAGAAAGGAATGGCAGAAAGTAGAATGCATCGGGAGCGACGAGAACAGAAAGCAGATTGTTGTTTGGAGGCGCCGGGAAAATGGCATGCAGAATACGTGTACAGACTATACATGATGACACGAAAATCCAAAGGAGGCTGAGAAGCACAGCTACCATAACGCAGGAGGAAGAACATGTCAGAAAATCGAAATTATGTTCGGCAGCCACGAAAATAACCCAGACATAAATAAGATGTAGAAAAAAATATGTACTTTAATTATAATTTTTGTAATTCTAGTTTTGCAAAGAAAGTATTTTTTTTATAATCACTTGTGTGACTAATAACATTTTAAGAATGATGTCTTACCTTAAAAAACAAAGAATCTGGGTCCGGGATTATTCTATAAAGAGAATGTGTTTCGTTTTGTTAGATCAGAAATGCATTAACTAGTTTCTTTTTTACTGTGACCAATTTATTAGTTTACAATCACTTGACATTGTTTTAAACTTGTTCTTTTGACTTTATTTATTTTGTGTCTTCATAATTTGAATCATTAATTTTAATTTAGAGTATTTGTTTTAGGATAACTAAATAACATTTATTGTATGCATCACTTGAAATTATTATTTATTTTTTCATATAATATATTAACAATTAACTTATGTCATATGATATACTACGAGAAACAGTAGAGACCTTCAACTTTAGGAAATCAAACATATTTTTGTATATAAACCAAAAAAAATAAAATTAACTCATTTTACCCGAATAATAACATATGCAAGTCAATTTTTTGACAAAATTGTTTTTTGTCAAATATAACAACACTACTATTATTATTACTTATGTAATCAATATATTTTTTTAAAATTATTTATTACCTTAGTTATTAATAACACATTTAATAACTGACACAAAAAGAGTTTCTAAATAAAATCACACATTTAATTTGAGGTTCGTCCATACTTAGTTTTATTTATAGCCAATGTGAATGGAATCTTGAACATAAATAATAGACTAAATAAGTCTGTTAATATAAATTTTAAAATAATGATTTTATAAATCAAAAATATTTTTGCTAATATTTTATATATTAAACAAAACATTTTAAGATTTTATAATTCAAACTTAAATATTATATATAATATATTGTATATCATGAATTAAAAAAACTATGAATGTTACTTTAATTTACTATCTAATTTTGGTGAAATTTATTTTTTTATACAGTGACCTAAATTATTAGCTTACAATCACTTGACAATTGTATTTAAACTTTTTTAAAACAAAATCAATGACTTTTGACTTTATTTATTTTGTGTCTTCATAATTTTGAATCATTAATTTTAATTTAGAGTATTTTATTTTAGGATAAATAAATAACTTTATTTCGTGGATATTGTATGCGTTTTTCATATAATATATTATGTGTGTGTATGTATGTCAATGGATCTTTGTCATGAATGGTATTGAACATGACATATTTCTATATACTTGATTATTTAGTATTCCGTAAAAAATAAGATATGAAAATTAGAGATATTTTGTAATTTGTTTGAATAAAAATTTAAATTTATGTTGATATCTTTCAAAAATTTCTAGCTTATTTTTTTTCTTGTTATTTTTATTTAAAATTTGTGATCATTGATTGTTATACGAAAGTAAAGACTGTTACAGATGATAGAACTCCACTATGAACGTATGAAGTTTTCTATTTTAATGTTTTGTTTTAGTATATGAAGTTTTCTATTTTGATGTTTTGTTTTAGTATATGTATATATTTTCTATTTTAAATGATATAGTTAGAGATGTTACAAATTTCATGTTTTTTGAGATTTTATAAATATATAATCTATAATAAATTAAAGATTTTAAAATTTTATTTAGTATTATTTCTACAATTTGGTGATTTTTTAAATAAGTTAATGAATCAACTCATTTCATCACGAGTTTAACATGAACTAGTGAGTTTTTCATATAAATAGAATTAATTATTTAACCCATTGTAAAAATGTGTCATTTTGAGATTAATTAAAGTCCAAATTCATTTTAGACCAGGTTAATCTATAAGTTTTAAAGATGGTAATTAAGTTGATTTAAATTTAAGTTATATCTAAATTTTATCAATTAAATTTAATTTGGTTAGCTTGTTAATATTTACGTTATTCTTTTACATATATTATTAATTTTTCATATAAAATATTACAAAAACATGTAGTAAACATGACTAGACCAAGACACTTAATAAAAATAGACAAGGTTAATAAAAGTTTTAAAAGAATGAAGAAAAGAAGTAGAAGAAAATAAAAATTCGAAAGGCTCAAGTGTTTTCTATAGAAGGTCTAGAATATATTAATTAAATTGTTTATAATAGTTACTAAAAACGTTGGATTGATTAAAGTCGAAAAAAAAATGAAACAACTGAACCCATTAAGTTAATTGGTTTAGTTCAAATTTGAAGTAAAAAATAAATAAAATCGATTTGATTAGTTTAATATAGATTTAACCTAATGTAGAAAAAACTAACAAAGTTGAGCATGTCAAAATTGAGAAATTTAAAAGATATTAAAGCCTTTTATAATTGTATGTTACCAAAAAAAAGGCATACAAATGAGTCGTATTATTAGAATTTAACGGACATACATTATTAGGGCAAAAGCTTTTACATTGTTGAGCAATTAAAAAAAAAATTGCTTACACAATTTGTGGTTGAAGGAGAATATAAGAAAAATTATATCTTTTGACTAATATATTGAACAATAACAGTGAGATGTTGTTTCATTGGAGATTAAAAAAATAAAATAAAAACTATAAGAATAACCAATTCCGAAATAAAGCTTATTTTATTTTATTAAAATTGTGATATTTTTTGATTTAAAACTTTGACATAATTAATTTGACCTCTTCAATTAACTAGAGTCTTGTGGCAGCGGGGTTATATTTGACTTGGCCTTCTAATATTTATTATTTTAGTAATGATATTTCTAGTTTGTTTTCTCTCTTATTTTTTCTTTTTCAGAGAAAGTTTGTTTTCTTTTTTGTTTTCTCTCTTCTTTTTTCTTTCTTAGAGAAATTTTGTTTTCTTTGAAAAACAGTTTGAAAGCTTAATTATGAAATGTCTGCAGATATCTTAATGTTTTTATTTTCCTGGTTGGCATTAATTTTTTCCATCTTATGTATATTTTATCAATAGGTGGCACACGACATTTCACCCCAACTGAATTATCCGGTCTTTGAATCCACAATGTTGGGAAACATTAGAATGTTTATACATTAGGAAGACAATGCTATGTGTTTTTTTGACAACATTTAATACCGTGTTAAAAAACTCTGCCTCACTTTATTATCCTTTATAACAGGAGTTTAATGTATCTTTACTCATTAAAATTTGTATAAGGTTTTTATGTTCGATAACGGTAAGAGTAGTTCCGCAGTGGTGGTTGATCCTAAACGCGGCCACTTTGCATTCTTTTACTCCATTTCTTCTGGTGAAAGTTTTTCTCTAATCACATGGGAGTATTTCTTAGTGAATAGATACCATTGAGGTTGGTGAACAAACATCATTAAACTGTTATAGTTTTATTATATTTTTTATATTACAGTTGTTGAAAATCTAAGTCAAATCAAATTGAATAAAAAATTGTTAATTTTTACGTTAATTATGTATATAACAATTATTTAGAGACTAATTTTTAATTACAAAATAAAATAGTTGCTAATTGTAATTAAAATAGCTGCCAAATTAGATTTTGGTGACTAAATAACTACAAAATAGAAATAATGATTGAATTTATTGATTAATTAAGTCAAGATAATTTGTATCTAACATTAGTTACCATACCAAGGTTTTAGTTACCTACATCATTAAATTTTAAATTGGTTTCTAAGTAAATTTAGAATCTAATGGTATAAGTCACTAGAACTTTGGTAACTAATGTTAGATACCAATTATATTGACTTAATTGATCACCAAATTCATATTTTGTAGTTATTTAACAATTAAAATTTAATTTGGTGACTATTTTGATCATAATTAGCAACAATTTCATTTGATAGCTAAAATTTGATCTCTAAATAACTTTTTTTTCTTATAGTAAACTGATGTAAATTTATGTTAAATTTCATCATATCCAACATAAATTTGTATTTAATTTGATTATATTCAACATAAAATTACGTTGATTTAACTATCCGATGTAAAATTTAACACTAAAACTATACTGTTAAAGTCTATATATCAGACAAAGCTTATTTGATAATAAATATATCTATATTTTTATGTATGTTACTGTTATAATCTGATGTAAAAATATTTTTCTAAGTCAAGTATAAGTATGAAATAAATGAACTTTGTTTTTTACATCTCTTACATTTACATTGAATTTTTATATGTGGTAATTAAAGACTGGAAATTAATGTGAAGGACATATGTGATGTGAATGTTAAGAAAATAGATATAACAATTAACTATGGAACGTCCTTAGTGCATGGTGGTAGATCAATGACTAAATTTTAAGATCATGTATCTATTTACACACTCAAACTTATATTTAAAACATTTTAAAAGATGAGTGTGGTAATCTAATTGCAATTTTTTACATTTAACTATTTTAGAAGTTTGGCCAAATTATTGGAACTTGGACAAAATAATTTGACTAAGGTTTTTTTGTGACATAATACCTCGGTAGACTTTGATAATTAAAAGGAGAATTTACTAACGGTCATATGAAGCAAGCAGGTCAAAAGCTGATTATAATAAGATCCATTATTTAGCCCTCTAATTTGAACGGAATTTGGAATTATTAACCCTGTCCTAGACTCTATTCAAATCATAGTCTTAATACTCGTTGTTGGCCATTATTACGACTTCATTTAATGCATATTTTATTGCATGAACAGAGATAATGTGTTGTAGAAACAGTTTTTCGTTGTTTTCGAAATTTACGAAATACTGGGGGCCCACTCAGTGACCTACCCGAAAAGGCTGTCTCTGTAGCAACGAAACGTTCAACAAATATGGTTGTTAATTGATAATATAGCTGCCAAGTAAGACATCAATGGTTTTTTAGCAAAATGATGAATTTCAAAGACTCTAAATTATGGTTGGTAGAGATGTTGGCAAGGGACCAATTGTATCAAACAGTTGTAGAAGTGCTTAAAGTAGAAATTAATTGGACGGAGTGGGCACGTTGCGTGACTGAGTTTTGTTTTGTTAATACTACCTCTTTTTTATCAACCAATTCAATGTGTCTATCAGAGTTTCCAACTACTTTCTGCCCTTTTCACCCATAAAATCCTTAATTACATGTTGCACAGTATCCCTCCTTCAACACTCCCTAGCAGCCACCCACCTATGTTTCAATACGCACCAACCCACTAGTTGGGATAACGTGAACATCTCCACCAAACTTTAATTTCTTTCTATGCTGTTGCAAACATTAATACCTTCCCAGGCTCCTGGCTAAGGTGGTTTTTCTTTGTTCAACATTTTATAAAACATGTTCCCCCATTTTTCTTGCAAAATATTCAAACTATGATAAAAAGAAAAAACTAGATAAAAATAATCTAAAAAGGATCAATATTCTGCATGGGTTTTTCAATGTTATTTTAACTTGGTTAGTTTTTTATCTGTCTCACATATAGGGCGAGTTGTCTCTCGACAAGTTAACTCGAGTGTCTCATTTCGATTTTAGAGTCCTAGCATCTCGTCCGAGGGAGGCAATTTATAAATTTCTTCACATGCCACGTCAGATTAAATCTGTTTACATTTAGAGGATCCTATGAATACTTGGATTCGAAAATATCACATCTCATGCTGGAAAATTATCTCACATGAAAATTTTATTTTATATCAAAAAATTATTACGGAAAGATTGAAGAGGACGAGTGAGTAAACAAAAGTGGAATTCCTAACACTAAAAAAAATGTTGAAGGGGAAGATTTTATTAAAAAAGAAAAAAAAGTGAAATTTACCACATTGAAAATAAATAAGGAGAAATTAAGATCAAACTACTATTTAAAACAGAAATTGTCTATAAACCATCTTATTTCACCACAAATCAAAATAAATTGAAATTTATTACACTGAAAACAAATAAAGAAAAATCATCTCCCTATAAAACATCTTATCTCACCGCAGATTAAAATAGACCACCGTTCTATCAAAGAACTGTTATCCAACAACAAAACATCACTCCAAAGCACTACCTTTTAAACTCATCTTCAAAACATCACCGTTCTAAACCAGCTACCAATCATAACAACATACCTAAAATAACCTAAATTCATTTTTATTTTAGGCTAAACATCCCTAAAATCCAATAAAAAATTATTTATTTGATACTATCAATACCTCCAATTAAAAAATTATTTTCATTGCCAACTCAGATCGAAGATTATAGTTGTACAAGTATAAGATTCAGTATACATGAACTCAACATTAATTTAAATACTATATGCAGATCACTATGTGATCTTTAAAGTAACTTATTAGTGAAATTTATATAATTGGCAAATTTCTTAAACTAGAGTAAATTTTTTGTGAAATTCCCAAAATGGTGCAATTTTTTTTTTGAGAATTTAAGTAACTCATGCATATGTTGTACATATAATTGTGAATAAGTCATTATTGTACTATTTAAAGTATGGTTAAATGATATGGTTAGACTAATGCACACTACTGCACAATTACAGGGCGATTAATTCTTCTATCCTTCTTTTGTTTTATGTTGTATTGGGTTATGCACAGAAAATTAATGCATAGTAATAAAACCATTTTGGAATGAAAAAATGGTTACTTACTGTCAAGAAATTTTACCTGATGTAAAGAAAATTTATTTAAGATAGTGAAATAAGAAGATGATTTTTATATACTAAAAATTTAAATTATTTGAATAAAAAAAGGTTAAAACTTTTTAAATTGGTTTGGCAACCAATTTTATATATATTTTGCTTGAAGAATGATACCATTCATGTTTACTATGTTTTAAAATAAATTACAGCAATGGTTCTTTTTATAAAAGAAAAAAAAAGAAAGAGCTAAAATTATCGATTATTTTTATATATAAAAAGAAAGTAGTTTTAAGAAGAAAAAAATTCTAAATAAGTTTTAAAAACTAACCAAATCAAATAATTTAAATTTTTACTATGTAAAAATCATTTTTTTATTTAATTACCTTTAACATTCATTTTATTTTGGTAACTTTGACAACAAGTAACCATTATTTTATTCAAATTAACTTTATATTTATTTCAATTATTTAATGACAATTAATTTCAATCATACATATTCAATCAAATTCCCAAAAGGACTTCATCATTATAAATTAATTTTATGTGAACAACCCACTACAACATGGGAAAAAGAGAAAAGGAAGGGTGTAAGAATGAGAATCAAGAATTTAATCTATGAGAAATTGTACTGTAGTATATTTTAATTAATCAACTAATTAGTTAATTAAAATAGTACTTTTATTGCATGGTTTTATTCATTTAACTAAAATGATGTTTTCTTTTTACAATCTCACATAATCTTAACTTAAATTATAATGATATCATTTATTCACAATGATACCGTGGAGTGTACCATTTATCCAAATCTGACAAAAAAAATAAATAAATTACACCATTTTAAGACTTAAAAAAAAATTACACTAGTTTGGACTCCTATTCGTTAATATCTTATCCAATTAAATTAAAGATATATAAAGTATTAAAGAAACTTAAATCGTAATAAATAAAATAAATAAGATTCTCTAGATAAAAAAGAAAGAGATTATAAGAAAAAACAATCTAATTCTCTAGATAAGACACTAATCATTCATCTTTTCTAGGTTGAAGAGTCTTAAATACAGAAGGCAACACAACCTAAAAGCATAAATAATTCCGCACTAGTATAAAATTCTCCCTGTGGTCTTCTAAGCAGGGCATGGTCTTTATACGGGCCTAGGAAGATTATTGCATTTCAGAAGGCCGAAACCTGGACCTCTTTCTTTCAGCACCCTTAAACTTTCTTTCTCCACTTTCATAAGTTGAGGTCGTCGATAGATTGAGAACGTTACAAGTGTATTCTGGATTAAATAAATCAGAAATATTACTATGAATTACTTAATTTAAAAATGCATTTTGTATTTTGTAATATGAAATTTAGTTTCTCAATTCAGAATTCAGTTTCTAAATCTGGAATTCAATTTCTAAATTGCACTATCCTACAATACCGTTCAAAACATATTTTACATTATACAATTTAAAATATATTCTAAATTGAAAAATATAAAAATCTTCCCATGCCTGCGCAATTTCAATTTTTCCAACACCGTTGATGGAGGAAGAATGAACAGTGAGGCTTTACCAAGCCCAATACTAAGCCCAGTTGACTGGCCCGCTTCACTTGCTGTGAAAAGCAAGTGAAGGAAGTTCGCGCGAACTGAATGAGCAAGCGGAGAAAGTAGAAAGATGCAGAAGCAGAAGGAGGACGAAGAGAAAAACATTGATGGAAAGCAGAAGAAGAGTTCCGTGGTGATAAGAATACCTTCTTATCAGGAAGTGGTTGAAAGTTCACAGGCCAAATCGACTCCACCATCTCTCTTCCTTCCCTCGCAATCGTTTTCCCAAGCTTTCGCCTTCGTCAAATCCTCCGAGTTCTACGCTCCTCCTCCTCCTCCTCCACAATCCAGGTATACACGCTTCTAATTTCTGCATCTTAATTCTTCACTCATTATCACCATCACCGTTATTACTTTATATCTTATTTCTGTTAATTCTTTTGTTTATTAGGGAAACTGCTCCATCGGACGCTCCATCTTCAACTTCGACACCATCTCCCGCTGCTGCTGCTGCTGCTTCTTCATCTTCATCAAAATTACCTGCCTCTCAGGCCTCTCAAAATCGTAATTCGATACTTGTGAGCCATAGACAGGTCGAATGCCTTTTAAAATTGTTATCATAAAAGTACGACAATCGCTATGAGTTCAGCGCATTCTAATTAAATTCTTATATTATTTTTTCTCGTGTATAATATTAGGAGATTTTATGTCGAAGTGTTTCATAAATTATCAGTGTCTTGAAGTGAATTTTCTTTTCCGTTCTGTAGAAGGGAAACCCCTTGCTCAAACACATTAGGAACGTTAGATGGATGTTTGCCGATGTTGTTTGTGACTACATGCTTGGCCAAAGCTCCTGTGCTCTCTATCTCAGGTTATTTTCTCTCTTATTAAGTTTTTCTGCTGAATTTAGAGGTTGTACTGCGCTGGAAGTTCTAGAGTTTGTTTGTTGCGAACTTGCTGTCCTCAGTGTCAATGCCAATACACAGTGATTCTTATAAGTTTCTGGAAAAATTACGTTGTTGAAAATCCATATCAAACTGTCAATCAACACTCGATATTTATGATTCAATGTAGTGGATTGACTATTATATAGTTTATCATTGTGCTTGCGGAGTTGCTTTTATAGTGCATTCCTTGTTATGCATGGTCACTTCAATATCTTACATGTTATTCTTCTACTAGTTGGGTTTATTACAGTTCCATTTTTTGAAATCAACTTAACTTAGTTGGACGGTTTAATGCAGTCTTCGGTATCATCTTCTGCATCCAGACTACTTGTATTACAGAATTAGGGAGTTGCAGAAGAATTTCAAGCTTCGTGTGGTTTTATGCCATGTTGATGTGGTCAGGCTCTCATTCAAACTTCTATAGCATCTATTTTAGCTTTTTCCAATGATTTATCTAGAAATTTATAATTAACTGTACCTGTTCTGCTATATATGCAGAGGAAGTGACATTTCTCGTGTTTTCTTGTTAATTTCAGGAAGATGTAATAAAGCCTCTACTTGAAGTCACAAAAACAGCTTTGCTTCACGACTGTACGCTCCTATGTGGATGGAGGTGCAATTGATTTTACTTTTAACTGCTTGTGAAGTATGCATACTGAAGATATCATCTTTTTTCTTTACCCTCCCGAGGATGAGTGTGCTGCTATTATCTACTGCGCTCTTGTAAACTTCTTATCAAACTGAGTAGAAAATTTAACATGCGATCAAAATTTCTTGTTAAGGATAAAATTTTGTGGTTGCAACTTGATGAAGCATGTTAATGTGACTATCTATTTTCCAACTGTTTTTTTGTGACTCAATTATAATATACACCTTGGAAGAAGAAATGCTTATGTAGTTTCTTTCGGAGCCTTTTGTTCAATTTCCATTTAAAGGAGCTTGAGAGTAATGTAGCATCAACATACATGTGAATTTCAATATATGTAGTAGCATCTGGCAAGATTTGACTTACATGTCTAATTAGTTATATGTGATTCCTTTGCACTGTTGTTAGTCTGGAGGAATGTGGCCGTTACTTGGAGACCATAAAAGTCTATGAAAACAAGCCTGCAGACATTATTCAAGGCCAAATGGATACAGATTATCTATCACGGGTATGGTAATGTTTCTTCTTTTCTGTTCGTTAATTTTTACGGGTTATATTCAATACTTTCAAAAGCAAATTGTAAAGGGTGCAATTCGTAAATTGATTAAATTCTAAGCATGGCCACCAATTGTGCTGAAGCTATTTTATTTTCAACTGTAGCTAACACATGCCCTTACGACAGTACGACATGTTAACAAGACTGATGTTGTCACCCTTGGTACGACATTTGGGGTACGTCAGCTGCTTTTTAGTACACGCAGAGACACATATTGATTGATTTAATTCACAAAAGAATTTTCATCAAGCTATATTCTTGTCTTTTCAGTCTCTTTCTAACATTATGGGTGCATCTATGGAAGATCTAGCTCGTTGCCCTGGCATAGGAGAGCGCAAGGTATATTGATGTTACCAATGGTGAAACTGCAATGGGACTATGATTTGCACTTGCACTTTTTTTGTAGCATTGGTTGAATGATCTTGAGTCGCTGCTCACTTATATTAACAAAAAGAAATTCTGAATCTTCCTGATGACAGGTCAAGCGCTTGTTTGACACCTTTCATGAACCTTTCAAACGGGTGGACTCAAGCCGTCAGGCCATTCCAGATACTTCTGTTCAGAACAAGCCAGCTAGCCCAGTGTCATCAATCAGGAACAATACTGAATCTTCCTCCTTGATTGAAGACAAACAAGAGGATGTAGATGATGTGAGCAAACGTAAGAAGAAAGAACCCGAAGTTACTGTCAAGTCTGCCCTTTCTGCAGCTTTTGCCAAATACTCCAATAGAGTTGGAAAGCGGAAAAGAACTTCACACGTGGAGGAAAAGGGAGAATCAGATGTTTTCAAAGAATCAGAAGCTGAAATATAAAATTACCATGAAGTTTTTCACTGGTTGTTCAATAATTTAGCCTTGAGCAATCCTATGATAGAGGCTTCGGTTATTATGTCTATGCATGTAAGCCATGGAAACTCTATTGGGACTGTAAAGGGGAAACATTTGTAACAAGTGAAGAAGTAGTACTTATAATATGATAGCTGAACTGGTAGGAGGTTAGGAGGCTTTAATCAAATGGGAAGGAAGAGAAAAACTGGTGGGGGCGCATTTAGGGTATAACAATAAATGGAGGAATGATTGGATTTTCGGTTGAGAGAAGTTTTCCCTGTTTAAGAGCTCATTTTTGTACATTGTGTTTACCTTCTTCTGTTGATTCTCAAACCATATTGGGATTTTTTTGTCCAATGTTTGTATAAGATGTAGCCCATTTCTGAAACCACGTAAGCGTATAACAACAAATAGAGCAGAGATTGGATTTTCGGTTGTTGAGATAAGTTTTCCCCACTTAAGGTACTTTGTAATTATGTCTAACTCCTTTTCTTCATTCTGAAACCACATTGGGATTTTTTTAGTCGAATTTTCAATCAGTTCTAACCTATTTTCTGAATCAGTATCTTTCAAACTCCTCTTCTGTCTATTGCATTATTCATTTTTGGATTTTGCCCTGCTACCATTTTAGGGTAGTGTTGGGGGTGTAGAGCTTTAGGAGGTACAGGTGGTGGTGCATATTTCCGGATGGGGCTCGGAAGTTTTCAACTTTACTACCGGATGCAATAATAATATCATAATGACTACATAAGTTAGAAAATAATATATTACAGATCGAGTTATAACCCTACTTAGGAACCTATGATCTACCTACTTGGTAATTTCTGCCAATGTTTTGGATGTTGTATTTTTCGACATTGTCAAGATGACTCTAGAAAAGTGATTTTAATATTTAATGGGGAACGAAGGAATATACGACAGATGGTTATAATGGACTTTTAGTTCTCCAAAGTCTGGGTTAAAAATACCCATAATCTACGTAATGATTTCCCATCATCCAGAGTTTTGGTTCATCCGTTGTTGTTCGGGTGGGTAACATTGATATTTCTCCATTCTGATGGGCTGTTGCCTGTTGCAATCATTTTGCTGATCTTTTCAATCAGGAAATGTCCATTGATATGACATGCGGGGATTCCTTCTTGTGCTACATGCCTTGTGGGGAATCCTTGCTTTCAGCCAGACACCAGTAATGCAAGTCAAAATAGGTCAGCATTATTCCATTATATCCGTCACGTCTGCATGTTGGTATTTCTCCTTATAGTAAAAGTGAATTAGCTTTTAATATGGTTGTCTCCTATTGCACCTTATGCTAACGCCTAAAATTCAGCTCTTTCCAATTGCCAGATAGAAAGAAGATAGATTCCATCGATGTCCTTGTCAACCTCTAAGAGGGGGAGCTCTATATTTAAGGTCGTTTTCCGTTGGCCTAAAGTGATTCAGTCTGATTTGAGGTATGTCAGTAAGTTTGTTTTTACGCTGTGAGTTACGGGATTTAAGAATTTACGGGAAACGAAACTCTTGAATATTAGGTTTCATCATACTGCAGAAGAAATGTTCTGTTCATATTAGCGACATAATTATTAGAAAGTTCATATTCCTCTTATTTTCTACCTCGTATCTATGCAAGTTTGTCATGACAAAGGCAATCTAAAAAATACAGATATTAAAATGATAAGAGCAAAATCTAGGACTAAAAGTTCCATGACTTCTTATCGTCTTTCTGTTTACATTTTTCTTCCCTCTCCTCCGCTATTGAAGGCAGTAGGGATGAGGGAATTCCATTGGTCTTTGCCAATTCAATGGTGCCCCCATTAAGTGTGATATTGCTCGTGTTTTGGGGCCTAATGTTTGTCCAAGGACTATTTTAGTCTAAGACGAATACTACTTTATTTCTAGGCTGCTTCTGCTCTTCTCAGATCAGACAGAATGTCGAAGAAACATAATGCACATCTAATGACTTGGACTTGGCGTTTGTTTCTGAAATCGTACGGAGCTAGAACTAAGAGAGGATGGGTTCCTAACAAGAGGTATCAGTGATTGTACAACATCTATCATGAGCGGCCTGTAATCAGCTTCTGGCTGTATGCACAATGCTGCAATGGCAGCTATCTGCAAAATCCCATAGAAGCAGAAAGCAAATGTTACTTGATAGGAAAAATATGGTTAGTCCAAGACATTAAATGACAGTGAAGACAATGAGAGAATAACTACGACTAAACGAAACCAAAGTTGACCTGAATTAAATCCTTCTTCGAGTACTGTCCGCGTAGAGCTGGGTCAACCATTTCAATCACCTTTTCTCTGTTTGTCAACCTTGGAAGAGCCTGATGAATACGTAATATCACATGCAACAAAATTAGTATGTGACAAAACTAGAAACTTAATTCTCAACTCAGTTTTTTTATCCTCTGATTTTCTTTAAACAAAAGTTACATAATCAATTTTGTTCTATTAAAAATTGCAGGGTGCTATTTACTAACCCAAGAGACAAGGACGTGTTCTCCCGGGGCCCGCTTGATATCAACAGGTACACGTCCCGTGAGGAGTTCAAGAAGAACCACACCATAGCTGTAAACATCTGACTTTGTGGTAAGCTTACCCGTGGCGTACCTACGATGCCCAAATTCAAGGGACAAAATAAATTTATGCAATAAGTTATCAAAAAAGTTGTAAATATATCATGAGTGGTGTGCAGTATGTAATTTATATGTCATGTTTCATAAAATTGAAAATCACAGCCTGCTTGATAAGGACTTGACTGTGACCATGTGCATGGTTCTTTTTTTTAACGTTGTCATTTATGTACTGGGATTGGGTGAAGAATGAAGATAAGGCAGCGCGCTTCGGAATGACAGATGAATTGGGGCACTCGTAATACTCACTCTGGTGCCAGATATCCAGTGGTCCCCAACACACGGGTGGAAACCTGACCGTTCCTCTTCTCTGATCCCATCTTAGCCAATCCAAAATCAGACACCTTGGCACGGAAATTTTGATCCAGTAGAACGTTGTTACTCTTGAAGTCTCTGTGGATCACAGGAGAGACTGCATGTTCATGAAGGAATTCCAGTGCCCTGGCACAATCAAGGGCTATCCTCATCCGGGCCCACCAATCCAACGATTGAGTTTGATCGTTGGGGGAGTGAAGATGGTGTTGAAGTGTACCATTGGGCATGTATTCAAAAATCAATAACCTGTGGTGTTGGTCAGCGCAATAGCCAAGTAACTCCACCAAATATGGAGAGTGCAAGCGACTTAGGAGATCGACCTGCAATAAATGTCATTTAGTCTTCACACCCATGTGCTGGATTTGAATAAAGCTCACAATATGAGTTGGCAAGTGGGATTAAAAGGTAAAGGGATGTTCATTCCATTTTCATGGTCCCAAATTTGGTTGCAAAACGCCAGAGATTTTTTTTTTTTAAATGATAATCGGTGACAGGAAATGTCTTACTGTCTGTATTTTATTGACCTGCGAATAAGTTTTATTGATATTTTGATTCAATAGTAGTGCATAATTCAAATGACTTAAATCTTGATATCTTATTTTAATTTTATGAATGATTTTTTAATCTTTGACATGTTTTCACAGTTTACAAAATCTTCTAGGTTAGAAGATGCAGAAAAGTTAAAAATTTAAGATATTAGATTTAGAAAACCTATGCATAATTTATATCTCTAATTGTTAGAGTCAATTGTCAAGCCATGTAGGCATAGATAATATGCTACAGTAGGATATTAAGGTTGTCACGTGATAGTTTGTAAAATTCCTTTCACATTTAATGAACATTTCGTTACAACTTATAAATTTTGTTAGGCAAGCAATACAAGTGTGGGCTTAACAAAAGACAAAAACAAAGTCTCTGAACAAACTGGATCTAATACAGGGAAAGGAGACAGTGGGGGAGAGATAGTGCAAGTAAAAACAAGAAATAATTAAATCTTTGCGTGGTGAAAAGAAGAGGATATGTTAAATCATTAAATGAAGTACACTGACTCACCTCTATTCTGAAGGCACGCTCCCCTTGCTTACCCTCACTGCGAAGCAACTTAATTGCTGCCAAAGTGCCATCACTTAGAACTCCTCTAAACATCAAGCCAAGCCCTCCATTACTACCAATCACATTTCTTTCACTGAATCCATTTGTAGCAATTTCTAATTCCCTATATGTGAACACTTGGACTCCTCGAAATGTAGGTGCTGGGGTCCTGCTCAAATTTCCCCCGTGAAGACACCCACTCTTCACTTCTACAATAAATGTCTCCAAGCATTTATGGATTAGCTTCTGAATTTTAAAGCCTCACCCCTCGAAGACTATTTGAATTAATATTAAGAATAATTAATGAACTAATGATATGCTAGAGACAAAGTTATATGATCATCTGCAGCCTGGAAAGTTATACAGTTGTAATTCCTAGCAAATTAACTCTTCTATGTTTTCATATAGTTATGGTATTTGCTTCACTATTTAGTATTTAAGATACTGTTTGCAATTAATTGATAGCATGTAATGTGGCAACTAGTTACCTGGACTAGAATTCAACGTTGATGAAGTAATGAGCCTGCTGCTTGTGTCATGAAGCTCTCTGCTGTCTTCTTTGCAAGTTCCATTCTTGGTGGAAGATTTTTGGCGACGGATCAGGCATAGGACCACAAAAATGACAAATAGGACCGTAACTAAGGTAACCAATGAGACGGTTATGAGAATGGTTTTGGAGGGGAAATGGCCGTGGGTATGGCTATGTCTTTCTGAATGTAAGTGGTGGTGTGTGAAAGAATGGTTCTTAGTTGGTGGCCCTGCAGGCAGAGTGGTTGCAGTATTAACTTCCATGACTGACAACAGAGAGAAAAAATTAAATGGGTTGTGTGTTTGAGGTGAGAAAGAAGTTTGGGATTGGAAAGCAAGAAGTAAAAGAGGATGAGGGAGAGTGGGGAATGCCAAAATGGAATTTGTTTATGGTAATAAACAAAACAATGGGGATGCAAGTATTTTGCTAGTTGTAAGCCTCCTTTCCTAGGAGGGCAAGCCACCCTCTCGTGAATATTTAATTAAGTGGTTTTGGTGTACTTCCTTCGTCTCTTCTTTTGTTATTTTCTAAAGAATTGTCTTTTTCTTTGTATGAGAAAATCTTGGAAGCTTTTGCACAATCTTTCACTCACTCTCTCTCTAATAATTCCCCAATTATAGATCATACGCATTCTGTTTTACTAAAACAAGAATGTATTTATAGCCTAACTTTTTGTTAGTCTTCTTTGGAAATAGAAAACAAAGAAGATAATTATGCTTTTTGGCTGGCTGATGAGTCAATTTATATCTGCTATTGCTGCAGGGAGTGGTCACTGGTCAACCAGTTCCACCACTTTTAAGAGTGGAGCAAAGGGTTGAGTTTGTTAGGTGGACTTTGCCATCTCACCATTTACCATTCTCACCACTCACTGCCAATAACAACAATCCAATTACCACCTGCATAACTCAAAATCCCTCAATTCAATAACTACTACCACTTCCTGCTTCATTAAACCATTTCCATCATGCATCATTTTATATGGTTTACTTATTTCATTTGACTCGAACCCTAGCTCAAGGGGAGAAAATGACAAACAAACCTGCTGCATTAGGCTAATCTAAATGAGTAAGTATGCTATTTTACTTTGGTCTCTGCCCCTGCTTGTTCTTTTTTCAGGATATTCAAATCTGCTAGAAGAAAAATTAGAACTTAATAGTTTTCACATGAATGAATCAGAACTACGACATATTAAATTTGGCATTCATCTAATGACATAGGTCAAAACTAAAAATTTAGTATCAGCATAATTTTCCGTTTTATTTGCCATATGAAAAAAAGTATTACTCCCACATTTGACATATTTTTCTTTGTTCTAGTTCCTTCTTTAAAATAAAACTCTATACTTATATGATTTCGAAAAAATGATGGAAACTAAACTGTAAACACCTTTTCACATTAAGATCAAAATGTAAGGTTTTTTTTTTTTTTTATGTAATTAAAAACTTAATGAAAAAAAATAATCTATGAACAAAAATGTAATTTAACCAATAAAACATTATATATTGGAGGACCTGATTTTATACATTTTCGGCTTTCTTTCTATCCATTGAAATAATATTTCTTTTAATTATATTTTTCTATTATTTCTTTCTTTCCCTTTCCACTTCCCCATTTAAACGAGGTGTTGGAGTGAAATAGCTACATTTTGTCCAAGTTAAACTTTTTCAAAAAGGTAAATTGCAAGTATTTGGATAAAACTAATTAATTAGTGTTATGAATGTGTTTAGGCAGAAGAGTGATAATTACTTAGCATTTAGTAGGAGTATGGAGTGGAAAGAAGTCCCACATCTCTGATTGCTACTGAAGATTGGCAATCACATGCCTCTGTGTCGTGGAAAAAGTGAGTTGTGAAAACACCATAAGAGGAAACATTCTCTCAAACCTAAACACATTTGCTAATGCTCTAACTTTCTTCCCATCTCACCAAATAACATTTGCTACAAAGCCAATTATCCAATTGGGTATTCTTCAACTACCACTTTACATTACATAACTAATCATCACCTTTCCTCTTACCACAACATTACAATTATCTACCCTCATCATCACCCACTAATTAACTACCAATAATACATCAAATTAAACCCATCTCCTATCCCACTAGTACCATTCCACTCAATCAAATTAATATCACATTTCATAAAAAAATGCCTTTTCTATAAATATAAATTGAACCATTCACAAGTTATTTTATAGAAATTCTTTCATCTAACACTTCTTTCAAAATTGTGTATAAGTCAATTTTAATTTATGAAGAATCTATTTTTTTTCTTATCATTTTTACTTTTCTCTAAAAATCTTTATGAGTGAGTTAATTTAAATAGGTAATTTAAATAGGTACATATTCTCACCTAAATATTATTGGTGAATTTTTTTTCTAAAAGAGATGGATAAAGAAAAACTTTAATCTTGAATAGCTACAAGGATATTAAAATATAGCCGTAAATAGTAGGTAACCTAATGATTTTAATTTAAAGTATTCTAACCAAAAATAAGTTAAAACATATAATATAAATATGTTGTCTTTTCTTAATATTTTTACCATGTTGCAATTATGTTTCTTTTATTGAGATACATAAATCTTAACTTTTTTATTATTTAATTGATTGATTTCTTTTATTTGATCGTTCTAAAAGGTAATAATTTCTTGAAGGGTATTGATAATGAGAGTTTGTCTAATTACAGGAAGAGTTAAGGGGTCAATCTGTGTATTTGTGAACTTGATGAATTTAATTGTAGAGTGGGCTGGACAAGTGTAGTTGGTTGAGTATGTGAACAGAAGCCCAGATAAATGGGCCCATAATCTCCCTGGCCCAATCGAGGAACCAGTAAGACCCATTCTTGGTCGGATTGTCGCTTCTTTTTGTTTTTATTTGTGTTCTTCAAATTCGAAGGTTGTTGCGTGGCCAGATAAACTGAATATAGGTACGTTCTTATCTGATCAGAGTATTGCTTTTTGAACCAAAGTACAGAGAAAGTTAAAGTTTCACCTTAAAATTACACGCGGAACATAAACAGCAGAAGTATATAAAACAAACTTATTATAATTATTAAATAATTAACTAAGTTAAAATGTAAACTATTGACATTAGAAACTTTAGTTTTAATATATTTTAAAAATTAATTTAATCAAGACTGAAAATTGTTTCAGTAAGTAGGATTCGTAAATATATCATTATAACTGTGATTGAGTAAAACATTTAAGCGTTCCTTAAATTTTACAAAATATAAATTTCTTTTAAATTAACAACTAATTAAAGAGCGATATTTAATTTGAAATAAATTAAAAGTAAAATAATGAAAAATTCAAATTTAATATATATGATTTACGTGATTATTTCGTATTGACTTGGATACCCCATTGTTTGAAGAGTCAAGATGATGTAAATATCATGTTCAAAAAGAAGAAAAATATATTTAGAGTGAAATTGGTTTAGCTCTTCCAGGTAATTTATCATAAAGCATTTCCACAATTTTCTATATTCATTAGGAAAATCAAGGAATGCTCGACTAGCATCACCTTAAAAAGGGAGAGAATTTATATTTCTACCTGTTATAGTTTGATTGAGAGTTTGAGGGTAAATACAATAAAAGTGTTTTGTGTCTCTAAATTTAGTAGGTAAAGTTTCATAATTCTTTATTAAGCCTTCATGTATATGTACAATTAATTTAAAGGTTTAACATAAATATAGTGTATCAAATATTTGCTGGATTATTCTGTAATTAATATGTCTCACTCAGTACAAATAATGAATATATTTCAACTACATTCCTCTACGGAGTAAAAATATAGGCTTACTTAGATTATTATAAAGGTTAATTAAGTATTAAAATTACATTGGTATATTATTAATTTATTAAACATTTGTGACTTTACTTATATCTTACCTAATTTGACTTTTTGGAGTGTATGGCAAACACATTCATCTATAGTAAAGGAAAGAAACATATTGATTGAATAAAAGAAGACCATGTAGTCCAAAAATAAAGACTTTTCAATGCATACAAAATACCATCCATTAGTCTTGTGAATGTTAGTTACTCCTTGTAGAAACATAATTATTTTTCTTAATTTTATTTATTTTTTAAATTTTTATTGAGCAAATACCCAATTTAGTTCATGAAAAAAATGTAATTGTGCCTAATTAAATAAATCTTTCATATAAGTCGTGCTTGACTCTTATATGATTTATAACCTTTGTAAGATTTATAGATAATATTACTTACACATTTTTTTTATTTCTTTAGTTTTCTTTAAAAAACTAATTTATAAGTTTATTAAAACTTGTTAACTGGTTGAGTAGAGATAAGATTGAATGGTGGATTACCATTTTCAAGATACTGGATAACATTTTCACATGATAGGCCTAACGAAGAAAATGACACATAGGAGTTTCATTACATAGAATTTAGTGTAGAAAATTTTAGGGGCAACACTTGGAATCCCAGATATTATTCATACATTTGCAAGACATTGCACTTTCTTCTCATTTTGTTCTCTCTGTCTTAGTGGATGCATACACCAATGTATATCAATTCTTTTCTTTGAAAATTGGAGCCAACTGCTAATGCTGTCAACAAAAGTATTAAAGATACTCTTGGTTTTGAAGAGATGTCAATTAGTTTTCATTTAGTGTCACTAATTTTAAGGGTGTTCCTAAATTCAGATTCCTTAAGCTTATGGCTATTAGTATTAAGTAAAAGTTGAATTCTTGGAAAGATAAGTTGATTATTAGTATGATGGACATGATTCAATTGGTTAATTCAATGATTACAGGTACAATTATCTATAGTTTTCACGTTTATAGACAATCTATTATTTGTTACTTCAATTGGAGTGTGGATATCTTAATGTTAATTTCTGAAATGATGCTTGATTTGTTGATAGTTTTATTTCTCAACATATTGACATCTCTAAACACATTAATTACATGGAATAGTTTGGATTGGAATATCCCAAACCCCTTTAATTATCTTCCTGGTATTGATAACATTAATTATATGATGTTTTTTTTTATAAAAAGGATGAACTCATATAGACAATGGATGATTTAGACATGCTTAGTTCATTCCATGGACCAAATTCTTAATTCTTTAGAAGTTGTTGGATAATTATTTATTCTCCGACATACATTTATAAGGAAAAGATATTAATTTATATTTTCAATGTAGTCCTTGCAATACTGACAAAGAAAATTAGATGTATATAATTTTAGTGTGTTTGCAAAGAAAACTAGTTCTATTGACTGTGACATTTAGTTAGCTGTTATCACTTTCATTACTTGGATCATTTGAAAATACAAACTGAACTTCCAAGAATAGTTTTTCAAGACATACACAAATTGTCCACATTTACTCAATAGGTAGTAAAGTATTCATCTTCTCATATCTTATAAAAAATAATTTATTTTAATTTAAAAAACAGTAAATGATAGAAAAATGCATAAGAGGTTTGCTCTACCTAGTTGGGCATTAAAATCTTCATTCATCTTGAATTGGTGTTCGAAATCCTTCCTATTAGAATATCTAAAGATAAAAATTACACACACATTTGAATGATATGTTACTCCATAAAGTTGTTCACCAAAGGAAATAGATGTTTTTATGTCTTCGCTAATCCTGGTACAACTAATAGACTTGAGTTTTTACAATTTGACCTTTTACCTTCAAATTTTAAGTTTGATTTTTTCATAAATCGTTTAAACCTCCCTGAATTTAGATTTTCTCATTTGAGTTACTATTTATTTCTTTTACATGAATTTTGGTTTGGTGTCCTTATATACTTTTTTACATTTCTTCAAGTTGAGAAGTTAAAATTTCATTGTGATGTTTAGTATGTAAAAATAGAAGGAATAATTTTCCTTTAATTTACAAATTTTATCCCCTGTTTTAATCATGATAACAAAGCTTAAACTATGAAGAATGTGTTGGCACAAAATATTATAATTTTCTTTCTCACTTGATAGATTTATAGTAAAATCTTTGTAAGTTCATGACCTCCAAGTTGGCAGCTTGTGATGATATTATTTGGCTCTCATTTTTATACCTTGCTCACTAAACACATGCACCCTGATACATTGAGCCAAAGAATTTGTCAGCAAGTTTGTTGTAAAGGAAAAGGACATGAAATATCATTGGCCTGACAGCTAACAGTGGTGAATTGGAGAGTACATATAGTGCAGAGAGAGACAAGATTGGAGATAGATTACCCTTTTATAACTGAGATGCATGCAAAAGAGACCTGCTCCTAATTCATCACAACTTGCCAACAGAATCTCATCAAGATGGTCTACAATGTCACATAAAACAACCTCAACCATGGACACCAACTAGACCAATCTTCAGCCTATACTTTACAATAATGTTTCAAAGTAGACAAGTTTTATCAGCAATTTTTTCACACACACAACTATTGAAAGAAGCTATTGTCAGTGGAGTTTGCTTTCTGTAATTTCATCCTAATACTGTTGTTTGTTCTTTCTTCATTCACTGGCAAGATAACAATTGATTTGTCATAATCCATGACTATTGGAAATCATAAATCATAACCAACACAGCTAAAGAAAGAACAAAACCACATAAATTTAAACATGCAAAACCTTATCTGATATAATGAGTAAATTTTTTAGCTACCATTTTATAACAAAAAAAAGTATCTACTAATTACTGTAATGAATCTGATAAAAATTTTCAACCATATTTTTTCATCCACAAAATTCTAATTCAATACTTTTACTTAAAAGGTTGAAAGAGAGCAGTTACTACACGGAATTTACTATATTATATAAAACTCTTGCTCAAAAAAAATCCATGGGCTCCAGTCACGGGCCTATGACACAAGATCTCGCAACCACCAGGGGGCGCTTCTTTTTGCACCTCCTTGGTTTTCTTTCAGCACCCCATATTTTTTAAAATACCAAAATATCCTTTTATAATTTGTATTCCAGATTTCCAATTTAAAATATAAAAAATAATTATATTTTGAAGTACATTTTTTCATTCTAGTGTAATCTGGAATAAAAAAAAGTTAGTATTCCAGATTATTCATTCTAAAATAAAAAAAGTCATATTTCTAATTATAGAAAAAAAATTGTATTCTAGATTAAATGATTCAAAATAAAAACAATTTAGAATATAAGAAGATGAAAATAAGATGTTGCTGCAAAGATGAAGAGAGTAGAACAATACTTTTACTCCTTGGACGTAATTGCTAAAAAAAGTTCTCCAAATTATTTTCTCACTCACAAATTGGTTTTAAATTTTATAGAAAGCCCTTTACTTTAGTATAAGTTCTATAAAACTATAATAATAGGCTGGGAATAAAGTTTTGGGAAGTGATCCCTTCATAAAGTTTCCGTTATATTCATTTTTGTATTGTTACTTGTTATTGATGCAATGGATCATCATATACTATTTGAAAGCAGTGTTGAATGAGCAGCAACTGGAAGCTCTTCCAAACTTTTTGTTATGATATTTTCTCTTTTATTCTTTAAAACACAAACATTAAACCAACCATTATAGACCACAAACTTATTAATGTGACAAATGGTTTAACTAGATTTTTTACACCCAAAAGAACTAGTGGAAAATAGAATTAATGAGACAGAAGTTAGAGAGACAAAGCAGTGAAGTTGTCTGGTCTGAAACTCCCTTCTTGGGAGCAGATGAACAATGAAAAGATGGGTACATTTTTTTTTTTGGAATTCTCTGTTCCCACAAAAGCATCAGAATAAGTCAATCACTTCTGTTACCTAGTGAATCATCAAGACTTGCATGGTTTATTTAGTTTGGTTAAATCTGAAACTTCTAAATACCTTCTAAGCACACACAAAAATTAACCTTTATGGTAACAAATTAGTTGTCACAATAAAAGAAACGGAGATTCTCCATTAACACAATGGAGGACAAATTAATGTGACAAAAAAGTTAAGACCCATTTTAATGCATCTATGAAGATTGTTGTGTTGGAATTTGGACATGGTTGAAGTAAGGACTCATGGTCAGGTTAGGACAAATTTAACCAAGAGAATTTTTGTCCATCAGATCTTACAGAAACTGCATTCTTCCGCTAATGTGTTTTCAACATAATCTTAGTAAATTAGCAGATAAAATTGTGTGCGGTTACAATTACATGAGTGGATAATATTATAATACTAACCATTTGACTTGAACTTGACATCATACCAGTCAAGTTAATTTTATATTTTGAATAATTGTATATCTAAGTGTTATGAAATTTTGAATATGGCATGTAGAGTGTTTGTATGCAGATAAGAGAACATATGGTGTTCTTTTCCTTTATCTTTTTCTTTCCTCTTTTTACTTCTCTGTTTTCTAATGGTTTTATGTTTGGCTTGTTAATCATTACAGACACCACTACCTTTTGTTTATTTACTGTTTTCAATTCCTTTGACTAAGAATCAATTTGGTCTTATTAGAGTTGATTTTAGTTCTTTGTAGTGTTTCAGTATTAGTAATATATACACAACATGTTTCATTTCATCACCCCTCTATCCATAGCCTACATTCCCATCCCCTCTCAGATAGCTAAGAATCCAATCAGTCTATAGTCACATTGTGTCTATCTTTTCAGATAAGATGGTCATTTGAATGTTCACTGTTAGGAGAATATGTGGTTGTGATGGCGATAGTATCGGTAAGGAGGAGGTGGCCGTGAATGTCTGAAGATGCTGATTCTATGTCTTTTGAGTCATTTTTAAATTTTTTTTTACCAATCCCTGAGTGATATGGATGCAGTTGAATCATCTTTAAAGTTGGCACTGTTATCATTTGATGTGGACTGTGTTGATGTTGGGCCTGCAATGGTAAGTCTCTATACATGTTAGTTGAGGGTAAGGACTCAAATTATTGTATATTCCACCCTTGATTTCTGATTATTATTGTTTGACAATTAATTGAAGACCTGTCTATTGTGTGTTGAAGTAACTTGTAGGTAAAATCTGAGAGAGGTATGTTTCTTATTTTGGCTTAAGACTTTAAGTGCACCAAGGTTGATGCCATGATTTAGGTTCTGGGGCTACTCTATGCTTTGTCATTGACATGTAACTTGAACAACAGTATCTTTGTAATGTTATTGAAATGTGAACATTATTTGTCGCCTATCTGAATCTAATAATGGTTGAGACAAGAGTCTGAGATACTGTGCACAAGAAATTACAATAATCTCCCTTCAGGTAAAGTAAAATTTCTGATAATGGTTTTGAAGCAACCATCAGATAACAACTGTCTCACAGTTAGAGCAAATTACAGTATTCTCACTAGTGCATCACAGCTATAGGAATTTTAATAATTGACCTTTTGTTATGTGTTGTTATATTTCAGAAAGAAAAAAAAAATCTTTTTAGTCTTACGCTTTCAATTAAAATTGTAAACATTGAAAATGAAAATCAGAATATAATATTACATAACAATACTCTCCAGATTTAGGCATCTAATTAAAAAGAAATTATCAGTTCAATTCCTGTATACTGCAATTTCTTTCAGCCTAAGAGAAGACAATTAGCACAAGTGATAGGTAATACACACTGGTCTTGATAATTGCATCAACTGAAGCTTAGTATGAAGGAATAAGATAATTGCATCAACTGAAGCTTAGTATGAAGGAATAAGATAATTGCATCAACTGAAGCTTAGTATGAAGGAATAAGTGTATGTTATAGTTATGGTCTTTGATAAGTTTCTTTGGTCAAAGTTGCCAAATCAGGAATGAAATCATTATCTCTTTGGCACAGGTTTGCACTGTTCTACATCCATTTCTTACCACAGACGTCTAATAGAAGATCAAGATACAATAAATAAGAATATATATTTTCTTATTTATTCAAAGCTGCCAATACGATGAATATGGGTTCAATTTGTTGAAAGGAATCACACATACATAGCATGTGTATAGTAATTGATACTGTTTGAAGTTAATTGTAACAATCTTTTCAATGTGCTAAAAGAAAGTGGAGTCTTAGATTGATCGTGCACTTTGCACAATGTTGAGCAATATGAGGCAAGTTCAATTTTACCTTCAATAGAAAGTGGGGCATTTATGGTTTTGTATGTGTCCACTTTTATCTTGTTGAAGAAGAATTGTATGGTACTGTAAGAGCACAGGGAGGGAGATTGAACTACGAGGTGAGTTACTTACTAGAGGAGGAGGCAGAGGAGGATAATTTCAAAGCTGTCAATCATGTTATGTTACGTTGCATCGTTGTTCGAGAAAGTGAAGGTAAAGAACACATCAGTCAAAATGGTCTGTGAAGGAGCATGGCATTAATGTCATGTATTTTCTTTTCTTCACTCCTTTTTTCTCTTCTTTCCTTGTGTTGGTTGCTTGGTAGTGTATCATAGATGAAGTAAACTCTGTAGTAAGTGTCCCCTGCACAAGGTCCCAAAAGAATAAAAAGGCAGAACAAAAGTGGGAATATAGAATATCAACCGCGACAAGCAAGCGTAAAAACACAGTATCTTTGGCATCTTAGTATTATTACCTACATTAAAGTTGAATTTGGATCCAACCCTCTCAGGATTTCGAATATTGAGGTCAAATAAAGGTACCCAAAGCACACTCCTCTCTGTGCTCTCAAATCTCAATGTCTGAACCTCTTAATTCCTGTCTTAAAGCAAAGCCAACCACTCCAGACACTAACCATCCTATTCTATCCTTTCTTTCTTCTCTAGGTTTTCCACCTTCTGGGGATTGCTGCTTCCTCTTCCATCAATTTCAATCTATTAATTAACTCTGCTTTTGTATAATTGATGCTATACTATAGTAATAGTATAATTTGTCTTTGCTCTTTGTATTACTATATTGCAGGATCAAACTTTCTGACTTGAAATTTCACTGGAACCTGACATCATGGTCAACTGTCATACATTAGCAAACTAGAATGTCATGAGTTCAGCTTCAGCATGCGTACTGTCTAATGGGTCGGGTACGGGTCTCCATTGATCCTTTATTAGGTTAGGATGTGTAGCATTTGGGTTCCACATCCACAGCCACACATGGTGTCAGTGTCAACACCTTACCACTTTGCAAAATCAATAATTCACTTCAGTGTTGAATCTAGCAGAAATTTCATATTTCACAATATGGTAGAACAAAATTTCAATTTAAGTTTTTCTGTCATGTTTTGTGAAGTGTTTTTATGAGATGGATACTAATTTTCCATTGCCTAACCAAGTTTTTTTTGAATGAAATATAGTTGTAAAGAAGATAGAAAAGAAATTGAATTGAGGTTAGGTTTTGGTTTTGGTCCTCCAATATCATAAAAGCACTTATGACTCTGAAGTGATTACCCAACAACTCCACTGTACCAACCTGGCCCTTCTGTTTGGGGTCCCGAGCTCTTAATTTATCTGTCAAGTTCATAAACTAGTCCCTGCCTCCCTGGGGCACATGTCCCTCTATGAAAGGTAGCCTATTTCTTCTGATAAGGACCTCACTTCAGTTCTCATTGCCACCACCCAACACCAATCACTATCCTTTTCAAGATTAAATTAGCCCCCGTAAGTGGTGTAGCATGTCTTTTGTTATGTCAAATCTCACACTCTAATACGAAATCATCTCTACAAAATAAAAAAATAACAAAATATGAAAAGTTAAACAACCCTTAATCAGATCCTGTGTGAACATGATCAAGCACGTCTTAATCTGCTGTAGCAGTGCTCAAGTTGGGTCAGGAGGGTTACTTGCACTATAATAATCTTTCATCTTTCAAAAGTTTGGCCATATAAACAGTATTTTTTTGCCTTTGTAGTGATACAATCTACCTATTGAACAACTTTATGCATTTTGCGTGAATTATTTGGCTACAATTTTGGGGTTAGAAGTCAGTTTTTTCTCACTTCATTTTCGAAAGTTCAGCTATATCAATTCTGTATGTGACCATCACCATAGATAATCGACCAACCAAATATCTATCTACCGTTGAAACCATACATAAGATTTTAAGAGCAACCGTCCCACTAAGATTTTCCCTTTTTCTTTCATGAAAGTGTCACTTTTTAACCAGATTTAGGTGGGATATTTTGATTCTGATTTTTAATTATTGATTTGCTTGTTTACTATGAAGAGAGACTCAAGACCCTCAAGCCGTAATCACAATAGTTGCATAAATAAAAATAAAACATGTTTAATTATTGGATTGTGACGTCCTTCCTATTTTATAACATATCTTCAATAATTTTCATGAGTTTGATTCCTTGGTTTCATAATTTGGCAAATACATGTGTTGCTGTATAACAACCGAGGAGTTGAAACATCAATTCAAGATGGGCATTAAGTTTAATTGGGTCACTTTCCAGACAGAAAGGATTAATAGAACTTGGCTACTTTAGACATAAAATTTGAATCCCATGAATTATTTTTGTTTGGAATGAAACATCTATATGCTAAATTCTAGGATTATTTACAATACTTGAGTTTTCCATCCATGTGATGAGCTTCCCCATCCCTTTCCTCAGTGTGATTTCACATTTTCTGGTCCATTTGCTTGTTATTTCTTGGTAACACTACCAGCAAAGTTTGAATTTTAAGTCACAAGAACCCCAACCTGAAAAAGACCATTTCAAAACACATGAAAATATCAATTGTTATAATTTAAACACGAGAAGAGTTCAATTCAATAAATGAGGCATTAAATAGCACATGAAATAATTTATTGCAAATAAATATATGCTTCAAGCACTCTTTCAAATAGGTATATATTTATGTCAATTGGGTCAGTGGATCTGAGTAATGGGGTGATGAGTTAGTTGACAGCCAGGTATTTATCAAGGTATTCCTATTGACATGTACAATCAATAATTGTCTTCACTTTTGAGTCTTAAATATGGTAAATTCTTTACCTCAAACATTGCATGTTTAGTTTTTGGAATAAATTGGAGACTTTAAACATCAAACCAGAAACTAATAGTTATGTTAATCATTTTTTAAATTGCAGAAACGATGTTATATTTTATGTTCGATCATGTGTAATTAAGATATGAGTAAAATCTGTAACTTAAAGAGCAGTTGTGTGTGTCCTTGTCAGTGGCACGGCCCCTAATTAAAGGGTCAAATAATGATGAATAAGAAAAATCTGAAGTGGAAAGCTTGTGAGAAACGAATCTTCTATTCCTTTCATAATACAAGACGTTCAATTCAACAACGTGAAGGAGTTGTCCATTAGCTATGAGACCATGAAAAGAAAACAAGTACGATCCATATAATATAATTGTACAGCACTACAAAACCAAAGATTGATTAGCCTATACACTACTTTTTTCTATTGATTTAGTATACACACTAGTTGAATGGCAAGTAGTAGCAAACTATAAAAAAGGAAAGGAGACAGAAAAGAAAAGAAAGGATAAATGGAAAGTGGTGGAAATTATATGAAACTAAACCAACCCCACATCCTACAAAAACAAAAGCATTTTGATAAACTTTGGATTTTTTTGGTGGGGTGGTTCTTTTGTAGATTACAGAAATCTTTTAAGGCATTTTTTAAAAATTTGAAAGGTTAAAAATAAAGAAAAGAAGACATGGGGACAGCAAATTTGCCCCAGGTTGGACTTTTAATGAAGACAAACAATGATTTTGGTTGCAAAAGCAGGGTCCTAACTCGCAGAAGATCATTGTTCAGTGTTCTCCTACTTTAAAATATTGTGCATTATTTTAGAGTGTAGTGATTGGCTGTATTATATGTCAGTAGTACCATCGGGATGGGCTTTGAGAGGTCCCTGTGTTCCTTGCTTTTACACACAAACCTAAATCCCATCTTTAAATTTCAGAATCACTATTTTACCTTCACTGACACCTTCCTTTGTCAAAGTCCAAAAGCATCTTCTCATTGCACAGTTTTACAACGGAACATTAGTCCATAAACACTACATACGTTACAAAAACTAATTCTTCTTTAATCAATATCAGATTATAAATTGAATAGAGTGTAGTGCAGAGGATTGTAACGTAATATGCAGCCCAAATTATCCCTTTGAAGATTTGAACTTCTCAAGTAGTTCATTGACTATTTTTCTAAGTAACACTCTACTTGCACGCAAGCTCACATGCTTACCTAAGTTCTTTTGACTAGTTGAGTAACTGTTTTCCTTAAACAATTGGTGTAAAGTCATGAACAACATGACCTTATTTTTTGAGAGAAATTACTTACATGTTTACAGGCCAATTTGAAAGGGCCGGCCCAGAAGTTAATGGGCTGAATAGGTTAAAAAAGAGGGTCAAAGTAAGTCAACAGATATTAAAAAGATAGTTTGGTGCTAATTATTTAGGCGGAGCAATGGCAGTATTAAGCTGTCAGAGGGAGACCACTTTGAAAGGATCGCCAGTTTCTTATTTATATATGTATATATTATAAACCATAAAACATAAAGCCAACTCATAGTCATAGGAAGCTATCTACCCTGGTTCCAAAATCACCTTCTCTCTTCTTTTATCTCCTCCTCTCTTTCTCTCTAAAATGTGACTTTGCTGTTCTTGTACGTGTGTGTGAGTGAGCTAAACAGTACGGATACTTGAGGAAAGGAACAAATATAGAAGTGTCCAATGCGTACCAACAACACCCTATCCTCTCTCTAAAAAACAATTCTCAAAACACCACTCTCACTGTCTGTTCTCTACTTCTCCACTCACATCTCTGCGCTGTGTGTGAATCACCAGCTAGCCAGCCAAGATGAGTAAACAAGACATGCTCAAAGTTCAGGTGCACACTTGTTACTAGTTTCACTCTTCTGTTCATAGGTTAATTAAACTACTTCAAAAGACAAATCTGTTTCCGTGACTTGTTTGTTGTTCTGTTTAATGCCTACAGCTCCAAACTTATGCTAACTAATCTCTTTTGTGTTTATGTTCCCCCTGTAGAATTGCCTTCTCAAGGTGAATATCCACTGCGATGGCTGTGAACAGAAAGTAAAGAAAATCCTGCAGAAAATTGATGGTACATCTCTACCACCTACCCTTTTGCCTTTTCTTTTTTCAAATTCTCATGGGATGCTAATTCGCTTCATTACTTAACTTTATTGTGGCACTTAATTTATCCACTTTTTTTTTTTTTTTTTTTTTTTTTATTTTTCCTCTTTTTTTTTTTTTTTATGTTTATTCTATAATATATTTCAAGCTTCCGACTTTACACTTTTTTTCTTGGTACCCAGTTTCCAAGTTTACATTTTTCTTTTCTTGATACATAGCTTGTGAACTTTACTCTATTGGGTAGCATGGTTTCTGTATTTGCAAGCAAAGATAATTAGATTTCAGATTTGACAGTTTACTTTTGTAGAGTGTTGTTTAATTGAACTTTGTCGTTAAGCATAGTGAGTTATTGTTGTGCAGGAGTGTATTCTGTGAACATAGATGCGGAGCGGGGGAAGGTAATGGTGTCAGGGCACGTAGATCCAGCTAAACTGATAAAAAAGCTGAAGAGGTCAGGGAAGCATGCGGAAGTTTGGGGTGGGCAGAGAGGCATGATGTACAACCAAAACTACCCCACCTACCCTCAGTTCAAGAACCTTCACATAGATAACGCCAAAGGGGGCAAGGACAACAAGTCTCAGAATCACAAGGGTGGTGCTCCTCAGAAAGGTGGAGGAGGTGCTGCTCAACTAGCACACTTCCAAAATACGAAGGAAGGCTCAAAAGTGCCCCCTAAGAATCAGAAATCTGTCAACTTCAACTTATCAGAGGACGATGAGAGTGATGAAGATTTTGATGAATTTGATGATGACTATGATGAGTTTGAAGATGATTATGATGATTTTGATGAAGAGGATGAGGAGGAAGAGTATGGACATGGCCGGGGGCAGGGGCAGGGACAGGGGCATCCTATGCAACACAACAAGATGATGGGCCAGATGGGGAACGGACGTGGGCCACATGGGCCTGGCGGAATGATGAATGGGCCTGGAATGAACAGCCATAAAGGGAATGGAGGTGGGAATTATGGGAGTGTGAAAAAGGGTGAGGTCATTGATCTGCCCATACAAATGAAGGGTAAAGGTGGAAACTTCAACGAGGGTAAAAACGGAAATGGAGGGAAAAAAGGCAATGGAGAAGATGGTCAAAAGAACAAAGGTGGAAAGCAAAAGGGTGGTGGCGGTGGGGGAAATAGCAATCATAACAACGGCAACAAGAAAAAGAGCTCGAAAGCCAAAAATGGCGGTGGCTTCCTGGTTCGGTTTCTGGGCCTTGGGAAAAAGAACAAGAAGGGGGCAGGTTCAGCCGACACAACAACAAACAAGAATAAAGACAACCATGGTGGAAACAAGAACAACAACAAAGGAAAGAAAAACGGAGGTAAGTTGGACAAACTTGACTTCGACTTCCAAGATTTTGATATCTCTCCCAAAGGTAAAAACGGCAAGGGTAGCAATAATGGTAAAAACAATAATGGCAAGGGTCACGGTGGCAATAATGGTAATGTGGGTCACATGGGTCCCATGGGTCATCAGATGGGCCCCATGGGTCAGAGAGGCCCAATGAATCAGATGGGCCAAATGGACCATATCAGGAACATGAACATGAACATCCCGGCGGTGCAAGGATTACCGGCGGCGGCAGCTGCCGCCGCGATGAACGGTGGCTACTACCAAGGGATGCAAGGAATGCACATGCAACAACCAAACCTCTATAACCTCCAGCAGCAGCAACAACAGCAATTGATGGCCATGATGATGAACCAACAACAGCAGCAGCAACAGCAAGCAAACATGAGCATGTACCCACCGCACATGATGTACGGAAGGCCACCACCGTCTATGAACTACTTTCCACCGCCGCCAATGCCGTCGCACCCCATGGCGGATCCTATCACGCATGTTTTCAGCGACGAGAACACTGAGAGCTGCAGCGTCATGTAAATTATTAGCGGTGACTAGTTTGTTTTAATTAGGTTTCTTTGTATTTGTTTGTAGTATTTTGTTTCGGGGGGTTCATTAAATTTTGTCCTAGTGCTAGAAAACTGTGCAACATTTTAGGTACTAGAGATATCATGTGATGTTGGTTTTTATTTTGGTCCCTTCCTGCTTAAAACAGCCCTATCTATGGATGAGTAGGGCAAGGCCATGGCAGACTCTCACATGCTCTTTTAATTTCCTCAAATTAATTGCAGCCATATGAGTCTATAAAATTCAATGCTCTATATTCTATTTCCTAAATTTGTCCTTTTCACACTGCTCACAATATTCTATTTTCTGTTGAAACTCTCTTTTTCTGCTCCTAACATAAATATGGTTACTTATTTCTTTTGTTCAAAGCTATAAGTTGGTGTTAATTATGGTATTCTTTTACACTATACACAAAATTTTTAACACTCCCTAGTCCTTACCTAAATATTTAGTTGAAGACAGAGTTTCTTTACCAAACTATAGAGTCGTTATCTAGTGCATCTTCTTTTGTTTCCCTCTTTATCTGGGCCCTTGGGAAGAGGAAAGAAATACAGCAGTGGCAACAACACTTCTTCAACTATTATATTATATTCCTCCTTCTCAACAGTAAAAGCCAAGGCTTATGTGGACCGCATTCTTCTTTACATTCAAAACTTCTATTTTTCTTACATGCATCTTTCAAATCATTCCTTCTTTTTAATTCAGAACTCACCTTCTCAAACAAATAAAAATAAGAGAGGTCTGTGTAAGAAACAAATTTTCCATTAACATATACTTCTTTTACTAGTTAATATTTTACGTACAAAAGTTTACCTGCGTTACTGTATGTGGTACTGTTGGCTATTATCTTATGATTAGAACTAGAGTTTTGTACCAAGCAGTAATATACCAATGACATTTTATAAAAAATATTACTTAAATTGTTAAAGTGAAATTCTAAATTATCTTTATTTATTCTTGATAAGAGGGGTTTGATAAAATGTTGTAGTATTTTGTATTTAGAATTAAAGAAATTTTTTATACCTTCAAAATTTTGACATGGTTAATTTTTTCAGTGTTTTTTTTTATAAGAATTTAGTTATAATAATCTCTTTAACTAACGCCTTGACAAATAATCATATTTGCCATATATTTGTAGGTATGTTAACATATAATACTATTAAAATTAGCATATTAACATAGTTCACACAAAAAATATGAGGATTAAATTTCTATATTTATTAAATTTTAAGTATCAAAATCACTGAAAGAAAATGGGAGATATAATCTTAATATGGTCTATCTTGAGTAATAAAAACTTATTTAATCCTTATTTTTATGCAAGTAAAGTTTTATTCTTAATTTTTTATCATAGGTTTATTCTACTTTTGTTATAACTTTATATTATATTATTTATAGTATTTGTTTTATCATTTTAACACTACAATAATGAAAAATATATTCATCAAATAATATTTTTAATAATGATCCACCAAATTTATAATCAATTTATTTGCATGATTACAACCCTAGTCAAAAAGCTAAAAGAATCATCTAGTTCAGTCCGAAATTATACCAGGACTTATCATATGCCAACGAATAAACAATTGTAATATAGTATAGTTCTCTTTAACTTCAAATCATAGTTGTGTGGAATATGAATGATACATCGTACGTAAAAGTATTCACTTTCTCGTTAATCAAAGAAACACAAAGCGAAAGGAAAAACAAAAGAGAATGAAAGAGATCCATGAAAGGGGATCAAAGATAATGTAGAGAGATGGCATACTCATATCCTAATAATAACTTTGAAAACGATAAATAAAAAATAATTTTTTTTAACATTTGGCCATTAATAAATATATATTGCAATTGTCAACAGGAGCAAGTGGGCTTTCTGATTGTTATCATGGAGTGGGCTCCAAATTCTATTGGCCCATTATTGACAGCGGCGGTCAAAGATGTAGGGTGACAAATAGGTTTTGGTCTCCAAACCCTGGTTGGTGTTTTCGACATAAGTCTCTTCTGTCAAAGTAGAAGGAATGATTCGTCCGTTATTTTTCAATTAAAAATTAAAATAAAAGTTGTTTAAAAGATATTTTTTTATCATACCATAAATAATAATAAAACTTATTATTATTTCATATATTATTTAAAAGATAGAAATATTTCAAGTGATTTATGTTAGCGAATTCTAAAGTATGCACTATAAAACGTTTATTATATTAAAGTACATAAAATAGAATAATTTTATTTTGACACTACCCTAACACTATTACACCATTTCACTCCTGAATTTTATAATAAAATATTATATTTTAATAAAATAATATTATTTTTAGTGTTAAATAGGAATAAGTCACTGTATCTAGTGTTAAACTATCATCTCCCCATAAAATATATAATATATGTAACTTTTATCCATTTAGATTAACATTTTTTTATAAAAATCAAACAAGAAAGGTTTGATAGCATGTTTTTTTCCCTAGTAAAAAAAAAAACGCATTATAAGTTATTAATGTAAATAAAAATGTTGTGATATTTTTGTAAATATTTAAAGAGATATTATGTCGATTAACTCATACTCAACGTAATACATCATATTCTATTTTGGTTGCCACTCATAACTGATGTAGAAAAGACTGAAAAAAGTAAAAATTCAAAATTTGAAAACTTTGTAATGATGCTGAAGATACTACGTCGGTAGGGAGGTATCAACCGACATAGTATGTAGCCCATATTATGTCGGTTGGGACTTTCCAACCGATGTAATATTCTCATCTTGGCGAGCAAGTAAATTTTGAAAAGAATTTGGTAAAATTTGGTTAGATACTACGTCGGTTGGGAGTTCTTAATTAACGTAGTATGTCCTGTGAGTTAAAATTATGGATTTCAAGAGAGATATTAACTCTTGGGTATCATTTTTCTCTTACGTTTTCTTCTCCTGCACGTTCTCCTCAGCCTCACTTCCTTCTCCTCTCAGCCTTCGCATGATGTTGCTTTCATTTTTACTAGTTTTTATTTGTATTTCGCGTGGTGCCGCTTTCTCTTCTCATTGGTTTTCATTTACATCTTTGTTGTTCACTGGTTTTGTTAGAGTTCGTTTGGCTCTATTTTCAGCTTCTTCCACGTTCGTTTGGTGCACAAGCTTCGTGGTTGTCTTGGTTGAATGCTTGGTTCGACACCCCTTGCCTCTTCTCTTTGTAAGAGATTAACAATTTTTTAAAATTCATTAAAAATAGTTAGAAATTTATTTTTGACCCAAATCTTTTATCAGCATATTGATTTAGTGTATATTTGATAGTAGAGTTCTTACATTCTATAGATTTATCATAGGTTTAGGGTTTCAAAAATTTAGGACTAAAAACTCCAAACGACCATAGCTTTTGATATAGAGCTCGGATTGAGATGCTCCAAAAATGAAAGTTGTTCGAAATGGGATAACGAATACGCTAGCCAACGCCGAAGGTAGTTGGGCCACCGGAAATTCCAAAATTCCATCGTTTAGGGTTTCTTTTTTATTTTTTTGTTATTTTCACCTATTTTTTTTATATTGTAGTTTTTTATTTCACTTATCTATACTTGATAGAAAATTCTAAATTTTTTTATAGTGTTTTCTTGTATCGATTAGAGATTTATCAATCCATTATTTTATTTTAAAAAAATGACTTTTTATGTCGATTATAAGCTACAACCGATGTAATAGATGACTTTTTAACGTTGGTTCTAGCTTACAACTGACATAAAAAGTCCTCTTCTACGTCAGTTCCAGTTCTAAACCACATAGTATCCACCTCTTACGCTGTAAATCAGTTATTTTAGTTGGGTATATGATGTTGTATCTATTTTTAACTGACATAGTGACGTACATATTATGTCGATTGCATAACCGACGTAGAATATCTTCCAGAACCAACATAAAAGACCATTTTTATACTTCTACCTTTGATGATGAAAGATATTATATATATTATATATTTAAAAATAAAATATAAATTACTGAATGAATAAATTTGTATAGATCAATCTTATGGCAACAATCTTAACAAAATCTGAAGTATGCAGTAAAAATATATCTTCTATATATTAAAAGTACAAATGATGTGTGTAATTTTTATTTGTTTTATCACGCAAACATTTATTGATAGAAATTAAAGAAGAAATATTTGATAACATATTTTATTAAATTTATTAATAAAATATTTATTAAAGATAATCATATCCTATTTATTAAATTTTGATATTCTTGTCATAAAAATGTAAAGGAATTAAAAAAATATATAGAAATCTAGTAGGATATAAGATATATTTATCAAATAAAAAATTGCGTTTACATATTCTTTTTATTAATGGTATATAATTTTGTTTGTAATTATTTTTTTTCTTTATCAAAGTATCATGTCGGGTAGTAAAATAATATCAAATTACTTCTCAATTTTATTTTTCGTAATTGTTCTTGTTATAATAATAATGAAAAATAAGAGGAGAATCTTCTAAAGAAGGTGTTACGATGAAGAAAGAAGGAGGAGAAGAATGGAAGGAAGTGAAAAAGGTTAAACTGGTACCTTCAGATGGAGTGACCATAGAAGTGAAAATTTCAATTGTGAAAGAGATAGAGACTATTAAAAATTTCATCAACGCCTCTGATAGTGATACCAACCACATCCTCAGTTTAATCATAAAGTTCATATCAAGGGAATATGATCAAGAATTGGTGAAGAGGCTTAATCATGACGACTTGAAGGAAATGGTTCTCGTTGTCAACTACCATAATATGAAGACTCTTCTTTGTTGTATTGTTGCCACCATTGCAAACATTATTCAGAATAAGAGTGTTGAGTTTGTTAAAGGCTTCTTTCATATAATTAAAGATTTTACACCTGAAGAATCATAAAGTTAATGAATAGACATTCCAAGGAGTTGACAAAAATTGAACTCAATGTTTATATTCTATGATTGCAAGTAGCAATATATTTTTTATTTTAATAACAAATAATATTTTCAAGTATAGTTTGTGATTTTAAATTTTTTTAAAAGGACTGTTTCCATATACCAACTAATATAAATGTATTATATGTTTATTGTACTATACCGTTAACCAAGGCACAATCAGATTATAATAACAACTGGATATCTCAGAACTAATTCTGTTATAGAATCATAACAGAATAACAAAATACAACAGAATGGGTCTAAACTCATTAAGTCCACTTCTACGCCTATAAATACAGACTCAGTCACCTTATTCTAAACTCTGATTTATATTCCTGCACACTCTAACCTTAAACTGACTTGAGCGTCGGAGTGACTGTAGGACCCTCTCCCGGGATGGTGGAATTCGGAGCGTTTGGAACACTAAGAAAGGAGCAACATCAGGAACGATTAAGGAATAACTCTAGAAGACATTGTTATTGTTGTTGGAGCCAACCGGTCTCTTACGATAACATTTTGGCGCCCACCGTGACCGAAATTGACCTAGCAACAATGGTGACAACCAAAAATCATTAAAGCCAACCGAAAAAGAAAACTCAACGGTACATTTTATCATAGCTCCCGGTTGATGCTCCCGGTTGATGTCCACTGCCGATTGAAACTAGCAAAAAGACCCAAAAAATACATAGTAGTGTCATGCAGCCAAACGCGGTCATAACCATGATGAGCATCTGCAATTCCCACTCTTTCGTTCATTTTAATTATTTCATTTCATTTTTTATGTGCAAACGAATAAATGATAATTGGTAGATGAAAAAGTGATATAGAAATGCCATAAATACACTAGCACTTTTCTCCAACGTGAATTTCTAGTAATATTATTTTATTATTGGTCCCTAATATTCCAACCGCTCTTTCTTATTGCCAATATTCTTTTGCCGATTCAATTTCCCATCTATCTTTTTATTGTGTCTTCAACTTTTCAAAATCAATGCTATCAATGCTTGAAGTGTTCTGTCCAATGTCATTCAGGGAGTTAATATTTTATGTTGTCTGTGTACAAGATACCACCATCTTTGTGATTAATTTATTTATTAAATGTCACTTTGAAAGGGGTATTATCAGTACTAATTTATCAACCGCATGTTTACATTTTCTTAATTTATATTATTTTGTACAGTTGTTATAAATATAATTATGAATAGTCCAAAATCTTAAAAGTAAAAAGAGATCGAAATGATGTAGACAGGCGCAATAAAATATGACAGGATGCTGCTTAAGAGGTGGCTGCGCTGAGAAGCCTATCGTCCGTACAGGATCAATTATAGACACCGGATTCCATCGTCGACGACCGCGGTGCCGCAACGGCGAGAGACACTCCAAATTATCAAAACCAAAAGAATCTTCAAAACCCACGAGAGAGCACCCTCGCTTCCACATGTAAACCCTAAACAACATACAATCCCTTCCTCTTCTCCCTCACATTGACAATATACCCGGAGCTGACAAGTATCACCACGGACCCCAGGCTTTACTTCTGAATCTTTGTAAACCTTTGAACGAACAGGACAAAAATTCCCGCTGGCCTCATTGCCGTTGCCCCAACTACACCACGTTGCACCACCATGATACCTCTGGCAAGCAACCTCCATGCAGAAGCAGCACTCCGCCTTCTCTCTTTACGTGGTTGCAACCTCACCACCACCATAGCACCACGCGGCTATGTATCTCCCTGCAACATGCACTCCTACCATGGCACCACCCCGTATTGCACCTCCTCCTTGAGCCATGTTCACCATGCACCTCCACCTCGACTCGTCAACGCTTCCGTCGCACCATGACGCCTCCAACCGCCACTGCCTTGAAGTGGAGGCAAAGCCATGACCTTCCTCTGGCTCCATCTACTCCCAACATCAATTTCATGATAATACATCTCGTTTTGGGTCCAATCAGGGCTAAGGATTCACCAGGCTCCTGCTGAACAAAGTTATAAAACATTTCAAGTTCAAGTCCAATGTTGGAGGTAATTATGGCTTTATCCAGGTTCCTTCAGCAGAGCATATAATCTTTTCTGATGCGTTTGCACCTCAACAACCAATGATGACCCCTGAGAAACTCCAAAGAGTGGAGGACTGTTATATGTGTCAAAAGAAGCTGCCTCATGCACATTCAGAGGCTCAAGCAACAAATATGGTTTTGGTATCTGCACCAACGAAGGAAGAGACCCGGCGGATCTTCATGTGCATCCAGGAGAAGCTTGATAGATTCAGCGAAACAACCTCCCCTCGATACTTGTGTGAATCCTCGCGCCGCTCCCGCTTACCCCGTCCAGTCGCCGCCTCCTCACTGCCGGCGTCAGCGCTTCCGTTCACCACGCACTCTGGGTTCCCTTCAACGAGGTCGTCGCCATCAAATTATAATAACAGCTGAATATCTCATAACTAATTCTGTTATAGAATCATAACAGAATAACAAAATACAACAGAATGGGCCCAAACTCATTAAGCCCACTACTACGCCTATAAATACAGGCTCAGTCACCTTAAGCAAGGTATTTCTAAACTCTGATTTATATCCCTGCACACTCTAACCTTAAACTGACTTGAGCGTCGGAGTGCCTGCAGGACCCCCTTCCAGGACGGTAGAATTCGGAGCGTTTGGAATACCAAGAAAGAAGCAACATCAGAAACAATTAAGGAGTAACTCTAGAGTGTGATTTTTTTAAAATATTTATTTTCCAAAGAAAGAGATTAAATAAAACAAACAAAATATTTTTTTTTCGGTTTTAGGGAGCCCGACAAGGTTTGACCTTGCTCCTACGTATCTCCATTTAAGGGTGGAGAATCAGGGTTACGTAGTTCTTTGAT
>Ga0209489_100740_pt1 | contig 64309 bp, 38 predicted proteins | sample SiratrowhiteBW_FD_187527 | JGI IMG/M metagenome (GOLD analysis project Ga0209489, IMG submission 187527) | Root nodule microbial communities of legume samples collected from California, USA - Siratro white BW (SPAdes) (version 2) | ecosystem: Host-associated > Plants > Roots > Nodule | place... | reverse complement strand
TTTTTTTTATTTGTTTTTTTTTTTTTTCATACAGGTTCGAACTATCCTTGATTCTTTACGCGATGGTCACGCTCTAAGGTTCGAGGTAGGTTTTCGCACAATTGTATCTGCATGCTCTTGCAATCAAATTCTATATACATGGCACAAATTAAACCTTCAAGATTTAATTCAGACATCCTTTCACACATAATTTGAATTATGGTTATTGAAAACAGAATTTGCTATAAAAAATAAATAAATTGATAACAAAATTTATACACTTTCTTTTTTTTTTTTCAATTTTAAAGTATGTTTTGTATCCTTTTTCTTATTTTTAATGGCATATTTTTTCTCGTCAACCACTTTCTCTTTCTACTAATTTATTTTTTTCTTTCTACTCCTCGAGTGTGTATTATTATATTAGTATCCTGATGAGGTAATTCAGCTTTTAATTTCCCGTCACTTTTTTAATCATTGTAATTAAACATGTCTTACGTCTCTATCTTATAGGACTTGATGATCCTTGACTACTCACTTGTGTTACGTGCGTTTGAGGTATGAAATAGAGTCATTATATATTCATGCATTCATTTTCCACGTCTATTTCATTGTCACCTTTTCTTTTATCTAGCTCTCTATTAATTTTTCATCATAGCTTCTACTCTCTCTCATTTTTCTTTCTTCTTCCATAATTCCTTTAAAATCTTCCAAAACTTTCGATAAGCTTTGAAATTAAATCAGGCCTTGTCTTTGGGAACCTTTACATCTCCAAATTGCCTCCTCAAATCTATCAAGCAAACATAATTTATTTGTCCATCTCTGAAACTTCCATTCCTTCTAGAATTGATCTTTTTCCATTTATTTTCATAGAATAAAATTTGTTACGCATTTTTTAAATTCTAGTCTGAAATGAAGCAATGAGTTTGCACTTGTTTCCTAGTGAAAAATAGATTTCTAAATCTGGTTTAGAATAAACTATTTGGCTTGCTTATTGCTCTTAAAAGTATTATCTGAGGCAGATAGAGCACCCTGAACTATTTGAGTCATCTCGATCCACGGGACTGAGTCTGGAAACGATATCACAATACATGGAAAGTGAGACTTTCTTGGTTGTTGATGGAGATGATTCAGAAGAAACTAAAGAAAGATGCCCCGTCTGTCTGGTGAGTCCTACATTTTCATTCATCGTTATTTTCAGACGTTAACTCAACACATCAAACTCTTCTCATTTCCATATTCTATTAATTTCCACTTTAGGTTATTATTTTCTGGGATATAAATCGTACTTTTTTCCATAACTCTTTTTACAGAAATTGTGTCTAAGTGTTGTGTTAACCGTTCTTTTACAAAATCTGTTTCCATCTATAGGAGGAATTTAAGAAGGGAGAGGAGATTGGGAAGCTGCATTCCTGCGTGCACAAGTTTCACCTTGAGTGCATCAAATCTTGGCTGAACCGCAAGAACCTTTGCCCCGTCTGCAGAAGAACTGGGTTGGAAACGCCTGATGACCAAAATGTAGGTGGTGGAGCTGCAGCTGGAGCAAGTTCACAGTGAATAGTTCCTCTCTGTAACTTCTAAAGACCGTCATTGCAACTTCCGTTTTCCCTTCATGGAACAAACTTATGCATGCAGTGAGCGCGTGCTTCAGAAATGAACTTGAACTCATGCAAGCTTTCTTTTCTTTTAATAAGTTTCCATGGTAGTTGGACTTGGGATGATATTGGACAAAGTCATTCCAAGCTCCAACCGGTAACTATTTTGTTGTTGCTAATAAGATGCTTTGACGTTTATAATACTTCCTTCTGCTCTAAAACTATATCGACTAGTTTTTTCCCTGTAGAAGCGTATAACTTCGATAATATTCTACATAAGAGTCATGGAAACTTTTTCTTAGGTTAATTCTGGTAATAACTATGACCTGTCTTGAATTAGATCGTTCGGCACGTGTACCTCTTTTTTGTCACAAAAGTTAACACCTGTGTTTTAGGTTGTGGTAGTTTTGACTGTTGGAAAAAATGGAATAGGACTTATTTAATTGGATATTTTTACATCCAATCAATTTTTTCAACAAATTTTTACATTGACTGATTATTATTTTATTTGTATAAAATTTTATTTTTATAATAATTATATTATTTTTAAAATTAGGTTATTAAATTGTTGGTAGAATTGTTAAAATCTCATTTATCTGAAAAAAAAATGTTTTGAGACTTATATCCTTATAACAACCGTAAATAATGATAATATATTTAGCATTTTGACTGCATACAAATCAGACCGAGAGATAATACGTTAACAACAGCATAAATGCTTTTTTTCTTATAACCGGTTTTATTAATCTTTTATTTAATAATTTAATTTATATTTTAATTAAATAACTTAATTTAATATTTTATTATTATTTAGAGTTATTACAAGGTTGGAAAGTGAAAAGGTGAGTTGTCAATATATTTCTTTTCCCTTTCCATTTTTTTTTTAACATTCATGAATAAAATAAATTGAAATACTTAAAGAGTGTTCCAACTCTACTACATACAAAATTAAAGAAATTCAATAATATCCTCACTACAACCCACCAAAGAAATAGTTATGTAAAGCAACAAAAATACAAAATTCTTATATTTTAACTCACATCAAGGAGTCAGAGTATACTTATTCAATAAATGAAAAGATAAAATTCAAATACAATACTTCCGTAGCAATAATTTCATATTAAAGCCTACATATACATCTTGAGGTATATTCCAAACACCTTCATACAAAAATGTGTTGTATTCTTTAACTAGTTTCTTTATAAACCTAGAAAGTAAATTTGCAGCAAATGTAATATCTTTTTCTAATTCTTTGTGAGTTTTTTTTTTTCATGTTATATTTTTTGAAAATGATTTTTTAATTGAAAAGAAAATAGGATATTTAATTGCCTTCTATTGGTGTTAACCTAATAGCTACATACCAATCCCAATTTTGAAGGGAGTTTGAGTTAAGGCCATTTGCATTCTGCACTCTTATATATCGACAATGCAATGCTAAAAATTGAATTTTCAGTTTTATTCTTCAAAAATATACATTTTGAAACATATACGTTCCAAAGTGTATTAATATATTTAAAAATACATATTTTAAAATATATTTTTAGAACAGAAATGTTTTATAAAATATATACAAAACTCTAAAATAAATTTCAGGCAATCCAAAACCTTCTCGAATTATCACCTAATCTGAGATAGAATTGTTTTAGGATATTTTTCATATTTTATCATTCTTATTGTCTGCAACTTCAAAGCATGGGTGCATAATGCAATGGGGGCAATTGCTTCCTGCATCTCTCATTTGCTTCCTACATTCTATCATTTTTTCATAATACCAAAATTACTATTGAGGATGTAAAAATGGCTTTCGAAAATGGTATTTCATAATTAATCTTTCGGATTTAGTTTTTTGAAATGAATTTTAGGATTGTAAAAAATAGTTTTGAAAAACGTTTTCCGTAATTTAAAAATAACTTTTAGAAAATATTTTCCGTAATTCAAAAATAACTTTTAGAAAAAGTTTTTTAGAATACAAAATTGATTTTTAGAAATTTTTTTCCAAAAACATATTCTGAAAAATCTTTTCTAGAAGCTAAATTTGTATTCTGAAAAATATTTTTCAAAAATATATTTCGAAATAAACAAAAAACTTTGAAAAAAAAAATTGATTACAGAAATAGTTTTTGAAAATTTTCTCGAAAAATGATTTACCAAAAAATACTGCCTCTGCGCATAAATCCATCACTATCCAAAATCCACAACAATAACCGTCAATACTACACCCACAACCATTCCAAATCACCCCTAAATCATTATACACTAACAAATCTAAACAATCACTCCTAACATTTTTCATATACATTATTCAAATCAAAACTCAAGCATTTATCTCTTTACTCTAAAACTTGTCTCCCCAACCTGCTCCAACTTGCCACACCTCCCACACGATCGACGGTGCCTCCTCCAACACTCTAAATCCTTTTGTCTTTATTAAAAAAATATAAATGTCCATTCATATATTTAATGGAGTGCATGAAAAAAATGTGGAAATGCAGGAAGCAATTGCCACGTCGAGTTAATAGTAGGTTCAATTCCTGTTAACTGGGCTTTGACGTATTTTTTCTGCATTTCCATAAACTTAATAAAATGATATCCTTGATTAAAAGATAAAATAAATCTTATATCTCATAAATTTTTTATTTCGAATTATACAATTTGCAATCAAAAAATTATATTTTAAATTATTCATCTGAAATAAAAAAATATATATATTTTAGATTATGTAATCTAAAATATAAAAAAAAATATTTTAAATTTTACAATCCGAAATACAAAAATTATATTTCAGACAATCCAAAATATAAAAATATATTCAGATTTTACAATTTGGAATATAATTTTTTAATTAAAATTTGTTTTTTAAATTATACAATAAAAAAGTACTTTTTGATATTTTTGAAAAATATGAGATGCAGGAAAAACTCATAAAGAACACGTCTTGGACTTTATATAGCTACTGGTCTAAACCCAATACTAGTACTGACTTCCTTATTCTGCTTTTCAAGCAAATACTTCCTGCACCCCTCAATTTCAACTTGCATCCCTATATTTTCTAAAATTATTATGTTATCCTTATTTAAAGTGACTTGCGGAATAACTATTTTGAAAAAAAAATTCAAAACACACAAAACACATAAAAACACATTTCAAAAGAGATTTTTTTGAAACAATATATCTGAAACAAACTTTTCAAAATGTAGATAATAGATTCTAAAATGCATTTTGCATACTGACTTTTCGAAAACAAGCTTTTTACACGTTGCATTTTAGAACTTTCCAAAATAAGAATTTCTTTTTTCAGTGTTCTCCTTGGCTTCTTCCTCTTCTTGCGACAATGGTGATCCAGTAATGGCGACAATGGTTGTGAAAGAAAAGTTGAAGGGGTAATTCGGTCATTCACCTAATTCTAGAGCTGCAGATTAAAAAATAGTGGGGGTTAGGAAGTTATTGCCTATTCACGTGACTTCCTTGTTTTATTTTGGATAAGCCCACTAAAGGTATTGTGTGCTACATAAGTAACACTAATTTGTGAGAGTTATTAAATACATGAGCTCAACTATGGCACCCTCTCAAGATGTTAGTATTATTTATCTTAACCAAAAGGTGTGAAAGTGGGTTGGACATAATCGCTGGTATGGCGCGTGGGAGTGTGGGTAGTGTCAGCGAACCATACTTTGGATCCGAACCAGTTCACAATTCCCCATGTCATACGTCACATCTTTGGTTGTTTTCTTTGCCATCGGTTTCTGAAACTAGCCACCTCCGTTACCATTACCCGCTTTACACTAACAAAAACAAACACAAACACAAACACAAACATCTGCCTCTGCAACCCACACCGATTCCCCAACAATCAAAAAAGAAAAGTGTTAACGCTCCTTTGACCTTTTCTCTCTTACCTTAAACCAACACAATACAATATTCTACAAAACAACAACGGATAATACCATGTCTTGTTCCTCCTCTTCCACACACGACCAAATCTCCCTTCCTCTTCCTCTTCCTCTTCCTCACACTCTTCTTCCTTCCTCCCTCACAACCCACCCAAGCAATCCCATCTCCATCTCCATGCTTCGCTTCTGCACCTCCAAAACTGCTCAACAAAATGCACTACAAGATGGGATCTATAAGGCTTCTTCTACTGCCAACGTCTCTTCTTCCTCGGTGGCACTCATTACTCACAATGAAACCGATGACTGCGACTGCGAGAGTGAGGTGGCGCTTCCACTTTCTGATATTACTCCTTTTATGTGTGCTGTGTGTGGTTGTTATGTATTATTATATGAATATTCTGAATATAGGAGGGTGAAGCGTCGGTAGAAGAGGTTCCGATTCCACCCAAGTGTTTTCGTTCTGGGAGTTCATCCAAAAGAAGCAGAGCCGCCGAAGTTCATAACTTGTCTGAAAAGGTTTGAATTTTCTTCTTTCGTGGGACGTTCGTAATTACGTTGTAAAATGGGGCTCTGCACTACACCTGCATTGCACCATCTAAAATAAGAAACCTCTTCACATTAAAGCCAGAGTGAAATAATTTGTATCCCTAGGTGGCAACCTGCTTGATCTAATGCCCAACCAAGAGTTTATGAATATATATTTCGTTAATTTAGTCTCTGAATCTGTCAAGGTCACAACAGTTTTCTCCTGTCGATTTTGTAAAGAAGTTAGTTCCCAAATTTGGTCAATGTCACACAGAAAGGACTAATTTGTCATGAATTTGCTAGATTCGGGTGAATGCAACTGCAGCTCCGACGAAATCATTTGGTTCTGCCCTGAATGATGGCTATTTTTGTGTGTTTGGGTTTGGTTTCTTTTTTTATGGCTGAGTGATTTTCATTTCTGGCTTTTATGTCTGGTGTGGGATTTGTTGAGAGCAGAGGAGGAGGAGTAGGATCAATGAGAAATTGAAGGCTTTGCAAAATCTAATTCCAAATTCCAACAAGGTACACTGGTTTCTTCTACATTGTTTGATTAGCGAGCTACACGATTCATTGTTCTTTGACTGTGGAGGACTGTTGTGTGGCAGACTGATAAGGCTTCAATGCTTGATGAAGCTATTGAATACCTTAAACAGCTTCAGCTCCAAGTACAGGTCTGTTTCTCTTTCTGTCTCTTTCATTATTACTCCAATTCGTTTTGGGGGCGTAATTTGTTGTTCAGCATCCTTTCTTAGATTGCAATTACATTGAAGTTGCAACTCATGAGTAATAATGTCTTAGTTATTTAATTTTATAAGAAACTTTGGATACTTGTGTGATCATGTCTTGTTACTGTTACTACATATAATTGCAAGGTTTAGTATCCACGGTATTTTAAACATTGGAATTTTTCATTGATTTACGTTACGATATCAAATTTTCAAAAAAAAAAAACAAAAAAAAAAACATTTGTGATGATAACAAAAAAATAATAATTTTTGTCTATATCACAATCAATCTCGACTCACTGTATCAATAAAAAATTTATGATAGAACTCAAAACAAGTATTGACATTATACACTAGTTTATAATTTAAAAGTATTACTAAATTTCTATCTAATGCTAATTGTATCGTTCTTCTCTTTCCTTTTGTTATTATAGTTTAGATAAAGCACGGTTCATGAAGAGAGAACTCTATCAATTTAAGAAGTCGAAAACCATTATTATGTGAATATATTTTCACTAATTTTTTAAACCCTGTCTCTTTTTTTATACAATGCACCCTTAAACTTTTTGTCTCTTTTTTTTATACAATACACCCTTAATCTTTTTCAGACGAAAGTTGATGTTTTTTTATACTATTTGAAAGTATCTAAGTCATATCCTTGAAAAATTAAAAGAGAAAAAGTTTGGATAGTTTTTGGAACGTAAGAAGTATTTGAAAAAGAATAAAAATAAAAAATATTGAATATTTTTTAGATATATATTTGGAAGTAACCGAGGAGTTTCGGTATCTGAGACCAGTGCGATAGAGATACCTTTCCATGTTTGAAGTATCCGATTTTCATAAATAAAAGACTATAGTATTGTACAAAGTAATGAATTCAATGTGATGATCATAGTTATGCTTGTTATGTTTTGTTAACATTGATATAATATGCTCTGCATTACGATCAGAGAATTGAACAATCATAAAATACAGTTTATTAAGTACAAGTTTATACTTTGTTTATTGAACTAAACATCAATTTGTGAATAACAAACACTATATTATGTTGCGTTTCATACAACATGCATCAGGAAAAACACTTCGATTACATTCTTGATATGTATCTCCTTTTACCAAAACCCACTGTTATGTGCTGCCTCTTAAATTTTGAGCATGTTAAATACTGCTGAGCTTGTTTCTAATATGGTTTTATGGTAATACCAGATGCTGTCAATGAGAAATAGGTTCAGTTTGCATCCTATGTTGTTTCCAGAAGGTTTGCAACCCCCGCAATTGTCTCAGATGAGAATGGATTCAAGTGAAGAAAACAGGTCTATCCCTTCAAACACAGCTGCTACTCTGCCTATGCAACAAGAAAACCCCATGCCCTATTCATCCAATCTGCCTAACAAACAAATTGTGGCAGATCAGCCATCCATGTCCACCCCATCATATTTATTCAACTCTGATACTTCTTTTAGGCTGGAATCTCATATTCCTGAAAATATAAGATCATTTCAACTCAGAAGTTTTTCTGAGGTTAGCTCACTTTTTAGTCACATGTGCCTAGTTAAAAGTATAACAATGTTAACTTTTACACTTTTCCCCTTTTAAATTATAAAACAGATATGCAGAGAAGACATATTGCAGCACCAACTATTAAATGCAAACCATTCAGATACCAATCCATTAGGCTGTTCTCAAGGTGATCGTTATTTCTTTCAGGAGAAATTATCGTAGCTCTTTCATTGGGATATAACTATCTCATACTAATTGAACTCTTCCCTTGAATCAGGCACGTTGGCTACAACATCAATTTCCTTTGATATGCAAAAATCTGCCGTTAAAGACAACAGCTCTTTGGAAAACTGCATCCCTGGAAGTGATCAATCTGGTCTGGTGTTGAGAAATGGTGAACCCAACATTATTCTGACCCAGCGGTTAATTGGGTAGTTGGAATGTTATGAGCTACAAAAAAATGTATGCTGTAAATCTCAAATGTCTTTAAATTGTTTAACTGACATTTTGTAAGACTGCAAATGGGGAACAAAGCGCCCCAATGGTAATTGGTAACAAGACTTAAAAATCAGATTTTTTGGTTTGAAGTTTGTCAGAATTTCATGAAATTTGAATAGAATCCCAAAATAGAGTACCAATATCAAGTTGACTAATAAAAGTGAAGTACCCATGTATAGGTAATAAATAATTATTTAAATGTAAAATAAGCGTGCTAGGGAAAATAGTAAAATAAATGAGGTTATTCATTAGACTAATGAATGAATTTAACGATGTTTTGTATTTTGAATTATTAGTCTCGTATGATTTTTTTTTACAAGAACGTATATGAGAATGGCAGCTAAGCAATACAAGGAAAAGAAAAAAGGAACCAGGAAATGATAAGCAACTCTTAGAAAATAATTTCACTTAGGGAGACGGAGTTAACATCGATCCTTCTATATCTTTTCTTTCATCTAACATAAACTTTAATACTATTTGTTAGACCAATCATAACCACTCAGCCTAGAGTTAATTATTTTGTTTCTAGAACTTTTTCTCCTTTCTTGATACAACAAATTAGTAATCACGTGTTCATCTCTAACTTTCTCAATTTCTAGCTCATTTATCCCTACTATAACAAAATTGCTTATAATTCCTCCTCCGTTAAGAACAACCTTGTTCTCAAGGTTGAAGTCAAGATAAGCCTTTTGCAAAGGATTGTGGTCTTCCCAAGTTGATTGAGACTTATGTGTGTCCTCCCACTGGACCAAATGTTGTTGAACATGTTGAGAACCTTTAATAATCACTCTAGATTCCAAAATAATAGTAGGTTGGATAATGGGATAGGATTCATCAGTGGTAATTGGTAATGGAACATACAGTTGAACATAATCACCTCTAACTATTTCAATTGGGATACATGAAAGACTGGGTGTATTTTTACAATGGCTGACAGTGACAACTTATAAGCAACTTGACCAACTCTCTTTATAACTGGGAATGGACCAAAATATCTTAAACTTAATTTTTTATTCTTCCCCTTAAAGCCATGGAATGTTGTTGATAAGGTTGGAGCTTCACTAGTACATGTCTCCAATCTTTCATTCTTCAAACCTTCTTTCCTGAACAACATACTTTTTCATATACTGCTGAGCCTTTTGGAGATTCATCTTTAACTTACCCATGATCTCATCTCTCTACAATAGTTGATCCTAAACTGAAATTGGATTATTTCTAGCAGGTATATATTTCACCAATGTGGAGAGACTCGACTATAAACAACTTTGAATGGTGACATTCCAAGACTAGTATGATAGATTGTATTATACCAATATTCAGCCCAAGGCAAGAGTTTAACCCATTCTTTAGGAATTTCATAAGTAAAGCATGTTAAATACATTTCTAGGCATTTGTTTAAGACTTTAGATTGTCCACAAGATTGAGGGTGGTATGTAGTAGACATGTTCAAAGAGGTGCCACTCAATCTCAAGAGATGTTGCCAAAACTGACTTGTAAAACCTCTCTGTCAGAAACAATAGTCTTAGGAAAACCATGCAATTTCACTACAACTGTCACGAAAGTCTCTACCACAAGCTTACTTGAATAATTTGTCTTCAAAGGAGAAAAATGAGCATTCTTAGATAACTTGTTAATTACCACAAATATGATTGTGTAGCCCCCTAATGAAGGAAGTCCTGTTATAAATTTCATTCCTAGATCCTCCCAAATCTGATCTGGAATGGGTAATGGTTGAAGTAAACATGAAGGAAGAGTTGTTTCTGTCTTGGCTTGTTAGCAAATAAGACAATTATGCACATATTCCTTAATGTTTCTGACCCATCCTGGGCTAGAGAGAGGAGAATTTTAGGCCCAAAATGAAATTGGGGATGTGGAAAGTAATCAACTTATAATCTGAAATCATTTAATATGCTCCCGATAAGAAAGGCCCTATTAAAGGACCCAATTTTATTATTCATAAATAAAAGCCCATATAAATTGGCTCTCTCTATAACCATACTCGATTGGAGGTGTTTTTTGTTAATTTGTTGAGATTTAATACCAAATTATTAATAATAACGAAGTTACGTTAAGATTCAACACCGTAATACCTTAGGGAAAAGGTATAAATACAGGGTGTTAGGGTATGAAAAAAAAACTTCTATTTAGGATAGTTAAGAGCGATCAAAAACCTTAGTGGTTAGAACAATCTCAATTCATATCGTGCCAGAAAAATTGAGCAGAGATTTTGGCCAAGGTTCTAGCAAACCCAACATGACCTTTCACAAGATAATTATGAAACTCATACAATATTTTCTGAACTATCTCACTAGTAGCAGGAATAACTAGTCAACCTTTCCAAAAGAGAAGTTGATCATGAAGAGAATAATTATGATTAGGGGGATTATTTGCAATGCACAAGTAAAAAATGGCTTTCAATTTAGGATCTGCTATTATAACCTCTCTGAGATTAGAGAGAATAGATAGCTGAGATTGAGACCAGGCCATAAAGAAGGATATTGATAGAGAGTCAGCAGCTATGTTTTCTTTCCCAGGAGAAGTCATATCCTAACAGCTTATGAACCATTTCTGTTGTTTAGGAGTTTGAATAGCTTGATCAGTTAAACTCCTTAAACTTTTTTTATTAGTTCTAATGGTGAACTTATGACAAAGTAAATAGTGTCTAAACTTGACAATGGCATCAGTAAGCATAAGTTGATTGCTTTTCATACTTGGAATCAACTTTTTAGAGAATAATGCAATTGGATGGTGGTTTTAGCTCAACACTGCTCCAATTCCCAAACTTGAAGCATCTGTTTCAAGAATAAACAGCTAGGAAATATCAGGAAGATTGAGAACTGGAGCTTTAGTAATAGCAGTTTTAAGGTTTGCAAATGTTGCTACTATTGGATCGTTCCAAGAAAAATTGTCCTTCTTCAATAAATTAGTTAAAGGAGCGGCTATATTTGTATAACCATTAATTAATCTTTTATAGTACCTAGTAAGGCTAAGGAATCCTCTCAGATGTTTCAAATTAGCAGGCATAGGCCAATCCAATATTGCCTTCACTTTTTCTTTATCCATTGTCACACCTTGACCAGAAATAGTGTGTCCTAAATAATCTGAAACTCTGAAATGTGGCAGGAGTATTAGAGAGTCCAAATGACATTACTAGTCATTCATAAAGCCCTTAATGAGTTATGAAAGTTGTTTTATGCATATCTTCTTCCTTCAATAGTATCTAATGGTACCCTGACCTTAGGTCCAATTTTGAAAAATACTGAGTTCCTTGCAACTCATCTATAAACTCATAAACAGTAGGTATAAGGAAACTATCCTTCACTGTAATAGCATTCAAAGCCCTATAATCTGTACAAAATCTTCATGTGTCATCCTTCTTCTTTACCAAGACTATGGGAGAAGAAAAAGGACTAGTGCTAGGACTATAATCCCTACTTGCAACATGTCTTATTTCATGGTTTCAATTTCTAGTTTTTGGATGTGAGGATATTTATAAGGTCTAACCTTGAAGGAACAGAACCTTTAATCAATGGAATTGAATGATTCTAAGCTCTTTGAGGAGGTAATCCCAAAGTCACAAAAAAACTTCGTTGTAAGTGTGCAACAAAATGGCCAATTCGGGTATCTAGCTAATGGTCTTGAGGTGAAACTAGTTGCAGAATTTGTAAGGTAAGTGACTCATCTATAGCATAAGTATTGTGCATTCTTCTAAAATGAGTGAATTGAGCATACCTTCACATTTTGGAGTGCTCACCATGTAAGATTATAATCTGGTTGTTCAAATAGAACTTCAAGGCCAATTTGTCGTAATTAGAAATATAGGGACCCACGGTAGCCAACCAAGCTGCTCCTAGAACCAAATTTGTCCTAATAACAGACAACAAATACACAGGTAATTTCAAAGAATGTCTCTGAATCTTAACATTCAATTCTTTCACGAATCCTTAGACCACTAAGGAGTTACCATTGCCAACCGAAACTTGCAAGTTAGGAATAGGTTCTAGGTAATTTTAAACAATGTGCTAGCCTTGGCTGTAAGAAATTATTTGAACTACCACTATCTAATAAGATTTGAACCTGCATTCCATTCATAGAGCCTTGGGATTTCATGGTGCCAAGCCCAAAGGATCATTTGAGAGCATTATAAGGCAAATGGTGATCCAATGAATTCTGATTATCAACGTGGTCGTTACTATCATGAGGATCTAGTTGTAATTCACTGGAATTATCTTCTTCCATATGCAAAATCAAATATTTCTAATTAGGACATTTGTGTGTGGGATTAAACTTGTTATCACAAGTATAAAAAAACATTTTTCTCTTCTTAATTGTATTTCTGTTGGAGAGATCTTTTTTATATGTGCTAGGTTTAGAGTATTGGACGTGAAATGTGAGGTTGGGGCCAAAAGTAATGGAGGTAAGCTAAAGGATTTAAGGGATTGGGTTATGGTTGGGAAAGTGTTTGTGGCTTGTGATTTCTGGTTGAAATTCAACGTATAGGCTTTGGGTTTAGTTAAGTATTTTTCTTCATATAACTTAGCCAGAGAAACACGTATGATCAAAGTCGTTGGGGTTTGAGCAATTACATCACCGTCTAATGTCAGGTTTCAGTCCTCCAATAAAGCAATCCACCAATGTTCCACTCACAACACATTGGATGCGATTTGCCTCTACGAGAAATTTTGTCATTATCTACGGTCAAAATCCGTATATAACATTGAAAATCCATATGTAATTTGAAATTATGTACGAATTACATACGGACAAAAATTCGTATGTAAAATTGTTGTAGATAACACTTACATACGAATTTCAAAATTTGTATGTAATTATATATAATTTTATTTGTATGTAACGTGTATGTAATTACATACGGATCTGGTCCGTATGTAATTACATTTGGAATCACTGTCTCTACAGTTTATGAACACTTTGTATGCGAAGCAATGACAAAGCAGTGATGAAGGACACCAACGAAAATGTGAATGAAAGGTAACGAAAATGAAGGAACACAAGGGTGAGAATAGGAAGCGTGCCACAACCATGTGTTCACTTTAGGTTCAACGTGTAAAGAGGGTTTGTGAACCAATTTCCGATTTTAATGAAGTGGGTAGGGTTGGGCAAGGAGGGTTTGCACAAACAGCTTGTCGAGGAAATCAGTCTTCGTGCGTTGGATAGGATAACTTTAACTAAATTTGTGGTGTACGAGGTGCTGAGGATAGAGCCTGTTGTGTCGTTCTAGTACGTGAAGGCCAGGAAAGATCTTCTAGTCTACGATGCGGTGTACGAGATCAAGAAAGGCGGAGGAGTTTGTGCCCCACAGGTTTGTTGGCCCTGATAGAGAGAAGTTGTTGAATCACGTGTTGTGGTCCAATGGACATAAGACGGAAGAGGCCGCGAAAATGAAGGAATACACTGATAAAGCTTACACACTTGACGAAGGCAAGCTTAAATACTGCTAAAGGCAAGATGAAAGCTGTCAACACCCGATTTTATCTGGGTAATCTTTTCAATTAAAGCATAATGATAAAAATGAATAAAAAAATGAATAATAATATAAAATTAGTTTAAGTTTTTTTGAAATAATTACTAATAAAAAATAAATAAATAAAATTCGAATTTTTCCATTACAAAACAAAAAAAGACTAAAAAAGAAAAGGTGGTGATTTTAAAAAATAAAATAAAATAAAATAATTAATTAATAATAAAAAAACGAAAATAACAAAAATATCTAAATTAAAACAACAGAATCTGAAAATTAAAAAAAAATAATAATAAAAACAAATATAAAAATAAAAATAACTACTTTCAAACTTGATTTGCCAGTTTTAAAAAATAAACAAATGAATAAATAAAAGGGGTTCTGCTTAAATAAATTTTATAAAAGTAAAAAAAGTGGAGTAGTTTAGATTTTTTTCATTCGTTAATGTTTTTTTTAAATAATAAAAATAAAATAATAAAACAAACAAATAATACAAAATTTAGAAAAAATAATAAATAACAATAAAAGGAAAAGAGAGACTCTTTCAACTCTCTAATTGCCCAGAATCCCATAAAAATCTCCACCATCCCTATTCTTTCTCCAACAGAACTCCTCAAGTGGACCTGATAAGAAAAAAACAGAAAAAAGGAGATGGGAGAATGAGAAAAAAGAGAGAAGAGAGGAGGAGGAAAAAAAGAAAGAGAGGATCACTGATAAAGGGAGATCACGTTAAAAATAGAGAAAAAAGAGAGAAAAAGTAGAGAAGATTGATTCTTCTGTCTTACTATGCACACTCAGTTTAAAACTGAGAAGCAAGAAATTTTTGGAAATGAGACTATCATTTTTGAAGAACACAGGTATGATTTGTAAGGTTTAGATTTTCATATGGATCTTGAAGTTTGAAATTTGTAAATCATGTGTTCTTATCTTCATGTGATGATTTTTTTTTTATTTCTTCATCATTTCATTTTGATATAAAGATAAAAAAAAATAAAAAAATGAGGTACTTTTGCTCTTTATAACATTTTGTTTTTTTTCCTTATTTATTAAATAATAAAAAATTCATCATCTTCCATCTTCCATACATTCTTCTATGTATTTTATCCATGTATTTTATGCTCCAAAAATCACTCCAAAACAACCCCAAAACGACTTCTGCAGTCACCGTCATTTTTTTCGCGACGCAGCTGCCCCCCGCCGTCACCGCTCCTCCTTCCTCATCACTGCTGCTGCTTTTGGTTCATCATGGGTGAAGAAAGGTGGTGGTGGCTTAGGGTTAGGGTAGTGGTGGCTTAGGGTTTAGGAGTTGGGTCATTCTTCCTACACCTCCATTAATTAGGATTTACACTCTAGCTCTTCACAATTACCAAAATGCTCTTAACTCAAGTTGAGTTTCTTATTAGTGGCGTTACTTCCTGCATCCCCATTAATTAAGTTTCGCACCCACACTCTCCACAATTACCAAAATGCTCTTAACCCAAGTTGAGTTTCTTATTAGTGGCATTACTTCCTGCACCCCCATTAATTAAATTTCGCACCCACACTCTTCACAATTACCAAAATGCCCTTAACCCAAGATTGAGTTTCTTATTGGTGGGGTTACTTCTTGCACCCCCATTAATTAAGTTCCGCACCCACGCTCTCCACAATTACCAAAATGCCCTTAACCCAAGTTGAGTTTTATTGAGTCATGTTCCATTTTTGCATGCATGATTTCATTAAAATTAAAATGTCAATTCTATGTTGCATATAATTGTCGCATGTTATTTTCCAACACCAAATTTGATATATACCCCAATCCTTAAAGCCCAGACTTTAAACCTGGCACTGTTCCTCAAAGCCCAGGCTTTAAACCTGACACTGTTTCTCAAAGCCCAGGCTTTAAACCTGGCACTGCTCCTCAAAGCCGAGGCTTTAAACCTGGCATTGTATCTCAAAAGCCCAGGCTTTAAACCTGGCACTGACACCATTCAATTACCCTATTTTCAAACATAAACTTTCAAAAATACAAATCAAAATAACTAACAATCTTATCATCGAAGAACTACGTAACCCTGATTCTTCATCCCTGATGGAGATACGTAGGAGCAAGGTCAAACCTTGTCGGGCTCCCTAAAACCAAAAAAAATATATTTTGTTTATTTTATCTTAATCTCTTTCTTGGAAAAATAAATATTTTAAAAAAATCACACTCAGATTACTTATTTAATTAAAGGTACCGTCTTAGGACGGGCGTTGTGGGGGTGCTAACACATTCCCCACACGTAACCGACTCGCGAACTCTAAATCTGGTTTTGCGAACTTGCCTTATCTTGTTTTTGGTTTTTCACAGTTTTTCCTAACAAACTATGGTGGCGACTCCACTATTTTGAAAATCAAAATAAATTATATTTTGTTCGCCGTCCCCGTTGTAGCCCCGGTTGCGACAAAAGCAAGGTCACACACGGGGTGATTAAGGTTTTCGTATGCAATTTCAAGTTGGGAATGTAATTTTAAAAAAATTAATTTTCCTAATCTGTATAAATAAAACATACTTTAATTTACCTACAGATTTTATAAGCATTACATACGGATCTAATCCATATGTAACTTTCCCGCCACACCCCGCCAAAGTTACATACGGATTATATATACGAAACCACCATCTTAGCATTACATACAAAAAAAATTCGTATGTAATGTGATTTTACATACGGATCAATATCCGTATGTAGTATCTGTATATAAAATCTACTTTATTTATGGATCTAAATCCGTATGTATTTATCCGTATGCAATACACAAATTTCTTGTAGTGTGTTAGAGTTGTAAACGAAACATAATACTCATGTATAGAAGTAATCTGAGTTAACTTAAACAATTGTGATCATGGACACTCATAAGGTGACGGGCCGCATTCCATTTCCAGTGCTCTAGTAAATGTTATCCAAGAATGGAAGGGATTTGTGCAAGTCAACATTTGATATCATGGAACCACTTCTTTATCTAAATGGATCGCAACTATGATTAGACATTGATCATCAAGGGTTTGATAATAGCTAAAAAACTGTGCAGCTTTAAAGATCCATTGAAGGAGATCAAAGCCATCAAATCTAGGGAAATCTAGTTTAATATTTCAGACGTGAAACGGTGGTGGTGGAGGAGGTAGTGCCATAGAACCAGAATCTCCTTAAGTGTTTTGCTTTAGAAGTTGATCCAAAGTTGATCTATCATTTCAAAGCGAGAGGCATACTGTTTATCATGTGATTCCATGAGCTCCGACAGATTCTTTACATCAGATAAGAGTTCCTTCATCCGTGTATTTTCCGCCATGAAGATGATGAAAACACCAATATAATGAACATAGATTTAAAAGGAAAATACAGAAAACGATGAATGAATTCAACACTGCCTTTGTATTATTATTGTTGTATGGTTTTCTTATGAGAACGTATATCAAAATGACAGCGGAGCAATACAAGAAAAAGAGAAAACGAACAAGGAAATGATAAGTGACTTTTCGAAAATTATTTCACCCAAGGAGAGGGAATCAACATCAATCATTCCATACATTCTCTCTCCCTAACAGAAACTTTAATATTACTTGCTAGACCAATCATACCCACTCAACCTAGAGTTAGTTATTTTGGTTCTAGAACTTTTTCTCATTTCCTGATGCAACAAATCAGTAGCCTCGTGTCCATCTCCAACTTTCTCAATTTTTGGCTCATTTACCCTTGCTCTAACTGAATTGCTTACACTCTGATTCTTATTTAATTACTTATCATATCACATCTGTAGCTTTTGGATACAACAAACTCTTAGGAAACTAAGTGTGAATTTGAATCCCATGTTAAGTACAAAGTTATTGTCTTGAGGTTTTGAATTGAATATGGTATTAATTTATTTTGTGGGTTAACTTATATCTTATTGTTGTAAGATTTTTTCCATGTTGTTTTCTCTCGATTTTTTTAACAAGAGTTATCAGAATTGATAGTGGTATCATCCTCTCTTGATTTTTCTAACAAGAAGTATCAGAGTTAATAGCTTGTGACAGTAAATGACACAAATCTTTCTGATGGAGGTTTGAGGCAATCATGTCATATTAATATGTAAACGATAGTGTTCATGTTTTAAAAAAAATACTTTATCTCAAGGAGATATATCAATATAAAAGATTTTAAATTAAAAATTATGAGATCTCTCTAATTGTTCCTTTTGTTTTTTTAACACCAACTAACCAATATGAATTTTTTAATAATAAGTTTTCAATAATTTTTATTTATTTATTAATTGCAGTACTGAGAATCTAATCCAATGTATAAATATTATCCAAAGCCTCACGTAGGTTCTAAAGGGTTAAAATCTCAATCATTTTGAGGGGCAAGGAGCATGCACACAAAATCCTTCTTGGTTTCCGATTGGAATTTCGATGCGTATATGCTGGTTAATTTCTTGCTTCTTGTAATAGCCGACTAAGAAATTTGGAATTTGTAGAAGGATATCTCAAATCAAAATCATTGATGTTAATTACGAGAAAGAGGCTATTAATTTTTTAGAATCTTAACTTATTACTTGATAAAAAGTAGTTATATCTCACAGAAAAATTATAATGAAATGGATCTATGTGAAGAGTTTAAATTTTATTATTCTTATTTCTATAGAGAACGGTACTTAATAGAAAATGGAAAAAAGTTAAAATTTAATTACAATTATTAATTTCTTTTAATTTCCATAAATGTAAATAAAAAATTATAAAAATTTAAAAATACATATAAGAATTACATAAAGTAAAACTTATAAAAAAATTAATATGAATTGCTTAAGAATGAAGAATGACGTGATATATATTCAAAATAAAAAAATAGTATTTTATTTGTTGATATTATTTTATGATTTAATATAATGTATGTCCATCATGTACTTTTGTGCTTAATTTATATGTGATCGCGTCCTTCCAATCCAGAATAAAATTGGGGATATACTTGGGCATGATGGGTTACAGAATCATCTAGAAAATAGAGTTATTTTTTATTTATAAAAAATAACATATCATAAGTGGGTCTCATCATAATGATACAGGACTGAAATTCTTAAAACGAAATTTCAGATATAAAATAAACTAAACTGAAAGAAAAATAACATTTTCTATGTACTTAAAAGTTCTTCAATAAGGCAATTGCATGAAAAGCTTTTATATCTGACAGAATAACTATTAACTTTTCGAAGTTATGACTTTGTTATTATTATCTTTCATTATTTTTCACAATAATAATTGAAGTTCGTTATTTTTATTTGCTTTTGAACACTCTTTATTTCTTAAAATTCAAATGAACTCTGTTTCCCTCCATTGCACTTTCAATTGAATTCAAAGATTTAAGACTTTTACGAAAACTAAATGAAGGAAACATTCCCAATAAAATATAACAGTATTAAGAAGAGAGATTCATAGATATGTCTAATTGTGTAAAAAAAAAAATGAAATGCAAAATTTTCTTAATTCCTTTAATTGAATTATAATTCATATCCTTATAATTATGAATACCTTCCTTTTATGCACATCTTTCTTATAATATTTTTCTTAGATTTAAAATATCTGTATAATTATGAGACACAAAAAAAATCTTAAATATTTATTACATTTGTATCATTATTGAGTTTTTATTTTAGTCCTTATATTTTTTTCATTTATTATTTTTTAAGATTTGCTTAGTTTTTATTCCTAAAAACATTTAAATTTTATTTTTTATTCTTATTATTATGTAACATTTGTTAATTGTTTATATCTTTAGGAAAAGGTTAGGTCATATTTTAGATAATATAGGTTAAATTTTGAAGGTACAAAATTAACATTTGATATTTCAAAATGAAAATTAAATCCCAGAATAATGTTGTTTATCCATCTTTTAAATGATTTTAAAAACAGAAGTAATGATTTTAAATTTTAAAGAAATTAAAAACACTTTATATCAAAACAAAAATTTATTTTTTATGCAACTTTTGTTATATATATATATATATATATATCTTTTGTTATATATATATATATAATCATACAGATGTATTCATACTTCATGTAAAGAACTTGATAAACAAAAATAAAATAAAGTTTTTGTCAATTATGAAAAATGATTATCATTGTTAGTCAGGAAATCTTTGCAGATTCTGATAGAAAAAAATAACTTTAATTAATATCAACTGTTGAATTATTAAATATTATTTAATATTAAATATATTTTTCCATTTGAATAAAAAGTTAACCTCAATATATTTTAAAAAATAACAAAATATAAATTTAATTAAAAATATACTCTCTTTTTTTTCACTCTAAACCACTTCTCATATCCAAACATTGTACAAATTCATCTCTTGAAAGGCACAATGAAGAATTCTGTGGTGATGTGTCTATCCTTGAAATTCTCTCTTGAGGAACTGAAATCAATGCAGGGCGTGTTTCATGCAAGGAAAACACCTACCAACTCCGAATTGAAAAAGGAACAAGAAAAAAATATGAGGATACAATCAATGTACTAGACTATGAGAATTAAGAAGAAACAACAAAGAGTCTACAAAGTTGAATCCATCTTCTAGTCTTTTGTGATGCAAATCTTTTTCGAGTCTAGTCATAATTGTTTGTCTTTATCTTCTAATCACTATAAAGTTCAAAAAGAAAACTACTCATATTTTCTGTTTTTCATCTATTCAACTGTCTTCTTGTTAAGACGTCTCAATCCCAAACAAACATTCCTCATAACGCACAATTCAATGCAACTTTTTCTTTTCTTTTTATTTCTGGAAAATTTTACCATAAAATTCGTGGAAAACATGTTTACGTGTAGAATGGGGTTCAAAGTTTCAACAGCTAATATCCGTGCACCACGGGTAGCAAGGAACCGATTCTTCACGGCTGAAAATGGCTTCAACTAAATTTTACTTATTTGAAGTTCAAATTTAATTTTGTGATAAATAGTTATTTCCATATTTATTGATTCAATTATTTTGTTTAACTTAATTTATTTATGATTCTTTTAAAAAATATGTTTATTCTTATTTATTTGGTAATGGTAGAACTCATGTTAACAATATAATAACCATCGTACTTTCCAGGTTTAAATTTTTAAAATAGCAAAGTGAACTTTTAGAAAAACCGTATGTGACTACAACTTCAAATTTAGAATTAATTTTTTCGTTCTTATAATTTAAAAAATCTTATCAAACTTATTCTATTCAAACATTTCTACCTAAACGTTATTAGAATGAATACAATAAAAAAAGAGAGTAGGGTGTCCAATGGAAAGCACGTAAAATTGAAATAAATTATTATATAAATAGTTTATAATCTTCAGTTATATGAATAAAAATCTTTGACAATCATTAAAAATGGAATATACAAATAACATTTAAAGCTATATTGATTAAAAAGTTAATTTTAAATTTAAAAATCGAAAAATTGATATTAACTAAATTTAAAAATATTAATTTATATTTTTTAAAGAATAATTTAGTCTTATTTTGATTGCTTACGTGATATCTTTACTACCTAAACAAATATGTGTCATTATTTAGTTTATGAAAAATATTTGCCAATATATATATATATATATATATTAGTATTCATGTATACTTGTATATATTTTTTATTTTACTTTTTTAATTCACATAAAATTATTTAAGATATAAACTTAGATAAAAAATAATAATTTTAAAATATGTTGGGAGAATCCGAGGGGGAAACACCGGGGAGATATCAAACAATGAGAACTGAGCCAACATATAAGGAAATGATACCACCTTCAACCCAAAACCTTAAGGCATTAGGTCTGCGGGTCTTCTTTCTTATATATTGCTCAACTTTCTCATTTCTACCCAATGTGGGACTTCGACTCACACTTGAATATCTAACAATCTCCCCCTTAAGTGTGAGTCCCTCCCCTACCACATTGATACACTCCCCCTCGAGCGGAAGCATTCTCAACCCGAGTACATTACTCATCACCCCTCACATTGGGTAGGAATGAGAAAGTTGAGCAACATATAAGAAAGAAGACCCGCAAACCTAATGCCTTAAGGTTTTGGGTTGAAGGTGGTGTCATTTCCTTATATGTTGACTCAGTTCTCATTGTTAGAGATCTCTCCAAGTTTTCCCTCTCGGATTCTCACAACAAAATATAATTTATATAAAATTGCATAATTTAAAAACAAATTCAATTTCATGTCTAAATAAAAAATATACACATATAATTAGGGTTTAATATTTTTTTATCTCAATATTTGTATTCAATGTGGTTACTTGATTTTTTTTTCTCAAATTAATTTTCATTTTAGTTAAAAGAAGTCAATATGGTATCTTATTTAAGATTATTGTTAACAACGAAGCGATACATGACATTGATGTGACATTTTCAGCTTATTATATATTTTGTAGTTTTTGTAATTATTTACTAAGGTGGAAAATACATTATATTATCAAGATTGAAGACAAAAGCATGATTTACACAGATAGAGTTTTTTATTGCTTGAATGTTGGTGAGATTTGGAGACACGATTTTTGGATAGTGTAGTAGTGGTTATTGTGTGACAATTGTGGTAGTGATTTGGTTGTTCATGGTTCGTGTTGTTGATTGGTTTGGAATTCAGTTTTTAAGGTTAGTGTCATTGCATGATTCTTTTATCGGTTGTTATTGTTGTGTTTGGTTTAAGATTTGATTGTGGCATTAATATTTGTTTTAATAAGGTTTTGGGTGTTTTAAGTATTTAATTATATAGCTTTTTAATTTGATTACTTTTATGAGTTTGTTAGGGTTGTATGTCCTATCACATTCTTGTATGTGGTCCACAAGTTTTTTGGATTAATTTTTAATATTTGTAGTTTATGTGTGCACATCGATGATTGACATAGTTGTATATATTTATTGGTTATCATATATGAGGGTTTTTTTGAAGTTATGGTCCCCATGGGTGAAGTTTGTAAATATTGAGAGATTGAAATATGTTTGTTAGACATCTACTTGGTCATGTGACCCAAATAAATGAAGATGTTTTGATATATCAGAAAATTTTGAGAAAATGGGATATGTTATAGTGAAAGGAATTACAGTATTCTATAGGTGGTTATGTATTGAAAGATAAGTTGTACTTGTTAGTTGATGACAATAGTGCAATTAATATGGTGAATATTATAAGATGAAATGGTAAAGTACAAGGTACACATGGTTTCTAAACTCGAGGTAGTAGAAAATCTATTGGAATATGGGTGTAACTAGGATAATGGGTCTAGATGTGGTAACGGGCCTATACAAAGTATGTAGAGTAATGACATTGAATTAGGAAATGAGGATGAGACTAGAATGAGGTTGAGACTAAGAATGGACTTGTGCAAGGTGGTTGTTATGAAGAGGGGCATGGGAATGTGGAGGCTAATGACTTATTGTAGGTGATGTTGATTTAGGTGATGTAGATTTAGGAAATGTGCAGTTAGGCGATGAATGTGCAAGTAATGTGGGTTTAGGGGTATGGAGTTAGGTGATGTTCAACAAAGTTATGATGTTGGTGAAGATTTTAAAGTGTAAGGGTGATAATGTTTATGAAGATTCTTCTTGGTTAGATAATCCTAATGAATAATTAAATTATGGTGTAGATGATGATATTTTTGCACATAAAGAACTTGTCAATGTGCATGTTGAATGTGATGTGGAAAAATTGAATTAAATGAGTTGTTGAGATAAAATCCAAGCTTAACAGTGAAAGTAAAAGTCGAAGAAAGTGATGGTCTTCCAATATTTAAGAGATTATATATTTATTTTAAGACTTGCAAAGACAGTTTTTTCGAATGGCATATTCTTTTGTTGAGGGAGTGAATAAGGAATCATAGTCATGGTTTTTGGAACTATTAATTGAAGATCTTGAAGGTGTTATAGTGTGTGTATACATGTTTATATCTGACTAACACAATGTTTGCATTGCATTTGTTGTATTTTGTATAAACTCATCTCATATCTTTTATGTCTTGCATCTAATATGTTCTGTTTTATGTTTCAAAAGGTTTGTTGCTAGCAAGACAAAAGCTTTTACCTAGAGTTGATCAATGATTTTGTATTCGTCATGTATTCAAACTTTAGGAAGAAATTTCTTGAAAAAAAGGTTAAATAGTATGATGTGGAAGACAACAACAAGAACATGTCAACAAGCATGATATATGGAGACGAGATAGATTAAGGAGGTCAATGTTGAAGCTTTCAAACACTCTCATATCGTATAAATGTGTATGAGGTAAATTAAGGAGGTCAATGTTGGAAAAGTGTAATAAGCCAACAAGATTGCCCTATTAAAAATATAATACTCACATTAGAGAGCATAACTTCCAAAAAGATGATCTTGTTTGGAGAAAAAATGACAATGCTTATAGAGACTAAACAAATGGTAAGATGACAACAAATTAAGACAAGTCATACAAAATTGTTCACTCCTTACATGATGATGCATACAAACTTCAATTTTATGGCCTTTTCAATTCACCAACAAGATTTATTAAAATAGCCCCAATCTTGATCTTTAGTTATAGTTGAAGTTACAAGCCATGATTTATGCAAAAGTGCAACAATAATTAATATGTAATATAACTCATTCCAAACTCATATAAAGATACAATTATAATTCTTATCCTCAACTATAATTGTTTGATCTTCGATGTAAAAGGTGAAGATCACGTCTTTAGACTCAAAGGCCATAAAATATGTTTCAAAATTTCTATATTTATTCTATCTTTTACATTTAACATATAATCAATACAAAACTTTAATTTCTACGGAATAAAATGGAAACCAAGGAGTGTGATCCAAGTAGCAAAACAAAGTTTTGGTCATTTTTTGGACACTTGACTTTAGGAGATATGCTTTTCAAATTCTTAAAGAAGTATTAAGAGGCGCCTATCTGATTTTAAGGTCATGTTTTAGTTGAAAAAAAATTACATAAAAATTAATCACTGTGGAAGTAGTACACAATTGATGACATAAAAATTGAAAAACCTTTAAAAAATTCAATTATTTGGATGAAGTTGACTTAACATAACATTTAAAACAATCAACATTTGACATTTTAAGAAAAGGAAGAAAAACATCTAAATCTTTAAATAAAAATACTCATAAATAAAGGTAAAATCATCATTATTAATAAATGATTTTTTTTATATCTTATCATTGACTTATAACTCCTCAACCACAATCATATAAACTTTTAAGAACTCAATACTAAAATATTAAGAAAAAAATATTAAATAAATAAAGTAGATGTGAACTTAGAAACATAATGATTTACTTTATTGATTACTCACGTTTACTCTACAAAAATAATTACATGAACTTATTTTGATATTTTCTCTTAATAGTAATCGATCTTACTTGTTTTGTAGTGTTAGTTTTACTTAAATGATTTTTATTTATAAGTTTTTTTTAATATAAACTTTTTTTCTATAACTATAATGATAATGAGAGAAGAGATCATGTGTATCGTGCACCTTATATCAAACATGTAGTGGTTGTCTTAAGTGAGATACTAACAATAATATCAGTTTAAACTTTTCTAGACATAAAACAAATAATCACTTAAACTTTATTCACCAAAAGATTCAGCCCTAATATTAAAGACTTTATTTTCAATTAAGGAGAATGTCACTGTAGAGCCATTTAAACTATTGGTAAAATAAGATGTTTTAAACATGCTTAAATAAAAGCTAAACAAAATAAAGAAGTGAAAAACATACATAAATTGTTTTTTAAAAGATGATACTATTTTAGTACAAGCCTTAATTAATTAATTAATTTATTTATTTATTTTGAGATCTACAAAACCTCTTGTATTGGATTACAAATTAGTTCATGAACTCAGACAGAACTTCTCTCATAAAATGGGATGATATCATAAATTAACATTAGTGATTTTTTTTAAATAGTGACAAATTATATTAAAATTTATTAAAATATTTTCAAAAGTACTTTCATCCTAAAAAAATCAATTCAAATAAATCACTTCGTAAAATTAAAACTTATGTACCTATTTATAATATTATCACAATATACATGACATATCTTATGAATCAATTATTAGATCAATTGATAATTACTAAAAAATAAAATAAAATTTAATTATATTTGATATCTAATATAATATCCACTTATAATAAAATCATGATTTGATATGATCATATACTTAATATAAAAGATAAGACAACAAAAAGGTCATACATAAACCACTACAAAAGGAAAACTTATTTTAAATGATCTTTAATAAGTGATCTTTATTAGTCATTAAAAAATAACTAATAGTTGACTTTATTGCAAGAATAAAAAATAATATATATTTATAATATATATATATATATATATATATATATTTTTTATTATTTTATTTTATTTTATTCAATGAAACGATTGAATTGATGCATATATATTTTTTATAAGAATTACCTCAAATATAATATTAAAAACATGGTTTATTTTGTTGGTAATGTAAATAATTTTTGACACTGATAGCAGCAGAGTACAATTCTTCAAAACTGCAGATTAAATTTATAAATTTAGTAGAAAGTTAAAAAACAAGATTCCCAAAAATTTAACTTCTTTTTGGCTTTTGCCAGTGCAACGAACACTGCACTTGACCTTGACCTCGAGAATATACAACAACTAACGAACCTGCTTCTGTCTGTCTTTTCAATCTTTCTTTCTTCTTGGTTCGTTCATCGTAGTTCAAAGTTCAAAGAGTCTGTGATTAGGACTAAGGACTTGGTTAGGAGTATTGTTCAAGGAAAATATATGCCACTTTCTCTCTCCTCTTTCCGCCGCAGCTCCCCTTTTCGTGCGTGGCGCTCACGCTTGCATCAGAACCAACTATATAAATAGAACGCGCGCGAGGTGATAAATTGAAACAACGCAAAGCCACTCACAGCCGCAAATAGTAAAAACAGAGACCACAGAAGGACTAATAATCGCAGCAGAGAGTGCGCGGGAACCCTAATGGAGGCGAAGGAGAACGGAGCGAGCAAGAAGCCTTCCAGTGGCGCCATAGATGGACCTACGAACCCGATGGTTACGCCTCTGCTCAATGATCTCTATCAATTCACCATGGCTTACGCCTACTGGAAAGCTGGCAAGCATCAGGAACGTGCTGTGTTAGTATTCCTCGTTTTTTGTTTGCGTTTGCGTTTAGCTGCCGACGAAGTGCGAGTGAAACGGCGAATAATAGTTGCCGTTTTGTTTTGTGCTTTTGATGTATTGTGTGCTTTCATTGTCTTCTGTTGGGATTATTGTTTGATTTATCTGTGGCTGCATAATGGTTATTCTTTTCGGCGTTTTAATCACTGTTTTAATGTTGGAATGCATGTGTATGTGTGTTTGTGAGAAGATTGGATCGTGTTTGCTTTCAGGTTCGATTTGTATTTTCGGAAGAATCCGTTCGGTGGGGAGTATACCGTCTTCGCTGGTTTGGAGGAGTGCATAAGGTTCATAGCTAATTTCAAGCTCACTGAGGAGGAGATTGATTTTGTCAGGCAAAGTTTATCTTCCTCTTGTGAGGTAAAGTAAATTATGATACTTGTTATAGCTGTAACTTCCTTGTTTTGTTATGGTGGTTGGTAGGATGGTTTAAGTGTAAAGATTTGAAGTTTCCGTCTACTGTGAATGTGGGTGTAACGTTGTTTTCAATAATAGTAAATGATGTGGGTAAAAAGCAGAAATTTTATGTTAATGTCAACTGTGTCAGAACTTTCAACTAGATATGCTGGAAACTAACTTCAGGATATCTGAAGGATAGAAAGAGTTGAGGATTTTTGTTTCTTTTTTAAAAACAGAATTGGGCCATGAATATCTGAAATAATACGGCTGGTAGTTGGGTGTGCTTTGATTATTTGGAAAGTTTAATGCTGCTGGTAGTTGTATTTAGATTCTCACTTCGAAATATTCTGACTTGTTAATAATAATCATTTAAATCTAGGATGGATTTTTTGACTATCTTCGAGGAGTTGACTGCTCTGATGTTGAGGTGTATGCTATTCCCGAGGGAACAGTTGTTTTTCCCAAGGTTCCCCTTATGAGAGTTGAAGGCCCAATTGCTGTGAGTACTTGCCCACTATTAACTACCCTGTTATACTGATCTGCTTTCAAAGATGACCAATTTCTTAATTAAGTTGACTCTCATATCGTTCAGGTTGTTCAATTGCTGGAAACACCTTTTGTGAATCTAATTAATTATGCATCGTTAGTTTCTACTAATGCTGCAAGGCATCGTCATGTTGCTGGAAAATCCAAAACTCTTCTGGAGTTTGGATTGCGAAGGGCTCAGGTTACGTAGTTTTTAATTAGTAAATTTTGGGATAACTTACCTTCTCTAGTATTATTAAAAGAGATTCTTATTTTTAATTTAGGGGCCTGATGGTGGAGTAGGAGCATCAAAATACTGCTATATTGGTGGGTTTGATGCAACAAGGTATTATCAATTAAGCAATTTAGTTCTAGCATGGTGGGTACAGTAAAACAGATGTCATGCTTGAGGTTTGGCAGACTAAAGTCTTCACAGTGCCAATTTTATCTAGAGTGTTATTGCTAGTGTTAATTAAATGTGTTTCAAATTGGATGTTTTTATATATCACAGCAAAGATACTTTGTTTCCTGTTGATTTTGGTGGAAGGGCATGGTTTTGGTGACATGTTCTGTTAGTTTGTACATTGTAGTTGGATATAAACTAAAGGTTTCCCATGTGCTAGACTTTTTTTTGCATGGTTCAAATGACTTTGGCCAATTCATGATCACGGACCAAAAGTTTAGGGTGCGATAAATATTCTTATCAGTGTTTCTTTGTTGTAGTTAATGTTATGAAATTCTTTGGTTTGGATGGCATAAAACCTTGAACTGATTTAGCTCCATTTGATAGTGTCATATAGAACTTGAAATTATTTACTATTTTATTTTTTTCTTACTGTTTTAAGTTTGATTCGGTGGTTGCAAGTATACAAAGTTTTGTAGATTGCCGTTTTGGAAAGAACCCATAGTTTGCAATGCCTTTTCAGTGTTATTTGCACTTCTTTTTTTGATCTTTTGTCATTGTAATCACACTTGGAATATTGAAGTACTTAAAACTAAATACAACTGGATAGAGTAGACAAACAAAAAATTCATATTACTGAGAGATGGCCTGCACAAGCTCTCTTGTACCTATTACTTATATATGATAAGTGAAGTCTGCAATTTAATCTGATCAAGTCAGACTTTATTTGCACAAAGTGGTAAGATATGAGATTTTAATCACTTGAAAGTCACCTAGGTTTCGTATTATATTCCTATATATATAGATTTTGGGGTAGTGTACTCAAATTGAATGATCAGGGCAAAATTGTTTTTTTTTTTCTTTTTTTTTCGGGAAGGGGGAGGTTGGCTGTTTTATTTTGGTTTGGTGATTTTTTTTTTTTTTGTTTCTGACTTTGCTATGCTTGGTTCTTTCATAACGCCTTTTTCATCTGTCAATAGCAATGTTGCAGCTGGAAAGTTATTTGGGATACCCCTCCGTGGTACTCATTCCCACGCCTTCGTTAGTTCTTACATGGTGTGTAACCAATTTATTGAATTTTGTTACTTATTTGGTTAATGATCGTGTAAATAATTTCCAATAAGCATGTTTCATTTGTAAAATATAATACATATTCCCTATATAGATGAAAGAATAGAGTTTCTGTTTAAATCTTTCCTTTCAACATGTCTAAAGGCACTAAATTGAATTTGATTGTTTGTTATGACAAAGATAGTCAGAAATTTGTCCTGGAAGAATACGATGATTAGCGAAGAGGCACTGCTGTGTAGTTCGGTGGGAATATGGTTTTAAGTTATAACAATTGAAATCATTGCAATTTGTTCATACGCATTTATGAACCTCATTGGAGATTACGAAAATGTAGGTCTAGGGAGATAAAATACTTACAGTATGGATCAAGATTGGAGTGTTACAATTACAATTGTAGAATTCAGAGGGATCATATGAAATTTTTGTCCTATTCATTTTTCCAAATAATATGCAGTCAGATCAGACCCCATAGATTCAAAGTTTGAGTTTTTGACTTTGACCAAATGAAACTATGAAACACTAAGGTAGGTCCCCTTAAAAAAAGTTGCCAAGTGCACTAAAGACTCCCTGCCTGGGGATATAGGGAGGGTAGTTGTTGCAGCCTTACCCTGTAGTTGTTTCCTGAACCTGTGATTTGTAGCCGCCTTTATATGTGATTTATGCTGATTGTTTTATTGTAATTTATATGGCTTAAATCAAATGAGGCACTCTCTGCCTGTTATATTTCCTTTGCTTACTTTTTTTGTGTACATTTGTGCAGAGCCTTGACGAGATTACAGACAAGTCACTTCGCTCTAAAGATGGTTCAAGTACATGTGATGATTTTGTTACTGTGGTTCAAACATGGCTGAGCAAAATTCAGGTGCCATGATACAAACATTTACATCATTAATGTTTTTTTTTTTTTTTTTCTGCCATAGTTGTGAGCTACCTCCTGTTTCTATTTTTTGGTGGTTTTATGACTGTGCGGGGGCATGGTGTGTTCAGTCTCCACACAAGGTTTTGGGTGGATTCATGTTTTAAGTCTAAAAGGTTTTTATCGTTAGTTGGTGTGTGACACATGTTAATAGAAAGCATTCCCAGAATCCTGTCATCCTAACAAGTTAAGCTTTGGGGTAACTGTGCTACACATGACATACATGAATTATGAAGTGTTTTAATGCTTCAATGGACATTACACAGGAAAAAGTATTTTCCACTTTTAATTTTTCACATGAAGTTGGAATATAATCATATGGCCTGGATAACCAGAAAATAAGACAATAGAACTTTATTGAATAGGTATAATATAACTAAAATAAAGTCGTTCCTGATATGATATAGGTATTTTAGGTCGTGATTTTCATGTGTGCTAATCCTTTCCCCACTTTTTGAAAAAAAGAATTGAGTAAACATTTCATGCCAATGCTGTAAGCCGTCACTCTGTTGTATGTTTAGCACTTGCACTCTTACAAAATCAAAGATGGATTTACCAGTGACTATACTTATGTGTTCCCTCTCTGCAGTTATCAAATGGTGTTTTTGGTGAGACCAATCAAAGTGAGTTGGCAGCATTCACATCGTATGCATTGGCATTTCCTGATAATTTTCTTGCCCTTGTAGATACATATGACGTAAGTATACCGATTTTGTATTTCTTAAGAAACCATTATATATAATCTTGGCATCATTTTGCCCCGGAATGTCCAATTATTGTGGGTAAATCTTGTTTATCCCTCATTTATGTCTTATGAACTAGTTCTAATTTTTTGATGAAGATGCTATGATTAAGAATAAAAATGGAAACTGATACAAACTAAAAATGAATCACTTATTGGATCTTTTATCAATTTGACTTTGAGACACAAGTGATAGGTGATTTACATAACTGGGAAAATGAGTGAATTATTGTGTGCTTATAAACCTGTGTGTAGGTATTGGAGGTACCCCCTATTTCCCCTTGCTCCTAGGATATGCATAAACTTAAGCTGCAAATTAATCAAGGACAAAGATGCATAAGCACATATACAATATACATGAGTTACCTCCTTATATATTAAGATTTAGATTAGTTATTTGCGTAGATGGGAGGATGGGTGGGTAGTGTTGTGCTCAATACTCAGAGACACTGATCACTGGTTAGTGTGCCTTCAGTTTGCAAATAAGGTGAGTGTAAATCTACTGAATGGATTGTTCTTATGCAACAGAGGTACAAAGTCCTGGCTGGGTGACTAGTGTTGCAAATCATACCTAAGGTGCATAAGTGATGTGATACCTATTTTACTCTTGAATATTAACACACATTGCCCTCCAACTTCCGCCTGCCTATCATTTAATTGTATATGCTAACATTGAAAGTGTGAAGCTTTGCAAATGTGCGAACTGTTATATCAGTTATGTCATATGTCATTATATCAAATGACGAGGTTGCTTTTTTGTGGGTTCATTACATTTGCATTGGTTGACAGGTGATGAGAAGTGGAGTCCCTAACTTCTGTGCAGTTGCATTAGCTCTCAGTGATTTAGGGTATGTCAGGAAGTATTTCATGTTATTATATCCTGTTGTATCCCTAAGTTTTACACTAGAATGAATTTCTTTTGTAGTTATTGTTCCCTCGTCCCTGTTGTTTCTTAGTTGGTAGGGATAAAAGTTGTTTTCTTTTTCAAATGATTGCAAAATGATATTATGTGGTAGTATCTGCATAGATGTTCTGGGAGGAATTAATAGCAGTAGTAGCCACCAGTGGCTAGTACTAGAAGTATGGATGTAATGGCAATCCTCATTAGGATGTTGGTTGGGATGTACTGGAAGCAATATCCAAATTCGTAGTTGCAGTTGGTTGGATATTTTTTAGCATTACTGCAAAATTTTCCTGAAAATGTTATTCACTGGGCTTGCTTATGTATAATGTTTCCTCAGTTATTAGAGAATTACCCTGTTTTTGCTGTTACATAATTTCTTTATGCAGACTGTGATGTATATTGTTGCAAATATCTTGTTCGTTGAGAAACCTTTTTCTGTGTGTTTTTTCTTGTATTAAATTTTTTCTTTCCTGTTGGCAGATAATGTTAGATTATCTGTATGCAATAATCTTATTTTCAATTTGAAGATTACACCAGCTTGTTGTTTATTTAATGTAGTATCTCTTTTTTATCTGTCTTAATTCTGGGAAAGAATTGTTCCCTTTTAGAATTTGAATAAGGTTTATTTATTCTATCACATCCGTAACCTGCAATAATTTTTAAATAATTTACACATGGATTATTGTATTAGATTGAGAGAGAAAGGAGTAAAATAGAAAACTATACAACTATTTTATTAGAATCAAGAAAATTTATTATATTTCTTAGTTCCTGTAAAAGAACCTTAAAAGACAAAAAGGAACGAAGGACTCATACTTTTTGGCTTGAACTAGTTTCGTAGTACCCTCATGTTCATCCCCTTAAAAAAAAACTATCATGTCCAAAGAATCACATTATTTCCATTCATTGCTGAGCCTTCATGATGTACCGTGCAGATACAAAGCAGTTGGTATTAGATTGGACTCTGGTGACCTTGCATATTTGTCTTGTGAGGCTAGGAAGTTCTTTCGCTCTATTGAGAAGGAATTTGGAGTGCCTGAATTTGGGAAGCTGGCAATCACTGCTAGTAATGACCTCAATGAGGAAACCCTAGATGCTTTAAACAAACAGGTAGTCAATGCAAACTGGAACTTGTTATCTGAACTATTGATTCGCAATCAGTCTATCAATTGAGCAATGTCTGTGTTTGCTGCTTGGCATAGCTATGTTCACATTGAGTAATTTCTTTTGAAGCTATTGCACATGATTTGTTGGTTTATACTTTATACAAATTTTCATTGCAAATTTCTTGCGCATTTATTTAGATCTATATATCAAGGCTTCGCTTTGGTGGTTTTAACAATTTCTCCTGCTATATAAAGCTGGATCGGTCAAATTTAAGTTAATAACATGGTTGGATAGTTATTATAATATTTCCCCTTCTCTAATTAAAAAAAAATGATTGAAAATGGGCAGTTTAGTTATGTAATTTAGTAATTTTTAAGAAACGCAAGGAATACGAAACTTTGTTTTAGTTCACTGATATGGGGGCCCCTGCAAAATCTTTTATACAGTTGGAAAGTTTTGCCTTCAAAATTGCAGTTTTGTGGGATACAAGTGTTAATTCTGTGTTGTGGGCATGTAACTTTCCATATGCACGCAACATGGTTTCCTACCATGATTGGGATAACATTAATTATTGAGTAAATGAGAACAGAAGAACTTACACAACTTTACTGACTGAAGTCACAATCTTAATCTCCAAAGATATTTTACCAAAAAATCTATAAACTAAGGTTAATATAAACCAACTGAAGTTATTTAACCTAGGACCATGCAGCTGTTTATTGAACGGGTAGCCATCACTGAGATTGAGGATTTATAGTCAAAGTCTTTTGAAAACATGATAAATAAAAGAAGTGTATAACTGTCAGAGCGTAGGAATACTTTAAATTATCTTATCTGCCTCCTTCGTTGTGGTAAAGTGGCTACCAAGCTAGTCTTTGAAAGGACAGTCAGCATGTAGCTTTAACCCCGGCTCAAATTCAAAAAGCCCATAATCATTTTCACAGGGAATCTTAATGTCATAAATATGACAGTAACCAATGCCAATACGGTACTGCTAATTTATTGAATATAAATTATGAATAGATTTTTCTTCTCGTTGTGATAGAGCATGTTCATCTCGTGTTGGAATTCCTCAATATGAATTTTATATATATTAATCTTTCCTGTGGGTGTGTGTTGAGGTTTAAAATGAAAACTCTAAGACTTTATATTGATCTTGACAAAAATGTAAAGTTACACAAAGGATATTTAGTTTCTTGTCATAAATATTTTATTGTATGGCATTTTCTCTACAGGGTCATGAGGTTGATGCCTTTGGAATTGGTACCTATCTGGTTACGTGTTACGCTCAAGCTGCATTAGGTGTTGTTTTCAAGCTGGTTGAAATAAATAATCAACCTCGTATCAAACTTTCTGAAGATGTGTCAAAGGTTTGATCATTCTAAACTGGACATGATAGTGTAATCTTCTGATTGATATTTATTCTTTATATTTTCCGTTTCTTTATCTGTATTTAGGTCTCTATTCCATGTAAGAAGCGATGCTATAGGTTGTATGGGAAAGAAGGTTATCCCCTGGTTGACATAATGACCGGAGAAAATGAGCCCCCTCCAAAGGTATTATTTCTATGTTCTGCACCCCTCCCCCAATGTTACTTGTCCGTAACGGCTATTATGTATGTTTTCACCAGCATGCCAAGTTGGGATGCTGGTCAATGAGATTTAATTTTTAGGACTGTCGCCTTGGAGTAGTAGTCTCAAATCAGAAAAAACTGTCATAAGCATTTGATTGTTTATTTGTATTAACTAAGCATCGAAGTGATTGTTCTCAGGCACACTGATGAAGTGCCTAAAACAGTCATATGGGTTTCGTTGTGGGTGGATTGGATGAAAAACTGAATAAGCACTTAGTAATGTAGAGGCAACTTTCGATAGAACCTCCAATATTGCTGTTCTGAAAAACTAGGTCATATTCAGTTGCTATTCTTCATCCTTTTTTTATAATATAAATCCAAATATTAGACTGATTACTTGGCACCATTTTCTCATTGCTTTTAGAATGTAAAGTTCCAGCATCTTGACTTGGCAGTCTTGCCTCCAAACGAGTTGGTTTTGCTAGTATAAAAATAAGGCCTAACAATTATTTTATCATTTTTCATTTGTAGGTGGGAGAAAGAATCCTGTGTCGTCATCCCTTTCAAGAATCCAAGAGAGCATACGTGGTGCCACAGCAAGTTGAAGAGCTTCTGAGGTGTTACTGGCCAGGCAGTTCAGGTGAGAATAGAACTAATTATTAACAATCATGAAGATCAGTAATAGCTTATTGATTGATAGTATTTTAAGAGTCAGTTTGAGTAAATTTCGACGCAAGCACTTACAAGAGAAAGAAAAATAAAGCTAAGGTTTCTGAAGGTAAATTAAGCTCATGCATGAGTAAAAATAATCTTTTAATATGAAGCTAAGCTAGTATGCTTACAAAAAAAAAATATGAAGCTAGTATAAAAGAGCTTCCACAATTTAATTTATTTATAAATTAATTTTAGCTTGTGGAAAAATATTTCCTTTCTTATTTCTCTTGTCTTTAAGTATTTATGGAAAAATTTATCCGTGCATAAACTAAATCTATCTTGTTTGTATAAGCTTACATCGTTCTAAGGATAATCCCATGATTCGTTATTAACCTAGAGTATCGTAGCTTTTGAACTTGCCACACTAACCTTCATTACCCATTTAAACTAAGAAAAGGAAGGTATCGTTCCATCTGTGAATGCTATGGTTGCAAAACGTATTATTTTGAGTTCCTGAATGAAATGGTTATTTGTCATCTGAAAACTAGGCCGCACTCTGGAATATATAAAGTGCTTACCAGCATTTATCTACAATTCATATATTCAGTGCATGCAGCTCATGCCCGTCAGTTTTTCCTTTTCTTTACCATCTTGCTAATTCTTTTTTGAAGATAAAAAGAAAGATGCTTTACCAGCTCTGAGAGACATTAGAGAGGGGTGCATCAAGCAACTCGAGCTAATGCGACCTGACCACATGAGGAGACTTAACCCAACCCCATATAAGGTCAAAAAGTTATACCTGACTCACAATTTTGCTGTTGTTTTCATCTTGATTGATTTTTTATTTTTTATTTTTTATCATGAGTAGGTCAGTGTGAGTGCAAAATTATACGACTTCATTCATTTCCTGTGGCTCAATGAGGCACCAGTTGGGGAGCTACAGTAATAAGGCAAACAAAATGGCTGCCTTGGGAAACCCTATGGGTATGGCAAAACAAGAAAAATTGGAAGAAATTTCTTCATATGGTAATGCATTCAATGTGTTATGACTGTATCCAAAATAAGTTATCTGTATATTTATGTTGGTAGAACCATTATTCTTTCCAGGTCTCGATAATAATAAACCATCATTATCCTTTCTTTTACAATCTGATTATATTTATGTTGGTAGAGCCATTTCCTGTGTACTGAATTTGAGCACGTATGGCAACTTGTGAATTGTGTACAAGTCTCACATGAAAAGAAATCTTACCCTAAATTATCATAGAATTTGTTGACTGCTAAGTTAGGTATTAGAAATAATTATGTGGAAAATGTCTATAGCAACGTAGGTCTTGCCGATGTTAGCTTGGATAAGCGAGTGAGAAGAAAGTTAAAAAAATGAAAGAAGGAAGAAAAATAAAATACAGAATGAAATTGTTTAAATTGAGGGAAAAATATTAAAAAGTGAAAAAATGAGTTAAATTTGTGAGTGATTTAATTGATGTGATAATTTTTTCTTATAAATGGTATATTTTAAAAAATAATTGATTTGTCTCTATATTATAAATAAAATATAATTAAATGTTAAGAAATGAATAGATATTTATCATTATTTTTAGTCAGACAACCATTCTTAAAAGTAAATTTTTAGAATGTTATTGTAATTTTGTGAAAAACTGGAAGAAAAAAAAGTTAAAAGATATAAATTAGAATTAAACGAATTTCAAATTAAAATAAAAAATTTCTATATATCGTAGTAGAAGAAAAATTATATTTTAAAATAAAAATTAAAATAAGTTACTCTACTATGTAGTAAAGTTTAAATAAATTTATTTTATTTTATTAATTATGTTAATATTGTAATTTGAATTATTTATCTTATTATATAAACACGTAAAATTAAATTAAATATTAACAATATAATCGTACTTTAAAATTTGCGAGAACTATGCTAATATAAAATTCGGGAGAATTGATTTAAACAAATTTGGGAGATGTTTTGTATTCTTTCATTACATACCGATGATTGGGTTGACAAAAAAATGTAATTATATTATGAGTTAAAGCTTCTTTTCAACCCCATAATTTAGAGGCAATTTAAGTTAGGACTTTTAAGCTTCATTGTTAAGGGATTAAAGAAAAATAATGTTATAATGATAATTGAGACAAGTTAACCCATAAGTTAGAAACAACTTGACATCTTTTGACAAATAATATATAACAACCTTATTTATTGTATATAAAAAATATCTGTCTCGTTTCTTCGTGTGTAAATTAGATTAAAATAGAAAGCATAGATTTAGGTTTTCCTTCAATTACACAATTGTTAAACTCTAAATAATTGATTTAATTTGTATGTTATACACCTGATGTTATTGTGATTTTGTAAAATTAACAAAAATTACATAAATCAACATTTCGATAAACTAGTTCATATTTAAAGGTTACCAATAAGTTATTGTCTCCTCTGTCGGTTTCCAATTTTAAAAGAATCAACAACAGAAAAATCATAGAATAAGTGTTGTAACCTAAGATAAAAAAACACACTTAATTTTGTAAGAAAATGGAAAATATATAAGAAAACACGAGGTTAATATGATGGTTTTTGAATTTGTTTTCAAGCATTAAATCCTACCATATCAATTCCATCTATACCTTTACTTGTACGTATATTTGTAAAATGTTTAATTAAAAAGGAAAAAATTTATCTGAGTACAGAATTACAAAAAAATAAAAATAAAAATAGGTCGACTCATCTTGAGCCACCACAATATATTTCTTAACAAATAGTATAAATTAAAATATGTTAGCCTAGAGTTTCTTTATTTTATAATAGAGAGATAAGATTTCTATATAAGATGGATCAATTGGACTAAGGAGCGAGTATTTAGATTCTCTATAATATTGGTGTTAGTCAATAGGAGCTCTACGAAGAGATTTAAATTTTCAAAAGACATAAAACAAAGTGATCCTTTATTACTATTTCTGGAATGATAGTGGTTGAAGGCTTAGAAGGTAAGCAACTATGAAAAAAAATGTTTAAAATGTTAGAATTGGTGAAGTTGAGAGTTAGAGAAATAGATTCAAGTATGCTATAATTTGCAAATTGTTATGTGTGAGGCAAAAGTTGGAAATATATTGTAGCGAAGAGTATGCTTAGGTGTTTTTAGATGGCTTTGGTTGAAGTTTTCCAAAAGAAAGGTAGGGGGTGTGGGTTTAGAGGAAGAAGTTATGGACCGATTCTCAGCTATGCTCGATTGTTATATGATGAATATATTATTTACATACTTGGGAATGAAATTGGGAGAAATCCTAGGAAATGAAATTGGGAGAAATCCTAGGAAATGAAATTGGGGAAGTGATGGCAAGATTTTATTTTTTTATTTTTTGATAAAATGGAAGAATATTTGTAAGCCAAAAGAAAAAAAAGTGACCTAAGATGGAAGGATTACGTCCTTTTAGAAAAATGAAAAAAGAGAATACAAACAAAAAAATTATGGCATGTGGAGAGATATTTTAGAATCAAAGTATGAATCAAGAAAGGTCTTAAAGGCAATGATTATATCAAAATATGACTCACTGTGGTAAAAGGATTTAAAAAAAATACCTGAGGAAAGAAAGGCAACAAGTTGGTATGAAGAAATACCATATAGAGTGTTAGGAAATGACACAAAGATAAGGTTTTGGAAGGATAAATGACTGAATGAAAGAGAATTAATACACAAATATTTGAGATTATACAACAACTTTAAGTTCAAAAATACAAAGGTCGATGAATTAGGAAGATAGAATAGTAAGTATGAAAATGGTGCTTGGATTGGAAAAGAGGGTGATTCGAAGGTTGAAATGTTGATACAAGAGTTAATAAAGAACATAACTATTAAAAACAAGGATATATATGGTTACGGAAATATAAGGAAAATCAGGTGTACACTACTAGGTCAACATATAATAAATTATAAAAGAAGTATAATGGATAAAATGACATATTATATAGCCTGTTTTTTAATATTAAAGCTACACCATCAGTTCATTTTTCTTAGAGAGTATTTTTGGATAGAGTGACCACTAAGGATAATTTGTCGTAGAGGAGTTAATATTGACAGTATAATATATCCAATATACAGTCTAACTGAAGAGGCATCATTCCATTTGTTCTTCTCTTTTAAGGTAGCAAGTACAATATGGAATATGTGTAATACATGGATATGTATTAAAATAACATATCATAATCAACACGTTCATCATTTTTACCAATTCAATATTCCAAACTTAAAAAAGAAAGGTGATCAAGGTTGGAAGTGCATGTGGGTAGCCATTATCTAGAATATTTGAAATCAGAGAAATGAAATTGTCTTTAAGAATAAAAAAGACTGATGAAGAAGAGGTTTTTTGGCAAAGTACATGTAATTGTTTGATCTTACATAACCAATAAAAACACAACAGTGTTTTTCTCGTATTCAAATTGGTGTTTAAGCCATTTAACATATTTAGAATACATATAGTAATCTATATTCAAGCCAATGAGAAAGAAAAAATCATGACTGATGAGGAACTTAGTCAATTTATAAAATAAAAAATGTTGCATAACTTGAGTATACATAAAATATGTATGAAAATTAAAGGATAATAGGATTATAGGTCCCAAAAACAATAAGCAAAACAACATGCTATAAAAAAGCAAAATAAATGGGTGAGGAAACATCAAAATAAAGGTGAATATGTTATAAAAAAGCAAAATAAATGGGTGAGGAAACATCAAAATAAAGGTGAATATGTGTAAGGGTGAACTTAGTGGATTAAAAAATAATAGATGTTCTTAGAGTGTAGATAAAAACCTATATGAAATTGAAAGAGTAGGAGAACTATAGGTACCTAAAAGCAACAAGTAAGACAATAGACTGTTAGGAGAATCTAATCAATGTGCAAGGTATGATAATCCCGAAAGAGAAGTAAAACAAAGAAAATATACTAGAACGTTTTATGAATGAAGTGGACTCACAATGGAGGTGAAAGGAGCTAGAGAGGATGGAATAACACTAGAAAAGGAATATCAAATTTGAGACAGGAACATTGAGACTGATTTAACTTTCAATGAAATATGCTGGAAGCTGATGGTTTGGAGAATTAAGGTAAAGATATGAGTTGAACAATAATATCATCTGCAAGTACATCCTCTTGGCCAAAGGCAAAATTTCATACGAAACAGAAAACAGAAGATCACAAACGGATGTAAAAATAGCTGAAACTGAAAGATGGGAGGAACAACATGCGAAAGCAGCTAAGTTGGCTCTAGGTTCACCCTTTGATTTTAGTTTTCTTAATGCGGACTAACACACGTAAGAACAAAATCCAAGGCATGAAGGGGTATAGTGTAACAAATAGTAACACTGAAGTAATGAGTTATATACTTGAAGTTTAAGTAGTAACACACTTGATGGTAAGGTAGTGAAGCGAAATGGAAAGAAATTATGGACAATGAAATATCAAATGCAAATGAGTACGTAAAATAAGTTAAACAATGACTTAAATAAACGTGATATTTATGTAGTTAATAATAATTATCTTTGTTAAGACTCGATGAAAATATACCTTATAGGCTAGATTTTGAGCGTCACAAACTGAATATATAAGAGACTACTATCTTACATTTTTGTAATAGGTTAGACTATTTCAAGTATTCTGTTATAAATATATAATTCTTTTAATAAAAAAGTATTGGTGGTAGAAGATCCTAACCTAATCCGTTAAAATAATGGTTATATATGTTGAATTGTCAAATCTAATTTGTTTTACTATATATGATGAAAACATATTCAGTTGTTTGAATTATATAAAATCAAGAAACAAACAATCCACTCAAGATATCTCACTTAATGTTTACTTTATAATAGGAAATGATGCATAAGCTTAAAAGTTTTACACAAAATGACGGAGAACTATGTCCATTTAGTAGCTAGTTCAAAACCATATATATAGTCTAGAAACCTTACAAACGAATGGACTAGTTACACAATTTATGAAAAAAAAAAAAAAAAAAAAAAAAAAACCTCAAATATTACCATGAACTGTAATCCTCCTCTAATGTATTTTGAAGATGCTTTTTCAATCTTGATGATGAGCAGTCAGACTTAGCAACCATTTCTGAAAATTTAAGGAGTGTTAGTAATATAGTTTATTGAAGTTTTAACTAAATCAACAAAGTGGTCATATTACCCATAAAAATTGCAACAACTTGAGAGGGGTGTCCACATGAATTTTTTCCTCCACCGGTGGCTCTGCTTCTTTGACAACGACAACTGGGGGAGCAGCCGCAGGTGGCGGTGGAGAAATCGGAGGCACATCACATACTCCATACGGGGTATTATCCTGCATATATTCAATTTTTGCACAACTTCTAGCTTATTTTACTTGATTTTATCAATATTTATAAAATTTAGAATATTTTATACTTACTTTTCAATTTTAAAATCATTCTAATAAATATTTGTTATTATAGAAAATTTTCCAAGAAAAATTACTTTGGGGTGAAAGGAAACAAAAACTTACTAATTATAGTAAGTTTGTAACGTGAGTGCCATAAAATGTTCTTTCTAAAAAGTAAATGAATGTATATTAGCATATATGTTACTAACAAATGCCTTTTTATTCTTTGGAAGGAATTAATATATTAACAAAGTTTGTAACTAATTTTGTTTCTTTTCAATAGTTGTGAGATAGAGGCAAGTTGGTAACCTTGTGATAGGCGATGTTGTCACATCCACAAGTTAAGTGACCATTGGCTATGTCAACTGCTTCAGGGGCTCCTCCTCCATCACTCCTCTTTTAACAAAAAGCATAAGGGTTAGCAATTCCAAACAAATTATTATGTTCTCTTTCTAGATTTATATATTGCAGTGTCATTGCCTAGGTGCACACCTAAGAATTATATGTTAAATGTAGTTAACGCGTTCCTTTCTCCTAAGATTACGTCTCAAAATTTTTAAATATTAATGAAAATCCAAATTCACATTTAATCAATGCAAGTATTTCCAGAAAATATTTAGATTAATGAAATGCAATCAAGTGATTTAATACCAGATAAAAATCAACGGCAATGAAATTCGGCCACCGTTTATCAGCAGCAGCATGACAAGTTTTCAACATGTTAACTAATGGAGCCGAATTGTGAGCACAAGCCGCAGTTTCATTAGCAGTAGTGAGAAAATAGTTCATCATAACCAATGACTTTGATTTGGTGTTCATAGCTTGAGATTCCCCACGATTTGGACAAGAACCATCTTTCATTCCGTCGTCTCCATCTGAAATTTAATTAAAAATTCCATACACAAATTAGGGTTCGCCTTAAATATGATTTTTGTTGGTTATTCTTGTTATAAAACAATCATTCAAAAGTATAATGTTTTCCATGAAAAGTTATGCCTATAGTCTATCTAGGTCAAATCAATCCTCCAATATCATGACAAAAGAAGAGACTAATTTGACCAACAAAATATACGAATTATAATATGATGCAATTTTGATTTATCAAACTCACATTGGTTTTCTACAACGTATGTCCACTGATAAGCAATGCCCTCAGAAGCTTCTTTAGATGATTTAGAGGTGAAAACAACTAAGCGTTGATTCTGCTGCACCATTTCATCCACAGTTGGCCAATCTTCACCGTTTTTGGGCATTCTAGACAGTGGAAACAAGTACTTGTTCAACCCTGCATCATTAAACACCTTTGAAATCCTCTGGGGAGATTCCACATAGTCTTCAATGAAGATGGTCACAATTTCTGATGGATTTGCTTCCAGAAATGCTTGAACGTCTTTAAGCACGTTTATAGCAGGTTTCTGACGTGATGTATATGCAAGAATGAAAACAAAAATTCATGTAAACTACAAATTTTGTGGCTATATAGGTAAGGTAACTTCTACTTACAAATGAAGTAGCTTCGTAACATTTGCCTCCGAAGGAGTGACACAGCCATATGTCATCTTTAAATTCATACATATCTAACATAAGGCCACGAACTCCATTCTGTGCACAAAACGTAACACAGTGAAAATGAGGAAGAAGTGAAAAAAATAACCCAAAATGAGTCACGTGTATAGATAAATTGCAAATGTTTTACACCTTAATTTGTTAGACTTGTCTCAATTAAGCACTTATTGTTAAGTTAATGATATAGTTAGGGATAATTCATTGAAGATTTTGATAAATGTGGATAAAATATTACCAAAGTTAATGAATTACTTTCTTCACTCAATTTAACTCAGGAATGTCATATTTTATGTTTTGTACAAGCTTTTTAAAAACATCCTTAAGAGTGGTTGACTTTCAGGAAGTTATTACATTAAAGTTAGATTGATCGGATTATTCCAACCATGTGCAAATGCTATAAGAAATAACTAAAATACAAATGAAACATGATTTTACCCAACTAAAAGAATTAATAGCACAAATTTAGAAAAAAAAATGTGTACATATGATTGAGAATTTGGTATATATTAATAAAATAAAATGAATTAAGTATATTTTTTTTTCTTTTATGCCCTTTATTATTTTGAAATTTGAGTTAAAATAAAAATATTACATTTCGAGAACTTGAAAAAGTTAATTGCGGTCTTAAGTTTAGCAATGAAAGAATTATTTGAGTATGTAAAATCAATTTAAAGAATTTTAAACATGTAATTTAAAAAATTGGAAAGAATAACGTTTTTGTTGTGGTGGTGATGTGAAATCTGGTGTTGCAAAAATTGAAATAGAAAGTATTGTAAGTAAAGAATAGTAAAAGAGTTGAGAGAATAAAAATTAGGTTAAGAAAAAGAAGAAGAAAAGTCTCACATTGAGTTGTTGGGCAACTGTGTCTTCCTGTGTTGTGGTGGTTATAATGAGTGATCCTGTGTCCGATCTAATGCCAGATTGAGCAAATGAGTTATGAGTTGTCAGCCATGAATATCTGTTGAACGCCAAACCTTTCACCTAATAACCCCACAACAACATTACTCACTCAAATTTTTCCATCTATTTAACCTAATCCTTTTAATTACCATCAACAACACATACAAAGAGAAACTATTCCATGCAAAATTATATACAAATATTTGAAGATTATCTCTTAATTAAAAATATACTTTCTGCTTAAAATTCACATCATAAAATTTATTAACTCAAGCTTTTGTGTGTAGTTGGTAATTGTCATGTTGATACTGTTTCTACAGTAAATTATTCATTTTATGAAAACAAATAACATAATAAATGTTTTTCCGTTCTGATTACAAATATAAGAAAACGTGAGTTGAGGAATGGAAACTTGCACAATTACAACACTAAAGGATTAAAAAAACGATTTAACCTAAAAAGTTACATTGAAAGTCAAACAAATTATGAAATAAAAGTGTAACTTAATTGAAAATACACATAATTTTTATACAATTAAAATGAGTTTATACCTTGGAAGTAGGGATTATAGGTTGGGTCCTGACGCATCTATAGCGGGTATTCCCATTTTCAGGACATGTTGCACAATTAAGACCAGCGTCACATTTGTTCTCAGACCCACAAGTTTCTCCTAGCTGTTATTCATAATCAGAACCATTGTTAACTTTATTCAATAATATTGCAAATGTAGGTGATAGTATATGGTTTTAATACATGATTAGGGAAATAATTAGGTATAGACCTTGAGGCAGGAGAAGCCATTAACGAGGGAAAGTGCCAAAAGAACTACCATTGACACTTGGCTTTGCTTCTGAATTTAAGAAAAGAGTCACAAATATATGAATTTCCATTCCACGTAATTAAGAAAGTAGCAAGAAATTAAGATATTGATTATTAAATGTAATTAAAAATGATATGAAGATTGGTAACATGCCTTCATGTTGACGTAGGCTTTCCCCATTTTTCTTTGCGCTTGAGGGTTGAGAGATAATGAACATCGAATTTGTTATATCCCCCGCTCCCTCTGCAATTCCCTCGTTCAACGATTCTTTTCAAAAAATTTCAGAGCTTTTATGGTTTCATCAATTTATATATTCTGGCCTCAGAACAAATGGATTTGTTGAGGGGAGCAAAAGCAGGGAAGGAGATATTGATATTAAAACTTTTAGTTTAGACAATTAAAGTTTCAAACAAAAAGTACGTTTGAGTTATTTATTCTTGGATTTTGGTTCTTAAAACAAAACTAACATTTTTTATTTATTTATATGAATATAGTTTAAATGTATAGGTTGTAATAATCACATTGTGACGTGAATGGTGCATCAATTATTAAACACTTAAGATTCAAAACTATATTGTTGCCAACAAAATCAATAGGCACCAAACTTTTAACATGAAAAGTGAAAGGAAAATTCATCGAATTTAGTGCATAATAAATATTAATAAAGATTAGTAAAGATTAGTAAAGATTAGTAAAGATTAGCGGTGCACCAACTCCTCATATTTTTTTTAACAATTAAAATAAATAAATAAATGAGACATAAGGGATACCTCAACTCATATACAAAAACTTAGAGGGTTTAATCTTATATCTATAAACAACATATATCTTCATACATATTTCTTAAAGGATTACTCTAACACTCCAAAAATTATTTTCAACATCTAATCTATCCAAAAGAGTAGTTAAAACATAATGTACTATATATATATATATATCAACCATATACTAATATTGTACTTCAAAAGATTTCCCTCTTCAAAGAAAATTAAAACATATCTAATTACATTTACACATATATACATATAAACAAAGAGTTTTAAAGCTGCAACTGGCTCATTCAAGAGCATCTTCCACAGTATCATATGCAATATTACTTGCTTCCATGTTTAACACAATCATCGCAATTGAAACAAACACACACCACAAACAATAAAGGGTAAGCTAGTAATTCAAAATATCTCAAATAATCACAAGTATACATCATTTAACACATATCAATCAATTGACAACATCTATCATCCAACTCAAGAAATCACATAATATAGACAGACTCAATCTACTTCCAGAAGACTCGTGTATTGAATAGACCCCGAGATCTGCACCTGTCATACTACCTCGATTTGTGTGTCTCATCTCATCACCATTAATATCATATGACAGGGTTAATCCATATAACTATCTTGACCAGTCCTTTTTCATGCTACAGTTTCAGTCATATGAATCTCCTTCGACTTTCACCACCTAGTAATATTCATCTATTTGATTTCTATTACTAGTAGAGTCAGGATATCAATTGTTAAACCAGATTCTTAGACAATGCACATCCTATTTCTCAGCACAGATGTTTTCTTTCCTGAAAACACTATACATACGCATCACATACAATTCATATCATACATAATCAATTTTCATTCATCTATTCATTGACTTTCCATTTCAATTACAATAATGTCAAGAAAACTTCACCACTTTATATAAGTGCACAATATCAAATACAATTTCTCAATCAATCATGCATAAAGATGTATCCACAGGTCATAACTATAAAAGTCTTATCATAAGTCATATTCAATCCATTAAACAATAATCAAAAGTTCTCACATATTACTTAAATCAGGTCAATTAATCACATCAAATCAAGATAAGCAATCAAATATATTCAGTGTTTCAGGATCAGTCAGACCTGCAAGAAAGACTTAACACTGATAATCACATATTCAAGTCTTTTATCCTAAAGTTATATTTGAAAGTAACTAATTAGTATAAAAATAGGTTACTAGCTTTCCTTACCTGATGAAGATCTCTACAACAGTTCCTTTAATACCTGACAGAGATATTAATCCCAAAATCTAGGGATCTAGAACAAGTTACAAGAACAAAACCAAATTTCAGTATAATCTTAATTAAGTTGAGAGAAATATTTTTCTCAATTGTCCTATTAAGATTGATAAAAACCTAAGGAAAAAAAATAGAGATTCTGACGATTAGAAATGATTCCTAACTCCTCAACTACTACGAGGTGTGATCAGATTCTAAAATAGATGAGATATGAAGAGGAAAAATTAGAGAGAAGGGAGAGCTTGGTTGAGGGACAGAGAGAAAAGAAAAAAATGGAAAAATGGAGGTGAAGAGGTCGTGTGCCTTTATTTTTCTTTTTTTTTAAATTACTATGCCTTACAATTACATTAACAAAAAGAAATATATATGGATTCCTTCTAGCATGGAATCCACAAACTGATAACTTCCCATCTGTCTAAAAAATATATAGCATTTCATATGGGGTCCTCACATAATTCTCCGTAGGAGGTCTCATCCTGTTTGCAATACCTGTTTATATTCCTACGTCCACATCTCAATCAATCTAGGCCAGTGTAACAAGTGAGAGCATTACAACCAAGTAAGACAAATATTTCAAACATAGTATAGGACATAAGATCCAATCAGAATAAGTAAATTGAGTTCTCTTTACTCTATGTTTTAACCAATACTATCCCCTAACTGAGCAAGGCTGAAGATCTCTATATTGTCCACGACTCCATTTCTAAAGACCACTTTATTTCTATGTACCCATGTCTCAGTCACAATAGTCACCCATAAAATTTTCCAAAGTTGGTTACCTTTTGTGGTTAACATCGGTAGTTGAAAATGAAGATAATGATGCAAGATAGACTCATGCCTAACTGAAAATATTCCAGCCCACCTCTCAAAAGCATCACACGCTTCCTGCACCACTACACATTTGATAAAAAGATTTTGTGCGTTATCCTTCACCCTCTTACACAACAGGCATACATATGTTTTCAACTGGACTCCTATTATAAAAAGGTTGATCATAGTAGGCAATCTGTCCAACAACGCTTTACAAACACATATTAGTGTTGATGGCACCACCTTTAAAGACCAAAGTTGTTGGAAAACCTCTTATCTCTCCTCTTCACATTTTCTGTTTAAAACAATGTAACCAGATTTAACCGTATATTGTTAATCTATCCCCTTTAACCAAACCCATATGTCTTTGTAGCCAATCCTTCTTTGTACTACTAGGATACTATTAATCTGCTGCACTTCCAGATGTTTCTCCCATTCAAACCTAGCTCTTCTTCATCCTAGATTCCATTCATATGTGTACAGAGGGTTTTCTTCCTCTCCTCTCCTTAATTCTACTTGTGTTTTCTTTACATTCAGAAATGGAGAATAATCTGAGATATGTATCTTTTAAAGATCTCTCACCAACCCAAGTATCCTCCCAAAATTTTACCTTTATCCTATCCCCCAAAACCCACTTGGTTCTTCCATCGAACCAATTATCCTTAACACCCTTCCCACATACTTTAGCTAGATCATGCCACCACCAAGACTATGTACTATTAATCAAATTAATATCCAATTCCCTCCATGACCCATACTAAGACTTTAGTACCTCTCTCCATAATCCTAAATTTGACGCCCCCCCAAGCCTCCATTTTCACTTAGATAACAAAGCTACATTGAATTTACCTATATCTTTAATCCCTAATCCTCCTTCACACAACCCATGCAATTCTTTAACCCTCATATCCCCAACCCCATAGGAATTTAGCTTGTAATTTTCTAATTTTATTGCACACACTAACAGGGGGCTTTAAAGAAGGACAAGTAGAATAAATGTAATGTAGTTATCACCGATTTAATCCAGCACACTCTGTTAGCCATAGAGAGTAATCTTCCCTTCCATCTAGACAACATAGATTGAACTTTATCGATCACCTGGTCTCAGAAGGACACCCTCCTTGGATTTTTCCCAATAATCATTCCTAGGTACTTGAACGGAAGCTTCATCTACCTACAATTCAAACACTTCGATAACACATGTAAATCCTCCTAGTTAACTCCTATACCCCCCACCTGGCTTTTATGGAAGTTAACTTTAAGTCCTGAAGCCAATTCAAATCTCCACAAAATAGCTTTGAAGGTCAACACATTTTCATATGTAGGTTGGCAGAATAGAAGTGTATCATCCGCAAACTGAAGTAAATCAATATTCACTCCCTTTCCACCCACCTTTACACCTTCCAGTAAATTCTTACCTCTTGCTTTCCTAACTGAACCCGTTAGTCCCTCCGCAACAATAAAGAACAAAAATAGTGCCAACCATTTAAACTCTTCCGTTGGGCTCCCATTAACCAATACTCATATAGTCACTAAGATCAATAAAAAAATTAAGTTTTTACAATAAAGATGATACCAATACAATAAACCTATAAATATTCAGCCAAACAATAAAAATAAAAAGAAAATACAAATTTATGTACCAAAATATTGCTCACACTATCACGATGAATGCATCAAAATTCAAGAACAAAACTACTTGACACTTCCAAACATTTCTTGATATAGCAATTTTTTCTTCACATTATCGTTTTTTTTTTTTTTTCTATTGATAATCTATAATCTACGAAAGACAGAACAAAAAAGAATGCCAAAAAAAATGAAAACAAAGAGACAGAAAAGAATGGACATATGCAAGGCCTATCAAATGTAGAACGACAAACAAACACATTTAAAACGTGCTATTATTATCTTCTTCTATACAACATGCAAGGTGTATATATACAATTAGAGTAGTAAGGCTAAAAGGTTGAACCTTAAAAGGCCCAAAGCTAACACTCAATGTGCTCTCTCAAATTAGAGGATATATATTCATCATCATATCAAGCTTGAATACGTGCGAAGACTCCGTGATGAGAAGCTTTGATAAAGATATTTACAGGTTGTTCAATAATTCGAAAGAAAATAGAATAAATGAATGAATTTTTTTTCTCAACCATGTGACAATGTATATTAATATATTCTGTTTGTTTGTGAAAACTCGAATTTAAAGTAATATGTCTGGTTGTTTGATTGTTATGATAGATATTTGCACTTAAAATAAGGAATATAAAGATAATGAAGGAGATAAGTGAGTCGCTGAAATTCATAAATAGTAGTGACTAGAATTCGATATTTTGTTTTCGAGAATGAGTGTAATATCGTGTTATATATGTTTTTTAGATTCCCATGATATCAAGGAATAATCAAGGCAAAATGTTGCAACCAATGATCAAACATAAATGAGAAAGTGGCTCAATCAAAGTTGTTGAAATCTATAGTTGCAAAAAAAAGTTGAAAGAAAAAAAGATTCTTTATGAAAGGATACGTTTATATATGTATCTTAAAATCTAGTCTACAACTCAATAATGTTGAATAAGAAATTTTGTGAATTGACCTAGAAAATATACAACAAAACATATATATAGTCTAATATTAGTTAAATTTAGCAAACAACCAATGAGTCTTCAATATGATTAAACTTCATGAATGTGAGTATCTTGTTCAAACAAATGTTTGTTAGTTTCAACTTCTTATGATATCGTCATATAAACTTCTTTGTTCAAATTCCCGTGAAGGAATGAATTGTTACCATCTAATTGTCTGAGATACTAATTCTTTAGTACTACAAGAGCAATACACATTATGATAAGTTTGCCAACTAATGAGTACATGTCGAAGTAATAAACACCTTCAATTTAAGTATAGTCTTTAGCGAGGAGACGTGACTTGTAGCGTGCAATGTAACCATTAGCATTATATATATATATATATATATATATATATATATATATATATATATATATATATATATATATATATTTGTAAACTCATTTACATCCTATAGGAATATTTATTAAGGTCAAGTTACTGAGTGTTAAATTAAACGCTCTTAAACCAAAAATTATAGTTGGTAGTCAATACGTAACTTTGTTTTACTTAAGAGCATAATAAATTTAATTGTGACTTAATTCATATGCCTTACACCACAAGATAATTGATACACTCTTCAATACTAACATGTCACATGTCTGATGAAAAGCTTTGATCTTAACTCTTACACTCATATGTCATTTAGGTAAAAGTGATGCTTTCTCATAAATTTCATATTTAATGTGTGAGGAATGGAAAAAACATAATATAAGTGTTTGATGTTGAGTTTTATGACAAAACAATAGTAATAGAAAATATGTATATTATGATTATTCTTCATTAAATCAGTATAAGCAAAATTCAAAACTTGATGATAATATTTTTAAAAGATTGGTGTTTTCCAATTCCTACAAAACCTTGGAAGATTTTCACTTTCATTGTTTATTCCATTTTGAGTTGATTGATTTCTTAAATGTTTTCATTAATAGATTTGTGTGAGGTATCAAATAAAAAATCAGAAATATAATGTTGAGGATTTTATTAGACTCCTTCTTAACATGGACGTGCATATAAATAAACATGTCTTCGTGAAAAAACAATATCTCTAAAAATTAATAAAAGTTCCCTATTTTATTTTAAAATGGAGATGTTAATTCGTTTTTTTAAATTTGAGAGACTAAAAAATCAATTTTATATTTGAGGGATTAAGAAAATTAATTTTAATTAAATTTCAGAAATTAAGAAAAAACAAATTTGGTAAATTAAAATAAATTTTTACTTAAATTCAAGGAATTAAAAAATTTTAACTAAAAACATTTTATAAATAAATTTCGATATCATTATTTGAGTGATGAGATATATTATCGATGTAAATGTCGTGAGGGAGTGCACCAAAGTAATTAGGACAATAATCCAGATGTGAAAGATAAAAAGAATATCTTTTAAAATTTAAAAACTAAATAAAAAAATAATTTAGAAGAGTACAAGAAAAATTGACCAAAATTTAAATTCAACCTGTACTCTTAATTAGTCTGGTATCCTAAAAATTATATAGAGGTACTTTCCCTCTAAAACAACCCTTACATAAATTATCAAAATTTAGAATACTTTTGATTTGAAAATGACAACATCAAATTATTATTATTATATTAAAGTATTTGATGATGAAATTAAATAATTAAATCTGTATGCGTGAGAGTATTAAGTAAATAGATAGTATTAATTAAATATGAGAATGCATAGGTAGCATCTGATATATGACAAAGTCCAGTTTGATCTGCCATTAATTACATGCCACCAGAAACAGCTTCGTAGGCAGTAAAGAAAGAAAGAAAAACTGAGCTATACCCTACTGTCCCACCAAGTACGCCATCAAGATTCTGATTCTACTTACACCCTTTGGGGCAACATCACATGAACCTCTTCTTCACTTCTCACTCTCTTTCTCTTCCTCACTCCACACTCAACCCACCGACAACATGGCAATGCTCACCAAGACAGACTCCGAGGTTAGCAGCCTCTCCCACTCCTCACCGCCCCGCTCTCCCCGCCGCCCCGTCTACTACGTCCAAAGCCCTTCCCGCGACTCCTCCCACGACGGCGAGAAGACCACCAACTCCTTCCACTCCAGCCCCATCCAAAGCCCATTGGGCTCCCCGCCCCACTCCCACTCCAACTCCTCCCTCGGCCGTCACTCCCGTGAGTCCGCCTCCACCCGCTTCTCCGGCTCCCGCAAGACCACCTCCACCAACCGCAAGGCCCCATGGAGGCCCTGGAAGGACCACTTCCACGCCATCGAGGAAGAGGGTCTCCTCGACGCCCACGACAATGCCCAACATGGCTTCCCTCGTCGCTGCTATTTCCTCGCATTCATCTTCGCCTTCCTTCTTCTCTTCTCCTCCTTCTCTCTCATTCTCTGGGCCGCAAGTCGCCCCCAAAAACCTGCCATTACACTCAAGGTTAATTCTTCTCTACACATACACGCGCACATTCATTTCACTTTCAGCTATTAACTTCATGTTGCAATCTTTCAGAGTATAACCTTCGATCAATTCCTGATTCAAGCGGGTGCGGATGTGTCAGGAGTTGCCACGAGCTTGGTCTCCATGAATGCATCTGTGAAATTGACGTTTCGTAACACAGCTACTTTTTTCGGGGTCCATGTCACTTCCACTCCCCTAGATCTAAATTTTTATCAGCTCACTCTTGGCACTGGAACTGTAAGTTGAAAATTACTTTTTTACCATAATCATTGCTTTTTGTAAACATGGTGCTTAGCTTAACTTGGTTAGCTTTGCAGATGCCGAAGTTTTATCAATCTAGGAAGAGCCAGAGATCTGTGAGAGTGATGGTGAAAGGGAGTCACATTCCACTGTACGGAGGGGGAGCGAACTTGAACACTGAGAACGGGGCACCGGTTGAACCGGTGCCGTTGACGTTGAGCGTGATGGTGCGGTCAAGGGCTTATGTTTTGGGCAAATTGGTGAAACCCAAGTTCCATAAGAAGATTGAGTGCTATCTGGTTTTGGATCCGAAGAAGATGGGCAAACCTGTTTCGCTCCTCAAGAAGTGCACTTACCAGTAGGTCAATATGATTAATTTTACTTAATAAATCAAACGTTAATATTTTGTTTTCAAGGGTATGGTTGGATGTGGTCGGTGCTTCAATTTTCAACATCTATTGTTATGGATTTTCAAAGCTGAAGAATTTTTTTTTTTTTTCTTACTGTCTGAGTTCCTCTTTCCCATTTTCCCCCTATCTAATAATGTATTAGCAGTACGTAGTTGCGGTAGCTGGAGCAAGTAGCAAAATATTGAATTCATGAACCGATATTTTGGGCTATTTACACCCCCAAAAAAGGGAAGTAGATTGCTGGGTCAAATCATGGTTACTATATGTATCACTTTCTGTATAAAATAATTCTGTTGATGGTGTTTATGATTTAAAGAATGATAGAAATACTCTTCACACGTTACACAGTTCACATGTAAACTTTATGGAAGCGGGAAAAATACCTGTAAGGTTTTCTTTCATTTGTTAAAGAAGGAAAAAGACAAAAGCTTAGATAGCACCATACATTATTATAATTTTGTTAAGGGAATACGCTACAGTATGAAAGGCGTTTAAAGTAATGTTTTTAATATTTGGCCGGTTATTGAACTGACAAAAATATTATACCACGCTTTATTGATATAACTAACCATGGTGAGAATTTTTTCCACAGAAACCTATTTAACGAAAATTTACAAAGTTCGAAACGGTTGTCAAAATATTTATAAGAGTGGACTTTTTTTTTTTTTCTCACTTCAGAATTCGACATTCACATAATAGATTTCTGAATTTCGTTCTTGCATAAGAACATCAAAAGGTCAAAAATCATCTCTTAAAAACCGAAATTTGATATAATTTTTACTTATTTTTTTTACAAAAAATATTTTTGGAAAAAAATATTGTCCTTGTATGAATTGAAAATAAACTTATAAGATCGGACTCATCTCTTCCATCTAATATTTTTAGTAGAAATGTACTCATTGATACTTTCACAATATAAAATGTTTCTTTGTTGCCTTCTTACTTAATGGGTGAATGTACATTGATGCCCAAATCAAGAAGAATTCTTATGTAATAAATGTGTAATAAAAAAGAACAATGTTGGTCCTAAATAACCATCCAACTTTGTAATGTCATATGTAATTAAACACTTAATGTTGATTAATTATGTCGTTAATTCAATATGATGTTCGAGAGTTTGGTGATACTATATTGGTGTTTGAACATACACTGATTTTCCAGACTCAAAGGTGTTTATTATGTTGAGAATTTATAAAAAAGGAAAATATATCTTTTATATATTTTGTTGAGATGATCTTGATATTCTCTCTCTATTCCAGTTTTTCAGACTCGAGGAATAAGCAAAATGACAAAGAGTCTTATCATTTAAAAAACATTAGATAATTTTTTATAGTTTGCAATGGAGGTCTTGGAAAGCATGAAAGACTTCATTAATAAAATTGTTGTTCATGATGATTGAAAACACAAACACGGTCAATTTTTCGAGACATGAATGATCATTGTTCTTAAGACGGTGGCTAGATGCAAAATTTGTTTCTTAATCAGGAAAGTAATTTCACCTCATTAAAGTTCGTTGGATCTTTCAGGCGGGTGGTTTTCCTCGGGAGGTACCAACACCTTGGTGTTAGCGAAGGAAGATTATTAGACCATCAAGTCCTTACCATTGGTTGGTAGTTTGTGTCATACCACTACAAAGAGTTAGATCAAAGATTTGGTGGTTCAAAAATGTAGTCATATATGATTGATGGATCCTCACATGAGAGAGCATTTCTTAAATTATTGGTGCCTCTCCATGGTCACTCTTTGACTTTTGGTATGTCTATATTGGATAACAACATTGAAGTCAGGATCATCTCGATTGACCAATGTATGTTATTGACAACTTATGTCACAACTTGAGTGGGTTTGCCAACAAGTTATTTTACATATACGCTTTCTTTTTTATTAGCGTATTAGCGTACATGTGTTGTTTCCATTTGATGAGTTCATAATAAGTGTGTTTTAGGTACTTCATGTGTCCCTACTCAATTGCATCTGAATGGTTGTGTCTCAGTGTAAGCATTCTAGATTATATTTGATGCATTGCACCTAAATCCATCACCTCAAATTTTCTCCATTTCTGTAGTACTCGGCCAAGTGAGTACGTGGCATTAATGTCCCTCATAGGTCAGCCTCCGACATCTTTGTTCACTTCGTACACATTTTTGTAAAACGATTTAAAATGAGGCTTTTTTAAGGTTTTGGTGGGCTCACTAGGCTATCAATTTTTGTTCGACGTGGATAAACTCAAGTTTCCGTTTTATTAGAAGAAGGATCATATGAGATATCATCTTTGGTCTAGGTCTATGATGACGACAAAAGATATCCATATTCTCAAAATCTTGGACAAGCTTCCTCGAAAACAATACATCCAAAAAAACTACTCATTGTTTACTTGTCAACTCATTGTCGTATTGATCTAAGTGGTACATTTTGTTTTTTTTTGGCTTACAGTTATCTTCGATGTTAACTTTGTTAAATGTTTTTCGTATATTTGTTATAATGGTTGTCACTAAGCCTAACCACAAGAATATGTTCAAGAAACTCAAGTTCTAGTTACACACACAATGTCCATGTATGTAGTTTCCAACTCTAATAAGGACCAATTGAGACAAAAGGGATGTAAGCTTCAACATTGTCACCTAAACATAATAGTGTAAGGACAAAAAAAAGGAAGAAAATATGTGAACAATTTTACATGATCACAAATTTTCATTTTGTTTGTCTAGAGGCTCTTTATTTGTGCATTTAAAATTTAAATGAAATATAAACACAAATACCTTTCTCTCCCTTTGGACATGATCAAAAAATAAAGAAAAATATAAACCAGGTAATGAAATAGAATATAAACCAATATGCAACCCTAAATCACCAATATAAGTAAAGTTCCCCTAGGAACAATACTATGCAATGACAAAAAGGCAATGCTAATTGTAAAAGAACTTGTTATCAATTGTAAAAGAAGTATGAATGGTGATTAATATGATTAGATACCAATTGTAAAAGAAAATATGAGAGAGTGAGTGATTATAAGAAACACAATCAATTAGATGATAAGATAAATAATTAAATTGTATAAAAACACAAGCCAAATTATAAGATCTCATAAAATGCAGACAACTAGTACTGGAATTGTCCAAAATACCTAATTGATGTTACACAACATATAAAGCAATGATTTACCTCAAGACCTTTGTCATAAAGTTAAATGTGCTCAACATATGTTTCGAGCAACCATGGTTAAGGTACCACATAAACTTTTTACTAGGAGACATATGTTCAAAACAAAGTAAAAAAAAAAAAAATGAGATATTTATATGGGCCATTTAGGATTAACACTCTTATTATTTTGTTTGGAAATCCAAACATAATTCCTGTTAAGAATACCATGATTTTTAATATAGCATGTGTTTGATGTATTATTCTTCTTTCAAACAATAAAAATAAATCACAGATTGATATAGAATCTCTAAGCTATATCATATTTTTAAACATAATTTTGATATAGAATAGTAAAGATAAATTTAGTATAAAATTATGAAATAGGAGAATTTATAAATTTAATGCTAATGTAAATAATTCTAAACATTACTTTCATATTTCAATCTCTATTTTCAAAAATTATACCTTATTTAGATAAGTTAAATCCTTTTTATTATATCAATCTTTAATTTATTTGATGTTCAATAAAATTATTTCATTCAAATTAATATATTTATAATCATATCATAAATACAAAATAAGACTTTGAAATTATATTCTAAATCATTGAACAAAATGAAATCATATCATATATGTCTAAAATTGAGATGTAAGATAGGAGTCACGATGGATTTGAGCAGAATTGATTAATAAATTATGACTTCTTTTTTTGCCCGTGCCTGTCAAGGTGCAAAAATTTCATCCAATGAGTCATAATGCCAACTAAACATATAATACAGCAAAATTCATCCAAGTAACACGTGAATAACCTGTATATAATCAATAATGTTAACCATTCATTCAAATTCAACATGGGTCATTATAAAAACGCATTAACAATGTACATAAGTGTATTTTGGACTTAGTGCAGCTCACAACCAGTGCTTTGGAGCTCTGATAGTCTTTAACTCCAACAACGATTAACACATTTAATTACTTATGTGTGTGCAGCTCGTAACACGAAGTAAGCTTCAAAACTATCACCCCAACTAAACAACACAAGGAAGAAAGGAAACAAAGGTGAGAACAATTTAACATGGTCTAAGATATTTATTGTGTTTATGTAACGACTCTTTGTGTGGCCAAGTATTGTCTCTATAACTATAGTGAGTTAATGCTTGTATCTCAACCTCCACCATTTTGTAATATACAATGGAATATAATTATGTGTATGGTAAAAAAAGTGTCACCCTCGTTGTTGATGAAGTTCAAATTGCAATTAAAATTTTATTGGTAAATATAAAGGCAAAATAAACATCACATTAATGTGATACGTATTATTATGAAAATTCAAAAGAAAATCGCAGCAACACTTAAGGATGAGTTAATACGAGTTTGATACTGTAATATTTGATATTGTAATATAAATAAAGGAAGTATTCAACATTTACCAGTATGGGCACAATAAACAGAGAGACGGTGAAAGAGAATGAATAGCTTGCTCACCTAAAGATAGGAAGAATAAGAAGAATTCAAATAGAGAAGAAAAAATTCAGAGAAAAGAATGTAGAAAGGCAGTAGACAGATACTCACAATGCTCATAACGTCCTTTTGACTCCTTCTCCCCTTTTTTTTTAACCTAATTTTCATTTACACCCCACGTGTCCATCTTTTCTGTTATCATTGCCTCTTTCATTGAGAATAACCTTGTCCTCAAGGTTGAAGTTGGGGTACTACCTCTGCATCTCAGTGTATCGCTCTCATGTAGCTTCCTATGTGGTTAGCCCTTGCCACTTGATTAATACTTCCTCCTGTCATTTGTCGTTCTTCTTTATCATACTGTGTCCGAGTATTACTTGTGATTGTAAAGGATAGTTTTTTTCATCAAGTAGTAACGGTTTTGACACACATGCAAGTTGGGGACATCCCTCACACTTTTTAAGCACAGACACATGAAATTACCGGGTGGATCTGAACTGTTGGAGGCAACTGTACCAATTTTGAGTATTTTTATACATGAGAAATATTGAGTACTTGTGGGTTTAAGTGTTATTTAAAATAGTAATTATTCCCAATTTTAGAGTTTTTAGATATAAATTTATGTTTTGAGTCCTGAGTTAAAGGAAATCATTTAATCTCAATTATTGTGAAATTTCAGGTATATAAAAGAATGAAGAAAATGATAGATTGAAAGATTCATGAAGAAAAGAAATAAAAAGTTTAAAATAGAAAAAAGTCCAAGAGAAAAGTCACTTAACCTAGGCCCAAAACCAAGTTTAAAAGGAGATTTTTAGGGTTTTTGGAGGCATGAAGACCTAGAGGACGGAGGCAGACAGCTAGAATCAAGATTCTCTTCCTCTCTTGCAATCTTCCTTTCATTGGTTTGTAATGGCTATCATGAGTAGCTAAATTCTTCATCTTTGGGATTGAATGTAATATTTTGATCTCATTTATTTTAAATATAATATTGAGTTTCTACTCCATTGGTATTTAACTGGGAAGTACTTTTGAGCTTTTTATCTTAAATATAATGCTAGATTTTATCTGATCAATAGAGTCTTAATCTTGATTCTTGAATTTAACTGGGAAGTACTTTTGAGTTTTTGAATTAGATGAAAATACTCAATATATTGAAATACTAGGGATAGGTTTCAATATATTGATTGCTATAATATTTGTTCTTAATGCTGGGCAATTTATTAAATAGCTGAGGGATTAGTGTTTAGAAAATTACCTTATGAATTTCATATCAGAGGAATCGGTGTGAATGATTATTATATGTGCATCAATAGTGAGTAGTTACTAATATTGTATTTTATTATCAAATCCAAAATATGAATGAGGGAGATAGATGAAGTTCAATCCCAGAGTCTTTCTAGATCATGAAAACTTCTTTTTATAATCGTTATTTATTCTTTAATTGTCTTTATTGTTTATCAATTCAAATTATAATCAAATCATCTTGAAACTTTTATTTGCTTAGTGAGTCGTGAATTTGAGATTTAATAACAAAACTGTTCTTTGTGGGACCGACATCCTTACTTTATAAATCTATATTACTTTTGACTCGGTACACTTGTCGAAAAAGGTCAACACACAAATGCAGGTTGGGGACATCCCTCACACTTTTTAAGCACAAACACATGAAATTAACGGGTGGATCTGAGCTGTTGGAGGCAACTGTAACTTGTAGGCAACTTGGCCAATTCGTGCCATAATTGGGAAAGGTCCAAAATAGTGCATAGAGAGTTTCTGATTTTTGGTTAATCTCAGAGAATGTTGGCGATACCTAAACGAAATCTCCGACATTATATTCCACATCTCTTCTATTATTATCTGCTTGAGCTTTCATTCTCAGTTGTGCCTTCCTAATATTGGTTTTCAAGGATTCCAACACCATATCTCGTAGTTGTAGTTGTTCCTGAATGGAAGGAGTATCCCCTAACTAAGCTTCATAACAAATTAACGGGTGGTGGTTCTCTACCGAACACAGCCTTATACGGTGACTTTCCAATAGTGGAGTGAAAAGAAGTGTTATAACAATATGTTGCCCAGGGTAACAACTTGTACCAATCCTTGGGATTTTCTTGAGTATAGCATCTCAAATACATTTCTAAGCATCGATTGAGTATCTTTGTTTGTCCATCTGACTGGGAATGTGTATGCTAGAGTGATTCCTTGACAGGCACATATTTGCTCCTAAAATTTGTTGGTAAAGACCTTATCTCGGTCTGACACAATTGTCTTAGGGATTCCATGAACACTAACCATTGTTTTGATAAAAGCATCAGCTGCTTTAGGTGTTGAAAAATCTGATGTTAAAGGAATAAAGTGAGTGAATTTTAATAGCCGGTCAATAACTACCAATATGACAAAATAGCCATGAGACATAGGTAGTATTGTAATGAAATCCATACCGGAATTGGTAAAGATTGTAAAAGGTCTGCCTAGGGAAGGGTGTTATACTTTGCTTGTTGGCAGATTGGACAAGTCTTCACATATTCTTTCACAGTGTTAGCTATATTCTTCCAGAAGAATTAGGTTGTCATTCTTGCCAATGTTTTTTATATCCCCATGCCCTCCTAGTATTGAATCATGAAACTCTTGTAATATGTAGCCTTCCTGATCTCAATTCAGTTTCTGATATAGTTCAGGTTCTTTGTAGTTGGGTGGAAATGCATTTTGTGAGTGGAAGCAATTGGAGTTGGTGGTGTGGTACGCCATCTTTGAGTATGAGGGAAATTTTTTTCTTCAAATAGTCTAGCTAGTGATTTACCCTAATTTAATTTCTTCCAAATCTGAAACCAAGCTAGGGCTCAGCCTTCCAAGCTAACTGTCACGAGATCCATCTTCCGACCTTCTGGAATCTCGTAAATTCGAAAAAATATTTCCGCTTTATAAATCTATTGCATAATGTCTTCTTTTTTCACTCCAGAAAAAGAGGGAAATCCACCCACAGCTGTCTTGGGGATGCAAATAGGGATGAACTGTGTCGAGGAGAATGCTTCATTCTTTGTGTCAGCTGAACCGAGACTAAAGCATGGGTCATCACTGCTAGCTGGTCATTATAACCTTCAGATTGTTCTGTGAGTTTGTTAATCACTGCTTGCATCGATTACATAAGTGTGCTTTCTGCCATCGGACTCAATGAAAGGACCAAAATGATACGTATTATTACGAAATTTCAAAAGGAAAGGCGTAGTAAGGTACGTTAACGAACTAAGACCCAGGAATGAGTTAATACGAGTTTGATATTGTAAAATAAATAAAAGAAGTACTCAACCATTATCAGTATGGGTATGACAGTACCCAGAGAGATGGTGGAAGAGAATGAATAACTTGCTTACCTACAGATAGGAAGAAAAAGAAGAATTTAGAGAAAGAAGAAAGAACTCAGAGAAAGGAATGCAGAGTGTCACAAGTGGAAATAGCACAATGGCAATTAAGGAAATGGGCAGGGAGAAGAATAATGAAGAGGTGTCAAGTGATGCAATGATTGTGGGTAACAGAAAAAGTCAAGAATACGGAAGGCCAATTCACTCATGAGGGATTATGTGTGAGAGGAATATTATTAAATATATAGTAATTGAGAGGAGAGGGAATGCCAATTTCACTCATGATGGATTATGTGTGTGAGGAATATTATTAAATATATAGTAATTGAGTAATTGAGAGGAGAGGGGATCGGGAGTAGTTGTTGCAGTTTCTTCTCTCTATTATATTTGGGTGTTATCTTCTCTATTCCAATCTGTTCATCTTCTTTCAATAATACATACAGAGATTTTATAATCTTTCTTTAGTTATCAGTTGTTCATTCATTACAATTTTAGGTGCTTTTATTGAGAGTAGTTGTTACAAGAAGGAATTATAGTGCCTAGTACTAGCCCATTTTCTTTACCAATTTTCTTGGTTGAAAAGAAAGATGGTACTTGGAGATTCTGTATCAATTATTGGGCTTTAAATGTCATAATTGTCAAGGATAGTTTTCCCATTCCCATTACCACTGTTGATGAGTTAAATTCAGTTGCATTTAGACAAAATCAAAAACTGGAACATGAAATACTTCGGTCCTTTTTCTATTATTCAATGTATGGGTCCAGTTGCTTACAAGCTTTTGCTACCCTCAACAATCATGCCAAGGTGTTCATCAACAATCATATATCCCACTTCCTCTGATTACTAATTACATTGGTCCTATATTACAACCACAAGAGAGTTTTCAATCTAGAGTTATTCTTAAGGAAGACAAACATATTCCTCAATTTTTGGTATATTGGGAAGGCATTGATGCAGAACACGCTACTTGGGAGGAACTTACCTATATGCAGCAAGCTTATTCCGACTTCAACCTTGAGGACAAGGTTGATTTTGAAGGGGGAGGCAATGTCACAAGTGGAAATAGCACAAGGACAATTAAGGAAATAGGCAGGGAGAAGAATAATGAAGAGGTGTCAAGTGATGCAATGATTGTGGATAATAGAAAAACTGTAAGAATGCAGAAGGCTAATTCACTCATGATGGATTATGTGTGTGAGGAATATTATTAAATATATATTAATTGAGAGGAGAGGGGAGGAGAGTAGTTGTTGCATTCTATTTCTTCTCTCTATTATCTCTGAGTGTTATCTTTTCTGTTCTTCTCTGTTGGAATCTGTTTGTTTTCTTTTAATAATACATACAGAGATTTTATAATATTTTTCCAGTTATTAGTTGTTCATCCATTACAATTTTATTTTTTATCTCCCTCAATATACAAAGAGACCATAAACAAATACTCATAATACTCATAATGTTCCTTTGATTCCTTCTTCCATTTTATTTTAACCTAATTTTCATTTGTATCTCTTTTATTTTAATCTAATTCTTATTTGTGTCCCAAGTGTACATCTTTTCTCTTATCACAATGATAGTTATATATCCTGACATTTCTTACCTTCTTTCCATATTATTTCTTCACATTCTTTCCATGTATTTCTTCACGTATATTTACAAAAAATCCATTCAAATTTGTGTCTCTTATTCCTTTGTAGCAATACAGTAGTAGAAACAAACAAATAAGAAAAATAACTGTAATTTCTCCTATTTTATAATTTCAGAAACAAATATTTTAATTGTATATTATTCATTGATAAAATTTTAAATAATTACATTTTATACTAAAATGAATTGTTAAATATAGACATTATATTTTAAATTTGTAATAAACCATTAAACTGTAAAATAAGATTTTTTTTTTTTTATAAATATCAAACATATTTTTCAAAAGCTATTGAAATTCAATTTACTATAAAACGTAAAAGGTGATGATTGAAAGAAATAGACAGTTGAAATAAACTAAATTGAGAGTTGTTTCAATCAGATATTATGATCGATTAATAAGATAACGAATTAATCCAAATGAGTTCGAAAATTCAATTATAACTCATCTTAAATAAAGGTTGGTTGATAGGTTCATTTTTCTGTTGAATTGATTTTGTCACTCCTACGATGATATAAATATATATAATTGATTATATTTTCCTATTCAAATTCTAAATTAACTGTTAAAATTATGTGAGGATGAACATAAGGTCACTTGTCAGGCTTGTCGGTTCATCTATTAATATTAATAAAATGGTTAAATTTAAAAAAATAAAAAAATGTTTTCTAAAATTTAATAAAATTAATTTAATTTTAAATAAAATAATTTATATTTTATATATATATATATATATATATATATATATATATATATATATATATTTTTATATA